>WNFL01046025.1_pt1 | contig 305291 bp, 217 predicted proteins | sample 5400361 | NCBI WGS metagenome assembly WNFL01 (sample SAMN13153351, study PRJNA577476) | soil metagenome | isolation source: 40 cm soil on Douglas fir-dominated hillslope | place: USA:California | collected 2013-09-17
AAGCTGAAACAGCAGTTGAAGAAAGAGAGGGGTTACTCGACTTAACGCTTGAGCAAGAGATAAGAGATCGCGCGTACGAGATTTTTCTGCAGCGCGGGGGGCAAGTTGCCTATGAAGTGGATGATTGGCTTCAGGCCGAACGTGAGCTCACTTCGTAATCAAGGAGCAGCAAAGTCAAAAACCATCGGGGAGAATCAATTCCGATCGGACGCAAAGTGATTTACTCGGCGATGAGGTCTGCTGGCCGAATGGACGAAAATTGAATTTTGAGTGATTGAAGATGAAAGGGAGAACCAAGATGTTATCGAACGATAAAAAACTGATCGCCGTGATCGGTGCAACCGGACAGCAGGGAGGCGGAGTCGTACGTGCCCTGCAAGCTAGCGGACAATTCAAAGTGCGAGCACTGACTCGCAATCCTGACAAGCATCGGGAACTCGCGGAAGAAGTCGTTAAGGCAGATTTAGGCAGACCGGAGACACTCAAAGCTGCATTTGCAGGTGCACACGGAGTTTTCCTGGTCACCAATTTTTTGGAGGCAGGAACCGACGAGCTTAAGCAGGCGACGGCGGCCATACGCGCCGCCAAAGATGCCGGGGTCAAGCATCTTATCTGGTCAACCCTGCCTAACGTAGAAGCGATCAGCGGTGGCAAGTTCGACGTTCCCCATTTCACCGGCAAGGCCAAAGTCGATCGGGTGGTGAAGGATGGCGGGTTTGAGAATTACACCTTCGTCATCGCCCCTTTCTACTACCAAAACCTTGCGGGCGCCCTTGGTCCGCACAAGCAGGCGGACGGGTCCATGGGCTGGGCTCTTCCTCTCGATCCGACCCTGCGGGTCATTCACATGGGCGACATCAACGAACTCGGGAATATCGTGGCTGGCGCATTCGCACACCCGGATGAGGCAGGCAATGGTCATTATCTGCCACTCGTCGGCGATTTCATGAGCTTCAATGAAATCGTTGAGACGCTAAATCGACAAGGGCATAACATTTCATACAACCGGGTCCCCAAGGAAGTCTTCGCTGGGTTCTTTCCTGGAGCAACCGAAATTGCCGAGATGTTCAATTACTGGGAAGCCCATACTTATCTGGGTTCGGATTTGTCCGATGAAATTGCTCTCGCAAACAAAGTAGCAGGCCGGGAACCGACGCGGTTTTCGACCTGGGCTTCGGAGAATTTTCCCAAACAGCTCAACGCCACTGACGGAGCACAACACTGATAGTGGTAAGTTTTTGAAACCATCAAAAGGAAACGCTAAATGAAAATCGTAACTTTGATCGCGCGCATTTTACTGGGGCTCGTTTTTCTTGTCTTTGGCCTCAATGGTTTTTTGAATTTTCTCAACACTGGGCCTGCACCTACAGGACTGGCCGGACAGTTCCTCGGCGCGCTGATTGTTTCTCACTATTACTGGGTTGTGGCAGCGCTCCAAATTGCCGGTGGCGCGCTATTGTTAGTGAACCGATTCGTGCCGCTCGCGTTGGTGCTGCTTGGGCCGGTCATCGTGAATATCATTTGTTTTCATGTGTTCATGAATCCGATCGGAGCTCCCCCAGCGGCGGTGGCAACAATATTGTGGTTCATTGTTTTCTATCGTGTTCGCCAACACTTCTCCGGAATCTTTGTGCAGAAGGCGTGATAACCAGTTGACGAAAACTAGTGTAAGAAATCGAATCAAGCAAGCCTTAAATCTGGGAGCTCAAAATGATTAACGAGTCGAATGACGAAAGGCGATATGACTACATCGTGGTGGGAGCAGGAGCGGCCGGTTCGGTTCTGGCGGCGGAATTGTCCGCGTCCGACGCGCAAGTTCTCGTCATCGAATCCGGAGGGCCCGACGACGCACCGACCATCTTGGATCCAAGCATCTGGTTTTACAATGTCGGCGGCCCGCTCGATTACCACCTGCCCATCGTCCCTTCGCCGCGATTGAACAATCGCAACTTCAACATGGCCCTTGGCCACGTACTCGGCGGCGGCACCAGCATCAATGCCATGGTGTGGATACGAGGCACGCAAGCGGACTATGACGGGTGGGCGGAGAACGGAGCCAAGGGTTGGGCCTTCGCCGACGTGCTTCCTGTCTTCAAGAGTCAGGAGGATTGGGAAGGCGGCGCGAATGAATGGCGGGGCTCGGGCGGCCCCATCCACATCCGTCGTCCAAAAGATCCTCATCCTACAGCGCCGGCCTTCATCGACGCTGCTCGAGAGATGGGCATGCCCATTCTGGATGACGTGAACGGACCGATGCGTCCCGGCGCCGGCTACATCAACATGAACATCGCCGCGGATGGGACTCGGGTGAGCGCTGCTCGTGCCTTCCTGCACCCGGCGTTGTCGAGGCCAAACCTCACCCTGCTGCTCAACACCAACGTCCTGAAACTTAACTTCAAAGGCACGCGTTGTGTGGGCGTCAAGCTAATGGCAGCAGACGGCGCGGTAAAGGAGATCGCGGCCGACAAGGAAGTGATACTTGCCGCAGGCACTATAAACAGTCCCAAGCTTCTGATGCTCTCAGGCGTCGGGGATGCGCAGGCGCTGCGCAGCTTTGGAATCGAGGTCGTCGAGAACCTGCCCGGCGTTGGCGAGAATCTACAGGACCATGTGCTCGTGTCCGGCGTCGTGTTCAATTACAAAGGCAAGATGCCGGACCGTCCGGCTGGCAGCAATGCCGTCGAGGCAGAAGCTTACTGGTCGAGCGGTCTTTCGGATAACACGGACATCGGTCTTGTGCTTCATCAACTACCGGTGGTCACCCCCGAAGTGGCCGAACGCTTTGGAACACCTCCACCAGACACGTTCACGATCGCGCCAGCCCTGGTGCAGCCGACCAGCAAAGGCTTCGTGCGGCTGGCCAGCAATAACTTCCAAGATGCCGCTGTAATCGATGGCAACTATCTCGGGACAGATCACGACTTCGAGGCTGTTGTACGGGCCATCGAAATCGCGCGTGAACTCGGGAGTCAACACGCCTTCGATAATTTGCGCGAGAGCGAACTCATTCCGGGGCCCAAGGCGAGTGCCGAGGAGATCCAGGAGCTTGCCCGACTGGCTTCGGCGAGTTTTGGGCATGGAGTTGGTACTTGCAAGATAGGCGTGGACAAGCTCGCAGTTGTCGACCCGGAGCTTCGCGTGCACGGCATCACCGGGTTACGCGTGGCGGACGCCTCCGTGATGCCACGGATCATTACGGGACCGGGGACAAGCGCGTCGACCCACATGATCGCGGGCCGAGCTGCCCAACTGATTCTCGGCTGACAAGAGGGGATCGCATGACGGGCAATCCAGATACATCGTTGACCATCGACACCCACCATCACATTCTGCCGGACTTCTTCTGGCGAGAGACCAATGATTTTCATGCTCCGGTGGGAGGGCTGGCGCCGCTTCAGTGGTCCAAAGAGGCGATGATCTCTTTCATGGACGACGCCAGGATCGACGTTGCCGTGACGTCGGTGAGCACCCCTGGAGTGCACCTTGGCGACAGCGAGAAGGCCCGGTCTCTGGCACGGCGATGCAACGAATTCGCGGCCGAACTCGTTCAGACCAGACCGGACCGGTTCGCAAGTTTCGCTTGTCTCCCACTGCCGGATATCGATGCCTCGCTGGAAGAGTTGGCACACGCGCTCGACGTCCTCAGACTCGATGGTGTTGTGCTCTTCACGAACTCCAGGGGCGTGTACCTGGGAGACACTACTCTGGAGCCGGTCTTCGCAGAACTTGAGCGCCGCAAGTCTGTGGTCTTTGTGCACCCAAACCCTTCGCCAGACGCTGCAGCGCATTCGTTAGGTCTACCCGACAACCTGCTGGACTTCCCGACCGATACCAATCGCGCAGTGGCCCAGATGCATTACCAGAACAGGTTCGCGCGCACACCAAATGTGAAATACATCTTCTCGCACGCTGGAGGATCGATCCCTTTTCTTGCAGCGCGTTTTGCGATCATAGACGAGATGGGCTTCATCGCGGGCGGCGACGAGCGAGGTACCGCTGCTGATATGTTCCGCCGGATGTATTGGGACACGGCTCTTTCTGCAAGCGATCCCGTGCTTCGAATGTTGCGCGACGTAGTGGGAATTGATCAAGTTATGTTTGGTACTGATTTTCCGTACCTGCGCCGAGACCTGGCCGTAAACGCGAAACAACGGATCATGGAGAGCTCCGAGTTGAATGATTCGGAGAGGCGCGCCATTCTCCGCACCAATGCGTCGCGCCTTTTTCCCCGCTTGTATTCCTTGATTGAAAGTTTGGGTAAGGACAGCAAGCTGTGAAGATCAAATGTGAACGCTATGTTGACGGGCTGGAGCAACGCGCTATGTCTGGATGAGCCTGAAGCAGATCGTAACCAGCCTTGAGCTGAGGGACGCGATGACGTGCAAGATTGATCGAGTTCTTACTCCGGATGGCTTCGTCGTCTTGCGCGTAAGTGGACGAATTGAACGTGCTTCCGTCGAGGTGCTGCAGGGATTGACAGCGAACGAGGAGACAGCGAAGGGTAGTCTGGCGCTTGATCTCACCCAGGTCACTGTGGTGAGCCTTGAAGCCGTAAGGGCGCTCACCGTTGCGGAGGCCAGCGGAATCGAACTTCGAAACTGTCCAGCGTACATTCGCGAATGGATTTCCTGCTTGAAGGAACGTGGACTGCCCGAGTGAACCAATCGAACTGAAGCAGACCATGCTTAGAATAGCTAATATCATCGGAAGCACCCGGCCCGGCCGAATGGGCGAAGCCGTGCTGGGTGGGCTTACGACATCGTGCGAAAACGCACCGACGCCGAATTTGAATTGGTGGACATCGGAGCAATGAAAGCGACTTCAGCACTGTGACGATCCGGGTTATCTCTTCAGCCGAAATGCCTGCTCCCTTACTAGTTTTTGCATCGAACCATCTATTCTAAGCTAAGTGTCTTTTGCTAAAAGAAGCTGGGCGAGCAGGTGCTGACAGAGCGTTGCTCGACCAGTCGCAAAGAACAGCGAAGCAACGACAACTGGGGAGAAATCAATGGGTAAGCCTGAAGGAAAAACTTCACTCGCTGGCATTTCCGAGTTGCCTGACGATATCCTCGAACTTCAGCAATTGGCCTTCCGCTATTTTCTGGATCACACAAATGCTCGGAACGGGCTTGTGGCTGACAACACTCGCGAAGATTCGCCATGCAGCATTGCGGCCACGGGTTTGGGATTGAGTTGTTATCCGGTTGCCGTGAACAATAGCTGGGTAAAACGTGCGGACGCTGCCGAACGCGTTCTCACCGCCCTGCGATTCTTTGAGCACAGCCCGCAGGGGCCCGAGCCCGACACGACTGGGTACAAGGGGTTCTATTATCATTTCCTGGAAATGAAGACTGGTCGTCGCGCCGGAGGCTGCGAGCTTTCGACAGTGGATAGCGCGTTTCTGCTGGCGGGTATGCTGTTGGCTGGAACGTTCTTTGACGCGGACGCGCCGGTTGAGCGTGAAATTCGCGAAACCGCCGACGCCCTTTATAGACGCGCCGACTGGCAGTGGGCCTTGTACGCCGTTCCGAGCAATGAGAACGACTGGCCGACTATGAGCGTCGAAGACGTCACGATAGTCCACGGAGGCACGCCAGAGACCGGCTTCATCAGTTATCGGTACCAGGGGTACGACGAATCGCTGCTGATGCACGTGCTGGCACTTGGCTCGACCACCTTCGCGCTGCCGCCGGAGTGCTACCGCGCCTGGCAGAAAACGTTCGACTGGCGAAAGCATTACGGAATCGAATACCTTCACATGGGACCGCTCTTTATCCACCAGCTTAGCCACTGCTGGCTCGATCTGCGCGGAATTGTCGATGGGTTCATGCAAGACAAGGGACTCGACTATTTCGAGAACAGCCGCCGCGCCACGAACGTGCACCGCAGTTATGCCGAAGAGAATCCGCAAAAATTCGCAGGGTATGGACCGCTCTGTTGGGGCGTAAGCGCCAGCGACGGCCCCGGACCCGCGACCAAAAGCATCAATGAAGTTGATCGAGTTTTCTGGATGTACGAAGCTCGAGGTATACCCGACGGACCTGATGACGGCACGCTCGCGCCCGGCGCCGTCGCGGCATCGCTACCGTTTGCACCTGAGCTCGTCATTGACACGCTGCGAGATCTGGTTCGCGCGCATCCCGGCTTGCGCAGCGAATATGGCCTGCGCGCCAGCTTTAATCCGACCTACGGCGACTGGGTCAGCTCGCTGAATTACGGCTTGGACCAGGGCCCAATCGTCATGATGATCGAGAACCACCGGACCGGTCTTCTGTGGAATCTCATGCGACGAAGCCCGTACATCTGGCGAGGATTGCAGAAGGCCGGGTTCACAGGTGGATGGCTCGAATCAGAGCACGAACCGCAATGCCCGCAGGCCGTCAAGGGCCGGTGGCGCGAGCGGGGCACGCCATTCAGCAAGTTGTTCGAGGGCGCGAAGCCAAGCGAACGACCGGATAAGCATCCGACGAAAACTATGCGAGCCGCGCGGATCCATTCCTACGGCGATCCGACCGGCGTCAAAATTGTTCGGGCTCCTCGACCCGAGCCGGGGCGCGGTCAGGCACTTATCCGAGTGAAAGCAACTGGCGTGAACCCGCTGGACTGGATGGTCGCCGAGGGCAAGGCCCGCTCGTGGCTCGACCACCGACTGCCACTGACCCTGGGCTGGGAGTTGGCTGGAATCGTCGAGAAATTAGGCGAAGATGCTGGACGATTCAAGCCCGGCGATGAAGTCTTCGGTATGCTTCATCTGTCGGGAGATGGTGCCGATGCGGAGTTTGCCGTTGGCGACGAAATCGATTTGGCATTGAAGCCCAGCGGACTCGATTTCCCGGATGCGGCGGCCATACCCATCGGCGCGCTGACAGCGTACCAGGCGCTATTTGACGCCGCGGAACTGCAAGCCGGGCAGACGGTGCTTATCCACGCGGCGGCGGGCGGAGTTGGGTCGATGGCGGTGCAACTTGCAAAGGCGCACGGCGCACGGGTGATCGGCACCGCTTCCGGCGCCGATCACATCAATCTAATCCGAAAACTCGGCTGCGACGAAACGATCGATTATAAGAAGACTCGCTTTGAAGATTACGTTCACGACGTGGACGTTGTGCTCGACCCTCTGAGCGGCGATTCGCAGAAGCGATCTTTCGCAGTCCTCAAAAAAGGCGGGATTCTCGTGGCACTGTTGGAGGAGCCTCGGCAGGACCTCGCACGGGAAAGCGGCGTGCGCGCTACGATGATTGGCGTCAAGCCCGATGGCAAGCGCCTCGCGGACATAGGAAAGATCATCGCAGATGGCAAACTGCTACCCCTCGTTCAAGAGGTTCTTCCACTGGAACATGCCAAAAAGGCACTGGAACTCAGTCGTAGTCGACACGTCGGAGGCAAGATCGTTCTATCCATCTGACCAATCACATCGGCCCGCTTTCGGAAGATGGCGAGACGCAGAAATAGAGCGCGAGATCCGGCCGATTAACAACGAAAGTAAAATCAGAGGACAGCCTGAAGGCCGGCACCAAGGGCCTGTAAGTCACTGAAAGCCCGCAATCCGCAGCCCGCTTAGCAGCGCGTGACTCATTGCTGTTCGTCACTCAGCAAGACATATAAATGGTGTTAGACTAACGGAAAACGACCAGGAAGTGTGGTTAATCGAAGGAGGCGCAGATCGGCGTTTTGAAAGACATTTCCCTCAATCATCAAACTGGAGCCTCGGCGGTGCGTCTGGGCTAAGTCGGACCCGCTGATGTTTGGCTCATCATTGGCAGATGTGTTTAGGCCTGTCCTCTTCCGACCAGTTCCGACCAGCAACTGTTCAGCTGGACTCATCACAATCCAGCCGGACAACCAGGGCTGATCCGGCCAGTTTCTCATTCCTAGCGACCTATGTGCTACTGCTGCGGCTCCTTGAATAGCTTTTGCGGCCGTATGGATTACATCGATCCCCCGTTCCGGTTGGGAGAGCATCGGAACGTGGCTGCTGTCGACTGCTCTGCTGCTCTGCTGCTCAATGCGCCGAGACCGCATCCGTCTTTTTCGCCAGGAGCGAGAAGGTGCGGAAAATGTGGAGAAAAACATGTGAAGAAAACCTTGACAAGCAATTTGCACATATTGTATATCCACCGGACAAAATACAGTCAGATACCAACAAGAGCTGGTTAGGTAGACGATGCGCAAAATTAACACGTGCGACTTTCGTATTGCCACGCGCTCCACTTCGCGCGAGATCAACAGTCTCATCGCTTTAAATGTGATTCATGAGCATCAGCCGATATCCCGGGCCGACATTGCGCGCCGGATGCAGGTAACCCGCGGCGTTGCGAGTACCCTCGTAAATGAATTAATTGGCCAGGGACTAATCTACGAAGGGGCGACCGGTGACGCGGCGCGCGGGCGCAAGCCGACGTTTCTTCATGTGCGGACCCGAGATCGTCTGGTCGTTTCGATTGATGTGCGTTTCAGTCGTAGCTACATCATGCTCAGCGACTTTGCCGGGCGGCAGATCGCGCTTGAGATTTTCGACACCATCTTTGATCTCGGCGATTTTATTAAGGATCTTGGCGACAGAATTCGCAGATTGCTAAAGGTACACAATGCGGAGTCCAGATGTGAAGGTATTGGACTGGTGGTTCCTGGCATGGTCGATTACCGCACCGGCCACATTCTCAACGCCCCGACGCTGGGCTGGCGCGACGTAGATGTGCGCGACAAGTTGGCAGCTTCGACCGGGTTGCCGGTATATGTCGAGAATGCGGCGAAAGCCTGCGCCCTATCCCAGATGTGGCTCAGTAACAATAACCCGGCGAGTCCTCAGAGCTTCGCTTGTATCAGCGTCTCTGATGGCGTCGGCGTCGGCCTCGTCGTAAACGGCGAGTTGCTGCGGGGGCGGGACCACATCGCAGGCGAGTTCGGGCATATGCCACTAAACCCGAACGGTCCACGTTGTATGTGCGGCAACAATGGATGTTGGGAAGCTTACATTTCCAACCTTGCCATCCTGTCACGTTACTTTGGCGGGAATTTGTCCAAACACAGTCCAAAACGTTTGAAGGATGCGAAGAGAAGCTCCTTCACGGTCCTCGATCTGGTCGCCCGTGCCCGCAGCGGCGATTCCAAAGCACTGGCCGCCGTGCTGGCCACCGGGCAGTTCCTCGGTCTGGGCATCGCTACGATCATCAACCTCGTCAATCCCGATTGCATTTATCTGGCTGGTGAGATCACCACCGCCTGGGACCTGATCGAAGACACTGTGCGAGAAGCGATTGCCGAGCGCGCCTTGACGGAATCCGCTACGCGTACGCCGCTCCGCGTAACTTCGACCCAAGAATATCCGCGATTGCGCGGAGCCGCGGCCCTGATAGCAGCGCCAACCTTCGCGGCGCCACGAGTCGCCTAGATTCCATAACAGCATTTGTCGCTTTTCGTTTTCAAGAAGTAAGAGAACAAGGACTCAGCCGAACTTGTGGGGCAACCAATCACCGTTGTAACGGACGTATTGGCTGCTGAAGCTCAGAAATTTTCCTTGGAGGTCATTGATATGCGAAGCAAAAAAAGATCATCGGAACCCTGCTTCTACATTTGCACAGTACTCTTAGTGACGATCTGTTGCAGCGTTGGCATTCAAGCCCAGAATATCTTCGGGCGCATCTCCGGTACAGTGACAGATCCGGCGGGGGCTGTCGTTCCCAACGCAAAGATTACGATCACCAACGAGGCGACCAAAGTCGCACGCACGGCAACGACCGACGGCAGCGGGTTCTATGTGGCGGATAATCTGCTGACGGGCACCTATATCGTGACTGCCGAGCAAGCCGGCTTCAAGACAATGTATAAGGCTGGAGTTGGGTTGGCGGCGGGCGCGCGCGTAACGGTAAACCTAAGTCTCGAAGTTGGTACAGCGTCGGAAACGGTAGAGGTGCAAGGGAGTGCCGAAGCCGTGAATACCACTTCCGGCGAACTCGCCCGACACATTGATTCTCAACAGGTGCAGAAAGCGGCCTTGAACCAACGGAACTACGCACAGTTGGTCTCACTGATTCCCGGAGCAGCGCTTACGACTTTCGACCAAACAACACTGACCACCGGCATGTCTACGACGGCAGCAAGCGTCAACGGTAATCGTGCTGACGGAAACCTTTTCACGGTGGACGGCGGTTTCAATCTGGATGGGGGTTCGAATGCGACGCAGCTGAACAATGTCGGCCTTGATTTTATCCGCGAGGTCGCAGTGCAAACATCGAACTACTCAGCGGAATACGGGCGGAACAATGGCGCATCGATCAACGTGGTTACGCGGAGCGGCGGGAACCAATTTCATGGTGGTGTCTTCGAATACGTTCGCAACGACAGATTCGACGCGACCAACGTGGCCTCCAAACTGAATGCCACGGCCAGTTCCCCGGCCGTAAAGCCCGCCCTTCGGTTCAACGACTTCGGGTGGAATCTCGGCGGCCCGATTGTAAAAAACAAGTTGTTCTTCTTTGCCGGAGAGGAGTGGAAAAGGATTCGACAATCCGCGACCCCGCAAAACATGACTATTCCCACCTCGGCGGAACTGGCCGGCAACTTCAGCGGCATTACCGGACTGACCCTTCATGCGCCGCCAAACGCGCCGCCGGGCTGCACAATCATCGGCAATGTCATGTCAGCGCAATGCATCACGGCTGACGGCAAAGCTATCGCAGCCGTGTACGCTCTGATGGCGAAGCAAGCGAGCCGCTTTTCGGATACTCCCACAGCCAATAACGCGACGTTTCAGCCAAACAATCCGCAAAACTGGCGCGAGGACATCATCCGGCTCGATTATCAACTTGGCGCGAAGCACAGTCTTTACGGTCGTTACATTCACGATGATCTTATTCTGACCGATGCCTTCGGAACCTTCACTCCCGGGGGCGTGCCAACCACCCCTACGCTACGCATCCGGCCGGGGTACAGTTACCAGGTAGGAGACGTGTGGACAGTGAGTCCGCGTCTCATCAACGAGTCGAAGCTAAACGTCTCCTGGAACAAGCAGCGTATCCCTCCCAGCGGCACTACCTGGCAGCGAGGCACCTACGGCTTCGTATTCACTCCGCCGCTCGGTTTAGTCGGTACATATCCCGACGGAATTCCTCACGTGACCTTTACGGGTATCGGCAGCGCTTTCCCGACTGCGGCGCCCGCGCAATTCACAGGCCCTTATTTTTCCTTATTGGCACCAACGACCGATATCTCCGCGGCCGATAACATCACCTGGCAGGTTGGAAGTCATAGCCTTAAATTTGGGGCGATGTACGCGCGCAACCGCAAGGATCAGAACTCGCGGCCCAATTCTTATAACGGCGCGATCAATTTCAGCGCGAATGGGAATCCGAACACAACTGGCGACCCTTTTGCCGACGCGCTGATGGGAAACTTTCAGACGTTCACTCAGCAGTCAGCGGATCCGGTCGGCCACTTTCGCTTCAACGATACCGAGGCTTACATCAACGATAGCTGGAGAGTGAGTCGGAAGTTGAGTCTCGAACTGGGAGTGCGGTATCTGCACACGGGGCCAACGTACGCCCAGGCTAACAACATGGTTAACTTCGATCCGAGCCAATACAATCCATTGCAGGCCCCAACTGTAGGCGCGAACAACATTCCCACGGGTGCCTTCCTCGACAACGGATTCGTGATTAACGGGCTGGTGCGCCCGGGGGCTGTGCCTGCCGAACAGTTGGGAAGAGTGCCTGGTGGAGACGGCGCATTCGTGACTGCCGTACCCGCGACGGCGCCTCGTGGTTTCTACAAGCCCGAGAATCTCTTCACGCCGCGCCTCGGATTTGCCTTTTCACCTTTTGCCGATGACAAGACCTCAGTTCGTGGCGGCTTTGGTATATTCTTCGACAAACCCGAAGGCAACATCATCTTCGGTCAACCGGGCGTTGTTCCATTCCTGAAGGCGGTGACCTATCAAAACGGTAATCTGTCAAACCCTTCCGGCGTCGCTGGAGCGGCGCCAACGATTTTTGGCCTGAGCGCGGTTGACCCTAATTTTGTGGTTGCGCGCACCTACCAATACAGCATCAGTGCCCAGCGTGAGTTACCGCACGGCCTTTTTCTGGAACTAGCCTACGTGGGAAATAAGGGGCGGCATTTAGTTCGGCAGCCCAACATTAACGTGCCGACGTTTGCTACCGCGGCCGCTAATGTAGGCAAGACCACTAACCAACAACGCCCTTACCTCGGCTACACGGATATCACGCAGTTTCGCAGTGATGCCAGTTCCAATTACAACGCGTTTCAGGTCTATGCGACCAAGCGCAAAGGAGACCTGACGGCGACGATCAGTTACACATATTCCCGGGCGTTCGGCACTGCCAGTGGTATCAATGACAACCCCGAACCAGAATGCCCGTTTACCTGCCAGCTTTCCACCGGCGAGGTAGTAAGCTGGGAGGACTACTATTACGGCCCGCTAAGCTTCGACCGGCGGAACATCTTTGTTGCCACCTACACCTATGACGTTCCCTTTTTCCGGAGGCTGAAGGGAGTCGAAGGCGCAATCTTGTCTGGTTGGGAATTGAGTGGCATCACTCGGGCTCAATCCGGCGCGCCGTTAACCGTAAACGGTTCTCAAACCATAGGGCCCGCGGGGAGCGGAGTGACGGCTTTCACGCGGCGCGCGAATATCGTTGCCGGCGTGCCCCTTTATTCCGGGTATACCTGCCCGGCGGGAAAGAAGTGCTGGTTTAATCCCGCGGCATTCGCTCAGGAGTCGAGGACCGGGGCCGGAACGGCTCCCGTCGGAGGCATCGTTGGGCCAGGTTATTACGACTGGGATTTGTCGCTGCGCAAGAGCTTCAGATTGCCCCGAGAAGGCATGACTCTGGCACTTCAGATGGATGCCTTCAATGTTTTCAATCGGACCAATTGGGGCAATCCGGCCATCACTGTTACAGGCGGCGGCTTCGGCCAAATCAGTGCCACCAACCCTCCGCGGAACCTTCAGTTCGGGCTGAGGTTTGTTTTCTAACTATGTGATCTTTTTCCAGCCCGCGAAACGGGCGGAAGCATCTAGCTTGGTGTGCAGCGTGGAAGAACCCGACGCTCAAGCACACGAGAAGCGCCTTCCGCTCGTTTTCACTGCTTTCGGACCGGTCTTGCCCGCCTGGCCTGGCACTAGGCGTTTACCCCGCCGCCTCTCGGCCAAGTTGAAAGGCTTGCTATCGTCGAGGACAAGCGCTAGAGAGTTCGGGTAACGGTAATTCACCAGAATCTGACGGAGTCGAAAGATGAAATCCATTCTGTTTCTTATCCTCTTGTTTTTTGTTGTGCCCGCGGTGCAAGCGCAACAAACCGGGCTCATCGCCAACATTGATGGACGCAAGACAGTCAGCCTTGATGGCCAATGGCAGACGATCATCGATCCTTACGAGACCGGATACTATGATTATCGCTATCTCCCCAGTGCCAACGGTTATTTCAAAGATGCGAAACCCACGACGAAAAGCGATTTGATTGAATATGATTTCGACACCTCTGAGTCGCTGTCAGTACCGGGAGATTGGAACACTCAAAAAGAGCGCCTGCTGCTTTACGAAGGGACCATTTGGTACAAGAAGTCTTTCGACTATCAAAAAACTCCCGACACGCGTCTCTTCGTGTATTTCGGCGGCGCGAACTATCTGGCTGACGTCTATCTCAACGGACAGAAGCTTGGCCGGCACGAGGGTGGATTCACGCCCTTCAATTTTGAAATAACCAATCTGGTTCGAGAACGGGCGAATTCCCTAATCGTAAAAGTAGACAACCAACGCCATCGTGATGGTGTCCCGACTTTGAACACTGATTGGTGGAACTATGGCGGGCTGACTCGCGAGGTGAAACTAATCGAGACGCCGGCAACTTTCGTGCAGGACTATTTCATTCAGCTTCAGCAGGGCTCGCGTGAACAGATCAGCGGCTGGGTGAAGCTAACTGGAGACAAACTCAAGCAAAAGGTAACGATACAAATTCCGGAAGTGAGACTTAGCAGATCATTCGAAACTGATGTCAATGGAATCGCCCAGATCAGCTTCGCCGCCGATCTGACTTTGTGGTCGCCGGATAATCCGAAACTCTACGACGTAGTGGTGGAGACGGAAACCGATCGGGTGGCGGATTTGATCGGCTTCCGCAGCATTGAGACCAAGGGCCCCGAAATTTTGCTGAACGGCCGGCCCCTCTTCCTGCGTGGCGTCTCGATACATGAAGAAGCCCCTTTTCGTGGCGGGCGTGCTTACAGTAAAGAAGATGCGCTGACGCTGCTTGGGTGGGCCAAAGAGTTGGGTTGCAATTTCGTTCGCCTGGCCCACTATCCCCACAACGAATCCATGGTGCGCCTCGCCGATAAGCTGGGCCTGATGGTCTGGTCCGAGATACCAGTTTACTGGACCATTCTTTGGGAGAACCCCGCCACGTTCGAGAACGCGCAGACACAATTGGAGGAGATGATCGCGCGCGATAAGAACCGGGCCGCGGTCATTATCTGGTCGATGGCCAATGAGACACCGATTGGCGAGGCCCGCCTGTCATTTCTCAGGAAACTAGTCAACCGCGCCAGAGCTTTGGATTCAACTCGATTGATTTCGGCCGCGCTCGAGCGTCACTATCTCGACGGCCAGACGGAGATGATCGACGACCCGCTCGGAGAGTACCTTGACGTACTCGGCTGTAACGAATATGTGGGCTGGTATGATGGTCTGCCGGAAAAGGCCGATCGACTGGAATGGAAAACGAAGTATCAGAAGCCGCTCATCATGAGTGAGTTTGGCGGCGACGCGCTCTACGGAAAGCATGGAGATCCTTTGACGCGGTGGACCGAAGAATACCAGGAGGATTTATACCAGCGCACGGTGAAGATGTTGAAGCGGATCTCTTTTCTGCGTGGGACGAGTCCCTGGATTCTGATGGACTTCCGTTCCCCGCGCCGACCCCTGCCGGGCATCCAGGACTTCCACAACCGTAAGGGCTTGATCTCTGACCGTGGCGAGAGGAAAAAGGCGTTCTACGTAATGCAGCGGTACTATCAAGAGTTAGAAGCAGCAAGGCAAAAGTAGCCGCGGTGCCGTCTACAGCGCAACCGACTCTTCCGAAAGATAAAACAGATATCCGGGATTCAGCTCGCGAGAAATGCTGCACGTCGAGGAAGTGATTCCGAGCCCCTCGTTGTGACTGAGTCGCACAAGCTTCTGAGGCTGCGAGAAGGGAATGAGAAGTGATAAATCTGATGGAAAATCGTGCGGTAGGACTCGAACTGCTAACTGACAGTTCGGATCTCAGGCGACAGGTGGAACTCGCGGTAGCAACGGTGCCAGTAATTGATGTTCACACTCACGTCTTTCCTGCCGAGTTCGACGAGATGTTTTTTCACGGCATCGATGACCTGCTTACCTATCACTATCTGATCGCCGAAACGTTCCGCTCAACTGATATTTCACACGCGGGTTTTTGGGAAATGACGAAGACAGAGCGAGCGGATCTGGTCTGGCAGACGCTCTTCGTTGAGAACACGCCGCTTTCGGAAGCGGCGCGCGGCATCATTTCCGTCCTCGAGGCATTTGGCCTGGACCCGAGGGCACCCAATCTTAATGAGGCCCGCAGATTCTTTAATTCGCGAGACCCTGGCGATCACCTTGATCGGGTGTTGGAAATTGCCTGCGTTAGCGATGTGGTGATGACTAATGATCCATTCAATGAGCGTGAAGCGATCTTTCTCGGGAATGCCGGCACAAATCTTGACAAGCGCTTTCACACTTCGCTACGGCTCGACGCATTGCTGAACGACTGGCAGAAAACGATCCGGACCCTCGCCCGCGGAGGCCTGAGTCTTAGCATTGAATTAAGCGACGGAACGGTGAGCGGGCTGCGCCATTTTCTCGACACGTGGATAGTTCGAATGAGGCCGCTCTACTTGGCCGTTTCGCTTCCGGCTGAATTCCGATACCCCGAGGGCGATGTTCGCGATCGGCTGATCCGCGAAGTCGTCTTGCCCACCGCGCGCGAGCACGGGCTTGCATTGGCTCTAATGATGGGGGTGCGCCGCGCTGTTAATCCTGCTCTCAAGGCGGCGGGTGACGGTATGGGCCGCGCGGACATCAGGGCTCTGGAGCAGATCTGCGCAGAGAATCCTGACGTGCGCTTCCTGGCGACGTTCCTCTCGCGCGAAAACCAGCATGAACTATGCGTGTCCGCGCGCAAGTTTAATAACTTGATGCCGTTTGGCTGTTGGTGGTTTCTCAATAATCCATCGATTGTTTCCGAGATTACTCGTGAGCGGCTCGAACTTCTGGGCCCGAGTTTTATCCCTCAGCATTCCGATGCGCGAGTGTTAGAACAGTTGATCTACAAATGGAGCCATGCCCGAGTGGTTATTGCCGCGTCACTGTCTGAGGCCTACGTGCAGTTGCTGCATAGTGGACGCGCCGTAACGCGCGATGAAATCGTCCGCGATGTGACGCGAATGTTTTCGGGAAACTTCCGATCGTGGGTCGGTTTTTCACATGCTTCATAGTTGGAGGAGCAAGTCAAAATGGAAATGACGCGCCGAGCGGCAAGGCCGGTACACTTCGAATCGGAATCGCCACTGCGGTATCCTGGCATGGATTAGTTGTGGACTCCTTTCGCGAATTGCGGCGTTGGCAGCCGGCAGTGGAGCTGGAGCTGCAGCATCTGCTTTCTGTCAATCAGTGGGTCTTGTTCAGTGCCGGATTGAACTCTCCTGGCAACCCGAAACAGTGCGTTGGCACTGTCCCCGAGGTATCGTTTTGCTCCCAGTTGTTGATATGGATGTCCGGCTCCCATTTAACCTAATTTGGAAAAAGGACAATTCGTCGCCATTGCTCCAGAGATTCGTGGCTCAGGTAGAAGCGTTAGGACGGGAGAAACCAAAGCCGAGCCGACGCCATCAAGGAAACACACAAACACCGTGACAAGCTGACAGCCCGCACTCCGAAGCTCTTAGCAGCGTGATTGATCCCTGCTCTATGCTCGGGAACAGATAGGGATGTTGTTAGACTACCGGAAGCCGACCGTTGCTTAGCGGTGCGACGTTGTAACAGACGAACGAGTCACCAAGAAGCGTGATTAATCTAAGGAGGCGCAGATCGGGGTTTTGAAAGACATTTCCCTCAATCATCAAACTGGAGCCTCGGCGGTGCGTCCGGCTAAGTGGGACCCACTGATGTTTGGCTCATCATTGGCCGATGTGTTTAGTGCGCCAGCCTACGACTGCCGAGTCTTAGGTCGGGAACAAAAGCCTGAGTTTGCGGTGACGCGGCTGCGCTCAGGCCCGCGCGAGCTGGAGAAGGCCCCGCAATATCCCGCCGATAACGCCATCCTCATCTGCGTCGCGCTTACGCCATCAGCGGTCGGACAATGGAGAGCACGATACGACGGGCGCGAGGTCGGAGTTACACGAGCGATCCCGTTTGCGACGACATATATCGATCTGAATTGTCCGATGGAAATGCGGGTTCGTGGCCCCTTCGATTACCTCCACTATTACTTTTCCAAGGAATTGCTCGCGAGGATTGCCCTGGATAACGGAGTATCGTCCGCGTTTCACCTTCAGGAAGTATTCTTCATCGAAGACCTGGTCGTGGCGCAAATGACAAAGAGCATTCTCGCACCTGTCAGGCACGGGGAGCCCCTCGATCGGTTGGCACTAGACCATATCGCGATGGTGCTCGGCGCTCACACCTTGCAACAGCATTGCGGTGCGGCGAAGTTTACTAGCAGTTCACGACAAGGTCTCGAGGCGTGGCAAAAGCTGCGTGCTGAAGAGATGTTGCGGGCAAGTCTCGCGGGAAATATCTCTGTCAGCGAATTGGCGGTTGCGTGCTCGCTTTCAGCGAGTCACTTCGCCCGCCGTTTCCGTCACAGTTTTGAGACGTCCGTTCATCAGTACTTGATCCAACTTCGGATCGATCATGCCAAACACTCGCTTGCCCATAGCGATAAACGTCTTGCAGAGATCGCTCTGCAATCTGGTTTTTATGACCAGGCATCGTTTACCCGGACCTTTAGACGGATCGAGCGCACGACTCCTTCACATTGGCGACGCTCCAATCAGAATGGGCAAGCGCACGACGAATAATCTCACCTCCGAAAACTGATGGCCTCCATGAACAGCCAGTATTTCCGCTGCTCGCAGTGATGCGAGAGCGTAATTTCCTGGTTGCATCTGATAAGAAATTACAAAACGGGCCGGATTCTACAAGAGCTTGTCAGTCCATCGGTCTACCATGTTGAAAAAATCGAGCGGTGTAAGTGCGTTCGCATACTGTAGTGATGACGGCGCAGAACGGAGAATGCTTTTCGCCTATGGGCAAGAAGGTGCTCGTGGGAGAGGCACAAAGGGCATAGGAAGAGGGGTTATGACGGCTGGTTCAACGCAGCGTCCTGAGGGTCTAACACGCGATAACGCAATTCTACTCCTGGTGGATCATCAAGTCGGCTTGTACACCGGCATTCGTGATATCGACGTCCTTCAACTCAAGCACAACGTCGTTGGCCTGACACGAGCAATGCTCGCGCTCAAAGTGCCCGTGATTGTGACCACGACGACGGAGAAAATGTGGGGACCGCTTATCCCCGAACTCGCCGAGGTTTTACCCGGCGTGCCGGGCATTGAACGCACTGCGGTCAACGCTTGGGATGAGGAGCGCGTCGTGTATGCGGTCAAGGCGAATGGGCGCAAGAACCTAATCGTCACGGGCATTTCCACAGATGTGTGTCTCGCGTTCCCGGCCATAGCTGCCCTTGCCGACGGCTTCCAGAGTTATGCGGTCATCGATGCATCGGGTGGCTTCACTCAGACTCAGGTCTATTCCGGTGTGCTATTCCAACGTCGCGGTTGAGATCCTGGCTGACAATGCCGCGCCCGAGGCCGAGGCGGTATAGGCGCGCTCGGCATGCCGTTCAGCGGTTTGGTCTTTGGCCTCAGGCAGTATTTTTCGCGAAGTTGATCGAGATTGGAGCAGCTCTGGAGTGATGAAGCGAAGAAGATCACGTCGCCGTCCCGCTTATTCGAGGTCAAAGGAGCGGAACCATGACTGAAACTAAATCAACGGCACCGGTGCGGGTCATTGAGGAAACGTCCGCTTACTGGAGGGTTGTTTTCGATTATCCGCCTTTCAACATTGTAGACACCACCATTTTCGAAGGCCTCCAGGAACTGCTGGCTCGAATGGACGCCAGCCCCAGCCTTTGTGTCGTGGTGTTCGAAAGCGCGAATCCTGACTTCTACCTTGCTCACTTTGATTTGACCGGCAAGACGGGGAACATCATGACTGCTGTCGGGGCTTCGGGCCTCCCGATCTTGATGGATACTTTTGTCCGTCTGACTAAGTCTCCGGTGGTTAGCATCGCGAAGATCCGAGGCTGCGTCCGGGGCGTGAGCAGCGAGTTCGTCCTCGCCTGCGACATGCGCTTCGCATCGCGCGAGAATACCCGATTGGGACAACCCGAAGTCGGGGTGGGATTGCATCCCGGCGGCGGCGGTACGGAACGCCTCCCACATCTGGTCGGACGCGGTCGCGCGCTTGAAATCGTTCTCGGCGCGAACGACTTCGACGGCGATACCGCGGAGCTATACGGGTACGTTAACCGGGCGCTTCCGGACGCGGAGTTGGACAGCTTCGTCGACGCGCTCGCTCGCCGGATTGCATCGTTTGACCGGGGTGCCATCGCCGCGGCGAAGAATCTTGTTAACCAAGTCTCGTTGCCATCCGCCGACCGGCTCCTCGACGCGTTCACCTCTTTTGGGAACACGCTCACATGGCCTGAAGCGCAGCAGCGAATCCAAGCTCTGTTGGATCGCGGGCTCCAACGGGAAGTCGACTTCGAGACTTGGTGGCCCGCGGTGCTCGATACACTGCTTGAGTAGTCATCATGTGGCGATGCCCAGCCTAGCCGATGTAGCTGAAATCAAAAAGGAGAGAAGATGAAATCAGAATCTACAGTAACCAAACCTAGCATCGTCTTCTGCCACGGACTCTGGGCCGATGGCTCGTGCTTCAGTAAGTTGATCGTTCCCCTTCAGGCGAAGGGGTATGAGTGTATTGCAGCGCAGTACGGCCTCAACACAACCGCCGAGGACGTCGCCTTGGTGAGAGCGACGATCGGCCGCGTCAGCAGTCCCGTTATTCTCGTCGGCCACTCCTACGGCGGGAGCGTCATCACCGGCGCCGGAACCGACGGCTCGCTCCCGATGCCGATGAAACGTCTCAGACGCAGCAGGCCAACTTCCCGAAGACCGGGGTCTTCTCCCACATCGAAGTCGTGGATGGACGTATCTGGCTGCGTCCGGAGGGCACCAAGTATTTCTGCGGAGACCTTTCGGAGCAGGAGCAGAAGCTCGTTTGGGCGACCCAGTGCGTCCCCCAACCCGACCTGTTCGAAGCGAAAGTCGGGGGAACCGCTTGGAAGTCGAAGCCAAGCTGGTACATCGTCGGCAAAAATGATCGCACCGTGCATCCAGATCTGGAGCGCTTCTTCGCCAAGCGCATGGGCGCCACCGTCTATGAGCTCGAAAGCAGCCACGTGCCGATGCTCTCCCAACCGGAACGCGTGATCGATGTAATCCGTACGGCCGCAAAAGCTGTTCAAGGAGCCGCGGCAGTAGCGTGAGTGCCTTCGGATCGGAACTTGGCTATAGCAGCCTCAGTAACTGTTCGACTGGTGACACTGTCTCCGTTAGGAGAAGAATTTAGGCCTGCGCGGTAGGCCGAATAACTATGTCGTTCACATCAACCTCGGTCGGTTGCTCGATCGCGAACGCAATGGCGCGAGCAATCGCCGCCGGCGGGATTGCCATCTTGTTCATCTGATCATTGATTTGAGATTTGACCTCAGCATTTGTCATCGAATCCGCGAGGTTCGTGCTGACGAATCCCGGAGAAATGCCCGTCACTCGCAGCTTATCCCCAGCTTCCAGACGCAAGCCTTCGGTGATCGTGCGCACCGCGTTTTTCGTCGCTGCATAGACCGCCATGGTTGGTGTAATGTGAATTCCAGCTGTCGAAATAACGTTGACAAAATGTCCGAAGCCCTGCTTGCGGAAAACCGGCAGCGCTGCTGCAATGCCGTAAAGAACGCCTTTGAGGTTGACGTCGATCATCTCCTCCCAATCCTCGACACGGATCTCATCGAGAAGAGAAATTGGCGCCACGCCGGCATTGCTGACGAGCACGTCGAGCTTGCCGAATCGGTCAACCGCCAATCCGACGAGGTTGGATAGATCCTCCCGCCGCTTTACGTCCGTTGGTGCATAAGCTGCCTCGCCGCCCGATGCCACAATGCGATCAGCGAGAAACTTAAGGCGATCCGATCCGCGCGCACCGAGTACTACCTTCGCACCGCGTTCGGCGAGGAGCAGTGCAGTCGCCTCGCCAATTCCGCTGCTAGCGCCAGTGATCACAATCACCTTGCCTTCGATTCCTGACATAACGTTTCTCCTTGTCCAATTCCTGCAATCTGGACGAAGATTACACCGGACGGACGAAACATTGAATACTCAAGCGTTCGTGAAATCTGCCAGAGCGTTCACAGAGTGGAGTAGTGGATAGCAACAGAACGCCGAGAGCTAAGTCGCCTATACGTTGATGGATTCGATATTAGCCGCCAGCTAAAGCTCGGTTCTATCGAAAGACGAACTATCCCGGCCCAGCCTATACCGACATGGGGCAATGAGTGGTCGGGGGCTTTCCCACTTGAAACGGAATTGAGAGAGGATGGGGCTAAGATGATGGCGCGACGTATTGATACGTAACCAGACGAAGCGATACCTTGACGACCGCTAGGCCTGTAAATACTGGTTCGTATCGTTTGGTAAGACTAGGTGATGCGCTTCCAACGGACTTAAAATCCGTTGTTCGCAAGGAAGTGGCTTACAGTTCCACTAACCTTAAATGCCGAAAGTCCCGCCCGCAGTTGCAGTCCAAATGCCTGTGGGAGATTTGGGACCAGAATCTCCAGCACACAACGTATACTGGAGCGTAGCGGATGGGACGAAATGTAAAACCCTAAGAAATCTGTGGTGGCTGCAACTTTCGAAAAGGCAAATACTTACGTTTTTGCCGAATCATTGGTTCGGGACCGAGAGGTCGGAGGTTCGAATCCTCTCGCCCCGACCACTATTATTAAGGAAGTGGACCACTCGCCAGAGTGGTCTTCGTATTTGTGACGTGGTTGTTTACATCACCAGGCCAATATACTTGTGAGTGTCGGTTCTTCTTAATCGCGATTGTCAGCCGAGCGGCAGGCAACAAACCCTGAGAACAGAAAGGTCCGCAACCACATGCCTGCCTCGATAGAACTTCAACGACGTTTGCGTTGGGCCGACTCCGACGCAGCCGGCCGACTGCACTTTCCGCGTATCTTCGAACTCGTGGAAGAAGCTGAAAGCGAACTCGTGCGCAGCATAGAATGGCCAATGAACCGGAGCATGGGATACGATTTTCCGCGCGTCCACGTGGAATGTCGATTTCTTCGCGTAATAGAACTCGATGCCCAGTTTCGTCTTCGCTTCGTCGTCGGGAAACTGGGCCGTACCTCAATTCGTTATGACTATCAGGTGTTGGGCGCCGATGATGAACTGGCAATCGAAGGCACCATGACGGTAGTTGTCTTAAAGGACGGTAAGCCGGCGGAGATTCCGACAACACTGCGCGCCGCGCTTGCGGGCGAAGGTGTCATCACTCCGGCGTAATTATCTTTTGAAACCTGCTCTGGTATTTTAACGTTGCTATTCAAAGTCGTGGCCTGGTAATTATCGATAAATCTATGTCTACCGCTGAAGTAGCATTACCAACAAAAATCAAGACAACGCAGGAAACCCTCGACGCCTGGGTCCGTGAGGTCGTGCAATGGCACTTCGATCCCGCGACGGGTTGCCCATTTTGGCTAGACTACGCGCAAAAGCTGGGTTGGGATCCACGCGACCGGATTCAGTCGTATCAGGATCTTGATCAATTGGGACCCTTCCAGGATGAATGGCTGCGTGGCGGACCGGTGCGGCGATGGGTGCCACGCGGTTACGCCGGAAGTCCCGTTTACACTTTCGAAACCGGCGGCAGCACCGGCGTTCCGAAATCTCGGATCAACATCCAAGACTTTCGACTTGATTATGAAGCCTTCAGCGATACGCTCCCGGATGAATATTTTCCGAAGGGCGCCGACTGGTTGTCGCTTGGACCAACCGGGCCGCGTCGCCTGCGCCTGGCAGTTGAGCATCTGACGCAGTATCGCGGCGGCATTTGCTTCATGATCGATCTCGATCCGCGTTGGGTAATCAAGCTGCTCAAGATGGGGCAGCCCAAGATGGCAGAGCAATATAAGCAGCACGTGATCGAACAGGGGTTGACCTTGCTGCGCGCGCACGACAACATCAGTTGCCTGTTCACCACGCCCAAACTCTTGGAAGCACTTTGTGAGAAAGTTTCACTTAAGAAGATGGGTATCACCGGAGTCTTCTGCGGCGGCACGGAGATGACGCCTCAGTTTCATCGCTTCGCCGTCGAAGAACTTCTCGAAGGCGCCTACTTTGCGCCGACATACGGAAATACACTGATGGGCCTGGCCGTGCACAAACCGCGTGAAGAAGCGGACAATTTTGCGGTGATCTATTATCCGCCCGTGCCGCGAGCGGTTATTGAAATAGTCGATCCTGATAATCCCAATCGGATCGTTCAATATGGCGAAACGGGCCGAGTTCGTCTGACCACGCTGACGAAGGAATTCTTCATGCCACGCTTCCTCGAACGTGACGAGGCGGAAAGAGAACCACCCTGCGAACTCTATCCCTGGGACGGAGTGCGCAACGTCCGGCCGTTTTCACGATTGCAGGCAAACGTGGTCGAGGGTGTCTATTAAGCTAAGGAGTCTCAGGGTTAGGAAGGGGGCTTGCCCCCGCTGCTTTGAAGAGTCTCAAGACTGAGCGGGGGCAAGCCCCCTTCCCGACCATGAGACAGAGTTGCTTGAATCTCAAATTCGAAAAGTCTTTATGCTTCATATTCCTATTCTTCGTCACGGTGAGCCTTACAAGAGCCTCGACATCGCTCGCGTGCCGCATCACGAGACGCGCGAGTTGTTCGTCGAAATTAGTCAGGCGAACAACGGATTGATCAGACGCGATCTGCGAGATCAAACGGCCGCGCGCGCGAAACTCGCAGCCCTCTCCACCGCCGAACTCATCGATATTTGCAAACGCGCCGCCGAACATTTTCTCAATGACCCGCTGCCGCTGGGCGACTCCGCGCAAACCCCCGAAGATTATGTGCGACAGATTTCAGCAACCACGGGTATGCCACACGTGCTGGCGCGCAGAAATATGGCGAAGATTCACGGGGTGCTCTCTGAAGCCAGTAATGTGATCGACGGGCTCACCAGGAACATCGATTGGGAGATTCTCGACCGTGGCTTCGGTCAGATTGAGGGACGCTCGTTGAGTTTTTATCCACGCACTGAGTCGCTGGGTGTTGTCCTGCCGAATAATTCTCCCGGCGTCCACTCGCTTTGGATTCCAGCGGTTCCCTTGAAGATTCCGCTGGTACTCAAACCCGGCAGTGCCGAGCCCTGGAGTCCCTTCCGGATCATTCAAGCGTTTATTCGAGCTGGAGCGCCGCGTGAAGCGTTCAGTTTTTATCCAACCGATCACTCCGGCAGCGGCGAAATCTTGCGGCAGTGTCAGCGAGGCATAGTCTTTGGCGACTCGAGTTCGACCAGTCTCTGGGCCAACGATCCCCGAATAGAGATTCATGGCCCAGGCTTCAGCAAAATTGTATTTGGCGAAGATTGCATTGACGACTGGGAGAAGTATCTCGATTTGATGGTCGGCTCTATTGCGGACAATGGTGGGCGCTCGTGTATCAACGCGTCGAGCATTTGGGTTACGAAGCACGCGGAAAAAATTAGCGAAGCGTTAGCGGAACGTCTGGCGAAAATTCTTCCACGCGCGGCAGATGATCCCCAGGCGCAACTGGCACCCTTCGTGGACGCAAACGTTGCGCGGCGAATTTCGCAGTTGATTGATCAAGGGCTCAACGAGCCGGGCGCGAAGGAAATCACCGCCTCCTTTCGTGAAGGCGAACGACTTGCCATCCGCAACGGCTGTTCTTATTTGCTACCGACCGTCGTCCTCTGCGAAAACGCCGAGCACGTAATGGCCAACAAGGAATTCATGTTCCCCTTTTCCAGTGTCGTCAAAGTCGCTGAGAAGCAAATACCGGAGGCCCTTGGGCCGAGTCTTGTGGTTACCGCAATCACTTCCGATCCGGATCTGATCAATCGTCTTGTTACCTCCCCAAATGTGGATCGCCTGAACATCGGAGCGGTGCCCACGAATCAAATTAACTGGGACCAACCACACGAAGGCAATCTGTTCGAACACCTTTACGCGCGTCGAGCTTTCCAGACGGCCCTGGCGGGCTGAGGGGGCGAAGATTCTTGTCTGTCTTTGCTCTTAATTAAGGATTGGATAGGCAGGGCGCCTGTCCTCCCAGACTCTTGTGAAAATTCTTTATCTTACGGGCGGGGCGGGACAGATGTACTGTGGTAGTTGTCTGCGCGACAACGCCCTCGCCACCGAGCTTATCTCTCGCGGTCACGACGTAACGCTCCTTCCGGTCTACACTCCAACACTCACGGACGAACCGAACGTCAGCGGCGACAAAGTTTTTTTCGGCGGCATCAGTGTTTACCTCGAGCAGTATGTGCCGTTCTTCCGTAACTCCCCGAAGTGGCTGGATCGTTTGTGGGACTCGACCTCGATGTTGAATCTGGCGTCTCGCCGTTCGATTTCAACAAGCCCGAAGATGCTCGGTGAACTGACAGTTTCGATGTTGAAGGGCGACGACGGCTTTCAACGCAAAGAGATATTTAAGCTACTCGAATGGCTGAAAGACGAAGGGCCGCCGGATGTTGTTAGTCTGCCCTACACGCTCTTGCTTGGCCTGGCCCAACCAATTAAAGAGGCTTTGGGACGCCCCATCTGCTGCACGTTGCAGGGCGAAGATCTTTTTCTCGAAGGTTTACAAGAACCCTATCGCAGCGAATCCAAAGAACTCATTCGCGCCAATATCAAGCACGTCGACGCGTTTATCGCCGTCAGCGAGTATTACGCTGAATTCATGCCGCGTTATCTGGACATCCCAGCGGAGAAGATTCTCGTCGTGCCTCTTGGAATAAACCTCCAGGGTTACACGCAACGAAATTTCCAACGCACCGAACCGTTCACCGTCGGCTTCTTCGCCCGCATTGCCCCAGAGAAAGGATTGCACGTTCTTGCCGACTCCTACCGGCGATTGCGCGCACGCGGCGAGTTGTCAAACGCACGCCTCGAAGCTGCCGGCTATCTGGCGCCGGAACATGAGGCTTACCTGCACGACATCGAAAAAGAGATGAAGCAGTCAGGCTTTGGCGAGGAGTTTCACTATCGCGGAGTACTCGACCGCGAACAGAAAATTTCGTTTCTGCAAACGCTCGATGTGCTCTCAGTCCCTGCAACTTACGATGAGCCCAAGGGAATGTTTCTGCTTGAAGCGATGGCCTGCGGTGTTCCGGTGGTACAACCACGGCGCGGGGGCTTTACTGAAATCGTCGAGACCACTGGTGGGGGTGAATTGGTTGAACCCGATGATGCGGAGAGTCTTGCTGAAGGTATTCTGCGAATCCAAAGAGATCCGGCCCTCGGCAAAAGACTGGGACAAAGCGGCTTTGAAAAAGTGCGTGAACACTACAGCGTGGCGCGGATGGCTGATCGCGCGGTGGAGGCATATGAGAGTATCTTGAATTCGAAGTCAGGAGCGGGGGCGAGCCCGCCTTCCCAACCCCGAGATGACTCAACTTGAGTTGCTGATTCGTGATTGGAAGGCTTTCACTGTGAGAGAACGAGCAAATGGAGAGGCTCTAAGGTCGGGAAGGTGGGCTTGCCCCCGCTGATCCCTGTCGAGATTCGAAGTGCCTATGCTCAAAGTCGATCATGTCTCCAAAGAGTATCCGTCTCCCAGCGGTCCACTCAAAATCGTCTCTGACGTTTCGCTGTCTCTTGCTCGCGGCGACGCGGTTTCCATCATGGGTCCATCGGGAAGCGGCAAAAGCACGCTGCTTTATCTCATGGGCGCCCTCGAACCACCCACCAGCGGGACCATTAGCCTTGACGGCCAGAATCCGTTTCAACTGAAAGAGAAGGAGCTGGCCGGATTCCGCAACAAAGAGATCGGCTTCATCTTTCAGGACCACTGCCTGCTGCCGCAATGTTCAGTCCTCGAAAATGTATTAACTCCCACTCTGGTATCGACAACTGACGATGCCGGCGAAGACCGTGCGCATGCCCTGCTCAAGGTCGTCGGCCTCGCTGATCGACTCGATCACCGGCCGGCGCAACTTTCCGGTGGTGAGAAGCAGCGCGTGGCCCTTGCCCGCGCATTGATCATGAAGCCGCAGTTGCTGTTGTGTGACGAACCGACGGGAAATCTGGATCACAAGTCGGCGGAAGTTGTGGCTTCCCTGCTGCTGGATCTGCATCAACAACAGCGGACCATCCTGATCGTCGTCACTCATAGCGCTGAGCTTGCGGCTCGCTTTCCCAAACGCTACGAACTCATCGATCAGCAACTCCAGCCGTCTTAATTCTGCAATGCGTACCGCCCAACTACTAAAGCGAAATCTGAGCCACTATTGGCGCACCAATTTGGCGGTCGTACTTGGTGTGGCGACAGCCGTGGCGGTGCTGTCGGGCGCATTGCTCGTGGGCGATTCCGTGCGCGCGAGCCTGAGCGAACTCGCTTTGCAAAGGCTCGGGCAAACCGATCGGGTGATTACATCAATCGGGTTCTTTCGCGACCAACTGGCAAACGACCTGCAAGGCGATTCGCAGTTTGCCGTCGCTGGTTTTGCTGAGACTTGTCCACTTATCGCACTCGAGGGAACCGTTACCCATGAGCGAAGCAAGCGGGTGGCTTCCCGGATTAAGGTCTACGGAGTTGATGAACGATTCTGGAAATTTCACCGTCTGCCAGGTAAACAGCCGCCGCGAAATCGCGAAGTATTTCTTAGCGAAGGACTGGCGCGCGAGTTGAGCGCGAACACTGGTGATGCACTTGTATTGCGAGTTGAGAAGCCCTCTGCAATTCCGGTTGAGTCGCTGCATAGTCGTAAAGAAGATCTTGGAAGCACCCTGCGATTAACGCTGCGGGAAACGCTGTCTCCTGGCGATGTTGGTGAGTTTTCGCTGCAGCCTCAGCAAGGTGACGTTCGCGCCCTGTTCGTGCCCTTGTCGACATTGCAAAAAGCGATCGATCAACCCGGCAGAGCCAACCTGATTCTGATTTCCGAAGCATCGCGCGACGCGGCTGCCCCGGCTGCGGTGCCGGCAAAGAACGACGCTCTCATGAGGATTCTGAAAGCGCGAACCTCGCTGGATGATTTCGGAATTAAACTGCGAATCGTGGGACAGCCCGCTTCGCAGGCAAACATCTCGCTCGAACAAGAGAGCAAAGTCATCAGTGGTCCGCTTTCAGAGGTGGCGAATAAAGCAGCGAACGCGTTGTCGTTACATCCTATGCCAGTCCTTTCGTATCTCGCCAACAGCATCACTGCCGGTGAACGCTCGATTCCCTATTCGCTCGTGACCGGGTTGGATGAATCAGGTCTGGGATTGTTGGCGCCAGGAGAAACAAGAAAACCCGATGACATTATTCTCAACGAGTGGGCGGCTCGTGAGCTCGGAGCGCGGCCGGGCGATCCAGTTTCTCTCGACTATTACGTTTGGCGTGAAGCTGGACTACTTGAAACCAAAACTGCCCGGTTTCGTCTCGCGGCCGTGGTTCCCATAACGGGCCTGGCTGCGGATAGAGATCTGGTCCCGGAGTATCCTGGAATCACCGGCTCGAAACATCTTGCTGATTGGGATCCGCCATTTCCAGTCGACCTCAAGCGGATAAGGAAACAGGATGAGGGTTACTGGGACCAATATCGCACCACGCCAAAGGCCTTCATCCCCCTCGCGACGGCCCAGCAACTTTGGCAGACTCGGTTCGGCAAGTTAACTTCAATCCGCCTCGTCGCCGCGGGCGACTCCTCTCCTGAAGCCACGCTCGACTCTTTTCAACGGAGACTGAAAACAGCGTTAGACCCGGCGGCCATGGGCTTCGCTTTGCTCCCGGTGCGCTCGCAAGCATTGGAAGCGTCGCGCGGCGCAACTGACTTCGGCGAGTACTTTCTTTACTTCAGTTTCTTTTTAGTGATTTCCGCGCTGATGTTGTCTGCACTGTTCTTCAAGCTTGGTATCGAACAGCGTTTACGCGAAATCGGGCTATTGCAAGCCGTCGGTTTTCCTGCCGCAAAGATTCGCAAATTGTTTCTCGCGGAAGGATTGCTGCTCGCGATCATCGGAAGCTTGATCGGATTGGCAGGCGCGGTTGGCTATGGTCAGTTTGTGATCGTGGGACTGCGGACCTGGTGGGTTGACGCTGTCGGAACTACGATGCTGCGCCTGCATGTCTCCCCACTCTCGCTTGGCCTCGGTGCAGCCGGCGGCATAATTGCCGCGCTGCTATGCATAGTCTGGACCTTGAGAGGCCTGGGCAAGGAATCGACCCGCACGCTGTTGGCTGGAATTCGTGGGAATGCTGGTCAGACGATCGAAGGTGGAAACGAAACACGTGGAATGAGGCGGCGACTGTCGCAGCTGCTGCACTTTAACTTCTCCAGTCAAAGAATAGGAACGCTGCTGGTTATCTTAGCCCTCGTACTGTTGATAGCGGCAACGTTCCAACGCGTAAATCAGGTCGCTGGTTTTTTTGGAGGCGGAACGTTGGTGCTGGCAGCGGCTCTTTGTTATCAATCTGCATGGTTGCGACGCCCAAGCGCAAAACCTATTGCGGGCACTGGCTGGTGGTCGGTAACGCGGCTCGGATTTAGAAATGCTACTTCCCGTCCCGGACGTAGTGTGCTTTGCATCGCATTGATTGCTTCAGCTGCCTTCATTATCGTCGCGGTAGATTCCTTCCGGCATCGTGGCGGACCTCAACCCACCGATAGAAGATCGGGAAATGGCGGCTTTCCTTTGCTCGCTGAGTCTCTGCTGCCGATAGTTCACAATCCAAACACAAGCGAAGGGCGCGAGGCGTTGAACCTGAACGAGAACGATGAAAAGTCTCCGCTCTCGGGTCTAAACTTTGCGACGTTCCGGGTGCGCCCGGGAGACGATGCCAGTTGTCTTAACTTGTATCAACCGCGCAATCCAAAAATCATCGCTCCTACTGACGACTTTGTCCGCAGCAACCGTTTCGCATTTCAGAATTCTCTGGCTACTACTGATGAGGAAAAGAACAACCCATGGCTGCTCCTGAATCGTGAATTTTCCGACGGCGCTGTTCCCGTAATCGCCGATGCAAATTCGCTGACTTACGTGCTGCATCGTAAGCTCGGTGACGATTTGGTTTTAGATACTGGCAATGGTCCGATCCGTTTGCGGCTGGTCGGAAGTCTCGCTGACAGCCTGTTCCAAAGTGAATTAGTAATGGGTGAGGCCAACTTCGTTCGTCTCTTTCCCGATCAGCAAGGATATCGTTTCTTCCTTATCGACACTCCTGCGCTCGAGCAGTCAAACGCGATTGCTACGCGTTTGGAAGACCGGCTTTCGGATTTCGGATTTGATGTGCAGGCAACTTCCGAACGGCTGGCAGGTTTTCATCGGGTGGAGAATACCTACCTCTCGACGTTCCAGATGCTGGGCGGCCTGGGACTCGTTCTGGGTACACTCGGAATGGCCGCGGTCTTGTTACGCAACGTGCTGGAACGTCGTCGCGAATTGGCCCTGTTGCGCGTTGTAGGATACAACTCGTCACACTTCGCGCTGATGGTGATAGCGGAGAACGCTCTGCTACTCTGCTGCGGGCTAATCACCGGAGCGGTGTGTGCGCTGCTTGCCATCGCACCGGTGTTCTTCACCCGTCATGCGCAATTACCGAGTGTTGCCCTGGGCCTGTTGCTTTTGGGAGTATTAATATCGGGATTGACCGCCTCAGTGGTAGCTACATGGGCTGTGTTACGCTCGCCACTGCTGCCGGCGCTGCGAGCTGAGTAGACTTCAAGCTCTTCCCTGGGACCGCGGGCGTCCCGCCCGCTCGCGTACGGTGGGCGCCGCAATCATTGAAAGTCAAAGTCAATCCATCTTGAGGCGGGCGAGACGCCCGCGGTCCCAGGGAAGAGATTGAGTGCCAACGCTCCCGGAAGAACTGGAGGGATACAGATGAATCGCCGGATCGCACAACTCTTCGCCACACTGCAGAGCGGTAGTGGGTCATTTACAAAGTTAAACACTTGAGATTGATTGCTTCTCTCCGCGATAGGTTATATAAGGTTGTCTGTTTTCTCACGTCTTCCACCACAGGAGTCTCACAATGAACGTTACAGCCAGCCTTACCGACATCAGCTCAAAATCCGGCTCTCTTAATGCCTCAATCGATCATGCAATCCGAATCGCAGCGCCGAAGTCGTTTACCGACAAAGACCTTGCCAAGCTGCGACGTGATTGCGAGATTATCTTAGATCGAGCTAAGAAGAATCCTGCCAAGATGCAAGCCATGATGAAGCTCGTATTCTCAGGGGATTTGTCCGGTGCGCAAGCGATTGCGAAAGAACTGAAATTAACCGAGCTAGACTTTGAGAATGAGGGCGGCGGTTGCTGGATTCTTTTGATTTGGGTTATCTATGTCATCGTGATAGCTGTGGCGTGAAAACCCTCTAGCTGTATTCAATCTAGCAGACCTACAATATCTTCAATTTCCCATAGCCGATTAGTGACGCCAGCGGCCATTGCCGGAGTGCATCTAAGGCTCTGGTGGATTCTCACAATGACCCACTACCTGCACAGCACCTTTATTGCATCGGCAAGAAAGCAAAAGCTCAGGAATAAGTGGCGCGGGCTTGCCCCCGCTCTTCCTTTGATCTCAACGAGTGTTACTTCTTCTCGCGAACATCGTAAGCGTAGATGTTGTCCTGGTCGCGCAGGTAGAGTCGACCACCGGCAATGATCGGGTGCGTCCAGGTCGGTAGTGATCCCTGCTGAATACGGAAGCGACCCTTTTCCTTGTATCCCGTAGGTGTGGCTTCAACCAGTCCCACTACACCGTTTTCACTAAACGCATAGAGATTACCGTCCGCAAACACGAGCGATCCCTTGCCTACGCTGCGATCACGCCAGGCAACCTCCCCGGTATCAAAACGCATAGCCGTCAGGATGCCGCTGGAAAAGCCGTAGAGATAATCGCCAACCAAAATCGAGGTGCTGTGATGGTTGCGCATCTCTTTAGTGAAGTAGACCTCACTGGCGCTTCCGTCTGCCTTAACTTCGACCAACGCGGCCCCGGTGCCATAGTCGGAAGAGACGAAGATACGATTGCCACGAACGACGGGCGTAGCGACATTGGCGACGTCGTTTGAAGCGCGTTGATATTCCCAAAGGAGTTTTCCAGTATTCAGATCGAGGCCCAGCGCGCGACTATTAGTAAAAAAAACTACCTGGGTGGAATTGTTTATCTTCACCGGCATAGCCGAAGAATAGCCGGCCTTGTCGCTCTGGCTTTTCCAAATCAATGAACCATCTTTCTTATTGAGCGCGATAATCGAAGCGCCGGGACCACCCGCATTCACCAAGACCTTGTCGCCAATTACGAGCGGCGACTCACTGATGCCCCACTGCAGATTTGAACCGCCAAACTTTTGCAGGATATTCATTGTCCAGATGACGCGGCCAGTCTTGGCGTCAAGCGACGACAGGTCGCCGTTACCGCCCAATGCATAAAGGGTGTCGCCATCTACCGTGGGAGTTCCGCGCGGGCCATCACCGCGATCATCCCGATAAGCCCCGCCGTGCGCCGTTGCCCATGCTTGCTTTCCCGTTGCCACATCGAAGGCAATGACGTATTCACGATCGCCTTTCAAGCCCAGGGTATAAATCCGGCCATTGGCGACTGCGAGCGATGAGTAGCCGGTGCCGGCGCCGGCAAGTTTCCAGACCAGCGGCGGGCCGTCGGTGGGCCACTGTTTTAGCAGCCCGGTCTCGGTCGATATGCCGTCGCGGTTGGGCCCGCGCCACTGCGGCCAGTTGCCTCCCGCTTGTGCGGCGATCTGAGCTGACAAACCCAGAAGGATGATTACGGAAGCGACTGCAGTCTTAATGCGCATGTTCATGGTGCGATCTCCTCTTTTTGGAGTGCGCTGACCTCTCAGCGCTTTTGCCGGTCGCGACCTGTCGCGACCACCGCAGTGAAATTAACGAACGAACGGGACGTTAAGCCGCCCTTTGAAGAAGCCCAAAGCGATGACAGATGTAGCGCACTCCAAAAATCTATGCCGAAGGTCTGAAATACAAGACTAATCCAGCTCCGGTAGCCGCCAACAGGAACCCTAAATACAACAACGGATTCGGCGATGTTTTCGGCGGATGCAGCCACATGGAAAACAGTACATTCACGAGCGGTGCACCTCCGAAAACGAGCGGCATAACGTAGGTCGGCAGTCCACCGGTTTTGAATGCGAAGATGATGCAGACCGCGCCGATAGCCCCCAGTGCGCCTCCCAGCATCGCTGCGATGGACCCCTTCATCGTGAAACTATGCAGCTCGCCCTGATACCCAAGGTTCGCCACCGGCACTAAAACGCCAATCAGAAAGTAAGCGATGCCGACGCACAGCAAGGCGCGCATCGGGCTTCCTCCCAGTTCAACTTGTCCGCGATGAAGCACCGGTCCGTATAACCCCCACGAGAGCGCGGCGCCAAGAGCAAAAAGGATCCAAAGCATCAGGGAGACCTCCAGAACGTAGAGTGAATTTACCGATCAAACTCCGCAATTAGTAGAAAGGTTTAAGATCGGTTCAAAAAAAACCGACGATACTAAACTACTGTGAAACCAAAGTCGGCTTCTTGCCGTTTTAATGACTGACCGCATTCTAGCAGTTAACTTTTCGACTTTGATAGACAAAACACTGCCGGGGTTGTTCGAGCGCGGTTGTTTTCCACAAGCATTCTCAAAAGGATTTCGTCATAATGTTCTTGCCCTGCTGAAGTCGTACGGAAATTCGTTTGCAATCCAAAATTGTGTAATGAGGGTACCCATGATCTCGACTAATCGCACATTATTCACGCTGCTCTTGTTGCTGGCGTTGGCCGTCTCAGTAGCCGCGCAAACTTATCGCGGCTCGATCCGGGGCACGATTACGGATCCTAATAATGCAGTCATTCCAGCGGCCACTCTAACCCTGGTCAGCAATGCAACCAACGAGCAGCGAACAAGTGTCACGGACGCGGCCGGCGAATACGTCATCTCTTCCCTTCCTCCCGGTTCTTACACACTCAAGGTTGCGGCGGCAAACTTTCAAACGCTATCGCAAGACATTGTGCTTAGGGTAAATCAAGAACTCAGGGTTGATGCCTCACTAGGAGTCGGTCCGATCGGAGCTGACTTTGAAATTGTTTCGCTGCCGGCCGACATGAAAAAAGACTCCGCGTCCATCGGCACGGTCATCGCAAACCAACAGATCGTCGGACTGCCACTCGACGGCCGGAACTTTTACGAGTTATCTCTGCTCGTCCCTGGCGCCGCTCCCGCAGCCCCGGGCTCGGCGGGTTCGGTTCGTGGCGATTTCGCTTTCAGTGTCAATGGCGCGCGCGAAGACGCAAACAACTTTCTGCTCGACGGCGTCTACAACGTAGATCCCAAACTGAATACCTTTGGCGTTCGACCCTCGATCGATGCCATACACGAATTCGAAATGTTAACAAGCACGTACGATGCCGCTTTCGGACGGGCGCCGGGAGCACAGGTCAACGTCGTACTCAAGTCTGGCGGCAATCGCGTTCATGGCTCGCTGTTTGAGTTTTACCGCAATGGCGCGCTCGATGCGCGCAACTTCTTTGCCCCGGCCAACGAGCCCAAACCGAAATACCTGCGCAACCAGTTTGGCGGTTCCTTTGGCGGACCGATTAAGCACGATCGCACCTTCTTCTTTGGCGATTATGAAGGCACGCGCGGCCGGGAAGGCATCACGCGCATCACCAACGTTCCCACCGCGCTGGAACGAGCGGGCAACTTCTCACAAAGTCTGTTTGGCGCTCCGATAGATCCATTTACCGGCATGCCCTTTTCCGGCGGCGTTATTCCGGACTTTCGCATCAATGCGATCGGACGTGCAATAGCCGCACTTTATCCGCTGCCTAATCGCGATGTGCAGCTCCAGAATTTTGTCTCATCTCCAACCCAGCGTGATCGTAACGACAGTTTTGACGCCCGCCTCGATCACCGCTTGAAGCAAAACACGGATCTGACCTTCCGGTACAGTTTCGGTGATCGTAATTTGTTCGAACCATTTACCGGTCCCAACCTGGCACTCGTGCCTGGCTTTGGCGACACCGTCAAACGACGCAGTCAAAATGTGATGGCAGCACTGACTAATGTTTTTAGTCCGAACCTGGTAAATGAAACGCGGCTGGCTTTGAGCCGGGTCGCTGCTTCAGTAACTCAGGAAGCGAGCCGAACCAATTCACAGCTCGGACTACCGGTAATTTCTCCCAACGCGCGAGATGCCGGCTTAAGTTTTATCACTGTTACCGGCCTGTCACCGCTCGGGGATGAAGGCAACAATCCTCAGAACAGCGTTACAAACGTCTATCAGGTTCTCGACACCGTGAGCTACGTTCATGGCAGTCATCTCTTCAAATTCGGCGCGGATATCCGTTTCGCGCAGCAGAATGCGTTTCGCGATGTTGAGTCGCGGGGCCGTATGCAGTTTTCGCCCTTCGCCCAGATATCAGGTAACGCCCTCGCAGATTTGCTGCTTGGCTTTCCTTTGCTGACCAGCGTTGCTCACGTGGACAACGCCCAACACCTGCGCACGCATAGCTACAACTTCTTTTTCAATGACAGCTTTCGCGTCCGGCCGCGCCTGACTCTTAACGCCGGTCTGCGCTACGAATACAACTCGCCTCCGGTTGATGCTGAGGATCGTGCCAACGTTTTCGATGTTGCTTCACGCAACCTGGTTAGGGTCGGCACAAATGGAGTGCCTCGCGGCGGTTTTGAGGCGGACAAGAACAATTTCGCGCCGCGGGTTGGACTGGCTTGGACACTGGGTGCGAATGAGCGGACGGTACTGCGCGCGGGTTATGGCGTTTACTACGATCAGTCGCCGCTGGCTCCGGGTGAGGCGCTTTATTTCAACTCCCCTTACTTCGATAACAATATCTTCTTCTCGCTTCCAGGCTTGCCCTTAACTTTGGACAATCCTTTCCCGCAGTTTTTCCCTTTTCCCTTGCCTGACTCAGCGCTCGCAATTCAAAGGGACTTGCGCACTGCCTACATGCAGCACTGGAACCTCAACGTCCAAGAACAGTTTGGCGAAAGCGGCGTTCTGGAAATTGCTTATGTCGGTTCAAAGGGAACGAAGCTACTGACGGCGCGTGACATAAACCAACCGCCACCCAGCGCCTTGCCGCCCGGATTGCCCTTCGTACCGCGACCCGATTTCAGGTTTGACGATATCGACCTGCTCGAGTCGCGCGCGAATTCGAATTATCACAGCCTGCAAGCGCGCTACCAGCAGAGACTTTCGCGCGGGCTCGCCTCGCTCGTTTCCTACACCTGGTCGAAATCGATCGACGATGCTTCAAACTTCTTCAGCAGCGCCGGCGATCCAAACTTTCCTCAGAATAGTTTTGACCTGAGGGCCGAGCGCGGGCGTTCGAACTTCGATGTTCGTCACCGTTTGTCGGTTAGTTATTCCTACGATCTGCCTTTCGGCAAGGGGCGGAAGTATTTCGCAAACTCCGGATGGTTGCTAAGCGGGTGGCAGAGTTTCGGCGTCCTGACATTTCAGTCTGGAAGACCCTTCACGGTGGCACTCTTGCCGGACATCGACAACAGCGGCACCGGTCGATCAATTCTTGGATTTGGCGCCAACGACCGGCCCAACGTGGTGGGAAACCCGGCGCTTGATAATCGCTCGCCGGAACGCTGGTTCAATACCGGGGCCTTCGCCTTTGCCCCTCCGGGCAGCTTCGGGAATGCGGGAAGAAATACTCTCGACGGTCCGGGATATCAGAATGTGAATCTGTCGTTGTTGAAGAACACCAGACTCAGTGAGGATATCAACTTGCAGCTGCGCGCGGAATTTTTCAATCTACTCAACCATCCCAACTTCAACCTGCCGGACAATTTCCTGGGATCGCCGACGTTTGGCCGCATTACTTCGGCGCGAGATCCGAGGCATGTTCAGTTTGGCGTGAAGCTGCTGTTCTAGGACTGAGGAATCTTCAAGGTGTGCGGTATCGAATCAGCGGGGGCAAGCCCACCTTCCTGACCCTGAGCTAGTCAGACTTGAGTTGCTGATTATTGCTTGAAGGGCATTCAACGCTGACGTTATCGAGCGAGTTGACAGTCTCTCAGGTCGGGAAGGCGGGCTTGCCCTCGCTCTTAATCTTCTTGCAGCACCGCGTCGTCATACTCCTGATACTTCGCCGACAACACTTCTCCCGACGGCTCCTTAAGTTGCACCGGAGAGCCATCGAGCTGCTCGTAAAGCGGAGGTGGAATGACCGCGAAGTCAGCCATCGGTTCGTAGATATTGTCCACGCCCTCCTTGAACACATCGCCCATTAAGAGACTGATGATGTTAACGCGCTGCTCAGGATACTTCTGCAGAAACTGCGCGAAGCTGAAGCCCTCATTGTAGAAAGCGTAAACCAGCTTACGCATCGACTCGATGCCCTGATCCAGTTTCGCCTGATAGCGACCGAGGCTCGCGCCGGAAAAATCTTCGCTCCTGAACGCCTCGTGAATGCTGTCAGCAGCCAGTTCGGCCATCTTTAACGCCAGCAAAACACCCGACGAATAGATCGGATCGAGAAAACCGTAGGCATCGCCGATCAGAATAAAGCCGTCGCCGGCACAACTCTTTGAACGATACGAATAATCCAGAATCGAATAAATTTTGTCGACGCGAGTTCCACCCTCTACACGCTTCCGGCACGCTTCAACCTTCTCAATCTCTTCGTGAAAGATTTTTGCCAGATCCTGACCGCGACCCTGGACCAGATAATCGGGATCTGCCACTACTCCGACACTGGTGATGTCGTTCTCGAGCGGTATATACCAAAACCAGCCGTTGCTTCCCTTTGGAGTACGCAAGACAAGAGTGGCACCGCCGTTAAGATCGGGTTCACGGTGCGCGCCCTTGAAGTATGAATAGAGCACTGCCTTCTTGAGTTTCGGATCGCGCACCCGCCAGCCAAACTTATTCGAGAGCATCGCCGTCTGCCCGGTCGCGTCAACTACGACGGGCGCGTGAAACTCCTGCAGCGAGCCGTCTGTCAGGCGCGCTTCCACGCCGTAAGCACGTTCTCCGTCAAACAACACCCGCTTGATCTGCGTTTCCTGATAAACCTGCGCGCCCTGGTCGGCCGCGTGCTCGATGAGCATTAAGTCAAACTGCGCTCGCGTCACCTGCCAGGTCACAGCACACTCATGATGATTGGCCTCAAAGAAATAGAAAGGCCGTGATTCCTTGCCCGCCGGATTGGCAAACTGAACACTGTATTTCCGTACAAACGGACTTGCCTTTAACTTCTCCAGTAAACCCATGCGCTGGAAAGTGAAGTAAGTATCAGTCATCAATGATTCGCCGATGTGGTGTCGCGGAAAGCGCTCCTTCTCAAACAGCACTACGCTGCGGCCCTCTCGCGCAAGGATGCTGGCGATGGTGCTGCCGGCGGGTCCGCCACCAATCACGATCACGTCATAGTCAGTCTTCATAGTTATGTTTTGCGTTAATAAAGTGAAAAGTGATCAAACCTTTCCGTAGTACGCATTTTCGCCTTGCTGTCTCATTAACACCGCGGCCCGGTGATCCAGAGTCATCCGAAACGGGAAACCGTTTAAACGGTTTCACTTTCTTCGTCTACTTTGGGCCACCGGGCTAAAGCCACGGTGTTAATGAAAGTCATTGATAGCTTCAACTGCACGAGTACCAATTTCCCACTTTCTCTATACGTATCGCACTGCCTTCAATTCAGGTTCAAAGAATTCAGACAGAAAATGATCGACCTGGAGCAGACCGCTGCGGGTTAGATTAATCGACCCATTGTTCCGCTCCACCAGGTGCTCGCTACCCAGCCGTTCGTAGACTGGTTTGAATTCGCTCCAGACATCGACGCCAAACTTGCCGCGGAAGTAATCGAGCTCAATTGCTCCCGTCTTTAATTGCAGAATCATTTCTCGAATGAGTTTCTGTTTTGCTGTCAGCGTCAAAGCTCGCAGCAGCGGCAGTTGATCCTTATCGAGCAACGCCAGGTATTCCTCGAAGCTATGGGCGTTCTGAAAATGGACTCCATCGAAGTGCGAAAAAGACGAAACTCCAAGACCTATCATGTCGCCACCATGCCAGAGCGCATCCGTATAGATGAACCGGCAAGGCTTGGCGGTCGTTGCCACCGTGTACGCACTGGCAATCCGATAGCCCCGCGCCTGAAACTCATCAAAGGCGAAATCCAACCAGCGACGTTTTGTGTCCCAGTCGGCAATGGGCGACACCGCACCCTGCTTGAGAATCTCCTGCGAGATTACCGTGTTGTAAGGCAGCTCCATCTGATAGATGGTCACTGAGTCTGGCTGCAACTCAACCGCACGACGGACTGTGTCGCGCCACTTGTCTTCAGTCTCCCCAACCATGCCGGCGATCAGGTCGAGGTTGATTTGCGGGAAGTCAACTTTGCGAGCCAGGTCATAGACGTCGTAAATCTCAGCGGAAAGGTGCGCCCGACCATTGGCGATGAGGATCTCATCGTCGAAATGTTCGGCCCCAAGGCTCAGGCGCGTGACACCAATTTCCTTTAGAGTTTCGAGCTTCGATTTTCTCAAGGTGCCGGGTTCACATTCGAAAGTCACCTCTTCCGCGTTATCCCAACTCACGTGACGGTTCAGGCCGTCGACCAAATAATGAAGCTGCTTTTCGCTGATATAGGAAGGTGTGCCGCCACCAAAGTAAGCGAAGCGAAGTTGCCGGCCTTGAAGCGCGCGCCGGCTGCCGTAGAGTGCTGCTTCTTTGATCAGTGCATCAAGGTAGAGTTCGATCTCGCCGGCGTTTTTGTCGGTATAGACTTTGAAGTAACAAAACTTGCAGCGCTTGCGGCAGAAGGGTATATGAAGATAAAGGCCAAATGGATCTTCGGTGCGAGGCACTTTATCGAGGGCCTCGATCGCTTCCCCGATGTACTCAGGCTTCCATTGCGAAAATGGAGGGTAATTGGAAACAAAATAATTTCCGACTTCCGTGCCTGTTCCAGTCGTATTAGTCGTCATTACGCTTTTCTATGAAGGCCTTGTTCTCGGTACCAAAATTCGGAATTCGTGCGAGATTTCGGATTCTGATACTCGAGGTACTGCTAAAGTAAAATAAAATTTCGCAAGCTGGTTTATGATCCAACTGGATAACGAAAGTAACATCTAAAGCACTGCGGATCAAACGTCGCTTTTCCGGATACAATCTCCTGTTTCAAGAATTGAAATATGTGTTTCCGAATACCCTGCTCGACGTCGCGTTGCCTTTGTTAAGTTGCCTGGCCATTCCGGTGCGTTGTATCGGAAACTATTTCAGCCCGATGGGAGTAATACGCTTCAGCCGCGTAATAGTTTAAGGAAAGACAAAATTCGTCCGAGAGCCGGCGAGCAAAGCCCAATTGAGCAACCCCAGACCTCAAAATTCGCGAAGCTTTCTCTACTACCTGCTACTGCTCGTCGTGTTTGGCGCGGGGATGTGGCTCATATTGGCCACCGGTTCCCGTCTGAATAAGGAAGACTCTGTAGTGAAGCCATCTGGCCAATCAGCGTCGACAGCCGCAACGGTGAATCCGTCCCCAACTGCTCAAGCTGGGGGGTCAGTTGTGGGTCGGATCCTGCGGGGAAACCTCAGAAGCGCGCTCGCCATTTTGTTTCTCCAGATCATCGTCATCATCATTGTTGCGCGCCTCTTCGGGGCTGTGTTTCGCAGAATCGGACAGCCACCCGTGATGGGTGAGATGATTGCTGGAATTGCCCTGGGTCCATCGGTGCTGGGTTTGCTGTCTCCGGTAGCGATGGACTTTCTGTTTCCCGCTTTTTCTTTGCCTACGCTTGGCGTGTTGAGCCAAATAGGAGTCGTCCTATTCATGTTTGTGGTGGGCATGGAACTGGACATCGAACACCTGCGCGAGAAAGCCTCGGCCGCTGTCATGGTCAGTCATGCCAGTATCATCGTCCCCTTTCTTTTGGGAGCAGCGATGGCGCTCTTGCTTTATCCCTCGCTCGCGCCGGCCGGTACGTCCTTCATCGCCTTTGCCCTTTTTATGGGAATCGCAACGAGCATCACGGCCTTTCCGGTTTTGGCGCGCATACTGGAGGACCGAGGAATGTCGCAATCACGCCTGGGAAGCATTGCGCTTGCCTGTGCGGCGATCGACGATGTTTCAGCCTGGTGCATGCTTGCTTTTGTAATCGCCATCGCAAAATCCAGTGATCTGATTTCCTCAGTGGCCACGATCGCTTTCACTCTGCTTTTCATTGTCGTGATGCTCTTTATCATTAAGCCGCGACTTACACCTTTGATTGAGAAACGAGTCGTGGATCCAAAACGCGCCCGTGGTTTACTCGCCGGAATTTTGGCGTTCCTACTCGCCTCCGCCTGGGTCACCGAAGGCATCGGTATTCACGCTCTGTTCGGCGGCTTTTTGGCAGGAGTCGTGATGCCTAACGTTTCCGGCTTCCGCGTTTTTCTGAAGGACCGGCTTGAGGCTTTTAGTTCAGCCGCCCTGCTGCCGCTGTTCTTTGTATTTACCGGCTTACGTACACAAATTACTTTGCTCAACGACTGGTTCGGGTGGCTAACCTGCCTAGGAATCATTATCGTGGCGATAGCCGGGAAACTCGGCGGCAGCATGTTGATGGCTCGCTGGACCAACATGAATTGGCGTGACTCCTTCTCAATCGGGGTCCTGATGAACACTCGTGGACTGGTAGAGTTGGTGGTCTTGAACATTGGCTATGATCTCGGAATCTTGTCCGCGCGCATTTTTGTAATGATGGTAATCATGGCCCTTACCACGACGTTTATGACGGGGCCACTGCTTCGGTTAGTAAGTTTGAAACAACATGCGTGAGTCTTGTCGCATGTAACGTCGGGCGGACTCGTCATGTCGTTTCGTTTCGATTCATAAAACTTTCACCCCCTCGCCGCTTGGGGGGTACAAGCAGCGCAAGTGTAATGGTAATGCGGGTTAAGTCCTGCACAATTGACAATGATAACGGAGATCAAAATCCGGGAGGCTCTCATCATGAACGCATTTAGTTTCCGGTCGATAATTCTGACAGTGTTCACAACGGTTCTTTTTATCGCGCCTTGCTACGCGCAGGATTGGCCTCAATGGCGCGGCCCCAATCGCGACGGCAGCGCTCCCGCGCTTTCTTCACAGTGGCCCAAAACTTTGAAAGAGGAATGGAAAGTGACTGTCGGGGTGGGACATTCTTCGCCGGTGGTAGCGGGCGGCAAAATTTATGTCTTCGCCCGCCAGGGTGAAGAGGAGACGCTGCTGGCTCTCGATGCGGCCACGGGCAAAGAGCTTTGGCGATCCAGTCAACCAATATCGTTTGAGATGCACCCGGCGGCGACTGCGCATGGGAAGGGACCGAAGTCCACGCCGGTCGTTAGTAATGGCAGCGTTTACACACTGGGGATCAGTGGTGTGCTTTCCGCTCACGATGCTCGCACTGGAAAACTAAAGTGGAGACATGAGTTTTCCAAACAATACCCAAAGACCTGGCCCGCCTATGGCACCGCCATGTCACCAATCGTTGACCACGGCCTGGTCATTGCCCATGTTGGCGGCGAGAACAAGGGCGCGCTCATCGCTTTCGACGCGGAGAGTGGCGCAGTGAAATGGACTAACGACATGGATGGTCCGGCCTATGCCTCACCAATCCTCGTGAAGCTCGCCGGCGTGCGCCAGCTTGTAACCTTCACGCAGCAGAATCTTGTCAGCGTAGATCCAGCGAACGGAAAGCTCCTTTGGAAGCTCCCCTCGAAGACTGAATATGACGAAAACAACATTACGGCAATTTCCTACAAAGATATGCTTATTTTTGCGCGAGAAAAGCAGGGGTTGATTGCCATCCGTCTGGCGAACCAGGGTGGACAGATCGTGCCTCAGGAAGTGTGGAACAACAAAGACGTCATGATGTATATGAGCACGCCCGTCCTCGAGGGCAACACACTGTTTGGCTTCTCTGCTATGAAGAAAGGTCAGTTCTTCGCACTTGATGCCGAAACCGGCAAGACTCTCTGGCAAGGTCCGGGACGAATGGGTGAAAACGCCGCGATACTAAACGTTGGTGGTTCGTCTTTCCTGGCGCTTACCAATGAAGCGAACCTGATCGTTGTCCCTGTTAACGCAAAAGAATACGCGCCTTCCGTGCAATACACCGTTGCGAATAGTCCGACCTGGGCACACCCGGTCATGCTCGGCAATCGTATTCTGATCAAGGATGAGACGACCTTGAGATCGCTCAGTGTTCAGTAACAGATTGCTTTTGAAACGCATTTAAGAAAACGAAGGAGAAGTAGAAATGACCAAAGCTATCAGCACGGTCGCAACAGTACTGGCAGTTTGTCTCTTAGCCTCGGCCATGACGAAAGCCAACTTCACTGGCGGCTGGGTTATGGATCGCAATCGGAGCTTCGGCATACCACGCGACCTGGAATCGACCATGACCGTCATCCAGGCGGAAGATAAAATTGAAGTGGAAACCAAACTCATCCAAACTGGAAGCGAACGGACCCTCAACGACACCTTCTTATTCGACGGCAAGGAGCACGAGTTCAACCCGCCGGCGCCACCGAATGCACCGGCCGACGCGCCCAAGCCCAAGGGCAAACGGACCGCCGCCTGGCTGCCGGATGGCAAAGGAATTCTCCTGACCGAATCGATCACAAACGAGACCCCACAGGGACCGGTCACTACTCAAATGGTAAGAAAGTGGGTCTTCACGAGCGAGAACGAACTTACGATTACTACCTTCGTCGATGGTCCGCGGGGGTCGTATGAGGCTAAACGGATCTTTCTCAGGAAGTAGGCTCGGATCAGGCAGCGGGGGCACGCCCCCTTCCCGACCTGTGAGCCTGTTTAATTGTGGAATACTGCGAGATTGAAAGACTCTCAACCTAGATCTTGAAATCCAGCGGAGTCAGCTCCGGGTCGGGAAGGTGGGCTTGCCCCCGCTCTTGTCTTTTCGTTGGTCGCTCTCGATGCCTTCTGACCTGCCGCTGAATTTTTGTTATTCCGCAGCGATCTTATAAGCAGCCATCTCGTTCGCGTTACGAACGAACAGTCGCCCGCCGGCAATCGCCGGATAGTTCCAGGTCTGACCTTGCAGCGCCGGGAAGCGGGCAACCTCCGAGTACTCCGCGGGCGAGGCCTTCACGAGGGCGAGTTCTCCAGTGTCACTCATCACGATCAAATGACCGCTCGCTAAGATCACCTGGCCATAGCCGAAACGTCCGCCCTTCCATTTGCGTTCGCCAGTATTCACATCAAGACAGGTTAGAATTCCCTCATCCAAGCCGTAGACATAGCCATTATGAAGAACTGAACTATTAAACTTGTTCTTCATGTTGATGTTTTCCCAAACGCTGCGCGCGGTGAAACTGTTGCCAGCGCCGGTCACTTCCACCAACGACGCTCCCTTGCGATAGCCGGAAGAAATGAAGAATCGATTCTTGTCGACTATGATCGGCTGCGAAACATTGATGCCCATGTCTGTGTCCCAGGTTTGACTCCAAAGCAACGCGCCATTCTCGGGGGCAAGTCCGAAAACGCGACTGGAGCTAACTACCAGAATTTGCCGCCGGCCGGCTAGAGTGACCAGCATTGGTGACACGTAAGCCTGTCGATCATTCTGCGACTTCCAAACCGGCGCGCCGGTCATCTTGTTGTAGGCCACTACAGATTTACCGCCGGACCCGCCCGGTAGAACAATTACTTTGTCATCGACGATTAGCGGTGAAGCAGCCATTGCCCAGGGTAGATTTTCAGCTTGATTGTCGCTGAGAATATTCTTGCCCCAGCTCACCGCTCCTGTCTTCGCGTCGAGACAGCGAAGTTCACCGGTGGCGCCGAGCGCATAGAGCCGGCCATCATCCCAGGTCGGAGTTGTTCGGGGTCCATCGCCAGTCGAGTCGGAGTATTCGGCGTTCCAACCCTGCAGCCAAAGCTCGCGGCCGTTGTTGACGTCATAGGCTGCGACCACTTCCTGCTTGCGCCGTTGTTCAATCGTGTAAGCTCGCCCGTCAGCAATCGTAAACGAGGCATAACCGATTCCGGCTGGTTGCTTCCAGAGTGGTGACAATCCCTGCGCCGGCCAGGTGGTCAACACCGCCATCTCATCGTAACGCCCGTCTCGATTAGGTCCGCGAAAGTTTGTCCAATAATTTCGTACGGCGTGCGCCGATGCGGTCTCGGAGGAAGTTCCGGCAACTGGCGAAGCTCCGGGCTGCCCAGGGGCGGCGGGTTGCGTGGCGGGAACCGCAGCCGGTGCCTGGTTATTTGCCTCAGCCTGTGCCTCTGCCCGTTGCTGTGCCCGCTGTTGTTCCAACGCAGCGTAGTGCGCTTCATTGGCGTTGGATCTTCTCAAGACGAAGAAATAACCCGTAGCAAGAATGACCAGCAACAGCGGGGTAGCAACCAAAAACGCTCTCGACCGGTACCAGGGGGTCGATTCCTGAGTTTCAAACATACTAACTCCTCTCGATTTGTCTCGTTTTCGCTTTTGGCGTGGGCGCAGCTCTGCTATGACGATCTCTAATATATTAACGCGTCTATATTAACGCGTCGCAATGGATGTTACTAACATCAGACGTTTCGTGGGGCAAATTGTTCCGTGCAGAACCGCGAGCGGTAGCGAGCGGATGCTACGAGCATCGTTCCCCGGTACGCTGATCTTGTCCGTAGTATCCGCTCGCTACCGTTCGCGGTTCTGCAATGTCTCTGGGCTCGCTCCTAACTACCGATACAGTAAAGACTCTTCTCTCCGCGGATAAAGATGTTTCCATCGGCGACCGCGGGAGACGCATAAACCGGTTCACCCACTGTGTTCGTCGCCAGTATTTCGTGCTTTGGTCCAGCCTTAATCACGAAGGTGTCGCCGTCTTCACTGGTCATCAAAATCTTTCCCTCAAACGCGATTGGTGAGGCGGTAAAGGTTGCCGGTACCGGCACACGGCCGCCTTCATACTTCACTTCCCCGGTGCGAGCATCGAGGCAGGTTAGGATTCCACGATCGGTGGTCAGGTAGAGATAGTCGCCATAAAGAATCGGAGAAGGCACATATGCTGTGCCCTTCGCATATTTCCAAACAACCTTGTCGGTGAGATCGCCCGAACTTCCCAGCGCTATAGCCATTGCGATTTTCTCCGGAAAGCCGGCGGAGACAAAGACCAACTCACTATTGGCTACAGGCGACGGAATAGCGTTGCTATCGACGCCCTTGTGGCGCCACAACTCCTTACCGGTTGCCGGATCATAAGCAACAATCGCTTCGTTGCCCGTGGTGATGAGTTCAGCGCGCTTGGCCGTGCGAACGAGGAGCGGTGTCGACCAGCTAACTTCTATAGTCCTTCGCGGCGTCCGCCAGACTTCTTTACCGGTTTTCTTATCAACTCCTACAATGAACGACTTCTCACCAAATTCTTCATCGGCCTGGACGATAACCAGGTTCTCGTAAAGTATTGGAGAAGTGCCGGTGCCCATCCCAACGGTTCCAATTTTGCCCAGGTCGGCTTTCCAGGCAAGTTTGCCTTTCATGTCGTAAGCGTAGAGACCTTCTGTGCCGAAGTAAGCGTAAACATATTTGCCATCAGTGGCCGGAGTGGCAGCGGCAAATGAGCTTTTACGATGACGGTCGTCGTAGGGCGTTCCCTCAAACGCAGTCTGCTCCCATAGAATTTTGCCCGTTTCGCGGTTGAGGCAAATTACTTTGAACTGGTGTTTGTGATCGGCCCCGACGCTATCAGGATGCAGAAACTCCCCTTCGGGGTACATGTGCTTTACGGCCTTCGCTCCCGGCACCAGCGGGCCCTCGATCGCAGTCGTAAGAAAAATCTTGTTGCCCCAAACAATCGGTGACGAGTGCCCGCGGCCGGCGATCGGTGTCTTCCACTTAATGTTTTTCGTGGCACTCCACTCGGTAGGCAGGTTCTTCTCATCGGAAGTGCCCTGTCCCGATGGCCCACGCCATTGCGGCCAACTCGCGTTGCCGGATGCCCAGGCAGAGTTGACGAAAACCAAGCTCGAGAGCATGGCGATAACAAATGCGATACCGGTGCGTCCAGAGAGTTTCATTTTTCGCTTCCTCGTATTGGGCCGGAACCTTAGGTCTTCTGGCCGGGAGTTTAAATGTTTATTAATTACCTGCCTTCGACTTCGCCGTCACCGCGTTGCCGAATGCAAAGATGTGGTTGAGCCCCCGCACTATGATTAAGCCGTCTGAGATAGCCGGACTCGCCATCATCACCTCACCAACCTTATTCGTGGCGAGCAGTTCATATTTCGCTCCGGTCTTCACGACGAAAACATCGCCGTCCTCGCTGGCGAGATACAACTTGCCGTCTGACGCCACCGGCGAGGCAGTGAATGCCCCACCCTTGCCTCCGAGACGCTCCTGATAAAGTCGCTCGCCGTTGTCCGCGTTGTAGGCCGTAACTACTCCCTGGTTCGAGCAGGTATAGAGCATGTCGTTGTAAACCAGAGGCGTCGGCATATAGGGACCACCACGCTGTTTACTCCAGGCGATGAAGCTGTTGGAGGTTGTCCCTTCCTTGAGCGATATATCGCCCGTCGCGCCGGGTCTGATCGCGTAGATCGGCTGGATTGGGGCGTAGCCGCTGGTGACATAAATCAGTTCGCGCGCCACAAACGGCGTCGGGGTTGGGATTTCGGAATTGGGAGTAAGACGCCACAATTCTTTACCCGTAAGCGGGTCGTACCCGCGGATAGCTTTTGAGCCGTTGGTAATCAACTCAGCCCGCGTCTTACCCTCATAGAGCGTTGGGGTGCCCCACGAAGAAATCTCCTCGCGCGGTGTTTTCCAGACTAGCTTGCCGGACTTCAAACTGTAGGCGGCGATAAACGAATCTTTCTGAATGTCTGCCTGCACGATCACCAGGTCGCGATAAATGATCGGCGAACTGCCGTGCTCCCACTGGTAGTCAGCATCGTAGAACCAGCCGGAATCGAGCATCCCAATGTCCTGCTGCCATTGCAGTTTTCCGTTCAGGTCGTAGGCATAAAGACCGTGAGAACCAAACAAGGCCACGAGATACTTGCCATCAGTGACGGGCGTGGAATCGGAGTGCGTCGACTTTGGATGGCGCTTGACCTTAGGTACACCTTCGTACGCAATTCGCTCCCAAAGAATTTTTCCCGTCTGTTTGTCGAGCGCGTAGACCTTCCAGGTATGTTTGGGATCATCTTTGACCGGAGCAACGTCGCCGTAGAGTCCGTAACGGGTCTCGTCCTTTGGTCCGCTGGTAACGGCCGTGGTCACAAAAATCTTGTTGCCCCAAACGACTGGACTCGAATGTCCGAGACCGGGTATGGCAGTCTTCCAGCGAACGTTTACTGACTTCTCCGCGTCCCAGGCGACGACTGCCGGCGATCCTTCGACAACTCCGGCAGCGCCGGGACCACGAAACTGCGGCCAGTTTTGCGCGTAGGCGCTAACCGCACTCAAACAAAAACATGAGAAGAATAATGCGAGACGCTTCATCAAAAAATCTCCTCTAGATGTTAGAACAACCTGTGGTGGCAACGGCGGGGGCAAGCCCACCTTCCCAACCTCGAGCTGATCGATGTTGCGTTTTATCTTTGACTGAAGGACTTTCATCGTTCGCTATTCGAGTACTGCGGGAAGTCTCTCAGGTCAGGAAGGCGGGCTTGCCCCCGCTCTCTTAATTAACTCGTTACGGTTGTTTGGTTTCCACCACGCGCTTCAGCTGAGTCTTATCAGTTCCTCGCTTCAACTCCATTGCCATGGTGTTTCCAGCGTCGGGTTTGAAAGTAATGACAATTCCTTCGAAAGCCACGGGCCTGAAACTGCTATTGTCGATCGCCATCAAAGCAAATGCCCTTTGACCAGTTGGGAGCGCAGAGAGCCTGCCGTCAGCTAGCGTAATCACTACCTCCACCCCAGCTTCATCTTTATACTTCCCTACGTAAGACTGCAGCGTCGCAGCATCCACCGCTGGGGGCGGTACCGCGCCCGCCTTCTTAAGCAGCTCGACAATCTCAGCCTTGTCTTTGTCATCAGTAGCAATAACGAGCGCCGGGGTTAGCGTGTCTGCTTTCACGTTTCCGGTGGCTAGAGCCATCTTGACCAGCGCCGGCTTTCCCTCTCTTACTCCACTCATCAAAACATCACCAACACCGGCAGGATCCTTCTGAAGAAGTACGTCCACTACGTCAAGATGATCACCGTCGAGGGCCCAACTCATCGCAGTAGCGCCGTAAAACGTGTCCTTCACCGTGGCATCAGCGCCGCGGGCCAGCAGAAGCTTGACGATCTCGACATGCCCTCTTTCTGCGGCCTTAAAGAGCGCGGTTGTGCCGTAGCGAAACTTCGCGTTCACATCAGCACCCTGGTCAAGCAAGGTCGTCGTGGCCGCGAGATCGCCCCGGCGAACGGCCTCCCAAAACTTATCGTTTAGCTCTTGCCTGGGAGCTTGCCCAAGCGCCGAGATCGAACCAAACAACAAAAAGAACGCAAGGAAGAATTGCTGTCTGACCTTCATAAGGCGTCTCCACGCTTTTAGGAGTTCATGATTGAATGTTAAATTCAATTAGTTGAGACAAAGAAAAACTGAATCACTGCAACTGAAGTTTACGTATTGTACATCTTTAGGGTTGCAGCGACGCAGACTTTTGGTTTCTTTTATCATATGCGAACGACCTCTTGACCAAGGGGTCCGAACGGAATCCGAAAATGAGCATCTATTCCATAATTTTGAATCTCAGCCTTGCTCTGTTTTTGCTGGCGCCGGCGCCGGTAAACGATTGGACTGAATGGCGCGGGCCAGCGCGTGATGGCATTTCTCCCGAAAAGGGTTTGCCTACTGCCTGGTCGCCCACCGGACAAAATCTGGCCTGGAAAGTTCCTTATGGCGGACGGTCGGCGCCAATCGTCATGGACAATCGAGTCTACCTGCAAAATACCGCCGATAAAGGCGAGCTGGAGCAGGAACGGGTGATGTGTTTCAACGCCGATACCGGGAAACTTCTCTGGGAGCATCGCTTCAATGTTTACTTAAGCGACGTCCCACCTCATCGCGTCGGCTGGGCTTCACCAGTCGGCGATCCAGTCACCGGGAATGTCTACGCCTTCGGAGTTGGTGGAACACTGCTGGCACTCTCGCGAGATGGCAAGGTCGTTTGGGAACGCTCGCTCGGCGAAGACTTTGGTTTGCTAACAACTCACGGCGGAAGAACAGTCTCTCCGCTAATTGACGGCGATCTGGTGATCATTAGCGGTGTGACCTTCCAATGGGGCCAGCATGCACGCGGCGCTCACCGTTTCATGGCCTTCGACAAAAAGACCGGCGAGACGGTTTGGATCAGCGCTCCCGGTGGACGACCCTACGATACAACTTATGCCGCACCCATCATCGTAAACGTAAACGGCACGCGATTGCTGATCCAGGGCGCTAGCGACGGAGTAGTTCATGCGATTAAGCCGCAAACCGGTGAACCCGTTTGGAAGTATGAAATCAGCAAGCGCGGACTTAACACCGGCACAGTCGTGCATGGAACAACGGCGATCCTGACGCACAGTGAAGAGAATCTCGACTCGAGCGAGATGGGGATGATGGTAGCGGTAGACGCTGCGGCTAAAGGCGAGATCAAGAAAGAGCAAGTCAAATGGCGCACCTATGGCTGGCAGGGCGGCTTCTCTTCACCGGTCCTTGATGGTGAACGCCTTTATCAGTTGGACAACAGCGCCAACCTCGCCGCATTTGACGTCAACACCGGTAAGCAATTGTGGCTGAAGAACCTCGGCGCAATTCAGAAAGCTTCGCCAGTACTCGCGGATGGGAAATTGTATGTCGGCACTGAGAACGGAAAGTTTTATATCCTCAAACCAAGTGCTACAGGCTGCGAGATCCTCGATGAGGATCAACTCGGCACCGAAGCCCTTCCCGAAGCGATCATTGCTTCCGTGGCAATCGCAAATGGTCGAGTGTTTGTCGTCAGTGATTCGAATATGTATGCCATCGGAAAGCGATCGAATTCAAAGACACCGGTTACGGCAGGAGGCCCCTATGCCTTCAACGGAACCCCAAGTGCTCAAGCGGCGACGCACGTACAAGTCGTTCCTACCGAACTAATCCTAAAGCCCGGCGACAAGGTGAACTTCCGCGTTCGTCTTTTCGATGAGACTGGTACCTTCATTCGCGAAGAGCCGTCGGCCACTTGGGCACTCGATCAGTTAAAGGGTACGGTGACAAACGGTCAGTTTGTTGCGGCCACGGATGCGATTGCGCAAGCGGGTCTGGTTAAGGCAACTGTCGCCGGGATCACCGGCTCAGCCAGCGTGCGCGTGTTTCCGCCTTTGCCGTGGAGCGAAGATTTTGAATCGATGGCCCTCAACAGTGTTCCAGCAACCTGGGTGAATACAACGCCCAAGTTCGTGGTACGCGAACTCAATGGCAACAAGGTTTTGGTCAAGACCACGGAAGGTTCCTCGCTGGCAAGTCGCGCTCGCGCTTATATGGGACCTTCCGACTGGTCAAATTACACGGTCGAAGTCGATATTAATGCCACTCAGAAACGGCGGCAGCAAGGTGACGCAGGTGTAATTGCGCAACGATATGCGCTGGTGCTTTACGGCAACAGTCAGATGCTTCATCTGGAACCGTGGCAACCAGAAATCAAACGCACTGTCACAATGCCGTTCCCGTGGAAGCCGGACACGTGGTATCGGATGAAACTTCAGGTTGAAAATCTTCCTGATGGAAAGGTGCGGGCGCGCGGCAAAGCCTGGCCCGCCAGTGAACCGGAACCCACAGCCTGGATGATCGAGCGGGTTGATCCAATCCCAAATCGACAGGGCGCGCCGGGACTCTTCGGCAGCGCGCTCGCGGAACTATATTTCGATAATCTGAAGGTGTATGCGAATAGGTGAGCAGTGGGCAGTGGGCAGTGGGCAGTGGGCAGTGGGCAGTGGGCAGTGGGCAGTGGGCAGTGGGCAGTGGGCAGTGGGCAGATAAATGCTAGCAAACAATCGGGTGACTGGAAGCGCATTAGTCGGACATCATTCTTCAAACAAAGGTCATTGGCGATTCTCTTCGCCTTGGCCGCGGCCTTTCTACTGCCTACTGTCTACTGCCTACTGCCTACTGCCCTGGCTTCCGATCCCGGCAGCGGCGATTGGCCAATGTGGGGTGGCACGCCTGATCGCAACATGGTTTCCAACATGAAGGGCCTGCCCATCGACTGGGACGTGAAAACCAAGAAGAACGTCAAGTGGGTGGCCCAACTTGGCTCGCAGACCTACGGCAACGCAGTCGTATCCGGCGGCATGATCTTTGTCGGCACGAATAACGAAGGACTGCGCGACCCGAAGATCACGGGTGACAAGGGCGTGTTGATGGCTTTTCGTGAGTCGGATGGTCAGTTCATGTGGCAGATGGTACACGACAAGCTCGTCGCCGGCCGCGTCAACGACTGGCCTTACCAGGGTATTGCATCTTCGCCGCTGGTTGAAGGCAATCGAATTTACTACGTCTCCAATCGCGCCGAATTGATGTGCCTCGATACCGAAGGTTTTCGTGACAAGGAAAACGACGGCCCCGTTACTGACGAGAAGTTGACCGGCGAGTCTAACGCCGACGTTGTTTGGCGTTTCGATATGATCGAGGAGGTTGGTTCCCTGCCCCATAATCTCGCGAATTCGTCACCAGTTGTATTTGGCGATCTGGTTTACGTGAGCACTTCTAATGGGCAGGATGAGAGTCACGTCAATATTCCTTCGCCAAAAGCACCGGCCATCATCGCGGTTAACAAGAAGACCGGAAAACTTGTCTGGGAAGACAACTCAGTGTTCGACAAGATACTGCACGGGCAGTGGTCGTCGCCGACCATCGGAAAGATTGGCGGCGTTGACATGTTAATCCACGCACAGGGCGACGGTTGGATCCGGGGCTATGAAGCTCTGACGGGCAAAAAACTCTGGGAGTTTAATACCAACCCGGCAGATTCTGTCTGGCCCAAGACGCGCAACGAGCTGATTAGCACGCCGGTTGTTTATGACAACAAGGTTTATATCGCTAATGGTCAGGATCCGGAGCACGGCGAGGGCGTGGGCCATATGTACTGCATCGACGCCACCAAGCGCGGCGACATAACCACGACAGGATTGGTCTGGCACTACGACAAGATTCGTCGCTCGATCTCAACGCCGGCTATTAAGGATGGCGTTGTCTATGAAGCTGACTTTAGCGGGTTTCTGCACGCGCTTGATGCAAAGACGGGCCAGGTTTACTGGACTCATGATCTCTTCGCCGCTGTTTGGGGATCGCCTTTGCTAGTCGATGGAAAAATCTACATCGGCGATGAAGACGGCGACGTCCTGATCATGCAGGAGGGTAAGACGAAGAAGGTGATTGCCGAGATCAACATGGGTAGCTCCGTCTACTCGACCGCAGTGCCCGCGAATGGCGTTCTCTATATCACCAATCGTAACCAGCTTTACGCGCTCGCGGCGCCTCCGGCGACCCCGGCGGTGAAACCGGCAGAGACGCCGGCGGCAAAAGCTGCCGCAACGCCGGGAGCTAAAGAGCGGGGGCAAGCCCGCCTTCCCGACCTGAGAGATTAATACTCCTTCTTCGATAGCTTTCCTTGAAAGCCTTTCGATCAAGGATCACGATGGACTTCAATCAGCTCGAGGTTAGGAAGGCGGGCTTGCCCCCGCTCTTAGGCTCGCTATTCAGACTATTCGAAACAATGAACAGCTTCGATTATCAACCTCAAACTCGCGTCGTCTTCGGAGCCGGCGCCATTAGCCGCCTCGGCGAGTTGTCAGGTGAATTGAACTTCCGCAAGACGCTGCTGGTAGCAGATCGCGGTCTGGTTGACTCTGGCCATGTTGCCGAGGCTTTGTCTCCCTTGCGTGCGGAGGGAATTGAAGTCGTTGAATTTCACGATTTCGACGTCAATCCCGATACGCGAATGATCGAAGCGGGTCGTGACTTTGCGGCTTCAGTAAATGTTGATTCAATCATCGCACTCGGGGGCGGCAGTTCGCTTGACTGCGCCAAGGGAATCAATCTTCTACTGACCAACGGCGGGCAAATGCAGGACTACCACGGCTATGGCAAGGCCGTGCAACCTTTGCTGCCGATGATCGGTATCCCTACCACCTCCGGAACCGGTAGCGAAGCGCAAACCTACGCTTTGATCTCCGATGCCCAAACTCACGTTAAGCTGGCTTGTGGTGATCCTAAGGCGGCGTTTCGCATTGCACTGCTCGACCCAGCGCTGACGCTATCGCAACCTCCTGAGATTACCGCGACGTCAGGCTTTGATGCGATCGCACACGCCGTAGAGACCTTTGTGACTACCGGGCGGAATGCGTTCTCCGAAGTCTTTTCGCGCGAGGCCTGGCGTCTGCTGGAAAGCAACTATGAACGCGTATTAGTTCAGCCGGACGATCTCGAAGCGCGTGGCGCAATGCAGATGGGAGCCTACTTCGCAGGCGTGGCGATCGAGAACTCGATGCTTGGCGCCACTCATGCCTGCGCGAATCCTTTGACCGCGCATTACGGCACCGCGCACGGAGCATCGATTGCAATGCTGCTGCCTTCGGTGGTGCGCTGGAATGCGCCCGTCGCCTCGGCCCGTTATGCCGAACTGCTGAAATTATCCAACCATAGTGCGCCCGCAGCTGAAGGAGATGCCGCCGAGAGCCTGGCTAAGCGACTGGAAGAACTGGCGAGAGTCGGAGGACTACACCGTACTCTCGGTGGCGTGGGTGTGCCGCTCTCCGATCTCTCGATGCTGGCAGAAGAGGCAGCCGAACAGTGGACCGGTAGATTCAATCCCCGGCCATTCGATTCCAAGGGCGCGTTGGAGGTTTATCAGTGCGCCTTCTGACATTACTCAATCGGCGAACCTACCACCCAAGCTCTTCCCTGGGACCGCGGGCGTCCCGCCCGCCCCAAGCCGCATTGCCTTTTACTGTCGATGGTTGCGTCTCCTGTTTGCGGGCGGGCGGGACGCCCGCGGTCCCAGGGATGAGCTTGGGTGGTTTCATACTGACATTCGTGGCTTGCCTTCTTTTTGCCTTTTGCTGTTGGCCTATGACAATGCACGCGCAAGACACGCCTGCAGAAAACTGGTCGCAGTTTCGTGGTAACCACCGGCTCACCGGCGTCTCTGATTCAACCGTTCCCAATGAACTGAAACTCTTGTGGACTTACGAAGCCGGCGAGTCGATCGAGTCTTCGGCGGCGATTGTCGGCGGCACCGTTTTTGTGGGCTCACAGAAAGGCGAGCTCATCTCGCTCAATCTGGACAATGGAGCCGTCTTCTGGAAATACCACGTCGACTCACCAATCGGTGAATCTTCACCAGCTTACAGCGATGGCGTCGTTTACATCGGCGACTTAGGCGGCTGGTTCCATGCCGTCAATGCGACTAATGGAAAGAAGCTTTGGGCGTTTAAAGCCGGCAGCGAAATCAAGTCGTCTCCAGTAGTGGTCGGTGATCGTGTCCTGATTGGTTCGTATGACCAACATCTCTATTGCCTGTCTACTCGCAACGGCTCGGTAATCTGGAAAGTCAGGACTAATGGTCCGGTCCATTCAACGCCGAGTATTTTAGCCGGCGTCGCTTTCATTGCCGGGTGCGATGAGCTTTTTCGTGGCATACGCGTTTCTGACGGGCAGGAGATGTTCAATGTCTCGTCAGGGGCCTACACCGGAGCCTCACCGGCGATTAGTGGCACCTCCGCTTACTATGGAACTTTCGATAACGAAGTATTGATGGTGAGTCTCAAGGAACATCGCGTAGTTTGGCGTTATCAACACCCGCAACGACACTTTCCTTTTTATTCATCTGCCGCCGTAACTCAAAACCGAATCGTGGTGGGTGGGCGCGACAAAATGGTTCATGGTCTGAACCCGAATGGTAAGGCGGCGTGGACGTTCGCCACTAATGCGCGAGTCGAGTCTTCACCGGCTATTGCCGCCGGGCGAGTATTTGTCGGCTCAAATGATGGACGGTTCTACGTTCTCAATCTCAACACAGGCGCCAAGCTTTGGGAGTTCAACGCCGGCGCACCGCTTTCCGCCTCACCTGCAATCGGCCGGGGCCGCATCGTCATTGGCTCACAGGATGGCCGGCTCTATTGCTTCGGTTGAGGACTCCAGCGCAAACGAAAAGAGCGGGGGCAAGCCCGCCTTCCTCACCCTGAGCTTATCGATCATCTGCTCGCTATCAATCTGGAGAGTCTTTCAAGCTGGACTTCTCCAGGGACTTGGAAAGTCTCTAAGGTCAGGAAGGTGGGCTTGCCCCCGCTGTCTTGGTTTGCATCATAACTAAAAGTACTTCGCGATGGTCGACTGCTTAGGTTTGCTCGTTAACAGAGACACGACCACCATAAGCAATCCGGAAACAAGCACCATCGGTACAACCGGCATGAAGCCAAAAACTGCTGTGCCGCCCGGCGTGCGAGAAAGAACTTCAGTTCCGCCGATCGCCCAGGCGACCAGTGGTGGTCCCGGTGCGGGCGCGGGCACTGCGTGCTGAAAAACAGCGACTGCTACTACCGACGCTACGGTCCACAAAGTCACTGCTAAGGCGCCCCACTTCGTGCTTCCCTTCCAAAACAAAGCCGCCATCAGCAACGGTGAAAGCGCAGCAAAACCTGAGAAGGCATACTGTATTGCCAATTCGAAGATCGTCTCAGGAGCTCGCAGCGCGACCGCGTAAGCGACAATGGTGATGATCACGATGAAGATTCGTCCGGTATGAACTTGCACAGCTTCGCCGAATCGCCGTTTGCCTCCATAGAAGGCAAACACATCCTCCGTAAACATCGTCGAGAGCGCGAGGATCTGTGAATCGCTTGCCATCACCGCCGCCATAATGCCTGCTCCGAGCAGTCCCGCCAGCCAGAGGGGTGCGTAGCGCTGCAGCAGCAGCATGATCACGTCGTCTCCGGCCGCCTTTTCGCGCAATTCGTCACGAGCTTCGGGCGCCATTGTTTTTCCCTGGGTCGCCAAAACGCGCCGCGCTTCTTGTCTCTCTTTGATTTGCGGAATGTCGGTAACGCGATTGGCCATCACGCCAAGAAAAACGCAGGGCAGCCAGATCGCCAGGATGCAGAGCGGGTAGAAGATTACCGTCTTCTTAAAATGGTTCATCTTCTCCGCTGTCAGGCAAAAGATCAGGATGTGGGGAAAAGCTATAGCCGACAGCGGAATAAAAGTGTAACTAAAGAAATACAGCGGCGAAATTCGCTCGCGAGTCAGCAAAGGAGCTAACGCGGGCGACGCGAGCATGGCGTTAGCGGCGCTGCGAAACCCTCCCATGCCTACTCCGATTACAACGATGGCAATAACGCCGAAAGTCAGAAAGAGAATAGTCTGAAATGTGTTGACCCACGCCGTACCGCGCATGCCGCCAAAAAACACGTAGCTCATGACGACCAACGCGACAATCGCTCCCCCAAACCAATACGGCACGAGGCCACCGCTAATCACGTTCAGCGTGGTACCACCGCCCATAATGCCAATGATGATGTAGGGAACCAGCAACACCGCCTGCACCACGAATATTACGGTGCCGATGTGTCCACACTCCCAGCGATCGCGAAACATCTGTACCGGCGTCATGAAGCCAAACTTCTTGCCCAGTGCCCAGACACGTGTGCCCATTAGGAAAATTGTCAGCGGGATGACCAGTCCCGAGGATGAGGCCATCAAGCCAAAGGTGACGATGCCGTTTGAAAATGCGTGACCTGAGGAGCCCAGGATCGCGAACGCTGTCATGTTCGTCCCGAAGAGCGAGAAGAGAAAGACGAAAGGACCAAGCGAGCGACTTGCCAGAAAATAGTCCTCCGGTTTTTCGCTTCCCCGAGCCTTTCGGAAAGCAAAGATGCCGATGTAGAGAACCGCTGCTAAGTAGATGAAGACGAAGATTGCTGGGATCAACGTTGGGTTCCCTCCTCAGTCTTTTGTTGTTCGATCTCCTGCTCCAGATGTTGAGGCCATGCAAACTTCACAAGTAACCACATGAGCAATGCGGCCGCCACGGAAAAGCAGCCTTGATAGAAGAGCCCGATCGGAACAAAGCCAAAGACGAGAGGGTGGGCGGTGCGCCAAAACCAAAAATCCTGGTGCAGGAAATAGAGCACTATGACAGCAATAACAAGGAGGGTTCGTTTCATGTTGTCCTTAAAAGTTTTCTGCAAGTCGTACGAGACTTAACTTATGGAAAGCCGTCAACAATAGTTCAGGAGACTATTTGGGAAGACAATATAAGTCTAAATAAGTAGAAAACGCTAATGGTAGTTTTCAGAGGGTCAATTTCAAATTTTCGGATGAACGCGTCAAGTGATTGGCTGGGAGCGCGGGCGCCCCGCCCGCAGTGAGCGCGAAGCGCGAAAAGACCTGCAAACAACCTCACGCTCGATTGCAGGTAGTGAGCTATCAAGTACTGTTCATTAACACCGTGGCTTTAGCCCGGTGACCAGGATACGCAGAAGGACAATGAAACCATTTAAACGGTTGCCCGTTTCGTATAACTCTAGATCACCGGGCTAAAGCCGCGGTGTTAATGAGAGAACGAAAACATACGACTACTGAACGTCTATTGGGTAGCCAATCTTTGTAATGCCGCCATGGCGTGGGCCAGCTCCCCGCGACTGAGTGGTCTTTGCGGGTAGAAGGTGTTGCCACTGGTGAGAATGCCTTTCGAGATTGCCAGCGAGACGTAACCGCGCAAGTTGCTCGGAATGGAAAGCGCGTCGAGCACGGTCAGCGGAGTGGACTGGCTCTCGGCCTGCGCCCGCAAACCGGCGGCGCGGATCAGCGCCACTGCAGCCGTCAAACGGTCTACTGAATCGTAAGGCCGGAACTTTCCGCCCGCAGCCGTATTAATGAAGAGTGGACCGCCCGGCGCTGCCTGGACGCTTTCGACAAAGGGCATGGTTGCGGAATCACGGACGTCTGAAAAACTGGGCTGGCCCGGTAGGTACTGCGGCACGCGACCACCAAGCACCAAAGAGGTCGCCAGGTCAGCGCGCGTGATTGCTAAGTCACTACGAAACTTGCTGCCTATCGGCCACATCGTGTAAGTCCGAAGGCTCTGATAAATGTCGTTGCGCGACGTCTGATCCAGGCCTGAAACGTCAGACATAGACGCATATTTCGCTCGACTGACTTCCAGCACGCCAACATACTCTTGCGAACCTGTGCCAACGCTGAGAGTGTTAGCGATATTAGCCTGCCATGATCCGGCAACTGGAGTGCTTATCGCGACGCGCTCGCGCTTGCCTGTCAGCCCTGGCAGATTGATGCTGTTCGACTGCGAATTAAGCTGGCCCGTGGGAGCGTAGACCTTCAAACCCAGATCGTTCAGACTTGCAAGAGGACCCCAGGAAATCTGCACTGACGCCATCAAAGCGTTACTCGGAATCGCTAACGCTGATGTGGAGACACCACCGGGTTGAACTACTCCGGAAAAGGTGGTCGCCGGATCATTAATGAATTGCACTTGTCCACGATCGAGCGTGCCCCGCCAGGTACCCAAAGATCGGTCTGGAAATGCAGCCTGCAAAACGGCGGCATGTACGTTGAGCATGCCGGCACCAACCTCGTGCTGATAATACGGAGGCAGCGGCGTCGCGGTACGCTGCAAGATGTCTTTAACCTGGGCCGGGGTGAGATTGGGATTGGCTTCAAGTATCAGCGCGATCGCGCCGGCCACTTGCGGTGTGGAAAAACTGGTGCCACTCGAGGTCGTGTAATACGGCAGCTCGGAAGCGTTGAGACGTTGTGTATCAGCTCCCGCCAGGCCTTCGGCGCCCGTCACGTTTGTTATTCCCGAACCACGGAGACTAACCACGTTCACACCGGGAGCAACCAGGGTCGGATGAAATAGCCCGCTGGCAAAATCTCCGCGAGAAGAAAAACTGGCAAGGTGACCCGGAGTATCCGTTGCGCCAACGCTGATAACCCACGGCGCCACCGCATATGGATTCAGCGTGTGCAAGCCCGGGCCGGTGTTGCCGGCAGAAAACACCACGTTGATGCCATGGTCAGTTAACACCCGCGTCGCTACATTCACCGGATCGTTAGCATCAAAAACGGTATTAGCGGAAAAACTGCAATTCACGACGCGAACACCGAGATCGTCACCGCGAGCAAGCAGGTAGTCAAACCCTTCAAGAACGTAAATCAAACTGAGATCGCCGGCGCTCAACCCAAGCACGCGTGCGCCAGGCGCTACTCCTGCATATTTGCCATTTGATTGCGCGCCACTACCGGCAATCAGACCGGATACGAAGGTGCCATGTCCGTAGAGTTGATCCGTGTTCGGCAGATTTTCCGTGTTGACCGGATAGCCAAAACCCACGCTCGCGCTTTGTGTCCCGGCCAACTTCACGTTTTGTGCTACGCGTCCCGAGAGATCGCCATGCGTTCCATCTATGCCTGTGTCTAACACGGCGACTGTCACACCACGCCCGCTAACAGAAAGACCGCCGTTGTGATTCGTTATTTCAACATCGCGCCTGGCGCGGTCGACGCCCGTCTGCGCAGACACTTCGGGCTCAGCGTTCAAGTTCAGCGTACGGTTGCCATAGATTGATCGGACCGACGATAGATGCGAGATTGTAACTATTTGGTCGCGGGTTGCGGTAATAGTGAGCATCGGAAGCGCGCGATAGCGTGTACCTCCGACAATTCCGATTTGCTGCAAACTGGCGAGGTCGGCGTCGGTCGGCATCCGATGATAAACAATCACAGCGTTGATGCTGCTGTCGTCGGTTAACTGGTCTAGTTGCAGCGCCAACTCCGGCTCGACACTTTGTAAACCGCTAACAGCCGGGCTGCCTTCGATGACAGGCATGCCGTACGCATCCGTCATAAGGATGCTGTCGGCCCCAGTCATCACAATCCCATCCGCGCCCGTCATCACGATACCGGTGACACCCGCGAAACTCATGCCGTTCGGCGCAATAGAGGAGATCGCGCCATCCGCGCCGGTCATTACAATTCCATCCGCACCCGTCATCACGATCCCGTCCGCGCCAGTCATCACAATGCCATCGGCCCCCGTCATCACGATCCCTGTTGCCGACGTCCGCTGCAGTCCATCAGCACCGGTCATGACAATACCGTCGGCACCGGTCATCACGATCCCGTTGGCCCTTGTGATGGTGACCGAGGTCGCGGTGTACGTTGTGCCGTCAGCGCCGGTCATTACGATCCCGTCCGCTCCGGTCATCACGATGCCATCGGCGCCGGTCATTACAATGCCGTCGGCGCTGCCAGTGCGTACGCTGTTTGGATACGACCAGCCATCGGCGCCGGTCATGACAATGCCATCCGCGCCGGTCATTACAATGCCGTTGGCCTGATAGTTAAGAATGCTATCAGCGCCGGTCATTACGATTCCGTTAGTTTGATCAAACGTAACGCCATCGGCGCCCGTCATGACGATTCCATTTGTGCTGGAGATGGTGACGCCCGCCAGGACTGGCGTAACGGCCAGAAGGACTGCCACAGTCAGCGCCACAATACGGGCGGCCAGGCAGTGAAAATTTGGAAGGACACTGTTTAGCAGACTAATCACCTCAGTCGGGATCGGCGCCAGTTTTGCTAACAATATTTGGAGGCGAGGGTGGTATTGCCGCTGCGCTCGCCGAACAACCATTTAGTGCTTTGGAACAGTGATGCATTCTATTGGCCACCTGTATTCAATGTGTTGCGCTCGCGTTGCGTTTTCCCAACAATACCAATCAATTATCCGGCCGGCGGTCCGACCAATTCCTGATACACCTTGCGCGTCTCGCTGCTTGGTTCAACGCCCAGTTCCGCTGTTAACAACCGCGTAAGGCATTCGTAGTGCTCCTTTACCGCGCCTTTATTCCCCTGGGCAGCAAGCGAGCGCATGAGCAAACAATGAATGTCTTCGCGAAACGGGTCGTCGCGCAGAATTTGTTGAGCCAATTGCGTCGCCTTGAACCAGTTTTCCGTTTTTTGCGCGATCGCCGCCAGGGACTCGAGCAATTGCAGGTATTGCAGGCGATAGTAAGACCTTTGTTCGTCAACCCAGGGGTCGTAGCTGCCTTGCATGAACTCACCGCGATAGAGCGCCACGGCGGCTTCATAGCATTCCACGCAGCGGTCAAACTGGCGCGCCCGGCGTGCGGTTTCTCCTTCGGTCAACAGACGATCAAACTCATCGATATCGATTTGGTAGGCAAACTCAGGGTTTAATAGATAGTCACCTTCGCGATAAAGCAGCAAGTTCTGTTTGAGCGACTGATTACTGTTGAGAGCTTTCCGGACGTGCGAAACCGTCGGGTGAAAATTTCGTTCAACTACGGTCGGATCTGTTTCACCCCAAAAAGTATCGATGATCAAATCCTTGCCGGCGCGACGGTGTCTGCGAGACGCAATGAAGCACAATATGTCGCGCGCTCGGCGCGTGACCCAGGCGTCAGCCGCCAGCGGCCGGGTGGGATCGCGCACAATCTCAATTGGTCCGAGCATATTGATCGTGAGATCTACCAGCGGCTTTACAGTCAGGCTCACGATTTCCGTTGTTACGGCCGGTGGCGTAATTTCTTTTCGCGCGGTTGCCAGGTGAGCGCGCAAGTCCGCCGGTAGCATTTCCGCGGCTTCTTCCGTTGCAAACAGATCAGGATGATTGGTTAGTTCGCGTTGCAACCAATATTCATAGTCGTAACGTAGCGCCAGATCGAGCACTCGTCGCAACTGCTCAAGCATTTCAGGTTCTCTAACGAGTTTCATTTCGCAGTTCGCCAGTGCCAAGCATGCTTGCGCTTCGTAGTAATAAAGTCCCTGAGTGCGGAAGTAGTTTGCGGCGTTGGTTAGTTCAATGTGCGCGGCCGCGTGTTCACCCTGCGCGCTCATAACGCGAGCCCGCGACAACGAAACGGTGTAGAAACGCAGCTCGTCCTTATCGATGGGCCGAGATTGAATTAACCGATCCAGTTGCGCCCGTGCGGTAGCAAGGTCTCCGACTTTTAAACTAAGCAGGGCCCGCTCTTCCAGAAGCTCTACTTGTTCAGGATTAATTCCCGCTTCGTCATAGGCGCGCGCTGCACGCTCATAAAATTCAGTGGCCCGCTCAACCTCACCCAGCTCACGATAGAGATTGCCATGCGCTTCAAAAATCTCACCGCGTAAGGCTACGAGATTGAAAAGTTGGCAGCGTTCAAGCGCTTGACCGAGGTGCTCTTCACAAGCCGTAAAGTCTCCACGGTAGAGGTAGCAGCGCGCTATGTTCAGGTGTGCGATAGCTTCCTGTGGCACCGGGGGCCTTTGACCAGCGGTCTTCAACATGCGGCCGAGCCACCGCAAGGCTTCGCCAAAATCACCGCGAATCCCGGCAGGTGTGCCCAGGTTATGAACAATGAGCCTGGCGTAGTAATCGTCGTCGCGTTCTTCGGCGAGCTGCAAAGCCATGCGGAACTCCCGTTCGGCGGTAGTCCATTCGCCCATAGCCACCAGGCACAATCCGCGCGTGTTACCACACTTCATTCTGACGGCCGAATGCTCGTCAGTGAGTCGAACGGCGCGATCGAGATAGGTAAACGCCAGTGGAAAATCGCGCTGACTCCTGGCGATTGCGGCGAGCGAGTGAAGTGCCTCAGCTTCGCCTTCGGCGTCTTCCTGCACTTGCAAAAGGCTTATGCTTCGTCGAAACAGCCCCTTCGCCTCGTCATACTCGCCACGGAGGCGCGCAACTTCCGCGCGGTGGGCCAGAGCACGCGGGTGTTTGTCCATCGCGGTCATCGGGATCACGTCTGCCAACGAAGCCAGAGATCCAAGCGCCCCCGAAGCGATCCATTTCCCACCACGCTCGGCGATCAATTTTGCAGCCTGATCAAAATCTTCAGCTGCAAGGTAATGGTGTACGGCCGGTTCCCACAACAGCCGCTCCGCAAAAAATTCAGCGCAGCGCAGGTGTTCGGTCGCCACACCCGCACGCCCAATTTCAGTCCGCAAACGGCGGCGCAGGAAACTCTGAAACAATGGGTGAAGGCGATACTCCTCGCCGCGACCATCGCTGGCCACCGTAATGAAGACGTTGCGTCGTACCAACGAGGGCAAAACCCGCGCACAGCTCATGTCCTGGTAGAGCGTCGCGCAATCCTCGAGTTCGAGGCGCTCGAGTAATGAAATATGCAACAGCAGTTGCTGCGTTCTCTCGTCCTCAGCGGCGAAAACTTCTTCGGCGAAGTAGTCGAAAATATCGCGCTCGGATTGGCGCAAAATGTCGACCATGTCGGGAATTTGATCCCGACCGTTAGAATGCGCGCCGGCTGACGCTCGCTGGGCGAGCTGTCTCACCAACTGCAACGCAGTAATCCACCCATGCGTGCGTTCGCGATACTCCGCCAGTTGTTCTGCGGTGAGTTCCAGATCGAAGATTTTGCGAAAGAGAAGCTGTGTCTCGTCATCTGTAAACAACAGATCGGAGCGATCGATGATCGAATGCGGCGTCTGGGCCCGCAACCGGGCTAGTGAGAACGGAGGCATTTCGCGCGACACAACAATAACGTGAAGTACATCCGGCAGATAGGCCAGCAAGCGATCCAACACGGCATGCACCGGAGTCTCCACACCAAGATGATGATAGTCATCAAGCACCACCACGAGCTGTTGCTCGACCTGCTCTAACACTTCATTCAGCAGAACATCCACAGCGCGTTCGGGGTGCCTGGCAAGTTCGCTGGCCGATTCCTGCAAGTAGGCAAACATCGCATCGCCAAAGCCCGGTACAACCTGCTGGATGCCATGAGTCAGGTAACTAAGGAAGACCCAGGGGTCAGCATCCGTATGATCCAACTGATACCAAACAAACGGATGCCCGTGGTTGCGCAACACATCGGCGACTAGGGTTGTCTTACCAGAACCTGCGTTAGCCGTGACGAGGGTCATCGGTCGCGACAGATTTGCGAGCAGTCGCTCAGTGAGCCGCGGGCGAGACAGCAGTTCCGGAGCGGGCCGCGGCGGCAGCATTTTCGTCCGCAGAAAAAGGCCGCGCTGACCGCTTGACCGTTCACTCGCTGTTGGCGCAGGTGTCTTTCCTGGCTTCCCCTGACGGGAGCTTGGGGCCATCGAGTTTTGCCTCTGAGCAATGTGGATTGCTGGCAGACTATCACAGTGCTGCAGCCGCTTTCCATGGTTGCCGGGAAATGCAATCTGCTCCAGAGCACAAGGATCAGGAGTCACGGGGGTGGTTGACTGACTGGCGGTCATTCCGTACTCGTTAGCAACTGATGATCAGGTTTCGCTGACGCCAAGCTGATTCAACGCGGAAGCTAGACTGGTTACCTCAATTGGCAGATCGCCCAGCTTGTCTGCGTATTTTGCAAGGGCACCGGCGCGTCCGTTAGTGCGATCGAAAGCGAGGTAGGCCAGCTGGCGTGACAAGCCATAAATCTCAAACAACTCCACCGCTTCTTCACGAGTGAACGCCAGCGACGTCTCGTCAATCACTTCCAACGTCTGCTTTGAGCGCATCCGCCAGAGCGGCGCGGGCGGCAGTGTCCTGCTGGTTATTAGTATGTGTACATTTGGCGGCGCCAGTTGCAGGAAGCGATCGAGGAACGGCACAAGCCAATCCGTATCGCAAACCAGATGGAGATCTTCGATGACGATTAGGAGCGGCTCGCTATCGTCGTCAATCAATTCAAAGACAAATCTCTCTGAGAATAGAGGGATCTCCGCAGACTTCACTTTGGCCGCTGCCGATCGAATGGCCTGTTCGTTAAAGCCCGGTCTCTGTTGCCCGATGCTGGCCGCCAGGTAATCCATGAAAACGCCGAATTCCCCATCGGGGGCGTCAACCTTGTACCAGGCGACCCTCCGGTTGCAGGAGGCGGCGAAGTCGGCCGCTAATGTCGTCTTGCCGGTCCCGGCGCGCCCGCTGATGATGGTGCAAATGCGTGAACCAAGACTTCGGTCCAGCAGGGCGAGCAGCCGCGGGCGCCGCAGGGATGTCTGGCAGGGTCTGCTGATTTTGTCGACTATTAGCTGCATGTCCGTGATTAAGCCACCGTCCGGGCGAGGATTTATTTGAGACTCCATAAGATTTAGCGATGTCATGGTTGTTTCTTCGCTTCACTTGTACTTTTATTGCAATCACCTTGAGGAATTCTTGAGTTGTTCAACAATGTCTAGAGGGAGGGTCTCCAGCGACGAGTCCCAGACATTCACTTGATCAGCTTGACGAATCTAGGATTATTTGTAGAATGCGAAGGTAATTGGCGATGGGTTGCTGGGGTGAGGACAGTGACCTATTGAGGCTGGACGTCTCACGCCACCGATTGAGGCCGGGCCTAAACCCGGCCTCTCGGTTTTTCAGCTAAGGCTTGTTACGCTTGCTTCTCTTTGCGGAGATGTTTGAGGTGGCGCCAAATCCACCAGGCAGCGAGCAACACTCCAACAATTCCTATCACGAAGTCGAAGCGATGAAACCAGGTCTTTAGCGTATCGTCCTGGTTCCACTTATCGCCGAGTTTTTGACCTATGTAGGCGAGTCCGAGGCACCATGGCAATGAGCCGGCAAACGTATAAAAAACAAACCGCTTCAGGTTCATGCGGGCCACACCGGCAGGAAACGCTATGAAGGTACGGATGGCCGGCAGTAGCCGGCTGACGAAGACGATGATCTCGCCGTAGTTTGCAAACCAACGGTCGGCCAGATCGAGATCGTGAGGAGAAACCAAAACGTAGCGTCCGTACTTCTCAACTAAAGGACGCCCGCCTTTGCTGCCCACCCAATAAGCTACCAATGAGCCAAGTACGCACCCGACGGCGCCGGCGAAACCGACAAGCCAAAGGTTCATCTGACCCGTGGACACCAGGTAGCCGGAAAACGGCATGATGATCTCGGAGGGCAAAGGGATGCAGGCCGATTCAATCGCCATCAACAAGACAATTCCTGAGTAGCCTAGTAATGAAATTGTGCCGACGATAATGCCTGATAGGAATTCGATTATTTTTGCGATCATTTAAATTAATTGGACTTTGGTCTTTGGTCTTTGGTCTTTGAACTTTGTACTTTGTACTTTGAACTTTGTACTTTGAACTTTGAAGTGGTGTTCGACGTTCCGGCGTTTCCAACTTCAGAAATCGACAGTCAAAGTTCAAAGCTCAAAGTTCAAAACTCAAAGACCAAAGTCCAAAGTCCAAAGACCAAAGACCAAAGCATTACGTTGACCATCCATGTTGGCCTATCAGTGGAACAAAAGCGCAGGCGCCGTGATCTTCCTGCTTGAAACCGGTTTCAGTCTTGATAACGCGTACCAAACGTTGCGACTCGCGCGTTTCGCCCACTGGAACGACCAGACGCCCGCCAACTTTTAACTGGGCGACCAGAGGGCCAGGAACCGTTGGCCCGCCAGCGGCGACAAGTATCGCGTCGTAAGGAGCGTTTGCCGCCCACCCCAGCGTGCCATCAAAACACTTCACAGTGGCGTTATAAATATTCAGTTGCCTAATGCGACTCTGGGCATCGCGTGCCAGACTTGCAATGCGTTCGATTGAATAGACCTGACCCGCGACCTTGGCCAGGATCGCCGTCTGATACCCGGAACCTGCCCCTATTTCCAACACCCGACTCTCGGAATTAATCTCGAGCAACTCCGTCATCCGCGCCACAATGTAAGGCTGCGAAATCGTCTGGCTCCCGCTGATCGGTAGCGCATGGTCTCCATAGGCGCGGCCTTGCAGTGCTTCAGGCACAAAGGCGTGCCGCGGTACGGACCGCATCGCCTCGAGAACTTGGGCATCGTGGATTTGATAGTGGTCGCGAAGCCGTTCGAACATGCGCTCGCGAGGGATGGAGTAATCCTGGCTTCTGTTCGCGGAATGTTGACTGGAGGTTTGCACTAAACTTCAGTTCTGGATCAAAAATATCTGAGATATCGAGACTGCTTACGCTTTGGAGAGGAGCTCAGTATCTTTCAAGTAACCCCAACTCTCGATCGCTGTTAGTGCCCGATGGTCCGTCATATCACTCTTTAATGGAGTGACCGAGATAAAGCCCTGATCGATTGCGTTGTAATCAGTGCCGGCCTCGGAGTTGTTGTTGAAGTATTCCTCGCCGATCCAGAAATACGGCTTCCCGCGGGGATCGATATGTTCACTGATCACTGGACGAGCATTCTTAATTCCCTGTCGCGTGACGCGAACGCCTTTAATCTCTTTAGCCGGAATATTGATATTCAGCAGGCTACCTTCCGGGAGTCCTTCGGCCAATACCTTCCGCACAGCGACCACGGCGAACTGCGCCGCTTCGCGAAAGTCGAATCGTTCTCGCGCAACCAGACTGAAGGCCAGTCCGGGAACGCCAAGAATAGTGGCTTCCAGGGCGCCGGCTACAGTGCCGGAATAGGTAGCGTCGTCACCGAGATTGCCGCCATGATTTATTCCTGAAGCGCAAACCTCAGGTAAATTGTCTGGCGGGAGGATTTTGTTAAGGGCGAGGGTGACGCAATCTGTTGGCGTGCCGTCAACTGTCCAATGTCTGTCGTCAATCTGTCGAATGCGCAGGGGTCGCGCTAAGGTTAGACTATGGGAAGCGCCGCTCATTTCAGATGCCGGGGCGACTACAAAAACATCCCCGATTTCCCTTAGTGCTTCTTCAAGCTTGATCAGGCCATTCGAGTGGATTCCGTCGTCGTTTGTGAGCAGTATTCTCGTCATCCGAGACGCACCTTCTTCCGCACCGGCTCTGTTCCCCCGATCTCACTATTGATCTCGCTAATCCAGCACTCAGTCCTGAAGTGCTAATGAGTATATTAACTCGGGAACAACTGGAGGGAGGACGAGCGACTCCGGGTGCAAAGACTGATCACTAATCTCGAGGAGGGCTGGTCCGCATGCGACCCTTCTTCTTGTTCCGCTTGCGAGCAAGGGCTGATTTGAGTTTGGCCTTTTGGCCGGGAGGGATGAAGAACGCGTGTTTTTTCGCGTCCTTGATGATTTCTTCGGTCATCACCTTACGTTTGAAACGCCGCAGAGCGCTTTCGATCGATTCACCCTGATTAATAGTAACTATAGCCATTCGCTTCTCGTCTTTCCTTAAGTTGTTGTCTCTTTTGTTGCTCAGCTATTTAACACGCCGCAAACACCAGCGGTCAAGTACGCGCGAAGTAAATCGCAAAAGGTGCTTTACCGTTTTTACGCAGTGAACCCCGCGAACATATGTCGTTCGCGGGGTTCTCCTGAGAACCAGGGGCAAGCGAGCTAAACCAATGCGGGTTCGGCAGTCTCCTGCTTCTTACGGCTGAGACCCTTGATCTGAACCGGCTTGTCCGCTTCCTTGATGTCGATCTGCTTCTTGAGCACGATTTCCTGATAAAGCTTACGCATCAGAACAGCTTCTTCGTGGGCCGTCTTCGGACCTTCCATTTCCGGCTTGTTAGGCCGCGTCAGGTCAATCGGATTCAGCACCATGTCGTGCGCCTTGTCGGCGAGTTCCACTTCTTTGCCGCGAGCAAAAATCTCATGACGGCCATGATCTTCATACCACTTTGCCACCGTCGCATTCTGGTGCATGTTCTCAATGATGTTTCTCCAGCCAATGCCCGTGTTGTAAGCACAGAAGGAGATTTCACCCTCTTGAGTCCCGTAAGGGATGATGCACATTTCGGTGCGACGGAAGTCGTAGTTGAAAAGATCCTGAAACCACATGCCGGCGATGAACAGGAAATTCCAGCGATCGGAACGACGCTTCTCAATGTCGTCCGCCGAACGGTCGCCGGTAACCTTGCCATAATCTTTGCCGGTCAATCCAAACGATTTGTCAAACTTCTTGAAGAGTTCATAAAGCGTAAACTGTGACGGCGACTTGTATGGGTTGTAGTGCTTCAGTAAAGCGAGCCCCATCATCAAGTTCGACATCCACTTGCCGCGGGCCGCGTCCGTAATCTTCTGCATATCCTTAACCAGGCCAGGAATATTCAGGAACTCCGGCACTGGACGCATCTCGCGGGTTTCTTTATCAACCATGACGGCAGTACCCACTCCGCAGTTCGGGTGGCAACCGCATGAAACCTGACCCCAATCGGCATCCGGTCCGTGCACCAGATCAGCAAAATCGGCAAAGGCTCCCATCAGTGATAACGGGAACCAATCGCGCGTCGGTTCGGTGATGCCCACCTGATCCTTAACATCATGCGCGAGATGCGACAGCGTGTAACGCTGTTGCAGACGTCGCTGGGGCGTAATCTCTTCATCACGGCCGGTGAAAGAAACCGGCTGGAATGACAGGAACGCGATCTTTTTAGGATTGTCGAGGGCGAATCTAATAATCGATCCCACTTGGTCGTTGTTGATGCCGTTAACCAGCGTGGTTACCAGCACAATCTCAACACCGGCTGCATGCAGGTTGTTGATTGCCCGCATCTTTACGTCGAACAAATTGCCAACCTGGCGATGGCTATTGGCGTCGTTGCCCACACCGTCAAACTGCAGGTAAACGTAGCGCAGACCAGCTTCAGCGGCTTCGCGACAGAAATCTTTGCTCTTAGCGAATTCAATTCCGTTAGTCGCTGCCTGAACACTGTTGTAACCAACCTTGCGGGCATACTTGATCGATTCGATGAAGTGCGGCGAAATAGAGGGCTCTCCACCGGAGAACTGCACCGACATCTGCCGGCGCGGCTTAATCGAGATCGCGTTATCAAGAATCTCGCGGATCTCATCCATGCTTAACTCGTGAACAAAGCCGACCTGATTGGCGTCCATGAAGCAGGGATCACACATCATGTTGCAACGGTTAGTCAGGTCAACCGTCAACACCGCGCCGCGTCCATACTTGATGGTGCTGGTTCCGTGATTATGAAGTTTCTCGTCATTGTGAGCATCGATGTCGCGACCCGGAAACATCTTTTCGATGTGCGTCAGGAACTTAACGTCGATGGCCATCATGTCCTCGAAGTGCCCGTGAATCGGACAATCCTTGACCATCCAAACTTCGCCATCACGTTCGATAATTTGCGCCTTAATCTCGCCGACTTTCTCGTTAATCAAAACGCTCACGTCCTGCTTGCCGCTGATAATCGATTCCCTGGCCTCGATTACGCAGTTAGGACAAAGCGAATCCGTGGTTCGCGGCCAACCCAAAGTTGGCTTGCTCTTCTGCCAGGATTTCAGCAGAGGCTTGTCTGACCACTTGGGGGTGAAGGACGGATTGGGTTTGTACTTGTTAACTGACTGAATAACATCGTGTAGGCCGCCGGCTGCCATCGTTAGGCCCTTTTCGGCGCGCTTGATTAGTCGCATGCTCTCTCCTGTAAATACCTTTTTTGGTTTTAATATGCTGCTCGCAAGGCGGGGAACGCACACGTAGCCTCACAAACTGTACTTCCCAATGGCAATGACCATGCCGTCATCCCCTAAGAAACCCTAACCGAATGAATAATTGAACTTAGGCTCAAGAACGTGACAGCGACGGGAGGGTACAGCATCTCCGTTGGCGTGTCAACACGGCCCAGACTCGGCCGAAGCGGCGCTGGCGTGGCATTTTGGCCGTGAAGCTCGTGGGCTTTGCTTTAAAAGTGAGATAGATCATTTGACAACGGGTTTTGTTCTCGCGCCGCTCCCTGATGAACACCGGAAGGGGAACTCTGCAATGGCAAAGGGGAACCTTGCAATGCCAAAGGGGAACCTTGCAATGCCAAAGGGGAACCTTGCAATGCCAAAGGGGAACCTCGCAATGCCAAAGGGGAACCTTGCAATGCCAAAGGGGAACCTTGCAATGCCAAAGGGGAACCTTGCAATGCCAAAGGGGAACCTTGCAATGCCAAAGGGGAACCTTGCAATGCCAAAGGCCCAGGGTACGAAACCCTGGGCTGAGGTTAGCGAACTCCTTCGGAGTTAAATCCAAGGAAGCCAAGAGGGTCCATAAACCCGCGGGTTAGTGCTTCCGTGCGTAGTATCCGATTCTGGCGGCTACCTGATGGGTGGGAATGGTGGTCTGAACCCGAACCCGGCGGAATTGTCCATCACGTTTGGTGTTTAGAGGCGAGTAATAGAGCGTGTATTGATGCCGCAGTTCATCGGCGACTTCCGCGTAGGTTCGTTCGAGATCATTGAAGCTAGCCGGTTTGTATAGTCTCCCACCGGTTGCTGCCGTCAATTGTTCGAGATTCCGTTCGCTGTCCTGCAAGGCAGCGAGCCCCAGACGCAGATCGTCTATGCGAAGCTGGTTGAATCGCACGGCTGATTCAGAACCCGATAGGAGAGTCGACAGTTCCTCTTGCTTCCGGGCCCTCTCGATCTCCGTGTTACTAACTACGTAGACTGTGGTTTGACCTTGCAGTGCGGCTCGCAATGCGGCATCGAAAGTTGAACCACGACCGCTGTCGATGCCGTCAGTAAGGACGATGATGGCATGTCGAGCATTCGGCCGAGGCGCTTGATCACGCGATGCCAGGAGCATCGCGTCATGAAACCTGGTAAACATTCCCGGTACGATCCGTCTTAAAGCGCGGCGCAACTGAACCAGACTTCCGGTCCAATCCTGTAGCATAACAACGCGATCATCAAACTGAATCAGGCTAACGCGATCATCAGTCGCGAGATGCGAAGCAAACCCTTCGGCCGCGCTGCGGAAGTCATCCAGGTTGTCTGCCACGGAGGAGGAAGCGTCGACGATCAGAGCCACATCCACCGGAACTTTTCGCAGGCTGAAGTCGCTGAGCGGTTGGTCCACTCCGTCCTCGAACACCCGGAAGTCTTTGCGCGTGAGATCATTGACCAGAAAGCCGGCCCTATCGCGGACAGTGACGGGCAACGACACCTCGGCTGTGTTCACTGAAATTACATCGTCGGGATCTACTTCCTGCAGGTCTGGGGTCGATGTTGGGGTGGGCGCGGGCGTTCTTGATTGGGCCTGAATGGAGAGTGCAAGCGCTGTTAGCAAGAACGACAAGAAAACAATCCGAGCGAGTCCCGGCGAACTTATTTTTCGGACGGGGTGCATGGAACTAGTTCCCTTTCCTGGTTGCACTCCCAACGGGATCACCGCCCATAGCTGCCGTCATGGCGAGAATAATTGCCTCTGTGACTCGTCGCCTCCGCAGTTCTTCTAACTTCGCGCTGGAAAGATCGAATTCCGCCGGCGAATCTTCAATCCTCTTGATGATGGTGCCTTCAGAAAAACCTGCTTCGACCAACTTGATTACAGAATCGTTAGTTAACGTCGGAGTCTTCTCCATCTTCATCGCTGCGCCGCCGGCTTCCGCGGGTGGGCGTAGAATTCGAACCGTCGCGCTTCCTGTCGTGGTAGTTTCGCCGTTGTGCTCTCCATTCAGTCCGCGTCCGCTGCTCTGACTTCTCGATCCCGAGCTGCTGCCAAAAATGTCAGATTCCCCGGGCTGGCCCTTCAAGTTACCGTCTCCCGCACCGCCGCTCCCTCGAAATCCGGAGTTATCGATCCACTCGTCATCGGTGACAACGAAAGAATCGTTCAGCGCCAGCATAGCAATGATGATGTTCTCGCTGACTCCACTTCGCTTTAACTCAATTAGTTTATCGGGATTCAGGTTGAACCGATTGGGACGGTTGTGAATGAGGGCAACGACAGTCTTCTCTTTGAAGCCAGCCCGAACAAGTTTGATTATCGCTGCGTTGGTAAGTGGAGTTTCAGCTTGTTGGGCCTGAGCCGGTAAGGCGGCCATGCAACATATGAGTGATACGATCAAGAGTCTTATGAGGTTAGGTTTCATTGATACTCGGTCCGCCCGTATTCAACCCAAACCAAAATCACTGTCCAGCTCCGACGATAGTTAAGTCACTCTTTGGATTTGCCGGCTTTGCCTTGCGATAACGATAGCTAATTCGTTTCACGTAATCTCTGGTTTCCCTGTACGGCGGCACCTTGCGACCAAACTTCATGACCGCACCCTCGCCAGCGTTGTAGCTCGCGAGCACAAGATCAATCCTGCCGTTAAACTGACCCATGAGCTGCTTTAGATAACGTGTACCACCAGCGATGTTTTGCGCCGGATCTGACGGCCGCCTGATGCCAAACCGCGCTGCTGTTCCGGGCATTAACTGCATTAACCCGCTCGCGCCCTTTGGCGAGAGAGCGCGCGAGTTGAAATGCGACTCTTGCTCCATCACACAAAAAATAAGATAAGGATCGACGCCATACTTCGCGCCGTTTTGCTTGATCAACCCGTCAATCCTCGAGTGTCCGGTCGTCCAGCCGCGGACTCTTTTGGAGGAATCGGATTCCGCCAATGCCTCACGTTCGATATGGTCTATTCGAGCGCGTTCAACGAAAACTGAAAGCGAGCCGCGCCGGTACCAGGCCCCAGCTGTTGATTCCGTGACGTAGTCGGCCTCGAAGCGAGCGCCGCCCACCAGATAGATCCAGACAGGCTGTTCAGCAGCAGAGGAAGTACTCTTCTCGTCGTTACCCTCATTTTCTTCGGTGACCGCAATCTTCGCTGCCGGAGAATCAGTTTGCTTGATAGTTGAACCGCGCTCAATTCGCTTCACGCGATCTTTGGCGATCAGGTGACTCATCCCACCACGCCTGTACCAAATTCCCTGCGGGCTCTCCCAGGCTTCATCTGCGTCGAGACTACTGCCATCGATGAGTTTCAGTCGCACTGGCGAAGAATTCTCGGTGGCCACGCTAACCGTAGTTGTTGGTTGAGGGTGCTTTTGGCCATACGCTCCCGAAGCCGCCAGAGTAACCAGCGCAGCCAGACCCAGGGTTTGGATTGCCTTCGCTAAGTTTCTCATTGCTTACAGCTCAAGTGGATCAGCCAACTTACTATCCATCACCGCGTCATCAGCCGCACCCGGTGCAAACCTGTATGAGCTGTCAAAGCTGTGCGAGGTGCCAAAATAGTTGCGCCACGCAACGTCAAGAATCTGCGTTGTCAGTTCGGGTGAGTTACCCTCAAACATGCAAATATCAGTTGCGCGATCCAGCAGATCGCGGGGCTCGCAACCCTTCAATAGACGATGCTCAACTCTGTATTTGTTAAGCACATGGTCTAACACGGACTGTTGATAGCGGATGCCGCGCGTGTGTGCCTGGCGCTTGAAGATCTCGGAATAAGCTGCGGGTGTGGGCGGTTCGACTCGGGCGCGATATCCCATTCTCCGCAAAAAAGCCTGATCGGCGAGATCGTCTTCTTCAAGGTTGGTTGAGAAAACTACTAGTTGCTCAAACGGCACTTCGATCTTTTTACCAGTGTGCAAGGCAAGGTAGTCGACTCGTCTTTCGAGCGGCACTATCCAGCGGTTAAGCAAGTCCTGAGGTGCGACGCGCTGACGACCAAAGTCGTCTATTACCAATGTGCCGCCGTTGGATTTCATCTGGAACGGCGCTTCATAAAACTTCGCCGCTTCGCTCCAGGTCAGGTCTGCATTTTCGAGAGTCAGTTCGCCGCCGACAACGACCAGCGGTCGTTTTATCAATACCCAGCGGCGGTCATATTCGAAGGGAGTGTCATCAACCGAAGCGATCCGGTGACAATGGGAATCAAAGACCCTGATAATTTGGCCGTCGATCTCTACGGCATAAGGAATCCAGATTGCGCCAGGCAAAGCATTGTTAATGCGCTCAGCAACGGCAGTCTTTCCGGTGCCAGGAAGGCCAGTGAGAAAAAGAGAGCGGCGGGAATTGATGACGCAACCGAGAGTTTGCAAGAGCGAGTCAGGCAGAATCAGATCATGGAACGCCGCACGCACTGTCTCCAACGAAGCGGGATGCGAAGGGATGGACTGCAGACGCATCATATGGGCGTAGTCGTTGAGGGAAACCGGAGCAGCCCCACTATAGCCGCAAATCGACAGCAATCGCTGCAGTCGGTCCCAGCCCCGGTCTAACATGCTGTAGCGCGTCGAACCAATTGCCGTTTGCAGGCGCACTTCAATCAACTTCTCGCGATAGAGTTTCTCCAGGATTTCTTCGGTGAGAGCGCGCGGCAAATGCAAACGCTCGGCAACGGAAGAGGTCGTCGGCTCCGGCAGCATCGCAACATGCTTGAGTGCCAGATCGCAAAGAAAGGCTTCGCCAATGCCAAGTTCGGAGATCTCCTCCGCTAAGGGTGGGCCCATCGATTCGAGTTCAACGCGTGAAAGTAATGTTGTTTGGGTCATGGTAATTGCCGCTTTTCAATTGCCTGTTGCCGTTTGCTACTCAACTCTATTGTTGGGTTCCCTGCTTCCAATCGATGATGAAAGGTTGCTGCCATTACTTCGCGGTGTTAACAGCCGTAGAAGCGCTGACTGCGTTATTGGCTGCCTGCGACTGGTCAACCCTGCCAGTCCGTTTGTAGAGATCGGCGAGACGTTTCAGCGCCAGTGTTGAGTTCGGTTCGATATTGCGCGCGGCCTCGTAGTACTTGATTGCGTCGTCATCACGACCAAACCGCTCCAGCATCCGGGCCGTGTTCAGATTCCCGGTATAGGCACCCGCCGCGCGCGCAAAGTGCTTGTAAGCTTCGTCAAACTTTCCCAGCCTGCACAGGGCGAGACCCAGGTTATTCAGAATTCGTTCATCGGTCGGCGCGATTTTGGCAGCTCGTTTCAGACGATCGACGGCCGCGCGATAATTGCCATTTTGGTAGAGCGAGAATCCCAGGTTGTTAAGTGTTTCCGGATCTTCAGGTTGAACTTTGACTGCTTTCTGATACGACTCTTTAGCTCGATCCGCGAATCCTTTTTTGTCGTAGGCCACGCCCAACAGATTGTGAGCTTCGCTTAGCTTTGGATCGAGAGAAGCAGACGTCGAAAGCTCGGTGATGGCCTCGTTGAGACGACCAGCCAACAGAAATTCGCGACCGGCCGCCAGATGTTCCTTAGCACTTCCCGAAGTACTTACCTTATCGGCCTCAGGATAGCGGCCATCCTCCGTCCGAGAGACCCCGACGCTCACAAACTTCTCGCCGTCTGTTTCGCTCATGCGTTCAATTCGATCCTTATGTCGGAACAGTCTGCCGAACGCTTTGAATGGTGCAGCAAGAACTCGTACTACTTTGTTGCCATCCTTTTTTTGCTGGTTGACAACTCCGGTTTCCGAACCCGAGTCTTCAAGGACATTTGCGTCCGGATCTCCTTCCCGCTCTATGGTGGCCGCACTCCACATGGCAGTCGCAGCGACGGTTAGGACAAACGCTATCAAGATTACAATTAGTCTGCGCTTATTCATGATTCAGCTCCTTACATCTTGCCGAGGGTATCCATCAGTTGGAGGAGAGCGGGGCCCAGGATTGCGATGAACAATGTCGGGAATAGGAAACAGGCTAGTGGGAATAACAGCTTCACAGCAGCTTTTTGAGCTGCCTGCTCGGCACGTTGCCGGCGTTTTGTGCGCAGCGAATCAGAAAACACTCTAATAGCCCTTGCGATGGAAGTTCCAAATCGGTCGGTCTGGATTAGCATCGCGACCAAACTGCGCAAGTCATCGACGCCTGTTCGCTCCGCCAGGTTCCGTAACGCTTCATCCCTCTCGCGCCCCACTCGGATTTCCAGGTTTGCAAGCTCAAATTCTTCGCTTATGTCCGGGTGCACTTGCTTCAACTCGCTGCTGACCTTAACCATCGCGGCGTTTAATCCCAGTCCTGCCTCAATCGAGATCACCATTAAGTCGAGCGCATCAGCCAGTCCCCAACGTACGCGCAATTGCCGAGAACGAATCAGGCGGCCGAGAATATATCGAGGTGCGAAGAAGCCCACGATGAAAGCCACGAGAATCCAAAACAGTGCGCTGCTCAAGGGCCGGGCCAGGATCGCGCATGTAAAAGCAATCAGCGTTGGCAGAGTAGCCATCGTCAATAACTGAATTGTCCGGTAGATGATTGGCGCATGGTTGGATCTGAAACCAGCCTGCATCAGTTTCTTTTGTAGCTTTTGAACCTCGGCTGCAGAGGCGGGAACCAAACGATTAAGGGGCGTCGCGATTCGTTCCGCAAATTTCTCTCCGGCGTGCTCTTCATCCAGCGACACTGAGACCGAGGCGCCACCACCGGACATGCCGGCAAGTTTCTTCAACCGCTCCGTGGACGCGCTCTGCGGTCGCATGAACAACCAATAGACGCCTACCATTCCGAGCGAAATACAAATAAAGGTTGAGATGACGATGATCAGAAGCATTGTCGTTTTCAGTCCTGTCAGTTAGTAGTTAATGGTCAGTGGTCCGTCGTTATGGTCGGTCATAGTTTTGATTAGGGGGCCCGTAGCCAGCACGTTTGCGGGAGTGGGTTTCAGGTTGGATTCTGAGACGGACCACTGACCACTAACTGCTGAGACTTTTCAAATTTTTATGTTCAATATCTTCTTTACGATCAGCATGCCAGTGATCTGCATGGATATCGCTGCAGCGATCAGATAGTGGCCTCGCTGGTCCTTCCAGAGCACGGCCATGTAGTCCGGGTTCATGAAAGTCACCGCGATAGCCACAAATATCGGTAAAGCGCAGAGTAGCCATGCGGACAGACGCGAACTCGTAGTCAACGTTTTTAGATCCCCCATGATGCGGAAACGTTCACGTATCGTGTAGGCGACCTTTTCGAGTATTTCACCCAGGTTGCCGCCCGTTTCCTTTTGGACCAGGACAGCCGTGACACACATTCTCAAGTCGAGCAGCGGAATGCGCTCCATGAGATTTTCCAGGGCCAACTTCAGAGAAAGGCCCAGATTTTGTTCCTCATACGTCTTTCGAAACTCGCCGGCGATAGGCTCCGGCATCTCTTCCGCCACCATATGCAAAGCTTCGGAAAACGCGTGCCCTGCGCTCAATGCCCGGCTCATTAATTCGAGCGCATCGGGCAGAAGTTCGAGAAACTGATCGAAACGCCGTTTGCGTTTCCACCAGACGTGACAAAAGGGCAACGCCGCAGCGACCAGGCCGCTCAATATGATTAACGGCATTGAAATCGAAATAACTGACACAGCGAGTGCCGCAAGTAGGCCGGCCATGCTGGAAAACATGATCAGGCGCGAAGGTGTAATGTGAAGGTCCGCCTGGTCGAGCATGCGCTTCAACTGGAGCGCTGTCTGCACTCGTAGCAATGCCCGGTTTAGCGCAGGTATCTCGCTCATGAGTTCGTTACGAGCGAGAATTACTTCTATATCCTCAGTGTGCGCCGAATGAAGCAAAGCCTCAGACAGCCGTTGCCGAAGGCGGGCTCGCTTGTTGTCGGTTCCGACGGTGGCCAGCAGATAAGCGCCGAGCACCAGAAACAAACCCAGGAGAAAAACCATGAAGGAAATCAGCATCGTTTTACATTTCCTCAAAGAAGACGCGGGGCAGTTGCATTCCGCAAGATTTCAGTTTCTCAGCAAACCGCGGCCTGATTCCCGTCGGGCGGAAGCGACCAATTACCTCACCCTGCGCAGTGATACCGGTTCGTTCAAACTGGAACACTTCCTGCATTGTTATCGTTTCGCCTTCCATACCTGTGATTTCAGAAATTGAGGTCACTCGGCGAGTGCCGTCTGACAGCCGAGCAACCTGCAGCACCAGATCGATCGCCGAGGCCACCTGTTGTCGCATTGCGCGCTCGGACATACGCATCCCCGTCATTTGAATCATCGTTTCCAATCGTGATAAAGCATCGCGCGTAGTATTGGCGTGAATGGTTGTTAGACTGCCATCGTGACCTGTATTCATCGCCTGCAACATATCGATAGCTTCTCCTCCGCGAACCTCCCCGATAACGATGCGATCCGGACGCATGCGCAGAGCATTTCGCACTAAATCGCGTTGGGTCACTTCGCCCTTTCCTTCAATGTTTGGCGGGCGGGTCTCGAGGCGGACTACATGGGGTTGCTGCAGCTGCAGTTCAGCCGAATCTTCGATGGTAACGATTCGCTCATATTCGGGAATGTAAGCTGACAGGGCATTCAGCAAAGTAGTCTTGCCGGCGCCGGTGCCACCCGAAATCAACGTGTTCAACCTCGCGGTAACGCACATTTGAAGCATGTCAGCGATGTCTTTTGTAAGCGCTTTGTGCTCGATCAGCTTCGCCATCTTCAACGGCTCGGCGCCGAAACGGCGGATTGAAAGAACGGGCCCATCAATCGATAGCGGCGGAATGATTGCGTTAACACGAGAACCGTCCCGCAAACGCGCATCCACCATCGGTGACGATTCGTCTATTCGTCGGCCAACCGTAGATACAATACGTTCAATGACTCGCATCAAATGCTCGTCGTCTTTGAACGCCACGTCGCTTCTTTCCAACTTTCCGTGTCGCTCGATGTAGATGGTGCTGTGAGAATTAACGAGAATGTCCGAGATGGTAGGATCAGCCAACAGAGGCTCCAGCGGACCCAAGCCGAAAAGTTCGTGCTGAACATCGCCAACCAGGCGTTCTTTTTCCGAAGCCGACAACGGCAGGGCTTCCTGGGCCAGTACATTTTCGGCAAGCCGAGAGACTTCTGCGTGTACTTGTTCCGGCGTGAGTGAGGACAGCTTCGACAGGTCCATGCGGTTGATCAGCGTTCGGTGCAGGCGAGACTTTATCTCCTGAAAACTATGAGGAGCATGCTCGGTCCCACTCCCGTTGCCGTTTCCGGTTCCTGGAAAACCCGGTTCTCTAATTAATCGTTCTCGTAGGGCCATGATGTTTTTAAGGTCCTGTTCAGGTTCTATGAACTAACTCTTTCCATCGAGGTTTGCAGTTTGAAAGAAGACGGCGTCTTCCCTCGTTTCAAAAACGTATTCCATAAACTCTTTCGCGGTTGCGGCTCTTCTTCCACGACTACAGTGGCGCCATCGTTGAGCTTTTGCGCGATGCGTTTGATCTCCTGGGAGATTTTCGAACCAGGTTCAGACCGCACAACCGGCGTGCCGAGATTGATCGAATTCACGGCTGTTTGATAATCGCTGGGCACAAATCCAACCACCGGCTCACCCAGGAATTTTTCCACCTCACGCAGATCAAGGTCGATCTGTTTACTCCAACGATTCACTACGATCCGAACTTTCTTTCTCGGGTATCCGAGCCGGTCGAAAATCTCGAGAGCTCTTTGCGTGCTTCGAATTGCGGGGATGTCCAAAGATAGGACCAACACAATTTCATCGGATTGATCCAGTGCCGCGAGGGTAATTGAGTCAAACGTGTGTTGTGGATCCAAGATGACGTAATCAAAGGATTGTCGCAGCCGCTGTAGAACCTCAAAAACGTGCTCCGGTTCAATTTCATCAGCCGAGTCCGCCTGCTTAGGAGCAGCCAGTAACGACAGTGTGGACGTACAGGGTGTAACGAAACTCTGGATCAGAGCCTCATCCAGGCGAGAGTGGTTCTCAACGATGTCGGCAATCGAGTATTTCGGATCAACGCCAAGGTAGAGAGGCAAGTCCCCCGCCTGCAGATTCAAATCGACAAGCACGGTAGGCTTGGAGTTTGCGGCCGCGAGGTTGGTGGCGATAAAAGAGGTGCCACATCCACCCTTGCTTGAGAACACCGCTATCATTCTTCCTCTTTTCTTAGGCGCTTCTACCTGCGGTGTCGGAATATCTGTAATGCGGTCAAAGACTGTTTTCAGTTCTTCAGTTTTGATCGGCAAGTGGAGAAACTCTCTAGCTCCGGCTCGCAAACTTTGCAATATCAAATCACCCGAAGCGTTTTGCGCCGCTGAGATCAATGCCGTACCGGCACATTCCGTGTGCAGCTTTTGAATTAACTTGATCGACTGCTCCGGAATCTCACCCAACGCGATAATGGCTGCCGATGGTTTGAGCCGCACAATCTCCTCGTAAACTTGTTCAGCATCGTTACCGCCGGCGAGAAGTTGTAGGCGGCTATCGGTCGTCAGCGCAGCGCGGATTTCTTTGAAGTTATCGAGCGCTGTACTGAGAACGACTAAGGTTAATGGTTGTGTCATTTGTTTTTCCCAGGGCCCGTTCCACAGTTCAATTCGGGATTAATCCGGCACTTTCACCAGTAAGAGTTGTGGTGTAGTTCGGCATATGGATGGTCGAGACTAGAAGTGGCAGGATTAGCTGAAAGTCATAATCATGTACCGAAACAGAGACAGTGCCCCCATTCAGATTAAAGCCGTTGTAGACGACATCGACATTCCCAGTGGTGAGATTGTCCAGCAAAGGAGTTGTTTCCGTTAGATCCCCATAGACGACGATCTTTTTCACATCATCAATGTCAGTGACCTTATGTAACACGGCGTAACGTGCTCCTCGCCGAGCGGCATCGCTCAACGCGTTGTGTACCCACAGCGCCCTGCCAAACTCGACTACTGCAAACAGGACCGTCAAAAACACGGTGGCGGCGATAGCGAATTCCAGTAACGAAGCCCCCCGTTCTCTTTTCCGGTTCTGTTGACGGTCGCGAATCATTTCACTCTCCTACACGAGGGGCGTGCTCAACATGTAACGCATCGAGATGCTCGGCTTAACGTCGATGTCCATTGAAATAGCACTGTTTTTCAGTAACCCACCGAGGTTGAATAACGACTGGTGTTTGAAACCCGAGATCGTGACCGTAATATTTGGGGGCACGCCCTGCGGTGTTCCAGCGCAAGCAAGATCGTTTGGGGTAATTGAGATGTTGCTGGTTAGCAAGCCTGGAAGAATTGGCGAGCCGGTGCCCGCCGTATTCCCATACACCACCAGGTTCCTCGCCAGGTCCGCTTTAGCACAGTCCACCTTCTGTGTGACCAGGTAACGGGCTCCGACGCGCGCCGCTTTTGAAAGGGTTGTGTATTCGTAGAAGTACCGGCCAAATTCTGCGGTGGCAGCAAACAGAATCATGAAGATCGGCAAGACAATCGCCAGTTCCAACAATTGAACGCCACGTTCGTTGTGACCAATACCGGCTAATCGGCGACGGAATCTTCGCAAGAGGCGGATTTTTCGGACGCGCGGACACATAATGCAACCTCTTACCGGTAGAGAACGGGGACAGCCAATAAAGGATCGCCGACGCCACCGTTAGGGTCGTACGTTCCCTTGCCAGTAACTACACGATCGATAATGTATTCCGCCTTCATTTCACCGCCGCTGCCATTGGCTGGTTTTGTCTTCAGGAAGAAAGCGCCGAACCGACTAAACTTAACTTCACAGCGTCCCTGCTCAAACTCGCTGACTTTGACGAGCGGGATTAAAACTACGCGACGCTCATCGACGCCTGGATGCGCTGGCGCGTTTACGTATGTTGGGTCGCAAGCAATATGGCCTGGTCGTCCACAGCCCAAAAACTTAGCGTAATCAGCCCAGGTGATGTCTTCCTTGATGTTCGTGTCAGGTGGCTCAAGCGTGGGATCCAACTGACTCCCGCCGTAGTCGTCAAAACGGGAGTTGAGACCCGTGCGGACCTTTCCAGCTGTCAGACCCGGCTTACAATCGACCGTGTATACGTCACCAGGTTTTGCGCAAGCATCCACTCCCGCCCCAATACCAAATCCAACGTCATTTCCACCCGGACCAGCTATAGACAGAATCTGATAGTCACCGGGAGAAACACCGCTACCGGCGGGCGCGCGAATTGTGTAAACCGAGCCGGGAATCAATTGGGCAAGATCGTCATTGATCAAGACAGCCAGGGGAATAAAGCCGCAGAAAGTATTAAGGGGTACTGAAAGACCGGCAGTTGCAGTCGCCGACATGTTTTTGTTGCTGCCCAATACCACCGATGCAAACGAAATCGAGACTGGACTTTGCTCGGTCGTGACTTTGACAAAGCGGATGGTCTCGGCAACTTCCTTGCTCGCTGACGCGGCATTGGTTTTCAAATATGGTCCATCGAGATTCGCCGACCAAAGAATGGCGTCGTCGCTCGTAAATTGCACACTGTCCTTATTGAACTCGTATTTGTTCACTACCTGCGTCGCTCGCCATGCCCCATCGATGATCCCACTGGGATTCGAATTGATGGCTGACGCTGCCGCCAAAGCAGCAGCGTCAGACGCATTTTGCAATTCAGTTTTCGCTAAATAGAAGTGGCTGATATCAACGCCCAAACCAACCGCCAGGAGAACTGCCAACATTGCGACCGAGGATAGGACCAGAACCGAGCCTCTCTGGTCTTTGCCGCGGCGGTTACGTTCTAGTTTGTGCATGATGCTTCCTCCTTTAGTCAGTCTGTCAAAAACGACTTTTAGTACCCTCAGCGTTATTCAGGATTCGGGACTTCCGCCATACTGACAGCGATAGCCTTCGCCGGCGGAGGGGTTTGGTTCACTGTTGGAGCACTGTCCTTTGTCGCATTGGTTGCCCCGGTTGTAGTACCCGTGGCGGTAGTCGTTCCCGTTGTCGCTTTGGGTTCAGATGCTTTCGGAGTATCTGTGACTTTAGGCGTGGTCGCTGGAGTGGTGTCGGTGCTCTGACCGGAGATCTTGTAGCCACTTTGGCCTTCGATCGCTTCGCCCTTTGGTTCGAGGCCCAGTGGCGAACCATTCTTCAGACCATCGATGCCACGCATCTGCGGCAAGTCGTCGCGATTGACGGGCTTGACCAGACTGGCCGTCACGATAAACATCAACTCGGTTTCGTTCTTCTGGTATGACTTCGACTTGAAGAGCGCGCCCAGCACCGGGATGTCACCCAGTACGGGAACCTTCGACAGTGATCGGCTTTCGTTGTTGTCGAGTAGGCCGGCGAGTGCGAATGACTGGCCATCGCGCAATTCCACGCCTGTCTTCGCCCGTCGGGTGCGCAAAGCTGGAATCAGGAACCCGTCAAACTTAACGCCGTTGGCAAAGTCGATCGTCGAAACTTCGGGCTCCAACTCCAGGCGGATGTGATCCTCGTCGATGATAGTTGGCTTAAAATTGAGTCGAACGCCGTATTCTTTGAAGATCACGGAAACAGTGCTTTTGTCTCCGCCACCTTGAACGATAGGGACCGGAAATTCACCGCCCGCGAGAAAACTGGCTTGCTGGCCGTTCATGGCAATCAGATTCGGCTCCGCAAGCTCGCGCAATGCGCCGGAAGTCTGCAACGCCCTGATATAAGCCGCTGTCCCAATTCCGCTATTGAAAAGGAATAGATTTAAGGCTGAGCCAGCGAACGTGGTCCCGAGGGCCGGCAGTACCGAGCTTGTCAAATTAGCTGGTCCGCCGCCGCTCGCATAAGCTGAAGTACCGCCGTTAACCGATGAATAAGAGGAACCGAGGTCACGCATTTTGCTGCGACTGACTTCGGCAACACGAACCTGCAGCTGAACCTGCGTCATGTTCTCAACTGGCGATGAAAGCATGTTCACTGTTTTGAAACCCGCTGCTTCGACAACAGCCTGCGCCTGTGCTGCCTTAGCCGGATCTGAAACACTGCCGGACATCACCACCGAACCATTCGCCTGGCTCAACCTGATGTCGTCCTTGGGAAACAAGACACGTATCTGCGAATCGATCAGCGAGAGATTGGTTCTCACGTAAACATCGAACACGAGATACTCTTTGCCCGACTGTTCCCAGGCGATGAAGTTCACTTGACCGAATGCCTTACCGTTTACCAGCACCTGGTCCGGCGTAACGAGCACAGCTTCGGCGATCTCCGGATTCGAGACCGAAAAACGGCCCACCGGTTTGTCGAAATTGATCACGCGCGATTGCCCGACCAGAACATTGACGGCAAAGGTTTCTTTAGTCTGAGTAAAGGACGCCTTGTAGGAAGTTTGGGCGAATGCGGTGGAACTGACTAGAACGGTGATCAAAGACGCCATTAACAAACTCAATTGGCGTGTGACCGGGGAAGGGCTCTGCATGATCTGTGCTCCTTTTGCTACTTGCTGATCGAATGGTCTAAACAGCCAAGGTAAATGTTGACTGCCGGGTTCGTGTATCGACTCCAGGGCCCTGGCCGCTTATGGAAAGTCGACGTTTCGTTTCTTTGCTCCTTCAATTACTTCGACCGAGGCGCGCGGCGGGGCCGGAGGAGCGGCGCGCTTTACTTCGGGTTCTACACTCACCCTTCTCACGGGTTGGGGTCTCGTCCCTTTTGGCTGCTCGCTTTTCAGTGAACCCGGATCCGGAGCTGGCGCGGCGTGTTCCCCGCCGAGCAACTTTTGTTTGTTGACACCAGTCGTCTGTTCATCTCCCTGATCGATTGAGTTGCGCATGACAAGTTGCAACCTGCCTTCCGAAGAAGCGAGTGCAAGTTTCTCGGCTTGCTCGGGCGTTACTTGAAGCGTTACCGCCTTGACGCTATTCACATCACGCTGATTTTCAGGCTTGTCGATGTTCTGGCCATTTGCCAAAACCTTGATGTTCTGCAAGACGATCTTGGAGATTGGACCAGCGCCACGCGTGGCATCTTCTGGCGTAATAACAACTACCACGTCCACCAGCGTGCCCGGCATGATGAAGCCAGAGATGCCAACCACATCGTCGACCTTTACGGTCATAGCTCTATAACCTTCAGGAATAACTGCTGATAACCCTCCCGCAGTTCCTTCTGGCGCCAAACGGGCATCGGTGATCGGCTCGCGTGCTGCGATATTCACGACCGCAACTCGTCCCGCAAGTTTCTCTGCGCTTTCGAAAGTGCCATCCGGCATCGATTCTTTCGGAAACTGGACCATCATCACCTGCTCGGCCACGATCTTAGTGCCCAAGGGAATCGCGACCTTGGCGACAGCAACCTTGGTCATCTCCTTAGAGAAGGCCTGGGCGTTTGATAAGTAACGATTGACGGAAACCGCGGCTAATAATCCGAATACCAGGGCTCCTGCCAGTACCACAAAAAATCGTTTGTTGCGCATCGCTTTACTCTCCGTGTTGAAGCGAGCTTCGTAACTCGCAATTGAACTTCCGCTAGCTGCGGAAGAGAACTAACGAAATAAGGCTTCCGAACGTAATCGCGACTCCGTAGGGGATGGTGTAGCGACGATCCACTGGAACGGGAAAGCGAGGCAGCTTGTAACCCGGCAAGAGTCCGATCAGAATTTGAAAGACCCGCATCATGGTGAATTTCAATTGGCCGGCGCGTAACATCGAAGCCACGCCAAGCACGCCCCCCGTGAGGGTGACGATAAGGAACGTTGGTAAGATCAGATTAGCGCCTGTTAACGCGCCAATGGCAGCGAACAGTTTTACGTCGCCCGCGCCCATCGCGCCGAAAACGTGCAATACAAACATCAACGTAAATCCAATCAAACAACCTTCTAAACTTGTCAGGGCTCCGTGAACACCACCGAAAAAGGCGTTTATCAGAATCCCCGCGACTAGCGTGGCCAGCACAAACGCATTCGGTATCCGTCGGTAGCAGACATCGTAGTAAGAGATGATGACCGCCAGCGGAATGAGAAACGCAGCACTGATAATGCTTACCGAGCCAGTCATGGACTCTTGCCTCCGACTTCCTTTGTCGTTTTGATTAATCTGAAAACAGCGGTACAGCGCGCGCGCGTTCGTAAGTTTTGCTACTTACTTGATCTTGCTTGCCAGGTTGCCAATCACGCCATTGATGTTGGTGCCGAGACTCGTGAAAGCTACGATCACGGCGAGAGTCACCAGGGCGGCGGCTACTGCATATTCGGAGAGCTCGAGGCCTGATTCATCTTTAAGAAATCTTCGCATTGCAGGTTTCTCCTCCTCTGGGAATGGAGGCGCGCGCACCGCCCCGCTGAAACTGGATAGTGCTTATTTGATCTTGTTTGCCAGGTTGCCGATAACACCATTGATGCTGTTACCGAGAGTGCCAAAGACACCGACAACTGCCAGCGCTATCAACGCGGCAGCCACGGCATATTCTGAAAGTTCAAGGCCGGTTTCGTCTTTTAGAAATTTTTTAATCATCATTCTCCCTTAGTTGAGAAGAAGGCGCGCCTCCCGGCTTGCCGCTTGACGCGCTCTTCTCTCTCGCAATTCTGTGTTCCTACTTGATCTTGTTGGCGAGGTTTCCGATAACACCATTGATGTTGTTACCGAGCGTTCCAAAGATGCCAACCACCGCCAGTGCTATCAAAGCTGCGGCCACCGCGTACTCTGAAAGTTCAAGGCCCGTTTCATCCCGAAGAAAATTCTTAATCATTTTTTTGCTCCTTAGATTTGGGTTAAGAGTTAAGCATCGCGCCCTTACCCACCATGCATCTTCGGCTTGGAGGAAGGACCAGATTGCGAGAATTAGTAGCGCATGGTGGACGACTCGCAGATAAGTGTTTGCCCGGGTTCGCTAACACGACTTCCGTCTTCCGCAGTATCAGTGAGTGCAAGTTGACTACCGGAAATCCTCGCGGCAATGCTGGCCAGCGCAAGAAGAACACAAAACACTTCAGGCGCGGCGTTAGCGGCCAGCGTTGCAGCATGAATGCCGACGATCGCTGCAATCACCAGGAACGGTGCTACCAGCACCACTCCAATCAAACTCGGAACAAGGATTTTGCGATTTACACTTTTCATTAGTCTTATCCAGCCCGCTAAACTTGAAGTGAATTATGAAACTTTGTTTCGCCTAGCGGACGTCTGTCCTATAACAAGGGCTATGCCGCTCCGGGTCTTTCAAGTAAGGGGCGTTTTTTCAGGTTTTGCGCGAGGACGGGCCTGACGCTTGTCGCCCGGCGTTTACAGAATTTAATGTGGATGATGACCTTACTGCCCGAAAGTAGGTTGAATCAGCAGGAGCTGATTGGGCTTTTTAATTGTAGCCTTCCGTTGACAAGACTTGTGGCTCGATTCAACCCGAAGGTACGACTGACGCGCGAAGATATCTTGTTCAAAGAGTCTTGAGAAAGGCTTTTGGCATTGGGTATCGGCACGCGGCGAGGAGCGGTGCAGGGGTTGACCGAAGATTTAATCCGAGATTTTTGAGCTTGTCTGTGAAGACGGACAAACTAATGCAAACCGACACAAATGAACACACCGGCCGGAGGAGCCCTGCCACGTGAACAAAATTCGCTATTTTAGTCTGGGTGCGGAGCTACTAACGGATACCCGAGAAGTGACAATTATCTTCGAACAAAAATGGCTGATCCCTGATCTTCGAAAACTCTTTCCCATCCCGCGTCCTGGCGAAGCAAGCTCGCAAGCGGTGCATCGGGTTTTACCAGGACGGTCCGAGTTCCGTGTTGGTCCAGAGATTCGCGCCATTTCGTTTCGCCATCGTGCACGGCCAGAAATTCTTCTATGAGTGCATCGCCATAAACGTCAGCGCGACCGTCCATGTTTACCCGATATTCGGGATACAGACGCCAGATTAAATAACCACCCCATACATACTCGTTATAAATAGGCTGCGGCGGTTTCTCTTTGAGCATAAAGTCTACGGCCGCGGCTGGATAATTTTCAGCTTCAGTCCTGGACTGGTGTCTGACACTGTCTCCAATCCGAAACGCGACTACAGTCATTGGCGTTATCAATAGCAACAAAACATTTAGCGCCAACTTCAACGCTGAAGCTTTTCCGGTTTCGCTTGCCTCAGGTTTCGTAAACCATTGACCCCAACGCTGCGCTGTAACCCAGTGCCATAGGTGTTCAGCTAAGAGTGGTATTGCCAGCAGGGCGAAGAACGGAACATTCCGACTCGACCGCAAGGTTGCAAGGGCAGTTATGAGAAGCATCAACAATTCACCGGGCCGAGCCCGCTTTCCCGATAACGTCAGCGCCGCGAACGTCACCAGGAACAGCAGAGCCAATGCCTGGAACATCGGCTCGTGGAAATTGGGCGACTTCCACTCTTGTATGTACTGCATCATCGCACTCGAGTTGAGCGTTTCAAATGGGTAAGAGTACATGCGAGCGCCACTCGGATTGAGGCATACGGCTCCAATGCAACCAACCAACAAAAGGCAAAGTGTACGTATGCGCGGCCATATCTGCTTTATCGATTCATCGGGCAACAACAATGCATCAGTAAACAAGCTCACCATAGTTAGCACTATCAGGGCTAAACCCATTGCGAATCCCGCGTGCATGTTTACCCAAAGAACCGTCAAAGGTATCAATGACCAGATCGCCTTGGTACTAGCGTTGCGACAATAGTCGCCCAACACCAGCACGAAGACGCTGGCAAACAACATAGACAACATCTGTGGTCGTACTCCCCACGTTGGCATCGTGGCGGCGGCTCCAACTATTAACGCGAAGCCGGCAATGTAAGGATGCGGGGCAACCTCTTTGCAGCGCCGGTAAGCGAGGCTAAAGGTGGCCGTAATAATCGCTGCGAACGCTGCTATTAATCCTGCATAACCAAATACACGAAAGATGGAAAACATGAACAGTTCGGACAACCATTCATGTGTCACCCACTCGCTGCCAAACTTCGAGTTCGAAAATATGTCTGTGCTGGGAATGCTACTGGTTTCAAGTAGATATTGACCTGTCTTCAGGTGCCAGTAGAAGTCGGGATCCTTAATGGGGCGTGCCGCAGCCGCGAAGATCACTAACATAAACACGACGACCAATAGTCGTCGGCTTGACTTAATCGTATCCACAAGTCGATGGGCTTGCTTTGTTGCCTTGAGCGTTTCACCTGCGCCGATAAATGGAGGAAAGTTTGTTCCTATTTGTTCTGACATCTTTCAGTCCTTTCCGATGCCGCGGCTGCCAGGTTTTGTTATCGATGGAGAAGACTCTGCGAGAGACTTACAGCTTCAACGTCATCTCTCAATTGAAGTTTGTAAACAGTAAACTTTCCTACTCGTTCACCCGCGTCGCGTTGATACCAACGTTCAAGATTCTTTAGATCCGTACCGCCGGCAGTTTGCGTGATCACGTATGAAAGTCGTGGGCTGGCGGCTCGCTGTTTATCAAAAGTTTCGATGTATCGAGCGAAAGAGTTTAATTCCGCTGCTTTTTCTTCGGTGGTAATGGGCTTGGCAGTTGGATTGAGGCCATCGATCAAACGATCGAAGCCAAACAACCCAACCGCACAACCGTAATAGACATTCTGGCCATGCAGATACGCGTCCAGTTCCTTCACACCTACACCTGTGTAATACAGATGCCGGTAAAGCCTTTCCTTGCTCTCGAGAGCCGCGACTCCGGGATATACGACCATATGCGGCGCCCAAAGTACTGCAAGCGATGAAACCGCCGGTGCGCCATCAGCCATGTGAAGATCGTCGAACAGGACGACCTCTTTGCCCGAGGAGTGATTAGTTTGATCCAGCTCGGCGAGACGAACGTAGACGCTCATCTCTTCAGCAGCTTTGCCGTTACCCTCGGCACTTCGCAGCGCGGCTTGATGCACCTCGATGGCACCCCACTCGAGGGCCGCAATGGCGATCCAAACCAGCGTGCGTTTCGAAAGCTGCCAACGTCCACCTGCACGCTTTCGCCATTCCACGCCCACAAACAGGACCAAAGCGATTAGAACGGCATAGCTGGTCACAAAACCCTTGTAGTGAATCGGCTGCATCACGTGGCCGGTTAGCAGCTGTTGATTCAAGACTACAAAAGGCAGTAGCGCGAATGAAGCACTTAGGAGGACGAGACGATCATGGTAGGCGATACTTTTTCGTCGGATACCGAACGCAAGAATCAACAGCAACAAGCCGGCAATTATTTCTGCCGCAGCAAAGAGATCGGGACGGCGCGTGGACACCAGCAGCTCAACGGTTCCCGTGGTGTCGGACCCATGCGAAATCAAAACGAAATAAGGGATAAGCGCAACGACAGAAATGATTACCACTGCAGCCGAAAACCGAATAACGAAATTCCGATCTTTCGGTCGGCCTATTAGCCAAAGCAGCACTAGTGTTACCAGCCATGCCACAGCCGCGGTCCAGAGGTAAAAATAGGAAAAGATAAGCAGGGCGAGAACCATTCCTACCGACAGTCCCCACAATACCGGTCGCTTGAGTTTTGTCAGGGATTGCCAAACAAGAATCAGAAACAGCAGGAAGAGAGGGAACGATGCAGCGGGCTGATATCGTCGGAGAAATGGAAAGTAATCAAAGTGCCTTTCGCCGCCTACCAGACCGCTAAAAGTGCCCTCCGCCGCCACTAGTGTTCCAAGACATAGAACAACCAACACTCCGCACGCCGCCAGGCGATTATTACGCGTTCCCAGAAAAATCAGAACAAACACCGCGAGCCCGGAGGTAAATGCCACCAAGGGCGTAAGAAACATGAAGGCAGTTGTAGCCGAAACGCCGAAGGCGCGAGCTGGCAGCGCTACGGCGTAAGCGGGAACGAATTGAATCGAAAAAAGCGATTCGGGCAAGCGCGCATTGGCACTGTTGTCCCGTCCGGTGTATGGATCGTTCCGCCGCGGCCGGCCATCAATAAGTGCATTGACGTAGGCTGCGTAAGCCACCTCATCACCAAGTCCCTGGTTATAAGCAACCACAGACTGGGAATACTCGCCACGGGTGAACCACAGGTGAAACTGGGGATAGAAACTTAGCAGCGCCAGCAACGACGCGGCGAGTAGGCCCCAGCGCCACTCTATTTCAGTGGTTGCGACTTCTTTATCTTGCGCCGGTGTAACCGCTGCCGATGAATGACTCATGAAGGCTTTCTAAGGGTCGCTTACTGGAATCGTCGTAAAACCGCTGTAGCCAGAACGGCAAAACTCAAAATTGAACCAGCGATGGTGAATGTCCATTCCACTGTCGGGCTCTTGCGACCCAATATCCCGCGCAGCATCACCATGCCGCACTTCCAACCGTCCTGTTGATACAAGGGCAGAATATTGGTGGCCGCGAGCAGATAATTAATGACGCTAAACGGAGTGCCGGGTGACAAGCTCGCCACAACAAGGTTTCCGATGATGCCTGCCATCAAAACAAGGACCTGCTGTTTTAGCCGTCGTTTTTGCAGCTCACCAACGTCAAAACGAACATAAGCACCCAATGGCAGGAGTCTCAAAATGAAATCAATGTTGCGGACACGCGTGCCATATATTCTAGGGCCCCAACCGACGCCAAATTCGCTTATTGAGATCCGACATGCGTAAGCAGCAATGCTGTGACACACTTCATGTATCAAGAGCGCTAAAACAAAGTAGGGGATATAACGTAAAAGCGTCATGCGGTTTGCCAGGGTATAGATGCAGGAGAGGTGTGGGAGCCACGACAGCGGGAAAATCTAGAGAGACGATTGATCAGACGCGCGCAACTGCAGCCCAGGTTCCGTGTCTTCCTGGAGAAAATCTGTGATGTCGATCGCTAACCTCTTGATCTTTTTGTACAGTGTTTGTCGCGAACCTAGTCCCAACGCCTCACTAGTACGAGCGACGTTGCAATCGTTTCGCTTAAGCGTCTCAGTGATAACGCGTCTTTCGTAGTCTTCCAACAGCAGTTCAAGATTTTCCCCGGATCTTTTTTCCGACTGTAGCGGATCTGGATCAGGAGAAAAAATGTGACGGCTAATTTGTTCCGGCGTAATGTGACTGTTCTCTTCGGCATACAAAACAAGCCGTTCCATTTCGGCGGCAAGTTCGCGCACGTTGCCTGGCCAGGAATAGTTTTCCAGCGCGTGAATGGCCTCCCAGGTAATTCCAGCGATCGTTCTATCGTTGCGTCTGGCGAAATGCGAAAGGTAGTGAGAAATTAGCGCTGATATATCCTCGGGGCGGTCGCGTAAAGGCGGAATCTTTACAGTCAGAGTTGCGATTCGGTAGTAGAGATCTTCTCTGAATAATCCCTCACGAACCAACCGGTCAAGGTCCTTGTGAGTCGCCGCGATCACCCGAACGTTGACTGTTTTCGGGGTACTCTCGCCCAGCGGGTGAATCTCGCCTTCCTGCAGAAAACGAAGAAGTTTCGGCTGGAGGGTTAAAGGGAGATCTCCAATTTCGTCAAGGAACAACGTTCCGTTTTCCGCGGCTCGGATTAGCCCTTCGTTACTCTGAAGCGCTCCAGTAAAACTTCCCCGTCGATGACCGAATAGCATGCTCTCGATGAGATCAGGCGGAGCAGCTGAACAGTTGAAAGGAATAAAGTCTTTTTCACAACGCTTGCTGAGCCGATGGATCGCATGGGCAACCAGTTCTTTGCCCGTGCCTGACTCGCCCGTAATGAGAACTGCGGAGTTCGAATCTTTGATTCGATCAATTGTGTGAGCCACCTCGTTCATTGCCCGACTAGCAAATATCATCCCCGGAAGAATAGTTTTTGCTGCCGTTTCCGCGTTAACCCGCACTGGATTAATTGGTTGGGCGGCCGAAACGCGCGAGTGGGCTAAACGCGTCACATCCACTATTACTCCAAGATCTCGAGCCTGTTGCAGGGTTAGTGGGCGAACGCACAAACCATATAGAGCCGCACCAGGGCGCCCAGCCTTGGACGACGTCAACACAAAACAGACCGAAGAATCCCCTTCCTTGATCTCAGGCCAGGAAGCGGTTGCCGCTAGCGACCCGCCAACTACTTGCTGTCCGGTTGCTAGCTCTGATTCGTCGAGTCCCTCGGCCCAGCTAAGTCTCGGCCTCTGTTCGCCATCAACACTCCACATCGAAAGGCCATACATCGGCGCCGTCGCCTCAACTAGAAGGCTCAGTTTGAGCATTACTTCATAAAGCAGATCGGGGCCCGCGTTGGCAGCCTGGCAAAGCGCCCTAACAATCGAGCCTAGGGGAAGTGGACTAGTATTCAACTGTACTTGGGCTTCCGGGTACGAACTAATCAATTCTGGCATGGAGCCTCTCTGCTTCTTGAAAGCGGGATGCAGTGATACCTGTTGCCGCTTCCGAAACGGGCCATTATGTACGTGAAATCAGAGGCAAGATGGGGTCGGGACGAGAACGGTTGAAAGCCTTTGGCTGAATTAGATCAGCGGCTTTCAATTCCGCAGTCTAGCTTCGTCACAATCTGCTGTCAATAACTTCCAGCGCCAGGGCATTTCCAAAAAAGCCCCTGTTTTCTTGTACGCCATGCGTTCGCCTTCGTGGGCCATTAAGCGCCCTTACTTCAAGTAAACGTTGAAGTTACGTCGCGGAAGCGTTGCAAAGATATTGCTTTACACCCTTAAGCACCGGTGCTACATTCCGCGAATCTTGCCCTAAACTATTGACTGGCAATGAATTGGCGATGAGGAAAGCACATTCCATTGGGGTTAGAACCGGGACCAAACCTATTATCTTGTGGCTAAACGCACATTTGGGTTAAGCAGGCCCTTAATCAGCAACATGACCATTCGATTCGGAACATCTGGTTGGCGGGCGGTTATCGCGGACGAGTTCACGTTTGCGGGCGTTCGTTCCGTCACAAGCGCCATTTGTTCTCATTTTGAAGCGGCCAGCCCTATCGGCGACCTCATGGTCGTCGGATACGATACCAGATTTTTGGGTGAGAAGTTCGCCGAAGAATGCGCCAACATCATTTCAGGGAACGCATTTCGAGTTCTCCTTTGTGATGAACCTGTACCCACGCCTACTATTTCGCACGTTATTCGAACCAAAGGTGCAATCTGCGGAATTAACTTCACCGCCTCGCACAATCCGCCTCAGTACAACGGAATGAAACTCTCAACCAGCGACGGCGCGCCCGCATTGCCCGAAATAACACGAAATGTTGAGCAAATCATTCAAGCGACCGTTTCTAACGCTGCTCCTGAGAAGCGACTCAAAGCTGGTGAAGTGCAAACCTTCGCCGCACGTCCAGGATATCTCGAAGATCTAACCAAAAAAATCGACTTTGAGGCAATTACACGAGCGGGAGGCCGCTATGCGTACGACCCGTTGTGGGGGACTGGTCGAGGTTATCTTGATGAAATCTTACGCACTCACGGACTCGAAGTAGAGACGATTCACGACTGGCGTGACGTGCTCTTTGGAGGACGCGCACCAGAACCAGAGGCCAGTCATCTGGATGAGTTACGGCAGGTCGTAGTGTCGAAAGGCTGCGTGTTAGGGCTCGCCACTGATGGTGATTCCGATCGCTTTGGAGTTATTGATTCAAATGGTTCATTCATAACGCCCAATCAATTGATTGCTCTTCTCTTCGATTATTTGGTGGAGTCGAGAAAATGGGACGGCGGTGCCGCCCGTTCAGTTGCTACTTCCCATCTAGTGGATCGCGTGGCAGAGGCCCGTGGTCTGCCAGTTTATGAAACGCCGGTTGGTTTCAAGTATATCGGAGAACTAATCAATGAAAACAAGATTGTCATCGGCGGTGAAGAGTCGGCGGGACTATCGATCAAAGGTCACTATCCGGAGAAAGATGGCATCCTTGCGTGTTTGCTCGCAGCGGAGGCAGTTGCGGCGCGCGGCGCGAGCCTGACGGACCAATTGAAGGATTTGTATGGGCGCGTTGGCAAACTGGAGTCGGGTCGGATTGGCATTCGTCTGACTCCGGAGCTGATGCAATCGCTCGGCGACAAATTGAAGGAAGATCCGCATGAGATTGGCGGGCGTCGTGTTGAGCGAACCAATCGGATGGATGGCGTTAAATTTATTTTTGCGGACGGTTCATGGCTGTTGATGCGGCCGTCAGGGACGGAACCAGTAGTTCGCATTTACGCGGAATCAGAATCAGCAACGGACTTGGAGGTGCTTCTTGAGCAGGGTCATAAATTCTTACTGGGTTGATGAGCGAATTCGGGCGCAGCGTGTAGCGCCAAGAGCGAGTTCAACGTTTGCATCCGTTAGGGAAATCTCGCTGGACATCATCGGGACTCCCGCCGAAGTTCGCAGGCGCGGTGGAGTAATCCCTGCGTGGGTGATTTTTGGAATGGTGATTCTCGGGACTTTTGCAATCTGTGTCGCAGTCACGGTGAGGACCAGAACCAGAATGTCGCTGGCGTCTCAGCAATACGTGCGCATGCAAGATGACGTCGAGGAACTTCGAAACACAAACCAATCTTTGCGGTTGGAGATTCAGCGTCTGAACTCCGAGCCGCGCACTATCGAAGCGGCGGCACGAAGCCGTCTGAACATGGTTAGAGCCAATGAGATTGTGGTGCCTATCGAATGAGCAAAATGGGACGTTCATTCGAAAAGAATTCTTTTTCCCCTGCCGGCTGCCCGCTAGTTCCCTGCTTGAAAGCCACGCATCGCGAGTGCCTGCCCGATTGCGCGGTTGTGACTGCCATCACAACCGCGCTCCCTTCCTCTAATTGAATTAAAGTAAGCCTGTTACCTGCGTTGACAGTCGAATTGTGCTCAACTAATATCGAACTCTCCAATTCAGCCAGATGATCGGCCGTAGTATGTCTGAAACCAAAGAGATCAATACTCCAATTGAAGAAGAAGTTGAGCGATGGGAAACGGATACGCTTGGCCCTGCGCTGCGAAAGCATCCCGAAGCAAAGGCACGTTTTGAAACCGTTTCACTCGAGGAAGTAGACCGCCTTTACACACCTGCCGACATTGCTCGAGTAGATTTCTCTCGCGACATTTCCTTCCCTGGAGAGTTTCCTTACACCCGTGGAATACATCCGACCGGTTATCGCGGCAAGATGTGGACCATGCGCCAATTTGCCGGGTTTAGCACGCCGGAGGAAACGAATTCGCGCTTCCGATACTTACTGGAACAGGGCCAGACGGGCCTTTCAGTAGCCTACGACCTGCCGACCTTAATGGGCTATGACGCAGACTCGCCGCTCTCCGAAGGTGAAGTTGGCAAGTGCGGCGTAGCAGTTTCGTCGCTCGCTGACATGGAAGTCTTGTTCGATCAGATTCCACTTGATCAAGTTACCGTTTCCCAGACGATCAACGCTCCGGCGTCCGTTCTGTTGGCGATGTATCTTGTCGTAGCGGAGAAGCAGGGCGCTGATTGGAAGAAAATCTCCGGGACTCTGCAAAACGATATTCTCAAGGAGTACATTGCTCAGAAGGAATGGATCTATCCCATCCAACCGGCGATGAAGCTGGTCGTCGACACGTTTGAGTTCTGCACTCAACATGTGCCTCGTTACAATCCCATCTCTGTTAGTGGTTATCACATTCGTGAGGCTGGAGCCACTGCCGTTCAGGAACTTGCCTTCACGCTGCGCGATGGTCTGGAATATGTGGAGTGGGGCATAAAAGCAGGTTTGAATGTCGACGATTTCGTTCCGCGAATTTCTTTCTTCTTCAACGCTCACAATGATTTCTTCGAGGAGGTCGCCAAGTATCGTGCAGCGCGTCGGATCTGGGCAAGAGAGATGCGCGATCGCTTTGGTTCTACAAACGAACGCACACTCAAGCTTCGTTTTCACACTCAGACCGCGGGAGTTTCCCTAACGGTCCAGCAACCGCTCAACAACATCGTGCGCGTGGCGATTCAGGCGCTGGCGGGCGTTTTCGGCGGCACTCAAAGCTTGCACACCGACGCTTACGACGAGGCTCTGGCTTTGCCTACGGACCAGGCGGCCTTAATTGCATTGCGCACCCAACAAATAATCGCCGAAGAAACTGGCGTCGTAAACACGGTCGATCCGCTGGGCGGTTCTTACTTTGTCGAGGCCCTTACCGACAAAATGGAACAAGGTGCACTCGAATATTTTCGAAAAATTGATTCGATGGGCGGGATGGTCGCCGCGATTGAAAAGGGATTTCCGCAGAGGGAGATTCAGGATTCTGCTTATCACTACCAAAAAGCAGTAGAGCGGGGCGATCAGGTTATCGTGGGCGTTAACAAGTACGAAATGGACGAGAAGTCATCAATTCCCATTTTGGCTATTAACGAATCAGTTCGGGCTCATCAAATAGAACGTCTCGACGCCGCGCGCGGAAAACGAGACGGCGGAGCGGTTCAAAACGCTCTCGAGAAACTCAAGCGCGCCGCGCAGAAGATGGAAAACACAATGCCCGCCACCATTGAAGCCGTGCGAGCGTACGCCACGCTGGGCGAGATTTGTTCTGCTTTGCGGGACGTCTACGGCGTCTACGAAGAACCTGCTTTCTAAGGCCCAACTCTTCCCCAGATTCTGCACCTCGGAAACGAAAACAATGCGCGTTCTCTTAATAGGGCTCTTCCTTCTGTTAGCCAGCGCCCCGATCCGCCTATTTCAGGTTCGACAAGTCGCTCCTCAGGCCGGTACAGCTCGTGCAATCGTAAATCCTCGAACGGTGGTAATCATTCGCAGCGGCACTCTGATAAAAGACTTTCCCGAAAAGAAGCGAGCGACGGTCACGTACCCTATGATCAGCGGCTTAAAGGACGCGCAGGTACTGCGTCGAGTCCAGACAATCCTCCAGGTTAAGAATGCCTTCGACACGTCTATTGCTGAATACCGCGAAGACAACTGGTTGGAGGAATTCAGTTACAAGGTGAACTACAACAAGAATAACATTCTGGATATTACTTTTACTCAGGACGGCTCAGGTGCTTATCCCGACACTCAAACGAGGCACTTCGCAATCAATCTCAAGAACGGAAACGTTATCAAAGCGTCCGACGCCTTTATCACCAGCAGCCTCCCGAAGCTCCGCGATATGCTCGAGGGAAAGTTGCAGCTCGAACTAAAAGAGATCCTGAAAAGTCTCAAGGACTCGAAAAGTGATCCTGAAGACGTGAGGATCGCGTCAGAGGCACAGGAGCCGCAGGGCTACACAATTGAAAATGTCGATAACTTCGAAGTCGGCGCCAAGGGGGTTACATTTCTATACGACGCCGGTTACCCTCATGTCATCCAGGCGTTTGAACCAAACGGGCGCTATTTTTTCAGCTACTCAGAACTCAAACCTTTCATCAAGCGCGACGGACCGCTGGGGCAATTCGTACAGTAAGGTCTACAATGCAGAACATGAGCGACAGAAAAATTCGTGTCCTGGTTGCCAAGCCAGGGCTTGACGGCCACGATCGTGGCGCCAAAGTCATCGCACGTGCGTTACGCGACGCGGGCATGGAAGTTATCTACACTGGCTTGCGTCAGACGCCTGAGATGATCGCCGCCGCTGCGCTGCAGGAAGACGTGGACGCCGTGGGCGTCTCAATTCTCAGCGGCGCTCATAACACGCTCTGCCCGCGTATCGTGAAATTGCTTCAGGACCAGGGCATGGACGACTGTCTCGTACTGTTAGGCGGGATCGTTCCCCAGGATGATATCGCTAAGCTCAAGGCAAACGGCGTTGCAGAAGTATTCCTTCCGGGTACATCTACTGAAAACATCGTCAAGTTTCTTCGTGAAAACGTTAAGCCACGTGAGTAGTCGATGGCGGAAGACTCACCTCCGATAGTCACAAAACTTGATGGCGCGATCGCGGTTATTCGTTTCAATAGACCCGCTCAACGCAATCCTCTTTCTGTGTCCACCCTGCACGATCTCGAAGACACCCTGTTGGCATTGCTGCCCCGTGATGATTTGAAGTTTTTGATCTTCACCGGCACCGGGGAGGTATTCGCGTCGGGTGCAAACATTCGCGAACTCGCGCAGTTGAACTCGATGACTGGGCTTCAATTCTCACAACTTGGCCAGCGGGTGTTCCAGAGAATTGCGGATGCTCCGCAAAGAACTGTTGCTGCGATAAACGGCTACTGCATCGGGGGTGCACTTGATCTCGCGCTGGCGTGTGACATCCGAATAGCCTCAACCGGAGCAAGCTTCGCTCATCCCGGCGCTCGGCTGGGAATCATTACCGGCTGGGGCGGTACCCAGAGGCTCCCCCGCATCATTCAAAAAGGACGCGCGCTTGAATTGTTCCTGACGGCTCGCCGGATCTCCTCAGCTGAAGCGCTGGAAATGGGACTGGTTAGCAGTGTCTCGGATGATCCCCTCGACAGTGCCACGTCAATTGCCCGGGTGCTCCCCTGACCTGACGATTCCTCGCATCTGGATTTTTGGACACAATGCTAATTTTTTGGATCTTCCAAACCCGCCGCAAAGGTATGAATCCGCTACAAACGCAATAAATACTTGGCTCCGTGCGAACAATCATAGTAGGCATAGAAATTGCGAATTGGCAGTTCACATCCCCTTACCGCCCTTATGGATAATTAATATCCGAGGGTTGGCTGAAAACCAGGTGCTTTGCGAGACTCGCATGCCGCATTTGCCTTCAAGAAAGGATTCCAGATGAAAACCGTAATAAGGTTAGTCTCTATCGTCTGTTTCGCTTTGTTTTCGATGGCTGTTTGGGCTCAGGAACCGACCGGAGCCATCGAAGGAACTGTCACTGATCCACAGGGCGCAATAGTGCAAGGTGCCGCGCTCACAGTGCGTAACGCAGCGACCAATTTCGCTCGCTCAGCCACTTCTGATGACAGTGGGCATTACCGAATTTCACAGCTTCCGCCGGGAACTTATGAAGTAAAAGTCAGTGGGACCAACTTTAAGACCTCGGTCGTGTCAGATGTGGTTGTGGCCGTAGGCCAAACTCTTCCACTCGATGTTCACCTCGAAATTGGAGGCGCCAGCGAGATCGTGACGGTCACGGGAGGAGGCGACGTCCAGATAGATCGAACAGACAATACCGTCTCGGGCGTAATCAACACGCGACAAATCCAGAATCTGCCACTGAACGGTCGAAACTTTCTTGATCTGGCCCAGCTTCAGCCGGGCGTCGAGAAAGTCGAAGGCGGCAGCTTCGATCCGACCAAGGCAAACTATACGGGCGTTTCCATAGCCGGGCAGGCTGGCCGTTCCGCCCAGATCGCGGTCGACGGTGGCTCGGTGGTTGATAACGTCGTCGGCACCACCGTGCAGAACTTCTCACAAGAGATCGTACAAGAGTTCCAGCTCGGTATCTCGAACTTCGATCTTTCAACGGGAGCTTCGTCAACCGGATCCGTGAATATTATTTCGAAATCAGGGACGAACGAGTTTCATGGCAACGGATATTTCTACGTTCGCGACGACCGCTGGTCAGCATTCCCTGCGCTCGCGCGGCTCGACTCGGCTAATGGCATCCCACTTATCGCGCAGGCTACTAAAATCCCGTTTGACCGTGAACAGTACGGCGGCACCCTCGGCGGGCCTATCGTGCATGACAAACTCTTTTTCTTTTTCAACTACGAGGGGAACAATCAGGACGGCTCGGCGCTCCATAACCCGACTGAGGCCCCCACCTTCGCAGGCTTCACTCCTAACCCGTTTGACGAAAAACTGCTGACGGCGAAAGTCGATTGGGCGGTGAGCAGCGCAACTAACATTCAGACTCGTTATTCGTTCGATGATAATAAGCAAGATGTGCCGTTCCCGCCGGGATCGGGCATCGTTCCACGTCAATCGGCATCGCGAATTTTTGAGTCGAACAACCAACTTGTGACGAACCGCTCACACAACGTGGTGGTGGGAGCTACGCATGCTTTCAGCCCGACGGTGAGCAATAACTTCGTCTTTAACCTAAGCGATTTCTCAAACGTGATTCTCCCCGAAACCGAAGGAGCTCCGCAGATTAACATTCTCGGATCGCAACGCTGGAGATCGGGCACTAACTACATCACCCCACAGACCACGTTCCAGGAACGCTACCAGTTCCGGGATGACCTGACGATGGTCCGTGGTGATCACACGATCCGGTTCGGCGGTAACTTCGAGCGAACCTCTATTAATGGCCAGTTCGCCTTTGCCAAGCCGGCCCGAATAAGGCTCTTCGATCCTTTTACTCCGGGCGCGGGACTAACAATTCCGGTCACCGAAGCAGACTTTCTGAATTACCCCGTACGAGACATCTCGATGGGTATTGGTAACGATATCCTGCCGTTCAACAATGGGAAAGCAACCAATAACAATCGCATCTCTTTTTACGGCAAGGATTCCTGGAAACTCACCAAGAAGTTCACACTCAACTACGGTCTCTCATACCGCGTTGATTCAAATCTGTGGAACCACGATCAAGGGCATCCGGCGATCATTGCCGCTGTCTTTGGCAAGGGGACGGCCCCCAGCCCAAAGGACAAGAACAACATTGCGCCGACTCTGGGTTTCGCCTGGGACGTGGGCGGTAACGGTCGGACAGTCATTCGGGCTGGTGCCGGCATATACTATGACAACACGATCGATAACCTGAGACTTTTTGAGCGCGCTGACTTGGGCCCTCCAGGAGCGGAATTGTTCCTCGTCGGCACCGATCTCGTTAGCCCCTTATTCCCGGGTGGCGACGGCCGCTTCACTCTGGGGCAGCACATCACTCTTGCGCAGGCTCTGGCCTTCATCCCAGCGGCGCGGGCGGACATCGAATCGCACGCCTTCAACTGTTCACTACCGACTTCGGTGGAGTGTTTCGGATCGATATCTGGTCCCCTATTCTCGACGGAGTTCCAGATACCCTATTCTCTCCAGTACTCCGTCGGCCTCCAACGCGAGCTACCTGGCGGGTTTGTCTTCCAGGGCGACTTCAACTATCGCAAGGGCGTTCATGAAGTAATCGTCTACGACGTAAATCACTTTGGTTCGGAATTTGGCGAGAAGACCCTCTTCGGCAACGCTATACCTTATGCCGATTCATCGGGCTTCTCGACCTACATGGCTGGTCTCTTCCGTGTGGATCGTCGTTTCTCTAACGGATTTCAAATGACGGCGAGCTACGCACTTTCGCGCTTCAAAGCATTCGGCAGCGACGCGTTGGGGCTGGGAGCGACCGTTACGGATTTGAACAACATCCGCAAGGAGTTTGGTCCGGCCGGACTCGATCGCACTCATCGCTTTGTGTTGAGTGGTATTTACGATGTGCCGTTCTTCCGGAAGAGCAGCAGCAAATTTAAGCGAGACGTTTTGGGTGGCTGGCAGGTCTCACTTATCTCGACGGCGTTTAGCGGCGTCCCGCAAAGCGTATTCCTGCCCAACTTCGTTGACCTCTCCAGAACTGGTACTTTCCAAAGCTATCTACCTGGCACCGGAGAAGGCTCACTCGGGCGTAACGTCAAGAACGTTGGCCAGCTTAACACGATTATCACCGCTTTCAACGCAAGCATCCCGCATCTGGGTGACCCATGTCCGGACCCACCGGATTTTCCAAACCTCCGTTGCGATAGCAACTTCCCAGGATTCGGCGACCCGATCTTCCCGCTCGCTTTGTTACCGGAAGGTACACAGATCGGCGGCGACTCGGTTATCTCGCAAGACATTCGCCTAACGAAGACCTTCAGCTTCAGCGAAAACCTGAAACTCGATCTTATCGGCGAAGTCTTCAATGTCTTCAACATCGCTAACCTTACTTACCCAACCGCCATCACTCTCGCAGAGGAGGGTACACCGCCAGACGTAATCAGGAATTCAATCCACGGACCCTCCGCGCGAACTACCAGTGTTTTCGGTACCGGCGGCCCACGGGCGTTTCAATTCGCAGCGAAGTTTCGTTTCTAGGAACCGGATCTTCAATGCTCTCCCCTGGTGGAGTCCCGAAAGGGACTCCACCTTTTCTATACTTAGCCTTAAGGATAAAATTAGAACCTGCGCAATCATTCCGAAGTTTATACCGGGAGTATGAAATGAAATACCGCGCCACCATCCTGACGAGCCTTTCGTTTGTTCTGCTTGGCTGCTTCGCCTCCAGTGCTTACGCGCAGGGTCACACCATCCGCGGCAAGATACGAAATTCGCTGGGCACGAACGTTGGCCGGGTCTCTGTCATGCTGGAAAGGAATGGCGCCCTCATTGATCAGACAGTCTCGAACAATGAAGGCGACTTTACGTTCACCGCACTCACGGACACGAGCTACACCCTCGTAATCTCCGCGCCCGACTACAACTCTGCCACTGACTCTGTCGAATTCGTTAGATCAACTGGCGCTGACCAGCCCGGCGAGACTCGCACCGTAGAAATCACTTTGATAGCGAAAGGTGGCGTGCGCCCAGCGCGCCCAGGTCTTACTTTTGTGCAGGATATCCCGAAGTCCGCACGCGCCGCTTTTGAATCCGGAATTAAGTCTGCCCGTGAGAATCACGTTCCCGAAGCGGTGTCCGCTTACGAGAGCGCGATTGGAATTTTTCCAGACTACTTTGATGCACGCCTTGTCCTGGCGAACGAATTAGCCAAGCAAGGCAAGTTTCAGGAGGCAATCAAACATCTGGATGAAGCCCGGCGGGTTAATCCGAACGACGATCGGGTTTTCGACTTGTTCGCGCGCATAATGATGCAACAGCACAAATTTGCCGTGGCCGCGCGTATCTACGCCGAGGCCGCGCGCCTGAATCCTGCGGATGCGCTATATCTGCTTGCTGAGGGAACCGCACTCGTCGAGCAAGCGTCGAGCATCGCTGCCTCACAATCGAAAGCAGCTGCGGACGAGCGAACCTTCGTCTTCACTGAAGCTGAAAAGGTGCTGCTGGAGGCTTTGCGATTGAACAGGCAGCTCGCCGATGTCCATCTTCAGCTGGCGCGCGTTTATGAGAAGAGAGGCGAACGCCCACGCGCTGCAGCTGAACTCGAGCAGTATCTAAAGAAAGCGCAAAACGTAAAGAACGTAGAAGCTATTCGGCAGGCGATTAAAACTCTCCGGGGAATCCCGGCGAAGGGTTAGTATCGGTTTGAGTAGTTAAGGAACTGCAATTCAGGTCTTTTTCAGAAAGCGCGCAATTCCCTCTTGGCAATCATCTGTCATTCGGGCAATCACGTTTACGTCTACACCGGTCTGCAATGCATCGCCAAATGACATTCCATCCATCTGGTATAGCAGTGTCTTCGTTAATGCAACCGCAGACTTACTAACGTTTGCGAATCCGTTAACATAAGTAGTCACCGCTGATTCAAAATTTTCCTCCGGGAAAACCTGATTAACGAGGCCGAATTGCCTGGCGTCTGCGGCGCTTATTTGCTCACCGCGAGTGATCAATTCGAAAGCGCGCTTTTCAGATATGTTCCGGCGCAGTATCGCCATCACCATCGCCGGAACGAAGCCGACCTTAACCTCGGGATAACCAAACTGTGCGTCTGCTGACGCGAGTACAATGTCGCACGCACTCGCCAAACCACACCCGCCAGCCAGTGCCTTTCCCCTTACCGCAGCCACTACCGGAACACTAACCTGACGCATTAGCACAAAAAGTTCCATTAACGAACTTGCGTCAGCGGTATTCTCGGCAACTGAGCCATCCGCGATCTTTTGCAACGATGCGAGATCTGCACCAGAACAGAAGTCACTGCCTGCTCCGGAAATTACAACAACTCGGACCGCTGCATTGTCAGTTGCCTTCCGCAACGAGTCCTTGAGTCCACCGATCAGCGCTTCGTTGAGCGCGTTTCGTTTCTCCGGCCGGTTGAGCGTCAAACGCGCAACCGCTCCTTCAATCCGATATAAGACTGTATCGCCGGCTTCAGACATTCCCTGCTCCTGTGACTTCGACCCTGGCCCTGGCGCTGATTTCGGTTGTCAAAAATTCAAGCAGTGCGGCGTTCACTTCCGCCGCCGCTTCATTCTGCACCCAGTGGCCGCTATCCGGAATACGCACCTCGCGATAATACGCATCGATGTACTGTTCCAAACCGCGAACACTCGCGGGAATAATTGCGAAATCCTGTTCACCAAAAATAAATAAGGTGGGAACTCGAACCCGGCCGTTGCTCCGCCTCACATTGCCCTCCCGCTTTCGAGGGAAGAGCCGATCAAAAACATTCGCACGATAGTAGTTAAGAGCCCCCGTAAGTGCGCCGGGCTGTCGCGCTGCCTGTTTGTAAAGCTCGACTTCTTCGCGTGTAAAAGTATTCTTCTTGAAGATCTTTTTTGTGAAAGTATCCTCTATTGCGCGAAAATTCCGTAGTTTGATCAACCATTCGGGCAGGCGAGGGATCTGAAAAAAGAACATATACCAACTGCGCAGAAATTGTTCGAAAGTAAGATTGGCACGGAATGCCGACTGGAGCGGTACCTGCAACACTGCGAGCTTCGAGACTCGTTCAGGGTGTTTCTGGGCCAATGCCCAAGCCACGCCCGCGCCCCAATCATGACCAACAATCGCTGCCTGTTTAGCGCCAAAATGATCGATGAGGCCAATTACGTCTTCAACTACTCTGTCTATTTTATAGTCTTCAACTCGCGGCGGCTTATCACTCAGATTGTAGCCGCGCAGGTCTGGCGCTATCACATGAAAACGTCCCCTCAGCGCCTGCAATTGCTTGCGCCACGAATACCAAAACTCCGGAAAGCCGTGCAGAAGGATTACGAGCTTATCGCTGCTGCCTGCCTCTGCGTAGTGCAGGCGAACGCCATTAACTGAAGCATAGCCATGTCTTATTAACGAGGTTGAAGTTTCTGTGTCGACCATCTTGTGCGATCGGCGTCTAAATAAGAGCGGGGGCAAGCCCACCTTCCCGACCCAGAGACTCTCATATGATCTCTTGGCTCTATCTTGAAAGCCTCTCTACTTCGGACGTCCATTCCAGTAAGAGCAGCTCAAAGTCAGGGAGGTGGGCTTGCCCCGCCTGTTTTGTTTCCGAACCCTAGCCCAATTCGATAAGCTGAGCTTCGTCATCAGTGAGTTCAATTTCCATCCTCAGCAGAGCAGTAGAGAATGTTTTCCCCTGGGCGTCAGTCATTAAAGACAAGGTGCCGCCACCGCCAAGGCTTTCATGTAACAAAAAATTCAACGCGCCGAGGTTCGGCAACTCGAATCGTTCGACTTCACCTTTGCAAATGCCCTGGAAGTGTCGCTTCACGCGCTCCGCTGTAACCTCGCGCACCAGTATCGGATAAATCTCATCAAGCAGTGCAATCAGGCCGACGTTGGCTGTGTCGCCCTTGTCGCCTGAGCGAGCGTGTGCAAGTTTTACAAGCTGAACCTTCATTTTTAGCGTGGCTCTCTTTTAAATCCGTAAATGAGAAATGGTGGATTTAAGTTTCAAGAGTAAATTTGAAACTGCTCTTCGCTCCATGGGAGCGACATGTTTATAGCAACAAACCATCTTCCGCAGATACTCTTCGCTCTTGAGGAGCGAAATGTGTTTCCAGCCGCCCAGAGCGCCAAAGGCTATAGACATCTCGCCCCGCTGGGGCGAAATCCGACAAGATCAACTTGTTGCACTTCAAACTTGAATTCGCGAATGATAAAAATGGAAAAAACCGTCTTCACACCTCAATCACTGACACAATCGGCACAATCTCACGCTTCGGGATGAGCGCCGGCCAATACGCAACTATCTCTTCGACCTTCGGCCTGCCGCCGGCGAAACCGGTAACTCCCGGAGGGCCGGTTAACACCAGCGGCGCAATCTCTTTCGTAAACCTCTCGATGGCGGTCCGATCCTCACCTCTGACACCTACGCGCAATTGAACCTCAGGTAAATCGGCGGAAGGTTTGCCTGCAAGCGGTCCATGTGTGGCATTGGCGCCGACAAACTCCGTCAGCATATGATCAAACTTCAACCCCAGTCGATCGAGTCTCGTCCGAAGAATCTTGTCCGCAGCTTGAGCCTTGTCATACGCGTCCGGCCATGAATAAACCAGCGTTCCGACCGCTTTGTAACCGGCGGAATAACTTATCGAGACTTTAAAAGTGTCAGTCGCAGGTCGACCCTCGATCCCAAAGACACGCACGCGATCACGGCCTTCGTATTCAAGTCGCACACTGGCGAAATCGGCGATGCAGTCCGGTGTAATGTATTCGTGTGGATCGCCCATCTCATAAACGAGTTGCTCCTTGACGGAAGGAATCGTCACCCAGCCGCCGGTGCGTTCATGCTTGGTAATTACAAAAGTGCCGTCGGGATTTGCTTCAACAATCGGGAACCCCACATCCGCGAGGTTGGGGATGCTGCGCCATTCATATTGGCAGTTACCACCGGAACACTGTGCGCCACACTCGATAATGTGACCGGCGATCGTGCCCGCCGCGATGCGATTCCAGTCGTCGGGAGCCCAACCAAACTCGTGCATCAGCGGCGCCAGGGTCAGCCCCGTGTCCGTTGCCCGGCCGGTGATCACAACCTGAGCGCCGCGATTCAGCGCTTCCAGCATCGGCGCCGCCCCCAGGTAAATATTGGCGCTTTGAATCCGATCGCGAACGCTCGAGAGCGGCGCTCCGGTGTCCATGTTACGCAACTCGATGCCGCGGGAAAGAAATTCATCAAGCTGCGGCATGATGTCGTCTCCGGTTACTAATCCGAGACGAAGGTTTCCGGCAAGACCAAGTTCAAGCGCGACTTCCCTGACCGCAGCCGCACAACCTTCAACGTTTACACCACCGGCGTTCGCCGTCACCCGAATATTCCGCTCCACACAAGTGGGTAGAATCCGTTTCATCAGCGGAACGAAGTCTTTCGCGTAGCCCGCCGCCGGATCGCGCGAGCGCTGCTTCTGCATGATCGACATCGTCACTTCCGCCAGATAGTCGAGCATCAGATAGTCGATCGGCCCACCTTCAACCTGTCGCACCGGCGCCTCGGGAAGGTCTCCCCAAAAACCCTGACCGGCAGCAATGCGAATCTTCTGTTTCATTGGAACTCTTGCGCCATGAAGTCAGTGCCACCACCCGGTAGCAGGTGGGTTGTGATCGCCGGGACAACTCACCCGCTACCGAGCGTGACTGACCTCATGAGATTGCAGATTGTCGTGATCGAACACGCTTTCAAATGCTCCGCCGGCAAACACGAACTTAATTTGGAACAGGGAATGTAATTGGTTTATTTCGGACATGCAATGCGGGCGGCTTGGTTTGTGACAACCGCACCGCCCGTTGAGTCTTGAGAACACTATTGAGGCAAGAAGAGCCGTAAGGTAAACGGCAGCGTCAGCTCGGAGGAGTAGCAGGCGTCGGCTTTGGCTTCGCGGTACCTCGGCGGCCACGAGGCGTAGACTTGGGAACAGCAGGTGGCATCGGTCCAGCCTCGTCCCCAGGTTCCGCGGGTTTAACCGGCGCCGCAGCAGGTTCAGCCGGAGTAGCTGGCGCCGCAACCGGTTCGGCAGCAGCAGCAGGTTCAGCTGCCGCGGGTGCCGGTGGTGGCATGCGACGAGCTCGCGCAGCGCGTTTTGCGCCGACCGGCGTAAATGAGCAGACATGCGTCGCGCCTTCAACACTCGTAAGCGTTAGTCGATCGCGTGATTTCTTTGCGTGCAGCGAAACGATGGTCGGTACAACTGCAGGCGTTGTACCCGTAGCCGGAGTAAATTCTCCAAACTGCATTGCAACTCCGGTATAGCCGTGGGTAGTTGCCGCCGTGATACGGCCGGACTTTCCATCCGACGTTGTGAATTGATTGCTGGTAATAGTCAGAGTGTTATCGCCCGTCAGTCCAGCATCTGCACAATCAAAAGTACCCGTATACGTTCCTGACAGATCAGTCTGCTCCGTGGTTGCTACCGGAGCGGCTGCCGCGGCAGGTTCTGTGGCCGGAGCAGCAGTAGTATCTGCGGCCGGTGTCGCAGGTGTTGTGTGTCGACGACCGCGTCTGCGACGGGTCGTGCCGGCGTTGGAATTCTCAGTCGTCATCGTGGTTGAGGAATTTGCGTTTTGACCAATTGCGCTTCCGTCGACACTGCGGGATTCAAAACAAAAAGCCGCGGCGGCGAATGCAATTGCCAACAGGAAACTACTCAAACGAAAGATTTTCATGCTCATGGATTGCCCTCCCATATCGTTTGCCGTGCAGGCAGGCGTCTGCGCGAACAATGATCAAGATCCTTAGGGGAAATCGCTTTAGCCGGGGGGATTGTTAGTCGGGGAAGGGTCAGCGTTGTCTTTTTTAACACCAACTGGTCCAGATCGCAAACCGCGACTTACGAACGTAGTAAAACTAGTTTGAAAAATCTCTCTGCGTTCTCTGTGCTCCTTGTGACTCTGTGGTGAGTTTTTTTCGAGTAAATTCACCAGGGAGACATGCGTGGCCCAAGCCGCAACCAAATGAACTGCTGAAAGAAATCATTCAACCAGCCTGCGAAGCTGGCGGACAGATTGATAGCCCCAAGGCGAAGGCAGCCGAGCCTGGGACGCAAAACTAAAATGTTTGGAGCCCACGTAGTAGGCGACGGAGGAAACGTTCAAGTAGTTCCTGATCATAGTGACTCAAAATATCTAACTGACCAATCGTCTGTCGCCCGCTTCGCGGGCTCGGTTCAGTTTTGGCTGTCACCCCAGGCTCGGCTGCCTCGCTTGGGGCTATCACTCTCTCCGCCAGCTTAACGACTCATTGCATGCTTTCCTCCAACTTATCTCCAACTACACAGCACTAGAACTTTGCCAAGAAAACAAGAAGTTGTCGGTTTGCTTCAAAGAGATCACAAAGGTGGCACAAGAGGAAAAGCAAAAACCAGGTCAACAGCCGTAGGAGGACGTTCCGAACTAGACCAGCGTCGAAGGCAGGACAAACTGCCCGATGTGAGGCCCGCTGTAGTTCAAGCTGGTTCGCAGCGCGAGCTCCAACGCATCACGCGTGTTAGCGGGGTGGATCACCGCATCGACAAACCCGCGCGCGGCAGCATACTTCGCATCCAGCTCCGTGTCGTAAGTCTCTCGCACCTGATCCATCTCCGCCTCAAGCTTCTCATCGGGTTTCAGATCGTTGCGGTTCAACTTTTCGAGTTGACTACCAAAAACAGCCTGCACCGCTGAGTCACCCTCCATCACGCCCATGCGCCCGGTGGGCCAGGTAAAGATGAAGTCGGGATCGAATCCCTGGCCAGCCATCGCGTAGTAGCCTGCACCCGATGCGTGGTTCACGGTTAAAACTATCTTGGGGACCACAGCGGTCGCCATCGCTTCCACGAAGCGCGCGCCCGCGCGAATGATTCCTGAATGTTCAGCCTCCGGCCCAACCATAAAACCGGAGACATCCTGAATGAACAGCAACGGCGTCCGGCGGCGATTGCAGGTTTCGATGAAGTACGCCACCTTCTCTGCCGATTCTGTATATATGATGCCGCCGAAACGTGGTGGGCCGCCCGCAGGTGGTCGAATCATGCCGCGGTTGTTCGCAATCACGCCGACCTGGATGCCGCGAACGCGCGCATGTCCCGTAACCATTTCCTTCGCGTAGTCAGCCTGGAATTCATCGAGATGTCCTTCGTCCAGCAGACACTCGAGCAGATGCCGTGCGTTGTAAGGCTGCTTGTGATCGGCGGGTATGATCTCGTAAAGCGCATCAGCGGGGCGCGCTGCTTTCAGAGCCGGCAGGATCGGGACCGGGCTAGCCGGCGTCACTGGTAGTTCAGATACAAATTCGCGAATTCGCTCGATGCACTCCTCGTCATTCTTCACCCGATAATGAGCCACACCCGAAAGTTCGTTGTGCGCTCGAGCGCCTCCAAGGGTTTCGTTATCGATTGTTTGCCCTGTCGCGCCCTTCACCAGGTTTGCACCGCCTAGTCCCATAAAGGAAGTGCCCTCCACCATCACGATCACATCGGAAAGAGCCGGTAAGTATGCGCCGCCGGCAATGCACGGACCCATCACCGCTGAGATTTGCGGGATTTTCAGGTATCGCCGCATGATTGAGTTGTAATAAAAAATCCTTGAAGCGCCATACTGACCCGGAAATACGCCACCCTGGTACGGCAGGTTAACGCCGGCAGAATCGACCAGGTAGATAATCGGCACATGAGAACGCATTGCGATCTCCTGCGCTCTTAGAATTTTCTTGATCGTTTCCGGCCACCATGATCCGGCCTTGACCGTGGCGTCGTTGGCCACGACCACAACTTCCCGATCATGCACCCGCCCAACAATGGTAACGACACCAGCGCCCGGTGCACCGCCGTCGTATTGATCATACGCGACCAACAATCCGACTTCTTGAGAGTAAGAATCTTTATCGAGAAGCAGATCAATGCGCTCACGCGCGGTGAGTTTTCCCTGCGAGTGTTGGCGTTCGATCTTGTCTGGTCCACCACCGAGGCGCAGACGTGCTTCGAGCTCCTGCAACTCGGTAGTTAACTCTCGCAGTCGTTGAGTGGGTTGCCTGCTAGCCGGCGGGACGTCAGAGATTTTCATGATTCAGACCGGCCATCGTTGGGGTGCTGGATAAGGCAACTCAAATTAACACAGCCAAAGTCGCCGGTACAATTATGCCTTTGGTCCGCAATCCGAGGTCATGGAAGGCGGACAGTAGTAACGAAATTCCTTCATGAGGGTACTCGGCTCAACACCATCGGGCACACCCTCCAGTATCGTTACACGCAGACCGCGCACTTCGATGACGACTACGCCTTCGCTGGTCTGCCACGAGTAAGAAAGGGTGGTTTCGATTTTGGGGTTTCGAGTTTCCGGTTGTGAACTGGCTGAATCGATTCGCTGTGCGCCAGGGTAGCGCAATTCGGTGCGCTTTACGTAGGCGTCGAAGAACTCACGCGCATCGTTCTCCGTATCCCAGAAAGTCAGTTGCGACAAGAACACCTGTCCGTTTGGCCCTTCATACAGCCCATAACGATCGCCCGCCCAGCCCGCCGCCGCGCGCTTCGATTCTGCCGGTGCGTTCAAGAACTGATCGAGGATCAGGTAGTAGGTCCATTCGCCATTCACGTCAGACTCGATACGGTGCCAGGAGGTAGCCGGGAGTGGGCTGTCGGCAGTGGGCAGTGGGGGATGCGAAGTGGTTTGCCTCCGGGAGGCCCTGGTCCGTCTTGAGGCGGGCGGGACGCCCGCGGTCCCAGAAGAGCGCCGGCCTCTTACATCGGGCCGTTGAATGTTGGCAGTCGTTTGCTCTTTCCTGTTTGCTGCTTGCTCACTTCTCCCGTTGAGCAGATTAGTAACGTCCGGCAACACGATCTTTATCGGGCGTTCATAGTTGAAATATTTTTCCGCGTGCAGAATCTGTTCAGTTGAAAGCGGCAACTTGGTAAAGGCGTTTGAGACCATAGTCCAACCGCCCTTGCGGTAGAGTTGCGTGGCCCACTCCGAGCCCTGCAGATAAGGAAAGATGAGCGATTCACGCATCGCCCGCGGGGCCTTGTCATACTGTTCCGTGGCTACTCCAGTCGTCAACGACCGGCCGAAGGCCAGTGCAACCAGGGGGTTTTTGGCCATGTAAACCATCATCGCCAAGGTGGCGTCGCCTTCGATCAGCGAGTGAGCTGCCAGCTCCGCATCTGAATCGCCGTGAGGCCATTTTTCAAAGCGCCGCAGGTTGAAATGCTGATCCTGAAGTGCATGGGTCAGTTCGTGAGCCATCACCGGCTTTTGTCCTTCCAGCTCCAGCCAGTCGGCCAGGTGGAATTCCTGTGCTTTGGCGTCGTAGTAGCCGGCAACCTGCTCCGTCAGAAGCTTGATCATAAACGACCGGTAATCAAAGTCGGCGGGCGCCAGACCAAACTTCCGCAAAGAGACGTCCGTGGCATGCATCTCGGCCGGAGTCATTTGCTCGTTAAGGTTTTTGATAAGCATGCGCTCAATCTCTGAACGAGACTGCCCGCCGCTTCTCACCGGTCTCAGGATGGCCAACTCTCTAATTTCACTGGTTTCTTTTAGTACTTCGGCGGTCGTCGTCACAATCGCAGCATTACGTACATTGCTGCCGGCGACATTAGCCCGCTGCGCAGAAACTCTGAGATCATGCTTTGCCAGCAGGGTCGCCATTCCCAGCGCCAGGAGAAAAAGGAGGGCTATGAAACGATTGATTCGCTTTGACATCATTGGGGGTTCGCTCTTATAGTCCGCTAAACGTTTTTAGAAAACTCAGCCTCGGGCTGATCACGAACGCTTTCCGTAGAGTTTGAAGGCAGGACGCTCATATGACAAGTCCGGCTCCAGAGATGACCCTGGGAGAATGGCACGAAACCCTGTTGCGTGTCCGCTATGCGGAAACAGACAAGATGGGGATTGTGTACTACGCAAACTACCTCATCTGGTTTGAGTTGGGTCGCACGGAGTTTTGCCGCGCCCGCGGTTTTTCTTATCGCGACATGGAAGAGAATGAAGACGCGTTTCTCGTCGTGGCTGAAAGCTACGCCCGCTACAAGGCGGCCGCCTATTATGACGACGAACTGCTGGTGCGCACTCACATCACTGAGATGCGTAAACGTTCGCTACGGTTTGGCTACGAGATTGTCCGCGCGGCAGACGGTCAGATAATTGCCGAGGGTGAAACCGGACACGTGGTAACCGATGGCACTGGTCGCGTCCGCTCCTTTCCGGAAGGATACGCGCAGCGTTTGCTGGCGCCGCCGATTATTAAATCCCAAGCTTCAGGGGCGATTGTTCCGTCGGAAGAAGGACCGGAATAGGGCAGTGGGCAGCTTCGAGTGATTTGTTGGGACCGCGGGCGTCCCACCCGCAATGATCGCGAAGCGCGAAAACGGATTGTGCTATTCCGAAAAAACCTGCGGGCCTCCGGCGCGTTTGCGGGCGGGACGCCCGCGGTCCCAACAAATCACTAGAGCCCTGCACACTTCTCACTGCTCGTGCGCCAAATTCAATCTAACGATGCTTCGTGCGTGTCCTGTCTCCTCATCGATGTCCAGGACTGCTGCGCAAATCCTGGCTTGCAGAGTTGAATGCTCTGCCCTTCTGGCAATCGCCGAGGTGAAACGCTGGATCACGTCTTCTTTGTTCATCCCAATCACGCCCGAGTAGCTTCCCGTCATTCCCAAATCCGTCAGATAGGCGGTTCCCTGAGGTAGCAGTCTCTCATCCGCTGTTTGCACATGCGTGTGAGTGCCGACCACGGCCGAAACGCGGCCATCGAGATACCAGCCCATCGCCACCTTTTCAGACGTTGCCTCCGCATGCACATCAACAACGCGCACCTTAGTCTCGGCGGGAAGTGATTTCAGTAACTGATCGACGGCCCGAAACGGATCATCTGAAGGAGGCATGAAAACACGTCCCATTAAATTAATAACGGCAACCGGCGTCTGATTGATTACTCCGGTCCACATTCCACTTCCGGGCGTATTGGGCGGATAGTTTGCCGGACGAAGCAGGCGCGGCTGCTTTCCGATGTAGGGGATGGCTTCTTTCTTATCGAAGATATGGTTTCCCGAGGTCATGACATCAATGCCGGAACTGAAGAGTTGCTCACAGAGAGAAGGTGTTACAGAAAAACCGCCCGCCAGGTTTTCAGCATTCATCACCGCGAGGTCGATGTTGTATTGTTCACGCAGGTCCTGGATGCGCTCCAGCACAGCCAACCGGCCCGGCTTCGCAACCACGTCACCTATCATCAGAATATTCATAGCAAGGGTTTACGAGTGTCTAAAACAAATGTCCAAAGTCCAACGTCCGTCAGGGCACAATGACGTTGGACTTTGGAACATTGGACTTTGGACTTATATCGGAGATGTTTTTGCAGGAGGAGGGAAATCCGCAATGGTCGTTCCGAAGCCGTAATTGAACCTGCTTTTACAGGTGGGTGACCTTTAAGAGCCGCAGCCTCTGGCAGTTCTTAACGCTGAAGAAGTGCACTGGCAAGCGGCATCGGTCTCCCATTTTAACGGCGTTGGCTCAATCATCGTACACTCGGTGACGAGCCCCGCAGATTAATTCCCTCCGCCGCGTGGGATACTAGCACAACCCATCTCGGAAAAGTAAAATTGCAGTTTGTGGCTACTGCTTACTGGTTCGATTTTGAGCGAGAGCAGAACAGGGAGGAGCGGGGGCAAGCCCGCCTTCCAGACCCCGAGCTACTGATCCTGGAGTTTTGAACCCTTGCTTGAAAGGCTTTAATGTTGAATTATCTGAACTACTTGGAGTCTCTGGGTCGGGAAGGCGGGCTTGCCCCCGCTTTTTCTCTTTAGCTGAAGGCAATCGTTCCGGGACCGCCTTTTTCCTGCTCAATATTGCTTCTGACCTTCAGCAGGCGATCGAGCATTTCGGCGCATTCCGCGCTGCGGGTGGCGAGTTGGGCATCTGCCTGTTCGTGTGTTTGCTTCAGGCGATGAAGCTCGTCGGCGATGTGCAGGGCTGCCAGGATTGCGACCTTCAGGGAATCTACCGTCAAAGTACCGGAAGAGATTTCACGCATGCGGCTATCAACAAAGTCAGCGAGCTTGGTGAGGTATTCGGAGTCGCCGTCGGAGCGAATGTTGTAGGTCTGGTTGTAAATTTCAACCCTGATCGTGGGAGCGGCTGTCGTTGTAGTTTCCATACTTCTATTATCAAGGACCGGGGTCGATACCGTTGTCATCGCAGCTCCTCCGCCATTTCGGGATCCAGCGCCGCCACGGCGTCCAGCATTGCTTCAACCTTCGCACGGATGACGTCCCGTTCAGCCAGCAGAGCTTCTACTTGTTTTTCGAGTCGCTGTTGTTCGAAAGGTATGCTCCCACCGCGATTGCGTCGCATGAGGGAGAGCTCCTTCTCCAAACTTTCCTTCTCCTGGCGCAGCGACTTGGTGAGTTCGATCGTGCGATAGATCTTGTCTTCTAAGTGCGAAAACTTTTCCAGTCCGGATAGGGCGACCATCGGCCTTTTATTCTCCACTAAGCGAAACGATTTCCAATCCGCCTCGGATTATGCGACTTCACGCGTGCAAGCGCAAGACTCTTAGCGCAGTTGCGTGCGATTTATTTTTTCAATGCAACTTTGCGCTGAATTTGTTCAGCAACGAATCTATCAATTCACGATGCCGCTCTTCTACTTCCTCATCGCGCAGTGTTCGCTCGTCAGAGCGATACTCCATCCGCAAGGTCATCGATCGCTTGTCTTCGGGAATATTTTTTCCTTCGTAGATGCCGACTAACTTCACGCCGGCGTAGTTGGCAATTTTTTCTGAGTCGACGAAACGCACCACCTCAGCGAAGTTGACGTCGCGACTGACAAGCAAAGTTACGTCGCGCACTACTGCCGGATACCGCGGCAGTGGTGCGTACTGCGTGGGCCCGCGCTCGGAATCGAGCAGCGACGTTAGATCAAGTTCGGCAACGTAAACTGGTTGGCGGAATTTGTATGATGTCGCTAGCGACTCCGCTAACCTGCCGGCGTTTCCAACCGCAGTGCCATCTACGAGCGTAATGCGCGCGGCCTGCCCTTCACGTAAGTGCTTGACTGAGCCGCGGGTGAAACTAAGTGGCCCAAGCTTCATCGCGTCGAAAGCTGCTTCGAGCGCGCCTTTGAGTTCGTAGAAGTCGATCTCCCGGCTTGCCTGCGCGCGCCCTTCCTCGGTTGCCCCTCCGGTCGCAATCAGGGCCAGAGACTCGCGTTCGCCGGGAAGCTCCCGAGCCTCGGAACCTGCAAAAACTCGCCCAATTTCAAACAATCGCACGTCCCGGTTGCCATGGTTCAGGTTGTGCCGAACGGATTCAAGCAGCCCCGGAAGCAATGTCGGACGCATCCGCGTGGCATCGTCAAGGATGGGGTTTTTGAGGCTGACCAGAGACGATTCCGCGCTGGCACCCGCGACGGTCAGGGCCGGCAGAAGTTCAAATTGGCCGTCGTGCGCAGCGTCGATGAAGCTGAAGTTTATGGCTTCGTCAAATCCCTGACTCCCGAGCGTACGACGCAGAGCGCGGCGCTTGCTCTCGGCTGGTTGATACTCACCAGCGAAGTTCGAAGGCGGCAATTCCGAGGCGATCTGGTCGTAGCCAACGTGTCGTGCAACTTCCTCAATCAAGTCTTCTTCAAGGCCGACGTCAATACGCCAACTTGGCACAACAAAGCTCCAGGCGATGTTTGGTTGGGCCTGCCCTTCCCTGAAACCCAGCGCCGTGAGAATCCGTGTCATCTCAGCCGTTTCAACGCGCAGTGAAGTGAGACTCTCAACCCGCGCCGGACGAAATGCGATTGAACGGGCCGGCAGTGGATGCGGATAAATATCGATCGCATCTTCGCTGGCAACTCCGCCCGCGATCTCACAGATAAGTTCGACGCACCTCGCTTGTGCGTTCAGCACATTTTCGCAGTCAGCGCCTCGTTCGAATCGCCTGGAGGCTTCCGTATCCATTCCCAGCTGTCGCGCGGTCCGCCGGACTGAATCGGGATTGAAGTAAGCGCTTTCAATCAGCACCTCAGTAGTCGTCTGGGAAATTTCTGAATCGAGTCCCCCCATGATTCCGGCAAGCGCCACTGACTGGACAGCGTCGGCGATGACCAGCATTTGCGGATCGAGTTTGCGCTCGACGCCGTCGAGTGTGGTTAGTTTTTCGCCGGCGTTCGCACGTCTGACAATGATCCGCTGCTGGTTTAGCTTGGCCAGATCGAACGCATGAAGCGGTTGACCAAATTCATGCAGCACATAGTTGGTAATATCAGCGACATTGTTGATCGGCCTCTGGCCAATTTCGCCCAGGCGTTTGGCCAGCCAGGGCGGAGATGGAGCAATCTTGACTCCGCGAACAATCCGCGCGGCATAACGAGGACAGAGATCCTCGTCGGCGATTTCGACAGCGGTGAAGTCGCCGGCCTTACCTTCCATTGCGAATGCTTTGGACTTTGGACTTTGAACTTTGGACTTCTCAATCACAGCGACTTCGCGAGCAATTCCGATATGCGAGAGACAGTCAGGCCGGTTCGATGGCACCTCGACATCGATCACGAAGTCGCCTTCGATTTCTTCAACCGCATCAATCGCAAGGCCGACCATAGTCAGCCGCTCCCGCAACTCCAACGGAGTCAGGGCGGTATCGGTAAGGTCGCGCAGCCAGTTGTAGCTAATTAACATAAGACGAACTTTGTTCTTGGTGCTTTGAACTTAGTGCTTTGTTCTTTGGCCTTGGGTCTTTGGTCTTTGGCCTTGGGTCTTTGGTCTTTGGTCTTGGTCTTGGAATAGAGCTCTGGTCGTTAAGAACAGCCACTCGACGCCGGAACAAAAACAAAGACCAAAGTCCAAAGACCTAAGGCCAATTTCCTAATCAAACTGCTCCAAAAACCTAACATCGTTCTCAAAAAGCAGGCGAATATCGTCCAGGCCGTACATCAAACCAACCATGCGGTCTATCCCCAGGCCAAAAGCGAATCCGGAAAACTCCTCCGGGTCAACACCCGCTCCGCGCAACACATTGGGATGAACCATGCCCGACCCACCGAGTTCTATCCAGCCTGAATTCTTGCAGATTCGACAACCCACGCCGCCACATTTGAAGCAACTAAAGTCAAACTCGGCGCTAGGTTCAGTGAACGGAAAATATGAGGGCCGAAAACGGGTAACGGTCTGCTCGCCAAACATGCGTCGTAAGAATTCCGCGACGGTCCCCTTCAGGTGGGCCATGCTGATGCCGCGATCGACACACAAGCCTTCGACCTGAAAAAACATCGGATTGTGGGTCGGGTCAGGGGTGTCGCGACGGAAGACGCGCCCGGGCGCAATCATGCGCACCGGAGCGCCGCGACGCTGCATTGCGTGAATCTGTACCGTAGACGTTTGCGAACGCAAGGCGTAACCGTCGCTGGTGTAGAAGGTGTCCTGCGAAGCGCGCGCCGGGTGGTTCTCGGGAATATTCAGCGCCTCGAAATTGTAGAAGTCAGTTTCGATCTCGCGGCCGTCTTCAATCGCATAACCCAGGGAAACAAAAATGTCTTCGATCTTTTCCCGAACCACGGTGAGCGGATGAAGATGTCCGCGGCGCGGCCGCCGGCCAGGTAGCGTGACATCAATTGCTTCGCGTGCGGTTCGCAGATTTTCCGTAATCTTATCGAGATTAATCCTGGCTCGTTCGAGACGGTCGGTCATCCCAACTTCAATGGCAAGTAGGTACTGACCAGCTCGTCCGCGCTCTACAGGATCCATTCGGCCTACGGTCTTCTTCGCCGCTGCCCATTCACTTTTTTTGCCCGTAAACCTGGTTCGTAGATCGCTAAGTTCACGAGAAAGAGCTTCCGAGTCCGCAAGCGAAAATTTATCTCGCTCAAGCTCCTTAATAGAGTCCTGAACGAAGAACGCATCCTGGTTGTCGCCAACAAAGCGTTCGAAGCGTTTGAACTCTCGCCCAAACGCTTCGAAAATGCGATCCGCTCCGGACCTTAGCTCTTCAAAAGTCACGCCATCCGCCATCTTTCCGAGGGTCCTCCGATCAGACAGCCGCTAAATCTGTAAGCCGCAGAGCGGCAGAATGTTTATAGAGCCTTGGGTTAAATAAATATCTAAGCTCCGCTAGGAGCGAAACGGTCAATCTGCCGCCCATTGAAACCAGCTCAAAGCAATTGGGAAAGGATGAGAGTCTATGAACATTTCGTCCCTCTGGGACTTTCAAACCCAAAACTCTAGGCAGCCACTTTTTCCTTCTGCGACTCGAGTGCCTTCTTGGCCTGCACCGCCACAGCTGCAAAAGCGTCGGGCTGGTTAACCGCGAGGTCCGCAAGAACTTTTCTATCCAACTCCACGCCGGCAACCTTCAAGCCGTGCATAAGTTGGGAATAGTTGATGCCATTCAACCGCGCGGCCGCGCCGATACGCACAATCCACAAACTGCGAAAGTCACGCTTTTTAAGCTTTCTTCCCGTATAAGCGAAGTTCAGACCGCGCTCCACCGACTCCTTTGCCGAACGATAAAGCTTCGACTTGGTGCCGCGGTAGCCTTTCGCCAGCTTCAATATTTTCTTGCGTCGTTCGAGACGCTTATTTCCACGTTTTGCTCTAGGCATTGTCGTTTCTCCTTAAAACAATGAACGCTGAATTTGTATGATGAACCAGACAAAACAAGTCTTTGTTCATCCTTCCGCATTCATCCTTCATGATTGCTCTTAGTCTCTTCCGTACGGCAGCATGGCCGCGACTCGTTTCAGGTCCGATTTTGATACCAGTCCATCGATGTCGAGCAGCCTCTTCCGTTTGTTACTCTTCTTGGTCAGAATGTGGCGCGCGTGCGAGTGGCCGCGTTTGACCTTGCCGGTCGCGGTCAAGCGAAAGCGTTTCGCGGCACCTTTGTGTGTTTTTAACTTAGGCATAATCTCTCCGTTTTCAATTTGAAATTTGAGATCTCAGATCTCAGATTCTTCTTAGCTCTTGACGTCTTGATCCTCCGACTTAACGCTCGGCGCGGCAGCCTGAGCCGCGGGCGCTACCGCCGGCGCGGCGTCGGACGTCGGCGCCACCGGCCGCGGCGCAGGTGGTGACTGAGTTTGCGCAGGATGATCTGCCTTGGCAGTCTTATGTCGCTTGGGCCCCAGGATGATAAACATCTGGTTCCCTTCCATGCGCGGACGCGCCTCTACTTCGCCAACTTCAATCAGATCCTTTTCCAACTTTTCCAGAATTCGCGCGCCTAACTCCCGGTGCGTCATTTCACGACCACGAAACCAGATGGTGGCTTTCACTTTGTCGCCACCCTCCAGCCACTCGCGCGCATGCTTCATGCGATAGTCATAATCATGATCGTCCGTGCCCGGTCGAAACTTAACTTCCTTAACAGTAATTGTTACCTGCTTCTTCTTTGCCTCGTTGGCCTTCTTTTTGGCTTCGTACTGAAATTTTCCGAAGTCAATAATTCGGCAAACCGGCGGGTCGGCAGTGGCAGCGACCTCGACGAGATCCAAACCTTTTTCCCGGGCGGCGCGAATAGCGTCTCGAATATCGAGCACGCCGAGTTGTTCACCCTCCTCGCCGATGACTCTAACCTGGGGAACACGAATCCTTTCGTTAATGCGGGCAATGGGTTGGCGCCGGTTATCCGGACGCTGGCCGCGACCGCGAAAGCCTGTAGCTATATCTCACCTCCATTAGTCAGTGTCTCAAGTCTCAAGTTTCAAGTCTCAAGTTAGCAAATCAACCTGGGACCTGGGACTCGGGACCTGGGACGTCGTTAGTCAGTGCACGCCGCTCGACGAGCTTGCGCGCCATCTCAACAAAGTCGTTAGTAGACATCACGCCGATGTCACCTTTTGAACGTTCGCGAACGGCAACGTTACCCTGTTCCATTTCGCGATCGCCCAGCACGAGCATAAACGGGACTTTCTGCATTTGCGCGTCCCGAATCTTCGCGCCAATTTTTTCGCTTTTCAGGTTCGTTTCAACCCGCAAGCCGGCGCTGCGCAGATCTGCAGCAACTTTCTCCGCATACTCGTTGACCCGATCGGTAATCGGCAGTACCACCGCTTGCACCGGCGCCAGCCATAACGGAAACGCGCCGGCGTAATGCTCAATAAGAACGCCGAAAAATCTTTCGATTGATCCGAAGAGCGCGCGATGCACCATCACCGGACGATGCGGCTTATTGTCTTCGGCGGTGTACTCAAGTTCAAATCGCTCCGGCAAATTAAAGTCATACTGCACCGTGCCGAGCTGCCAAAGACGACCAATAGCATCTTCGATCTTGAAATCGATTTTCGGACCGTAGAAAGCGGCCTCGCCTTCGATACGTTCATACTTAATCTCACGGGCCTCAAGAGCTGCCGCCAAAACGGCTTCAGCGTTAACCCAATCGTCCTCATTCCCAAACCATTGCTTGGAGGTGTCGCTTCCCTTCACGGACAATTCAAACTTGATCTTCTCGAAACCAAACGTCTTGAGAACCTGGTAAGCGAAATCAACGCAATCGTCGATTTCTTTGCGAACCTGCTCGGGCGTGCAGAACAAGTGAGCGTCGTCGACCGTGAAACCACGCACGCGCATTAACCCGTGAAGCGTGCCCGAAAGTTCCGCGCGATACACGGTCCCCATCTCCGCATAACGTTGCGGCAAATCGCGGTAAGAGCGCTGCTGCGATTTATAGATGGCTATATGAAAAGGGCAGTTCATCGGCTTGAGCCGAAACTCCGTCTCTTCGAGCGTGGTGGGCGCGAACATCGAATCGGCATAGTTTTGCTCATGGCCGCTTATCACCCACAGTTCGCGCTTGGCGATGTGTGGCGTATAAACAAAACTATAGTTGCGCCGGACCAATTCCTCGCGCAGGTAGTCCTCCATCTGCTGACGGATGATGCCGCCCTTCGGATGCCAGAAGATCAACCCCTGTCCATATTGTTCCTGAATCGAAAACAGGTCGAGTTCTTTGCCGAGTCGTCGATGATCTCGCTTCTCAGCCTCTTCGCGTTGCTTGAGCCAGGCGTCAAGTTGTTCCTGCGTAAAGAAGGCCGTGCCGTATATGCGCTGCATCTGCGGCAACGTCGCATCGCCCTTCCAGTAAGCGCCGGCCAGCGACAGCAGTTTAAAGGCGCGCAGCTTATTGGTATTTGGCACGTGCGGGCCAAGACAGAAATCGATGAACGGCGAGTTATCGATGTAATAGACGCTGACCGATTCGCCTGCCTTCTCGTCAATCAGTTCGCGCTTCAAGGGCTCTTCGCGCTCTTCGAAGATTCGCAGCGCTTCGGCTTTCGAAATCTCATCGCGACGATACGGCAAATTGCGACTGGCGATGTGGCGCATACGCTTTTCGATTGCCGCCAGGTCCGCCTCGGTTAATGGCTGCGGGGTGATCACATCGTAGAAAAAACCGTAACGCGGATCGTCCAGCAAGGCGGGACCGATTCCCAGCTTGGTTCCCGGAAACAGATCGAGGACTGCGGCGGCGAGTAGATGCGCCGTCGAGTGACGCAACACGTCCAGGCCTTCCAGGGTTTCCGGCAAAACGGGTTCGATAACTATGGCTTCTCCGTTTTGCTGTTCCGGAAGGGTGTAGGCGAGGTCAACTTCACGGCCATCCACGCGCGCGGCGAGTGCTTGCTTGGCCAGATCACGGTCGAGCTGCTTCAGCGCTTCGCCGACTGTGATCGGTCCGGCCACGACTGCAGCCGGTCCGTTATTAAGTTGTACGTTAAGCTCGCTCATTGAAACCAAAACGGAGGCAGAGCCTCAAGAAATTCTAAGAACGGAAGGAAAGCCATAGGCCTTCTGCACGGAAGGCGGCGAAGCCGCACCAATGGCAAAGCCCTCGAGCTCGCGGCCCTGACACTTTCTATTCACGATTTACGATTCACTATTTACTACTTCAACTGATCGGATCTGATAGGAGCGCCTTCACCGCAAGCCGCCAACGGGTGGCTGGGCAATCAAAAACTAAAGAATCGTGTGTATGTTCGATTCATGGCGAAGGTCTTCTGGAGCATCCCATCAAAAATTAGAAATCTGTAACGCCTGTGTCCTATTAACGTCTAGAATCTAAACAAACAGGCCGAATATGTCAATTCAGCAAGCCCTGGAAGAAGAAGAAGAGCGGGGCAAGCCCACCTTCCTGACCTCGAGACGGCCGACTTCGACACTAACTTCAACCTTGGAAGTCACTCAATCAACATCCACCATGCAAGATCGCTCAGCTCAGGGTGGGGAAGGCGGGCTTGCCCCCGCTCTTCTGCCTTCTGCCTTCTGCCAACTGCCTTCTGCTTAATGTCCCGTTACTGTCCCGGCGCGGTCTTCATTTCTGTCCCGGAGAACCCACGCTTCTTCATCAGCGCCTCTGTCCGGGGACCGCGGCCGCGGAAGCTGCGGTAAGCCTCAGCAGGATCTACAGTATTACCTACTGAGAAGATGTACTTGCGCAGACGCTCCGCTACCTTGTGATCATAAGGCCCACCAGCTTCGACAAACGCGCCATACGCGTCGGCGGTCAGCACATCTGACCAAAGATAACTGTAGTAGCCCGCCGAATAACTATCGCTCGAAAACACATGCATGAACTGCGGCGTCCGGTGACGCATCACGATCTCGTCCGGCATCCCTAACTCCGCCAGTGTCGTCTTCTCAAACGCATCGGCATCGATCTTCTTGTCACCGGCGAGGTGCAGCTTCATATCGACCAAAGCCGCCGACAGATATTCCACTGTGATAAAGCCTTCATTGAAAGTAGCCGCGCGCTTGATTCTTTCAACCAGGCTCTGCGGAATGGGCTTCCCTGTCTGGTAGTGAACAGCAAAGCGTCGCAGCACTTCGGGCGTAGACAGCCAATGCTCGAGCAACTGCGAGGGAAACTCAACGTAATCCCGCGCCACTGCCGTGCCTGACAACGAGGGATACGTCACATTTGAATTCAGCCCGTGCAAGGCGTGACCAAACTCATGGAACATCGTCTGAGCATCGTCCCAGGAAATCAGCAGCGGCTCACCCGGTTTTCCCTTTACGAAGTTTGCGTTGTTCGAAACGATCGTCGTGATCTCACCGTCCACTCGCTCCTGACTGCGATAGGCATTCATCCACGCGCCTGAGCGCTTCCCGGCGCGAGCATACGGATCGAAGTACCACAGTCCGATGTGCCGCTTAGTGGTTTTGTCTGTTACTTCCCAAACTCGAACATCAGGATGGACTACGGGAACGTTAGTCGCCGGAGTGAAATTGAAATTGAAGAGCTCGCCGGCAACCCAAAAAATGCCCTCGCGCAACTTCTCCAGCTGTAGATACTGTTTCACTTCGTTCTGATCGAGATCGTAGCGCGCGGTGCGGACCTTTTCCGCGTAGTAACGATAGTCCCAGGGCTCGATCTTAATTTTTGCGCCTTCCTTGTCTGCCAGCGCCTGCATGTCTGCAACTTCCTCGTGCACGCGCGCCACGGCCGGGTTCCAAACCTGCATCATCAGTTCCATCGCGTTCTCGGGTGTCTTGGCCATGGCATTCTCGAGTCGCCAGTGCGCGTGGGTCTGGTAACCAAGCAACTTGGCCCGTTCGGCGCGCAACTGCAATATCTCAGTGATGGTTGCGTTGTTGTCGTGCTCGTCGCCGTTGTCACCGCGGTTGATGAACATGCGCCACACCTTCTCACGCAGTTCGCGGTTGCTCGAATAAGTTAGGAATGGATCAACAGAGGAACGCGTATTCGAGATGATCCAAACGCCCGGCTGTTTTTTGGTTACGGCTGCGGCCGCCGTGGCATCGCGCACTGACTGCGGTAGGCCTGCCAATTCTGCTTCGCTCTTGAGTACGACGGTCTGGCCATCTTCTTCAGCCAAAACATTTTGACTAAACTTGGTGTAGAGCCCGGCTAGCTTCTGATTGATTTCCGATAGCCGCGTCTTGGACTCCGGAATTAAGCGCGCGCCGGCGCGAACGAAGTTTGTGTAGTAGAGCCAGGTTAGCCGTTGCTGTTCCGGGCTGAGCTTCGCCTTCGCGGGCGATTGGTAAACGGCCTCGATGCGTTTGAACAGCTCCGCGTTTTGCGTGATCTGGTCGTTGAAGGCAGCCAGCCGCGGCGCCATCTCGCGTTGCACCACCTGAAATTCCGGACCGTTCATAGTCGCGCCGAAAACTCCATAGATGGTCTGGACGCGATCGAGCGTCTGCCCTGCGCGTTCCATTGCGGCGATGGTGTTCTCAAAGGTTGGAGCTGCTGGAGTCTTAGCGATTCGGTCAACATCGGCGAGGTTCTCCGCCATAGCGGCTTCGAGTGCGGGCTTAAAATCAGCCACCTTCACGCGATCGAAAGGCGGCACGCCGCCATATGGACCTTCCCATTTTGCAAGCAGCACATTTGGCGGCATAACAGACTCGGCAACAGTTGCGGTTCGCATTGGCTTGGCATCCGCTCCAGCAGTGAATTTCAAATCAAAGGCGATGACCAACGCGGTCAATACGGTCACAAATAGCAGCACGCGGGTGCGAGTGGTTAAGTCGCGCATAGAGACACTCTTCCTCTCATGTTTTCCAATGTTTCGGATTAACCACGCGCTAAGGCACGCAGGAAAGTACGGGTTTCTCGGAGGGGTTAGTATATTGGCGGCGAGGAAAGGTTGTAAACCAAGGGGGGTGGGACACCTGACAGATAGTAGCGGATGAAGGCAGAAGAGCGGGGGCAAGCCCGCCTTCCCAACCTCGAGACTCTCTATCTTGCCCAACTATTCGAACCTTGAACGTCCTTCGAGGTAATTCGGTAATTCAAATCTAATCAGCTCAGGGTGAGGAAGGCGGGCTTGCCCCCGCTCTTCTGCCTTCTCCGGCTACTATCTCGCAGCCCTCCGGGCTGTCGTCTCACGCAGTCTTCGAACCAGCCGCGGCTGATTGTTTTTCGCCTTCTGCGGTAGTCGGATCGATAACTGTTTTAACTTCCGAAATACGATTAGCGGGAATACCACTCAGAGTTGCGTGCTCGCGAATCAAGTCTTCGCTCGGCGCGATATAGATACAATAAACTTTGTCGGCAGTGACATAGCTTTGCACCCATTGAATCTGCGGGCCCAGCTTCTGCAAAACGTTGCAAGACGTCTGCGAAACGCTCTGTAACTCTTGCGCGTTCAGCTTTCCTGCTCCAGCGATTTCTCGTTCAATTATAAACTTTGGCATCGTGCTCACTCCTTTTAATGATTTCAGATTTCAAATCGACTCGGGCTCGATGTTTCCCAGAGATTACCGCGCGGCCACGCTATTCAGCGGCCGAAAGCCCCCAACGTTGGGGCGAGCGTAATAAAAGCTTCCCTGCATTTCCCAACGCCCGACATTAAACTTGCGGCTGGCCCCACAATTGAGACAAGTCCGGTAGGCCTGTCCCTTGTGAGAAAACGGCCGGCTCATTTCCTTGTGCCAACAACCCAACAGCCGCGTTACCCAATTGCCGATCCCGCCCCCCGACGGAATGTTTTGTAAAACTTTTGAATTATTAGCCATGATTGCCTGTTCTTTCTGCATCGCCTGCAACCCTTCTAAAGTGCCCAATATCCTGTTCACTATGCTAACGCGCAGCGGATCCGGAAATAGGGCCACGTCAGGCGGAATAATTTGGAGCGCGGTTCACAACCGCTCAAGCGATTGGCTGGGACCGCGGGCGTCCCGCCCGCAAATGCGCGCAGAGCGCGAAAATGAATTGAATCCAAATTATTAAGACTGCGCGCCCCTGCCGCGTTTGCGGGCGGGACGCCCGCGGTCCCAGCAAATCACTTGAGCGGCTGCCCACCGCACTCCAAAAGGCCGGCGCCGATTCAAACTTAGGTCGGCTTTGTACTAGAATGCTGCATCAATTTAGCCGATCAGGAAGCGCAACAATCTTTTGAGCCAACAGCCCCCAGACAACGTCACACAGCTACTCATCGAGCTATCAAAAGGCGATCGAGATGCGGTTGATCTTTTATTACCCGTAATTTACGATGAACTGCGCAAGCTTGCAGCAAATTACCTGCGTCGCGAACGTCCGGATCACACCTTGCAGCCGACCGCCCTGGTGCACGAGGCTTACTTACGACTGGTGGATCAGACGCGGGTTAACTGGCAGAACCGGGCGCATTTTTTTGGCGTGGCTGCCCAAATAATGCGTCGCCTACTAGTGGATCACGCGCGCAAGCACAATGCGGAAAAGCGCGGTCAGGATTTCCAGAAGCTCTCCCTTGATGAAAACATCGATCGAGCGGTCGAACGCAGCGCTGAACTTATTGCGCTTGACGATGCTTTGAAGGCTTTGGCCATTCTCGACGAACAAAAGGCGCGCATGGTCGAGCTGCGGTATTTCGGGGGCCTTTCGATCGAAGAGACAGCAGACGTGCTGGGCGTTGCCCCGACGACTGTGAAACGGCAATGGCGCTTTGCCAAAGCCTGGTTGCACGGAGAAATGCAAAAGAAGTAAGACAGACGTTCTTGTCTGTCGTTAGCCTCGTAAAATAGTTCGTAGTGTAATTACAACAACTAGGATGTCTGTCTCACCTGGACAGACAGGGATGTCTGTCCTACTTGGTTCTATGACCCCCGAACGCTACCAACAAGTCGAAGCCATTTTTCAGGCAGCGCTGGATCTCGTTCCGGAAGAGCGCGGGCGCTACCTGGCGGAAGCTTGCGCCCACGATGCTTCTTTGAGAAATGATGTTGAGAGCTTGCTTTCGCAGCACGATAGCGCCGGAGACATGCTCGAACAACCGCTGTATGGTGAGACGGAACTAAACGCGCTCGGCTCGCTGGACGATCTCTCTAATCCGGACGACGGCGATCCGATGATCGGGCGTCGCCTGGGCGCCTATCAAATCGAGCGCGAAGTGGGACGCGGAGGCATGGGCGCGGTCTACGAGGCAATCCGCGTGGATCGGGAATTCAAAATGCGTGTCGCGATAAAGCTCGTAAAGCGCGGCATGGATACAGATTTTATCCTCCGGCGTTTTCGCACTGAACGCCAAATCCTGGCAGCACTCGACCATCCGCACATTGCCCGCCTGCTCGACGGTGGAACAACCGACGACGGCCTGCCCTATTTCGTTATGGAGTTTATCGAAGGGCAGCCGTTGTATCACTATTCCGACGCCCATCAATTGAACATTTCCGAGCGGCTCAAACTTTTCATGTCAATCTGCGATGCGCTCCACTACGCACACCAGAAACAGGTTGTACATCGAGACATAAAACCGTCAAACGTTTTAGTCACTTCCGAAGGCGTGCCAAAGCTACTCGATTTTGGCATCGCCAAGCTGCTTGACCCAGGCCTGGTCGGAGACATCACTCACGATCCGACCGCGACCGCTATGCGTCTAATGACGCCGGAGTATGCTTCGCCGGAACAGGTACAGGGCGCTCCTACTTCTCCAACAACCGATGTTTATTCGCTCGGAGTCTTACTTTACGAATTGCTCACGGGGCATCGTCCCTACCGACTGAGCAATCGCGCGCCACACGAAATGGCAAGGGTGATTTGTGAAGAGGCACCCGCGCCACCGAGTTTCATCATTACCAGAACCGAAGACCTGCTGCCGAAGTTTGTTTCGACCGGCGACGAGGCAACTACTCTCAAACAACTCTATTCGACAAGAAGCTCAACAGGTGAATCGCTGCGCCGGGATCTTTCAGGCGCGCTCGACAGCATCGTGATGCGCGCGCTGCGCAAAGAGCCGGAATGGCGCTACCAATCCGCCGAACAGTTGCGTGACGACATCGCGCGCTATCTGGCGGGCACGCCGATTTCAGTGTGGCCCGATTCACCTTTCAGCGGGCCAATGCGGCAGTCGCAACCTATTGCCACTGAAAATTCGCTGGCTGTGTTGCCGCTGAAGCTACTCGATCTCCAGAACGGTTCCGACTCCGGACCGGATTACCTCGGGACTGGACTCGCCGATGCCCTGATCACGCGCCTTAGCGCGGTGCGGCGTTTTGCGGTTCGTCCTACCAATAGTGTGCTGCGCTATCGCGGCGATTCTGATCCACTCGTGGCCGGGCGTGAACTGGGCGTTTCATTCGTACTCGACGGCAGAGTCAGACGTGCAGACGATCGCATTCGCGTAACTGTTCAGCTGCTGAGCGTGCTGGACGGAACGGCGCTGTGGGCCGGACAGTTTGATGAAAAGTTTACCGACGTACTCAGCCTGGAAGACGCGATCTCCTCGAATGTCGCCGAAGCAATCATCCCGCATCTGACCGGCGACGAGCGCATCAGACTTGCGAAGCGCGGCACAAACAATGCGCAGGCCCACGAGGCCTACCTGCGCGGGCGCTTCTACTGGAACACGTTTACCGAGGACGGTTTCGCCAGGGCCATCGTCTGCTATCACCAGGCGATCGCCCTCGATCCAAACTATGCCCTCGCTTATGCCGGCATCGCTGCCTATTACAACTGGCTCGGCAGTTTTACCGTGATGCCGTTTGCCGAGTGTTCGGCTGCGGCATACGAAGCGGCGTCGAAGGCAGTCGCGCTCGAGCCAACGCTCGCCGAAGGATATGCCGCGGTGGGCCAGGCAATCCTTTGTCGCGACTTCGCCTGGGCCAGCGCTGAACGGCAGCTGCTGCATTCAATTGAACTCAATCCGAATTATTCGGCGGCTCGCATTTACTACGCCCTGCAACTCGCAATGGAAGGGCGCTTCGATGAGTCCGTTCATGAGGCGGAACTCGCGCGCGATCTTGATCCACTGGCAATCATCTCGCGATTCACAGTGGTCTGGTGTCTCTATCACGCCAGGCGCTTTGACGAAGCCTGGAAAGCATGTGAGCAAATTCTGGCGGGGGAACCGAATAACCTCATGATGCTTTATGCGTCGAGTTTCCTCTTGAGCCGCATTGGACGGCATGAAGAATCAATCGCCAACGCGCAAAAGTGTGTAGATGCGATGGGTAAAGCTTCGCATACTTTGGCCCGGCTGGGATCTGCAAACGCGATCGCCGGAAACGTTGAGGCCACTGAGGCAATATTGTTTGAGATGCAAGGTATCGCCACGCGCCGGCACATTTCTCCCTATCATTTGGCGCTGGTGAATTGTGGTCTGGGACGAACCGAGGAAGCACTCGATCTATTGGAGCGCGCTCACGAAATCAGAGACGCGAAAGTGCTCTGGATGGGCGTTGATCCTGAACTCGATTCATTGCATGGCCACCCCCGCTTTAATGACCTGTTGCGGAAGCTAAACCATCGCCTGGGCGCCTTACCTACCCTGCCCGCGCGATCGCTTTCCGGTGAAGAGTCCATCGCGGTATTACCCTTTAAGATACTTAGCTCGCCCATCGAAAATACCGGCGACGAGTATCTGGGCATTGGACTCACGGATGCTTTAATCACTCGCCTCAGCAATGTGCAACGTTTGATCGTGCGTCCCACCAGCAGCGTGCTTCGCTATCGCGGGGCTGGTATCGATCCACTAATTGCGGGCCGCGACCTGAGCGTTAATTACATCGTCGAGGGTAGTCTGCAACGGGTCGGCGATCGCCTGCAGGTTAAGGCCCAGCTCCTGAACGTCGCAGCCGGTGCTGTTCGCTGGTCGGAACAGTTTGATGAAGACTCAACCGATGTACTCCACATCGAAGACTCAATTTCGGAACAGGTTGCAAACGCGATCCTGCCGCAGCTAACCCACGACGAGCAGCGCCAACTATCAAAGCGCGGCACGGATAGCGTCGCGGCGTTTGAATCATATCTGCGCGGACGTTATCACTGGAACAGTTACACCGAGTCGGGTTTAGCCAAGGCCCTCGAGTGCTATAACTACGCCATTGAGCTGGATCCAAAATACTCGCTGGCTTATACCGGGATCGCTGATTATTACAACTGGCTCGGCGTCTTTGGTATCAGGCCGTTTGCTGAGACTTCACTGGCAGCCAAAGAAGCGGCCACCCGGGCAGTTGAGTTGGATGAGAGTACGGCTGAAGCATACAGCGCGCTGGGTTTTGCCACCGTCTGTCATGAGTTTGATTGGGCTGTCGCGGACGGGCAACATCGTCTGGCAATTAGTTTGAATCCAAACTACGCAACCGGTCACAACTGGTATGGGTTCCATCTCTTAATGACCGCGCGCTTCGACGAGGCGATCAAAGAGATGCTGCGAGCGCGTGAACTGGATCCGTTATCACCGAGCATCATGCAAAGTCTGGGCTGGGCCTATTATCAAGCGCGCCGCTTTGATGAAGCACTGGCGACGTATGAAAAGATGCTCGAAGTCGCACCAAACATGGCGTATGGATTGGCCACCTATGCCTGGACGCTTACTCACCTTGGCAGGGGCGTGGAGGCGGTTCAGAAAGCTGAACAAGCTCTGCAATTATCGAGTGGTGGTCAGTTTTACGTCGCCGTGCTCGGAGACGCATACGCGGCCGCCGGACGCAGCAGTGACGCGAGAGCGGCACTACAACGGCTCGACGAAATGTCCGCGACTGGTTACGTGTCTCCCTATCATCGCGCTCTGATTCACGTTGGTCTTGGAGAGCGCAAACGAGCACTCGAGCTATTGGCAGAGGCCCGCTCCATCAATGAAGGCTGGCTTGCTTGGCTGGCTGTAGAACCGCAGCTCGATCCGCTGCGAGCTGAGCAGGCGTTTTCGGAGATCTTAAACAGTACGCGGAACCCAGCCGTAGTCAGCGTTGCGCAAAAGGCGCGAGCGTCTGCTGCGGCACGGCCAATCTACTCTTCGGAACGTAGCTCAATTACTTCGCCGGTGCCGAGTCCGGCGCCACAGACGCTCGACAGCGCCAATGAGGAGGCGCGACAGCTCTACACAGCCGGTCGTTATTACGCCACGCGACGCACCGCGGAAGGCATGCGGCAGGCGATCGAACGTTTGAAGCGCGCCGTCGAGCTGGATCCAAAGTTTGCCCTGGCTTACGCAGAGATGGCTGATTGCTATGCCCTTCTGAACTGGTACGTCGAGCCTCCGCCCGCCGGCTCCTGGGAACTTGCAAAGCAGGCAGCGCTCAAGTCAGTCGAAGCGGATCCGGAGTTAGCCGAAGCCCACGCCTCGCTGGGGTTTGTCCGGCTGCATCACGACCGCGACTGGGACGATGCCGAGCGGGAGTTAAGAAAAGCGATCATGCTGAAGCCGGGTATTCAGGTGGCGCATCGCTGGTACGCCTTCAGTCTGTCGGCGATGGGTCGTCATGAAGAAGCCTTTGCCGAAATTGAACGCGCGCGCCAAATTTCGCCGCAGTCTCCCGTGCTCGCAACCGCGGTCGCCAACGTGTTGTTTCTGGCGGGCAGGTATGACGATGCCATCGAGCAATGTCGTAAGGCACTGGAACTGGATTCTGGAGCAGTCTCCGCTCACACTGTCCTCCGCTGGGCCTATGAGAAAAAGGGCATGCACAACGAAGCACTCTCAGCGTTCGAACAGGAACGGGTGTTTGCGGGCGACACTCCAACGACGCAAATAAAGCGAGCGTCGGTGCTCGCGTCTGTTGGTAGACGTGAAGAAGCGCGTGTCATTCTGGACGAAATTCTCGCGCGGCGATCTGAGCAATGGGTTTCAGCTTATGAGATTGCGATTGTCTTCAGTTTACTCGGCAAGGCGGACGACGCTTTCCGCTGGCTCGCCTTAGCTGAACGCGAACATGCTGTCGGCTTCACCTTTGTGCGCGTCGATCCGCGACTGCAAGCGCTGCACTCCGATCCACGGTTCGATTCGCTATTGATCGGACTCGACCGAACCATTCCCTAGACCAGCGTCAAGTGAGCGTCTGGGACCGCGGGCGTCCCGCCCGCAAACGCGCCGCAGGCGCGCAGTCTTTCGGAAGTCGTTTTCTAACCGGCGTTCGCGCTTCGCGCTCATTTGCGGGCGGGACGCCCGCGGTCCCAGACAATCACTTGACGCTTAGCAGTCGGCCGAGCGCGCTCCGGGCTGAGGTCGCAGCCTAAACAAAGCGTCGACAGGTCGCCGCACTCCAAAGGAAATCTATCTGGCTTCGAGGAAGTCTTCGCGCACCGGAGTGAAGATGTCGATTATCACCACTTCTTCGTCCATCATCGTCGCGCCGTGCAGGCTGTTTGAGGGAAAGTGAAGCACATCGCCGGGCAGCGCCAGACGTTCTTCGCCTTCAACAAAGAATCGAACTCTACCGCTGATTACCATCGACATCTGTTCGTGGGAGTGGGTGTGCTCAGGAGTCACCAGGAAAGGCGCGAACCGAAAACGACAGATCATCAACTGCCGCCCGACCACCATTTGTCGTTCGATGCCTTCAGCGGGATGCTCGACTGGAATGTTAGCCCAGTTGAGATGTTGCGCGCCGCCAATCAAAGACGAACCGGCCGCGGCGACCTCTTGATTTGAAGTTGAAATCATTTATTTCTTATCTATTTCGCAGCAGCAGCTTCAAGTCCGGAACCACCTGCCGCGACCGCCAGACATAGGTTCACAGTCATGGAATCAACGGCGACCCCTCTTCATTACTGCCGGTTGCTAGAGGGAAACTGTTTGTTCAGCCCAGAATTGAAACTCGCGATGCTTGTGCTCTTCCGCCTTTGCCAACGCTTCACCGCTGGCTACTCTTCTGACTTGTTCAAAAACACGCGCGCCCACATCATCAATCGTTTCAGTCCCGTCAATGACTCCGCCGGCAGAGAGATCCAGATCGCGCGACATCCGCTCGAAGACAGCGGTGTTTGAGGCTAGCTTGATCACCGGCGTAATCGCATTGCCGATGGTCGTGCCACGTCCGGTTGTGAACACCACCACGGTTGCGCCTGCTCCCACAAGTCCCGGCGTAGACTCCTGATCGTAGCCAGGCCCTTGCATCAAATGCAGTCCGTGACACTTCGGAGTCTCGGCATACTCGATCGTGCCTTCAACCCGCGTAGTACCAGCCTTGGACATCGCGCCCAGGCTCTTGACCGTGAGGTTAAGCAAGCCGCCGGCAATGTTGCCGGGGCTCGGATTCTGATTGAGTACGGCCCCAAACTTCGATGCGTATTCCTTGTACCAATCCACCAGGCGATAAATTGCGCGACCGACTCTCGCATCCTTGGCGCGGTTAGCCAGAATGTGTTCAGCGCCACAAAACTCCGGAACCTCCGTAATCAGAACTGTGCCGCCGGAGCGAACCAAAGTGTCCGCCGCTCGTCCCAGCGAAGGGTTCGCCGAAATGCCGGAGAAGCCATCAGACCCACCGCACTTAACTCCGAGCACCAATTCGCTGACCGACACTTCCTCGCGCACAGCGCGATTGACTTCCGGAAGCATGCGCTCAACTTCTTCGAGTCCGAGCTTAATAGCGGCTTCAGTGCCGCCGACTTCCTGAATACCTATCTTGGCTACGGGCTTGTTGAAAGATTTCTCGCGCTTGAATAGATAACGCTCGACGAAAGCAAGATTAGTTTTTTCGCAACCCAAATCCATCAGAATCACGCCACCGACGTTCGGGTGATCTGCGTAATTCGATAGCGTGCGCAACATCACATCAAGCGTGGATCCATCCTGGCAGCCGCAACCTTTATTGTGCGGAATCGCGACTACGCCATCGACATTCGGATACTTCTGGCGGTTGTAGAGCATGAACTCAGCCATCATCGAGATCTGCTGGGCCTCGTGGCTCGCGCACATACTGGTCGGCACAATCAGCACAAAATTGCGAGTTCCGACTCGACCGTCCGCTCGCCGAAAGCCCCGGAAAGTTGCGCGTTGCGGCTCGGGAATATAGTCGGGGGCGGGCGTGGACAGATCCTCCGGCAGTTCGCGAATAACCGGCACCTCGTTGGACATATTGTCGTGCGTGATTTGGTTACCTTCGTTAATGCCGAGGGATGTTCCAATGGGCTGGCCGTATTGCAAAACGAATTCACCGGCAGGAATTGCGCGAATGGCAAAGCGGTGGCCCGGCGGAATCGCAGCGGTAACGCGAACCACTCGATTGTCGGCAAGCGTCACCTCCAAACCAGGCTGCGTTTCTTTCTTAACCACAGCCAGGTTGTCTCTGGGATCGACGACGATCGCGTATTCGGTTATTGGCGTAGCGATGTAAGTACTCGACATAACATTACAACTTCCCAAATTCGCGTTCCAGCTTCACAACACATCCGCCAGGATTAACGATCGGACGTTGCCATGAAGGCGCAACCATAGACCAGGGTTCTCATCGAGTTGCGCCACTCGTTGAACCGGATCGCTTGCAATATCGGTTTTCCAGTCCGACCTAAGCCATGATTCCAAATTCAGAATTGTCAAACTGGTCAAACCATTCTCAATTTCGCAAGCGAACTATTTACCATATAGCTCGTTCCAAGGCAAGGAGAATTCAATTGCCGCCGCACTTAAACTCTCTCTATAAACCCGCGACTGCTTTGAAGAAAAGAACTTGACGCCGCCCCTCCAGGGGTGTTACACAGTGCTACCTGCTAGCGGTGATTGGTAAGACCTTTTCGGCTTTTGTGGCTCGAATCTCAAGCTTTTAAGAAGGACCAGGGATAGATGAACTACCCTCCTTTGGATCTGGATGGCAAGGTAGCCGTCGTAATTGGGGGCACCTCCGGCATCGGTCGTGCAATCGCACACGGTTTAGCTCAGGCAGGCGCTGACGTCATACCGACGTCGCGCCGCGCAGAACAGGTGGAAACAGCCGCTGGTGAAATCGAGGCGCTGGGCCGCCGGACGTTGCGCCTCACGTCAGATGTTTCTGATCGTTCCTCTTTGCAAAATGTGTTGATAGAAACCGTCAAGGCTTTCGACAAGGTCGATATTCTGGTTAATTCGGCCGGCCGCACAAAGCGCGCGCCCACGATCGATTTCTTAGATGAAGACTGGAACGCCATCATGGACACGAATCTCACGGGCACGTTACGCGCCTGTCAGATTTTTGGCCGGCACATGATCGAGCGCCAGTATGGACGCATCATCAACATCGCTTCTCTTTCCAGTTTCGTTGCCCTCTACGAAGTCGCCGCCTATTCGGCCAGTAAGGCCGCGGTCGCGTCACTGACCAAGTCGTTGGCGGTGGAATGGGCGTCGTACGGGGTTTGTGTTAACGCCATTGCGCCAGGTGTCTTCCGCACCGCCCTCAATCAAAAGTTATTGGACGAATCGGAACGAGGGCGCGAATTTCTGTTGCGCACACCAATGAAGCGGTTCGGCAAAGTGGAGGAGCTGGCCGGAGCGGCAGTTTTTCTCGCGTCTGACGCGGCCAGCTTCGTAACCGGCGAGATTCTTACAGTGGATGGCGGCTTTTTGGCCAGTGGAGTAAATCAGTAGGTTAGTGCTCGGAATTATTCACCTGCTGGTTCCACGGCTCGAACCGGCCAATGTTGAGGCCGTTGCTGCTGTGGCCGGCTGAATGTCGGATAACGGAACCGATGAACATTAAACCAAAGAAGGATTGCCGCTGGGACTGCGTCTCACTCGGTGAAGTAATGCTGAGGTTCGATCCCGGAGACGAGCGAATTCACACCACTCGCGAATTTCGCGTCTGGGAAGGCGGCGGCGAGTATAACGTCGCGCGCGGGCTGAAACGCTGCTTCGGGCTCGACACTGCCGTGGTTACGGCGCTGGCGGATAATCCCGTGGGGCGTCTCGTGCAGGACTTGATCTACCAGGGCGGCGTAGACCAGTCGCATATTCGCTGGGTGAAATTCGATGGTGTCGGTCGCGAGGTGCGCAATGGGTTGAACTTCACGGAACGCGGATTCAGCGTGCGGGCTGCCCTCGGATGTTCTGATCGTGGTCATACCGCAGTCTCACAACTTAGTCTGGGCGACATCGACTGGGAAAAAATTTTCGGCGAGCAGGGCGCCCGCTGGTTTCACACTGGCGGCATCTTCTGCGCGCTATCCGAGACCACGCCTGCCGTCGCTAAAGAGGCGATGGAGGCAGCCCGGCGTCACGGCACGATCATCTCTTTCGATCTGAATTATCGCGACAGTCTCTGGCAATCGATAGGTGGCAAGGCTCGCGCGCGTGAAGTTAATCGCGAACTCGCAACGCTCGTGGACGTAATGATTGGCAATGAAGAAGACTTCACGGCCTGCCTCGGCTTCGAAGTGGCCGGTTTAGACGAAAACTTCTCAAAGCTCGATGCCACCAACTTCCGCAACATGATCGAGCAAGCGGTTGCTGAGTTTAGCAACCTCAAGGTAGTTGCCACGACCCTGCGAAACGCAACGACTGCGACGCTGAACGACTGGGGCGCCGTATGCTACGTTGACGGCGAACTCCATCAGGCCCCAACTCGCCAGAATTTGGAGATTTACGATCGCATCGGTGGCGGCGATAGCTTCGCCTCGGGCCTGATCTACGGATTTCTGATGAACAAGGGCCCGCAATGGGCAGTTGAATGCGGGGCCGCGCACGGTGCGCTGGCAATGACCACTCCTGGAGATACGACGATGGCTACGTTGTCGGAAGTTGAACGCGTAATGAAGGGTGGCAACGCGCGAGTGGCGCGATGAGGATTGCTAGACCAAGCCCGGGGATAGAGCGCGACTCTTTGGAGTGCGGTGACCTGTCACCGCTTTAGTCGGTCGCGACCTGGCGCGACCACTCTTAGCAGGAATCTACGTCGGATCTCGGCGTCAAGCCGCCGAGGACCAAAGCGGTGACAGGTCACCGCACTCCAAGGGGTAACTTAGGCGTTCGCAAGTTTTGCGGGCTCGTTACACCTTCAGCATTTTCGTCTATATGACCAAGATTGCCATTCTAAAACGCATCCGTGAGGTTGGCTTAATCCCGGTCGTACGAGCCGAGTCGTCAGACTTGGCCATGCGCGCAGTTGCCGCGCTGAAGACAGGCGGTCTAGATGTGCTCGAAGTGACAATGACTGTGCCGGGAGCGATTGAGGTGATCCGTGCTCTGGCCGAGGAATACGGCGACGAGGTGTTGGTCGGCGCCGGTACAGTGCTCGATCAAGACACCGCCGACAGATGCATTCAAGCGGGTGCGCAGTTCATAGTCAGTCCCGCACTCAACGAAGATACGATTGACTTCTGTCGTGCGAACGACGTGGCAATCTTCCCTGGCGCGCTGACACCCACAGAAGTTGTAAGGGCGTGGAACGCGGGGGCGGATGCGGTGAAAATTTTTCCTGCCAGCGCAGTAGGCGGCGCAAGCTATCTAAAATCGCTTAAGGCACCCTTGCCGCAAATTGAGATGATTCCAACCGGCGGCGTTTCGCTGGCAACTGCGGCAGGCTTCATCGCCGCCGGCGCGTTCGCGCTGGGCGTTGGCGCCGACCTCGTAGATGTGAAGGCTATTCGTTCGGGAGAGACGGAAAAAGTCACGCAGGCAGCGACAGCGTACATTGCGGCCGTCAGTGAAGCGCGAAAGTCGCTTTCGTAAACCTAATTCAGAGTTGGAGTTTTCGCGAGTTAAGTTGAGGGTCCGACGTTATCAGTGGAGGTAGAAGTAAGTTGATCAGGACCATCAGCTTCTTCAGCTTCCTGTGCTTTTTGTGCCAGCATCAGATGATCGCGCATCGCGTTGCGAGCAGCTTCCGAATCACGCTCGCGGATAGCCCGGTAAATATGGCGATGCATCTCGGCTGATTCTTTCAGGTCTTTGGCGCGCTTGACCGTTTTTCTTCGCACGTCAAAAAGAATTGTCGCAACCATATTCATCAGCGAGGTGAGAATGCGATTGCGCGAGGCCGAAGCCACTGCCTGGTGAAAGCGCATATCGTGGACGAGAAACTGCTCGGGATCATCAAGGGAAGCGTACATGCCGGCAATCTCTTCCGACAACAAAGCCATATGCTCGCTGGTCGCTCGTTCGGCGGCGAGCCCGGCTACAGCCATCTCGAGCGATCGTCGGGCTTCAAACATTTCGGTAGACGTAAACCCATGCAATGAAGCCATCAATCGTAGCGGGCTGCTGTCGAGTGCGGGGGGACCATCCGATTTAACCACGAAAGTTCCGGCACCCTGTCGCGATTCCAGCACGCCCACCGCAGCCAGCGAGCGAATTCCGCCGCGAAGCGTAGGCCGGCTCACACCCAGAATTTTGGCCAGATCACGCTCCGGCGGGAGCCTATCCCCCGGGCGTAACTCTCCTCCATGGATCATTTCTCGAAGCTGCGAGATGACTTCTTCTGCAGTAGTGCCGGTACGTGCAGCGTCGATCGTCTTGAACTTCTTGCCGTTGGAATCGGTCATACCATTCATGCCTTCGTGGAAACTGAGTTTACCACAAAGGTCAACCACTCGAACAAAGAGTTTCGACAGTCGAAGTAGTGACCTGGTTTCTGTTTTCCTCTGTGCTGCCTCCGTGTTCTCTGTGTCTCTGTGGTGAATAAACGTTAGCAAACACTCACCACAGAGGCACAGAGAACACGGAGGCAGCACAGAGAATCTCAAATTCGTTTGAACTAGTTGTTCTAAAGACCAATCGAAAGGTATGACCATTCAATGCTTGTTTCTTCTGTAGCCAGCGGTTCTTCAGAAACGCTCGGCCGCATTGTCACGAAGACATTGCTTTCGTTTTCAGTTGGTGCCGCTGTTCTGTTCTTTCTCGTGCTACTTGCACCTCGGTCGTCAGCTCACGCGCACCAGTCGCGGTTCTCGGAAGAGGTGGCCAACACCGTCATGACTCGCTGGAAGGATTCATGGGAACTTCAACCGGGAAGGACTGAGAAGTGGAGTTACGATCAGGGCGTTCGAAGCTGGCGGAGAGAGTGATAGCCCAGGCGAGGCAGCCGAGCCTGGGGTGACAGTGAAAACTGAACTGAGCCCGCAAGCGGGCGACAGAGAGTGCCGTTAGATCTGTTGAGCTACTGTGATAGGAGCTACCCTGAAAGTTTCCTCCGTCGCCCACTTCGTGGGCTCCGAACATTTGGTTTACGTCACCCCAGGCTCGGCTGACCTCGCCTGGGGCTATTACTCTGTCCGCCAGCTTCGCGGGCTGGTTGAAACATTTCAGCAGTGGACTTGAGAAGGGATGGTAAGAAGATGAAGCAAACAGTTTTGAGCCTGAGACACATGCAGGCGATGGCCTGCCTCATTTTAATGCTAGCGCCTGGTTCGTTCGGCCAGACCCAAACCGCGGCTCAACATGTACCCAGTAGCCCAACGCGTCCCTTCGTCGTTATGCCGGCGCAGTCACTTTCCGATCTGGAGCGAAAACTACAAACCGAGAACAAGGCCGAGGATTTGATCGGCGGTGAGGGAATGCAAACCCGCGTAGCCGTTCAACATGACAAAAGCCGGCCCACCGCGGCTGCCGAGTTACATGACGCCTCTGATGATGTTTACTATGTTTTGGAAGGCACTGCCACACTCACGCTTGGCGGCAAACTGGACGCGCCCAATGAGATCGAACCCGGCGAATGGCGTAGCCCGCGCATCAATGGCGGTCAGACATTTCAAATCACCAAAGGCGATCTGATCGTGGTACCGCGCGGCACGCCGCACCAGCGCACCGGAAAAGACTTTTCCATGATCCTGATAAAGATATATGCCGTACCCCTTCCCGCCCCGAAACCAGCCCAGCCAAAGGAGCCGGCACCGGCAAAGCCATAGGGACCTGAAAAGCTGGTTACCGGGGCCGGTTTGGGCAGCCCGGAAGGGCTGCAAGATAGTAGCCGGTGGTCGCAGACCACCGGAACCAGAGTCCATTGATCCTCAGCAACCTGAAGGGTTGCGAGATATTACCGGCTCCTCTAGCGCAAAAGCTGGCACCCTTTCAGGGTGCGAACCGAATCATCCCGCGCCCGGAGGTCTTCGCTTCGCTTCGACCTCCGGCTACTTTCTTACAACCCTTCGGGTTGCAAATACTTGTGGCCCTTCATCGCGGGCCGTTCTAAATCTCTTTTTCAGAGTTCGCTAAGGCGCCGATTGCGGCGAGTTAATACTGCGGCCCTTGTGCACTGGCTCGATCATCACATTCATAAACGAAACTGAGCCCGCGTGGTTCATTACCTCAGCAGATTCAACGCCGCGGAAGATACAGTCTCTGAAACGCAAGCATCCGGCACATTTTGTTGGTTCCTTTGTTCTCTCATTAGCACCGCGGCTTTAGCCGGTGACTCCAAGATCATACGAAACAGGAAACCTTTTAACGGTTTCACTTTCCTTCACCCACTTAATCACCGGGCTAAAGCCGCGGTGCTAATCAAACTAAACCAGTCCTTCGCCCAACAATTTGTTGACTTATCATCTTGGATGGTTTAGTAATTTTCATCCCTTTTAACAGGCCCCTTTTTTCTTTGACAGACAACTGCATCGTAGCATTAGAGGGTTGCCAATGCGCCTATTGAACTCGCCACGCCTTGCTTTCATTTTCGTCTTGCTCGCCTCGCTCTCGTTTCTATTAGCTCCAGCCGGCCGGACGGCGCATGCACCAGGCAACAGCGTGCGTCCAGAATTGGCGCGCACGAGGCTGACACCGGAAACATGTTCTTCATTAATCGCCCAGTATCATGGCAAAACTTCCGCCATCGACAGGTCTATGAGCAGTTTACCTGCAAAGGATCAAGACGGAATTCGCGAAGACGTGCCAGAAAAATACCTGGTCCGTTACCAGCAATGGAAGAAAGAATTCCTGGCCACCGAAACTGCTCGCCAGCAATGGGCTGACTATCAAAACAATCCCAACTTCACCTTGACGATAGTTGTGTCTCGTGACAACCCCGAGGGTGGAACCACCAGCAACTACCGTTGGAACGACGCCGGACGTTTAGTGGCTGCGACCATCACGCTTGGATACCGCCTTGATGCAGGTTTTCCAAATCCCGTCTACTTTCCGGTGATGAATTCGTTGCTGCCCACGGACACAACCCGAAAGATCGATGGTCAAACTCTGGCAGCGACAAAAATGGCCCACGAGTTTGGTCACGTGAACCGCACTGCCGCCGGCGACTCAGCGCTCTATCAACTTCAGAGCGAATTAATGCCTCAATACAATCAGATCTTTTTGAGCAATGGTCGCGACCTGAACGACCCGCGCCTGATCGAGCTGACACGAAAGATGGGGGGCACTCCGGTTGAGATCTGGGAAGATCGTGAATACTGGGGCGAAACAAACGCCATGCTTTACCTTCGCGACCGCTTTGCGGAAGACGCCTTCCGCTGCCTGCTTTTTAGCCGGATCAAACGGAGCGTCGATTTGTATGCCCCGGGCTATGAAGAACGCTTCCTTAACATCGCTCAATCGATACCCTCCGGCCGTCATTGCGCCTGGTAGCGAAGGGCGGCGCTACGCGTCGATTCGACTTCGCATTGGCTTTGCCTAAAAGTCAGAATTCCCACTCACGACTACGATAAGTTCTTCGTGATGCCCCAACGGGGCTACGGCCTCCAGCCCAGGGCTGCCGCTTCGGTTACCCTGGGCAAAGGAAGCGATCTTGTCTTCAACCGCAACGCGAGAGCCAGAACGCTTTTTTTGGCTCCGGCATTGCTGCGGTGTGTCTCTGTGTGTGAATAAACGCTAAGCAAACATCAACCACGGAGACACAGAGAACACAAAGTACGCACAGAGAATTTCAAACCAGGACACGCCACGATCACAACTGCACTCGATTGTTGAGTCGCGTAAACTGGTGCCCGTCGATTTCGTGGGGTCGTAGATCGTGCGGAGGACGCCATTCCGAAACGACTGGCTGAAATCGCCCGTTCGCTCCAACGCCGTGGGCACGGTTGAGGTAAACGGCAAAGGTTGCGCGTCGTTCCAATGTTCATAGGACGTGAACGTGAAGAGCTTGTTTTTGAGGATGGGACCGCCGAGAGTCCCACCGTAGATCTTCATGTTTGTTCCGCGAAAATTACTTTCATCGGCGCCCGCTACTCGTTTGATCGTCGGATCGGTTACAGCGTTGAAGCGAGGATTGCGCCAGTTAGCTATGGCACTGCCATGAAAGGCATTAGTTCCGGCTTTCATGTTCAAAACGATTACGCCGCCGGCGCTATAGCCGAATTCGGAATCGATTGCATTCTTCTGAAAGGTGACTTCTTGTACCGCATCAACAGCAGGGGTGTATGAACTCTTGTAGCTCGAGGTAAGAGGCACGCCGTCAAGCAGAACATCATTCGCTCGAATGGTGCCGCCGCCGGCGTCGAAGTCGCTGGCATACGCGTGGTGATACGGCCGGTTTTCGTTGGAGGTCGAACCTGTACCCGGGGAAACAGTTGGATCGAGCGTAGCCACGTTGTAAGGATTGCGTCCGCGGATCGGCAGCTGGTCGATTACTTTGTTTTCAACTGTCAACAGCGTGCTGCTCGAACCAAACTGGACCGCGATAGGCGGCGATTCGACGGTAACCGTTTCCGTAACACCACCGACAGCGAGCTTCAGATTAACTGTGATGTCGGCACGATTTCTGACAATCACGTTTTCCTGAACTGCCTTCTTAAAGCCCGTTTGTTCGATGACAATGATGTATTCACCAGGTTCTACGAAGTCGAATATGTAATGGCCGTCGTCATCAGACTGGCGCGTCACATCAACGCCAGTCTGCGTATTGCGCAGCACAACCTGAGCTCCGGGTACTCTGAGGCCCCAGCTTCATCGGTAACGCTTCCCTGTACCTTGCCGCGATAATCCTGCGCTACGACTGAAGAGACTAGTAGCAAGAGCAGCGCAATCACCCCGATGCCGGACCGATAGTTCAAAGAAGTCATTTTTCAACCTCCACAATCTTGAAGACAGAAGTTAATTCCTCGATGTTTGCTAGTAAGAGAGTGGAGCCAGTGTTGGCCCCGCGTTATCTTGCGACCCAGCGAGACTCTTAGCGCATTCCCAGCTTGATCCTTAGCCTGACACAAAGGACCTTAGCATTCAGGCCTTGTCGGTTGATGCTGCCTAAAACCCGGATAAAGTGGGGCTTGGTCTTACCAATCGCCTTGTTCCATTTGATTCCGTTCTAACTGCAAACGAACTGATCTTAAGGGCACTCATTTCAAGAAATGAATGCCTGCTGGTTCAAAAAGTCAACGGAGAACAGTAACAAACTGGGTTTTGAAAGCGGAATGAAGGTATTGCGTGTCCACGACCACGATATTTTGAAACTGGGCGTATTCTCTGCCCGGACACTTATTCCGTCAAACTCTTTTCTGACCAATTCGCCTCGATCTCAAACTTGGGTCTTACCAGTGGACGCCCGGTCAGTTCCGGGGGATCGATGTCCGAGGCCGGTTCCCCTGACCGTTATAGTGCGTTTCAAGTGAATACAAACGGGTTCGTTGGCGACTGCTCCTCTGGTCGGTCTCAACGCCTCTCGAGACCTAACGAGCTCAGCCACCCAATTTGGCAGCATTATTGTTTTATTTGCCTCAGGTTCTGACTTAATATGCGGTGCGTCACATCAGAGTCTGTTCCGGAGGTGCCGATGGCATCGAGAAGAGATTATAAAAAATATCCCGAAGACGATCACAATCCCCTTAGCGTGGATTTAAATGCCCCGCCGATAAATCCGGAGATTGACAAGATTGTAAATGAGCTGACCAATCCTCAAGGCCGTGACCGCGTACCCGGCGTAGCTGTGGTGGTCAGGAAGGGCGATGAAATCGTACATCTGAATTGCTATGGCTACGCGAATCTTGAAACCGGAGCGAAAATAAGACTGGATACAGTTTTTGATCTGGGCTCGCTGTCAAAGCAGTTTACTGCCGTTGCAATTCTCGATCTCGTTATCAACAACAAGCTCTACCTTACGGATCCTCTTTCGAAGTTTTTCAAAGGATTCCCACGCTACGCCGACGCCATAACGATTGAGGACTTGATCCACCACACGTCCGGGCTACCCGACTACTCCGACATCTATGTGCAATCAAGGCGGGCTGAAAAAGACTGGTACGACAAGGCCATGGCCACGGGCAATGATTGGTATCCACAAATGCCGCGGGGTGAAAAAGAAATTACTAACAAAGACGTGTTGAGATGGATAGCAACACAGACGCTATTGCCTCGCCCTCCAGACACTGAATATGAATATTGCAATTCAGGCTATGTCGTACTCGCCGAACTCGTGGCAAAGGCAACTAAAAAAAGGCTTGGAGCCTACCTTAAGGAATTCTTATTTGAGGATCTCGGGATGCGCGACACCTATGTGTTTGATGAAACGTCTCGCTTCTCTCCTGACGCTCGGGAGATAGTCAATCACGCCAGGTGCTACAACCGCGTGACTGGCCGCTTTGTCCCGGTCGGTTACACTCCGCTGAACTTTATCAACGGTGATGGGAATTTTCACTCGACGATTGTGGACCTCGCGAAATGGGAGCGAAACCTACACGAGTTGGAGTTCAACCCGATTAGTGAACTCTTGTGGAAGCCGGTCAAGGTCAAGAGTCGTAAGAAACAGAACTATGGCGCAGGTTGGAAGTTACTGAGCGATAAGCATGAGACCGAAGTCGAAATAAATGGTAAGCCAGTTACCAGGAAATATGAACGTCGTGCGGAGTACCATCGCGGAACCTGGTTAGGCTGGCGCAGTTTTATCGCCCGGACCTCAAGATGGCCCATACCGGAAGCGGGTGCGCGGGCGCCCAAGAGGATTGACCCAAAGACAGTGGAGAGTCTCGGGATTGTCGTATTGAGCAATGCGATCTTTAGTCACGAAAAGTTCACTACCTGCCGGATCGCGCAGGAGATTTCCAAGGTGTACTGGAAAAGAAACAACATCATGACGCAGCTTAACTGCGGGATCTGACTACCAGCCTCGCGCGCTTTGTTTTAGCATCGTCTTGAGTTGAGGGCGGCTCAAACGCTCGCCGCGCCAGGCGTAGTTACGCAAACCATCAATGGCTGTCCAGGTCGTGTGGCAACGCCTGCGAATACTCTCCTCGTCGGGATCACCCCAGCTGCCATCCTCGTTTTGCGCCTCCAGCAAATATTCGGTGCCGCGAATTATCAGCGGGTGAGTGTCGCGTAAACCGAAAGCTTTCAGCGAGTCGAGGAGCTCGCCGAGCAACTCCGGATCTTTTCGCTCACAGGCCGCGGCCACGTTCATCTTCAAAAATGCAAACTCCTGTGGCAGCCATCCGGGGCGTAGCCGGTAAGTACCGTAGTCGTTCAGGGTGTAGACAACGTGCGTGACCGCATAAATAGCGTCGCGCATGAGTTCAATGTCTTCGTCCGGGCCGACCGGGTAAGGTCGCATCGCAGGTAGCCACTTAAGTATGTCCGGATATCGAGCTCCGAAGAGTATCCCGCAGCGCTCGCCGACGTAGGTGCCGGCCAGCGCTCCCATCCAAACCCGGTAACGGCTGTAAATTTCCAAACGTCTCCGACATTGCTTGCAAAACTTTCGCCCGCGCTGGTTCTTCAGGCCGCAGTCGCAAGCGTAAGGCAGATCATTCGCAGGGGGCTCGGTCGACGGGTCGAAGCCCAGTAGGTCCTGAGCTGAAAACCGTTTAGCCGCAGCGCGTAATTCGGCGTTGAGTGCGGCATCCCTCAAGCCAATGCGGCTCAGCGCGTAGCGGACCAGGACAAATTTGGTGATTAGATCCGGGCCGGCAGCGGTTGGCACGTGCGGGTGCAAACGGTCCCAGCGAGTGGCGAGTTTTTCGGCGCGCGATCTCGCCAGTTGCCGGAGTTTCGCATCACGCGAAGTAGCACCCACAAGCGCGAAGCAGCAGATCAACAAGCTCCCGTAACCATCAAAGCCGGCCGGTGTGTTGGCGACGCGGTAGATGAAATCCAACCCCCGCTTGATCGAAGAGTCGTGGCCGGTTATCCGATCCGGTGCTTTGGTCCTTGGCACGATGAAGTTATTGACACCTCGAAAGAAAAACTATATACAGTGCCCTTAGTTCAAGAACTGATCCGACACTTAATGTTCTCGGATTTTGGCCCAGGTACATCTCAACAATAAGGAGAACTCAAAATGGGTGGAGACATACTAAAAGGCGACGATCCCAAGAAGAAAAAGAAGGGCGGCAAAAAGAAAGCTGCTCCTAAGAAAGCCGCTAAGAAAAAGGCTGCGAAAAAGAAATAGTCGAGCCTTAGGCCCAGGGAATTCCCCTACTCAAGACCGCGAAGGTGAACGGATCCACTGTTCACTTTCGCGGTCTTCAGTTTTGGCCGGCGGCATCGCGAGTGATCCAATGCATTGATCTACTCACGTTCTGTGAGTAATCGGTCAAGTGATTGCTGGGACCGCGGGCGTCCCGCCCGCAACGCGCCGGCAGGCACGCAGCTTTGAGAATTCGGCTCGCCTAATCCATTTTCGCGCTTCGCGCTCATTGCGGGTGGGACGCCCGCGGTCCCAGACAAACACTTGCAGGACTACAGTTTGATCTTCTGTAGGAGCTCAACTAACCGCGGATCTTTGCGTAACTCAGCGAAGCGCGGGTCGGTATTAACTTCCGCGACGGGAAGATAATGGTTCTCGGCGGCCTTTTGTAAGATCGCAACTGCCTGTTCTTTTTCACCCAGCAGCACATAAAGGTAAGCTGCTTCTTTTGGCAGAAACACATTTTGCTTCGCCGGTTGATTCAACTCATTTGCTATCTTCAACGCCTCGGTTCTCTTGCCAACAAGCGCGTATGCTTGTCCGAGTCCGTAAGTAACCTCAGTATCGTTGGGGTCCGCCGCATGGGTCTTTTCGAGTTCAATGACCGCCTCGGAATATTTCTGCTGTAACTCATAGATCTGCGCAATGTAAGTAGACATGGCACCGAAGTGAGGCTCTATCTCCAGAGTCTGCCGGCACTGTTCGAGCGCTTTGTCGTAATCGCCGGCATAAAGAAGGATGACTGAGAAATCTTTATTTATGCCAAGCGAAAGCGGATCCAGCTGCTGCGCTATTTTGATTTCCTGAAGCGCCTGGTCCAGCCTGCCTTGTAATAGCAACTGTGTAGCATACCAATGGTGGGCGGTGGCATACTTTGGATTTAACTCAATCGCCCTGCGATACTCGTTTTCCGCTCCCTGCCAATCCCAGTCCGTAACAGCTTTGATTGAGGCCAGCGAAGTGTGGGCCTCCGCAAGGCTGTCGTCATTTTTGAGCGCCAGCGTTACAAAACCTTTCGCCAGAGCATAGCCTTCTTTAGGGGCGAGGAAGCCGTAATCGCTTCGCAGAGTGTAGCAATCCGCCAGGCCGGCATAGGCCAGCGCATAGTTGGGATCTTTATCAGTCGCTTCCTGGAAAAAATTAGTCGCCAGTTTGAAGCCTTCGTCCGTGCGCTTATTCCAATGATAGCGTCCTTTTAAATATGCCTCGTACGCCTCGCCGCTCTGGGTATAGGTCTTAGCCAGTTGAGTCTGATCCGCTCCAGTCAATTTCAGACGCAGTTGTTCGGAGACATTGCTGGCGATTTCTTTTTGAACACTCTGGATGTCGGCAGTTTTTCGCTGATACGTGTTGCCCCAAATTGAACGGTTAGCTTGTACATCCATCAACTCAACGTTGATCGTTAGTTCATCGCCCGCCTGCTCGATATGTCCGCCCAACACGGCGCGCACATTGAGTTGCCGCCCGATCGTCTGAGGATCGAGGTTCTTCCCTTTGTAACTAAAGACCGAACTGCGCGCGATCACTTTCAGGTTCTTCAATTGGGAAAGATTGTTAATGATGCTGTCGGTCAAGCCGTCGCTTAGATACTCGCGGTCGGGGTTAGCCATGAGTTGCGGGTCACTCGAAGAATAGCTGAACGGCAGGATTGCTAAAGAGTCGAGGCGATCCGTTGATATGAAGCGACCTATTGCGACCGCTAGCACAATAAGTGCAAGCGCTGACGCCAGAACCGCCCACTTGTGGCGCCGGACTTTGCTGAGAGTCCTAGCGGCCAGGGTCTGTTTCGTCGAAGACTGTTTGAGACGCGTAGTCTCCGTCGACTGGCTCGGGGAGGGTTTGGCTGGCAGTTGTCGTAGGTCTGTCAGCAAGTCCTCGGCGCTTTGATACCGCAACGCCTTATCTTTGCGGAGCATCTTGCTCAAGAGAGTTTGTAACTCTGGCGAAACTCGAGCTTGAAATTGTTCAGTCGGAATGGGCTCGCCGAGCAATATCCGAGACATCGTGACGGCAGCGCTCTTATGCTTGAAGGGGTGCTTTCCGGCCAGCATTTCATATAAGGTCACGCCGAGACTAAAGATATCGCTGGACGCATCGAGGGTTTCGCCCTGGACCTGCTCCGGCGACATGTAAGGCATCGTCCCAACCACAAGGCCGGGCGTACTCAAGAGGGTGGCTGTCGCTGCCTCCTGGTCCACTGAATCGCTAGAGCGCATTTGTTTGGCCAGGCCGAAGTCCAGGATTTTCAGCTGGCCACGCGGAGTTAACATCATGTTGTGGGGTTTGATGTCGCGGTGAACAATGCCGTGCGCGTGAGCTTCCGCCAGGCCTTCCGCTGCTTGTTCGACTATCGCCAACGCACTGCTGAGTTCAAGCGGCTGGCGCTCCATCTTTTCGGCGAGCGATTCACCTTCGATGTATTGCATCACGATGAAAGTGGCGGAGTCTGCCTCATTGACATCGTAGATGGCACAAATGTTGGGATGATCCAGCTTGGCGGCGGCTTGAGCTTCTCTGAGGAGTCGTTTCTTGAGGTGTTCCTCCTCAACCCAGTCCGGGCGCAGGACTTTGATCGCGACTTTGCGATCAAGCTTGGTATCAAGTGCCAGATAGACTTCCCCCATCCCGCCTGCGCCGAGCTTCTTGATTATCCGATAGTGTGCGATGGATTCAGCAATCATTGATTCGGTTCTGGGAAACTTCCGAACGAATGCTGAGACAGAGTCCAGCCAGGGTCTGGATTAAGAATGGCGCCGGCTGGCAGATTCCGAACTACTAACCTCTCGCGTGTTAAGAGACTGCTCTGGGCTAAGCGGGCGTTAGTTCTGACTATGAATATCGAGGCACTCAATCCTGTTTTTTGATAACTCTATGCTAACACCTCGCATCTTACTCGAAAGCGCGGACCGATGCATACCGTAGAATAGACCCTCGCTAAAGGGACGATTCAACCACGCCGGCTAGAATTAGAACAACAATCTACTTGGCTAATCCAAGTGGATACTCCATTTGAATTGGATGCGCAGCGGAGCAGCGGAAGCAAGATTGACTGTTCCCTGGAACACTCAACAATGCCCGGACAAAATCAGAACTGGGAGCGTAGCAACCAGCCCAAGGGCGCAACTGACTAAGAGCTGCAGTCCAACCTTTTAAGTGGATCCTTTGGCCGGTCGCGACGCTCCCAGTTCTGATTTTACTTGGGCCACCTTGAGGGTTGTTATTTCACCTTCAACAACCAGATGTCGGCTTCGCTGCTTACGCTGGTGAAATAGAGTCGCCGGTTGTCGCGTGAGAGGGCGTGGCCGCCGATTTGATTTCCCTGCGCCAGCGAATAAATCTTTCTTGGCTTCCCATCCAATCGATCCACCAAATAAAACGTGTCCCCTTCTCTGAGGAGTATGCGGCGACTGTCGTTCAACCAAACCGGATAGGAGCCCACGTTAGCGAACTGGTCGTAGCGTTTAGTGACGAAAGAGTAGACGACAATCCCGCGCTCCCGTTGTTGGGGCCTTGGTGGCTGCCAGCCCAGCAAGTAGTTGCCGTCGGGCGACCAATCCCACGGTATGAAACCATCCGGCGGTTGTCCCGGCAGGATTTGTGGTTGCTGTTCAGTGCCGGAACGGTTTGCATCGATGATAAAAGAATTAACGTTGCGAATCTGATAGAGGAGCTTGCGGCCGTCCGGCGACCATACCGGCGCAATCACCTCTTTGCCGGGCTCATGAGTCATCTGCGCGAGGCCAGTGCCGTCAGGTCTTACTTTCCAAATTTCATATTTGCCGCCACGATCAGAGATAAAAGCGATCCAGCTGCCGTCCGGTGTTCCTCACTGAATTGTGCGCTCACCTGTGCGAGCAGATTCGTATCACTTGGTCCAACCAAGCATGACAAAAGTCCTTGGTCCCTTCCGAGTCGGTTTCGGATCATCTTTACTCAAATGAAGTGGCAAAGAGACTTTAGACTCTTAATTCTGTCCTGCCACTGAGTGCAAACCCCTGCTTTCCGGCCCATTGACCGCCACCCCGCATCTTGAAAAGCACAGCCTTAAAGGCGACAATGGCGGCGCTCAGCTGCTCAGGCTTCTTTTCCCACGGATTCTCGCTAATCGTTTTTGTGTTTCGATCTTGATTGTGGCGGCCTGCCCTTATGATTGGCCAAACTTTCTCACACTACCGAATTATTAAGGAACTCGGCAAAGGCGGCATGGGCGTCGTCTACCTTGCGGAAGATTTGAACATGAAGCGGTGCGTTGCCATCAAGACCCTGAATGCCATGAAAGGGTCGGACAACCGGCAGCAGCGACGCCGGTTTCAACGCGAGGCGGAGGCAGCGTCGACTCTAAAGCATCCGCATATTGCCACGCTCTATGAGTTAGGGAAAACATCGGAAGGCGAACCCTTCATTGTGATGGAGTTTGTGGATGGCGAAACCCTTGCAGAGCTCATGCTTAAAGGAACTCTCGCTATTCGTCGTTCATTGCAAATCATCAAAGAAGTTGCGGAGGCGTTGGGTGAAGCTCACCGACAAGGTATCGTTCACCGCGACATCAAGCCTTCCAACATAGCAATTAATCGCGACGGCCAGGTAAGAGTGCTCGACTTCGGGCTCGCGAAGCAAATTGAGTTGACGCCAAATCTTGACGAGCCGGAGCGACAGGTCCTCCTTAATACGCAGACACGAGATGGCGTGATCGTGGGCACGCCGATGTACCTTTCACCTGAGCAAGCACTGGGCGTGGAAGTTGACGCACGCAGCGATCTCTTCTCGTTGGGCGGTGTGATGTATGAGTGCATCGCCGGCAAGCCCCCTTTTGTTGGCGGCAGCCCGATTGAGATTTGCGCGAAAGTAATTCGCGACGATCCTCCACCTCCGTCACAACTCAATTCCGAAGTTAGCAGCGAACTCGATCGCATAACGCTCAAAGCACTGACCAAAAAGCAGGAGCATCGTTACCAGACCGCAGCCGAAATGATCGCCGACTTAAACCAGGCGGAGACAGACATGCTGAGTCAAGGTTCCGGCCACGCCGTCACGCGGCTGGTTGCTCCCATGCCCGCACCGCGTCCGACCAGCGCCCTCGCCACCTTGTCAGACATCTTCAAGCGCCCGCGACTTTCGTTGGGCTACGTTGCGGCCGGGCTCATTTTGGTTAGCCTCCTTGGGTTTGCAGGCTGGCGCATAACGCGTGGCAAACCACACCAGCCTACCGCCGAAGCCAAACTACTCTATGACAAGGGTGTGAGCGCACTACGGGAAGGCGCGTACTACCAGGCCAGCAGGCTGTTGGAGCGTTCCGTGGCGGCAGATGGCGAATTCGCACTAGCCCATGCTCGTTGGGCCGAGGCACTAAGTGAACTGGACTATACAGACAAAGCCAAAGATGAACTGCTGACCGCGTCACGATTAGTCGCTGATCGAACAATACTTGATCGAACTGATGCCCTCTACCTGGACGGGATCTCCGGCACGGTAACGCGCGACCTGGTAGCCGCCATAAGTTCTTACGGTGAGATCCTCAAGCTCAATCCGAACGCTGTTCACGCTTATCTAGATTTGGGTCGCGCCTATGAGAACCATGACGAAATTGATAAAGCCATCGAGCAATACAGCAAAGCATCGAGGCTGGATCAGAACAATCCCGCTCCCTCTCTGCGTCTGGCCGTGCTTTACGGTCGCCGACAAGACTTAGCAAGTTCCAAGTCCGCATTCGACAAAGCAGACCAGCTCTATAAGGACAACCAGAACTTTGAAGGCAGCGCCGAAGTCGCTTATCAGCACGGCTATCTTCTCAGCCAGAGGGGTGAGTTGCCGCAGGCCCGCAATATGACGCAACAAGCGCTCGATATCGCGAAATTTGCAAAGAACGAGTATCAAGAAGTCCGAGCGCTGCTACTACTCAGCGCGATCGCCTACTCCTCCGGCGACACCGCGCAAGGTCAGCAGTTGGCACTGCAAGCTCTGGACTTGGCACGAAAGAACAACATGGAGAACCTGGCAACTCAGGGGCTGCTGGATCTTGGCTACGCCTTGATGATTCAGCGGTCTTACGACGAATCTGAGCGCTACCTGAAGCAGGCGCTTGAGCTTGCGCAACGCTACAGGGAGAAACGTAATGAAGCGCGGGCCAACCTATTGCTCGGCACGCTCTACATTCAGAAGGAGGATGCGGACAGAGGCGCGCCATTCGTAAATCAAGCGCTGACCTTCTATCACGCCGGCGGTTATCGCCGAGAGGTCTCTCGCTGCATGATGATGGTGGGACGCGAGAAACTCTTGAAAGGCGACTTCGATGGCGCGGTGAAAACGCTGGATGAACAGCTCGAGCTTGCGAAGCAGGTCGAGGACCCCGGACAACTCGCACGCTCGCAAGCAGAAGTCGCTGCGGCACTATCAAAACAAGATTTCTATCCCCAAGCCTTGATTCGTTACACCGAAAGTTACGAACTTAACAAGCAACTGAAAAACTCACTGAACGCGGCCTTCGCCTTACTGAATCGGGCCGACATCCTGGCGCGGCTGGGGCAATATGACGAGGCGAACTCAGCGCTCGATGAACTAAAGCTTTACCTCACGCAGTTGAGCAACGATAACAACTATAAGGCCCTGTGGACAATTAGGGCCCGTTTGATTGCCGCACAAATAGACTTGGGCAATGGCAACTACGTGGACGCACGGAACAAGTGTCTTGAGGCTCTCAAGGTTATCACGCCACAAAATCACAATGCGTTGAAACCTGCCGAGGCCGACTCTAAGGCAACACTCGGATTGATCGAGGCAATGTCCGGTAATTTGTTAACCGGAAAAAGTTTGTGTGAGCAAGCTGTAGCTTTGGTGATGGACGCAGAGGATCATGAAAAAGCCGATTCACGCTTGGCGTTGGCTGAAGTACTTCTCGAAGCGGGAGACGAAAAACGTGCTCTGACTGCTGCGCTTGACGCGCAACGGCAACTTGCATTTCACCATCGAGACGAATCCGAATGGCGAGCTTGCGTAATCGCCGCTCGGGCCTGTTATAGACTTGGAGACGGTCAAGCAGCGAAAGCACACGGATCTCGTGCGCGCAGTTTGCTCAAAAAGCTTGAAGAACGATGGGGCGATTACTTCACAACTTACTGCAAGAGAGATGACGTTCGATTGACGCTCGAACAACTCAGGCAACTACTCTAGTTTTGAACTCGGCCCATGCGGCGCTCGATTATTCGAGCCAGAGCATTATTCTAAACTCTTCCGAAAAGTATTTTGGGGAATCTCCCGCTTTTGCCGGATAGCTCTTTACGCCATCCCAAATCTCTATGCTCTCCACGCGAAATTCCTCGCCCGCACTACGGCCAGGATGCACATACTTATGAGGACGAAAACCTTTTGGATGAGCATCGAGAAACTCAGTAAGGGGCCTTGTGCTCGTGACCTCAATGGCCGAGCCCCCGCCGACGGTGATCGTCTCAATTATCGACTTGTCCCGCGTCGCGAGATCGATCCTCATTGTGCTGCCTTTTGCTGTTTCCAGGCAATACAGCGTCGTCCCCTGCCCGTCTAATAGTTTGACGTGTGAAATATTAGCAGAGCCGCCGAATGAGGCTGTGTATTGATACGGGGCGGAGGTTGATTTGGTAGATAGAGGATCGCGTGTCCAAATCTCGAAGGATCCATCGTCGAACGTAATCGGGGGAGGCGTGTCATGGTATCTGTGTCCGCACGGGTCCTTCTGCTTCTTCTGCCTAGCTCTTGTTGTCCGCTTCTGAGCATTAACCCACGAAGAGACAGCCGGAACCACCAGCAAAGCAACCGTCAGTGACCGAGTAAAACTGCGGCGGGAAGTTATTTGAGCGTCGTCGGAGTTTTTCATAGTTCCTCTTTCCAGCAAAATGAAAGGTCAGGAGCCGTCGTGTTCCGAGTTCCCTGAGCTCGCGCAACAGTTTAGTGATGCTCTGACGTTTGCTAGGCCATTAATCTCCCTCATGCCAAATCATAATGCGATATTCCTGTGAGTCTCCCGAAGTTCTTGGTGCTGTAACCTTGAATTGGGCCAATGGGCTCGTCGTTTTTGATATCTCAATGCTCTTGACGCGAAACGCGTCTGGGCCGGCACCCGGATGGCCGAACTTGTGCAATCGTTTCGCCGCTCCGACGCCTTGGTGGACCAGTTTCTGATCGCTATCGACCTGAAAGAGAGTACCCCCCGTGATGATTAGATCGCCAACCGGGTCATGGTTCGCGTCTTCCAGTAGGATGATAATCCTGCTGTCGTCGGCCTCGAGGTTTCGGTAAATGATATCGCCGCTGCCGTGAAGTACTTTGACGTGTACAATTGGTGTGTTCGGTCGTCCCACGTGGATCCATCGCCCGTTTGAGGATGTAGAAGGTATTGTCAAAGCGTCCCGTAGCTCAATTGATAGAGACCCGTCCCCGATGACTGTAGGGGGTGGTGTATCGTGATATGCGTTGCTCATGTTGATTCCTTCCGTCGATGCTTGGTTTCTGAGGGTAAGTAGTCCCCAGGCGAGCGACTACCTATTACGCGTGTAAGGCCTCACCGGAGGTGGGCGTCAGCCTATTCAAATACATCACGCCTGTAAAGCCCTTTCGGCAGAAAGCGCTTACCTTCGCTTGCCTACTCTCAACGCGTCACGGATACATTCACGATCCCGGCGACGCTGCCGGCGAAGGTGAAGTTGTGGGTATGGCGACAAAATCCGCCGCTTTATCTGCGCAGCTCCAGGAACGCTCTGCCGGCGTGAACGTATGGCCGTCGAGTGATGGAATAATTTTGAAGGGCGCCGCGTGCGACCGCGTCACTTCGAATTGATATTCGCCCTTGTCATTTGTTGTTGCCGTCTTCGTGGTTCCATCGATTTCAGTTAATTCCAATGTTACGTCTTTCAGCGGAACACCACCTTTGGTGACTGTTCCCCTGATAAGATGATCCGCGGAAAAATTCAAATTCGCCTTGGTGTCGTTTAGGAAAAATGCCGGACTAATCGAGGGCGAGAAGCTCAGGCCTGGTAATTCTGGTTCAATTGTATAGGTGCGACCGTCAGGAACGTTCGAGAATTTATAACTCCCATCGGCATCCGTCGTAGTCTTGCGATCAGAAAAGTTGCCACCGCCGCTCAGGGTTAGAGTAACATCAGCGACGCCGACGTTGCAGGCGTCAGTAATTCTGCCCGAGATCGAATGATCCGTGAGCGAACTTCCAAACGGTGTACTGACCACTCTCACACGGTTAACATGCTCGATCTGCTGGCCAACTATCACGAGTTGTCCCAGCGCCCGCATGACATCTTGATCATTTAATTTAGCTTGTTTTTTTAGATTATTCGGATCCTTTTGTTTTTCGTCTTGATCTCCGGTCGGCAGACACATTTGCTTCTCCGGACAAACTAGTTTTTTGGGAACGAAAGTAATAATTCTTGCCTGCACATTATTAGGAATAATCGTCTTGGTTGACACGTCATCCCGGTAGGTTTGATCCGCCAAGCGGTCTAGCCGGGTCGGCAATAGGTCAGGCCACACGTCCTCGAGACCTTTTTCAAACGGATTGATGAGATTAATTACAGTCGAAAAATTGGCCTTCCGATTGGGGACATGAAAAAACGGCAAGAATGCGGAAAGTACCGCGGGGAGGTTTTTGAGACTGGCAATTGTAAGTTTTCGGGCGCTGTATTCCCCCAATCCTTCCATGCTTCCGCGAACTGTACGATATCCGGAGCTCGGAATGCGATATTGGCCTCCGAGCGCTGGAAGGGTGAAGCCCACGCCTGAAAGTTGAAGGTCGTAGCCGGAGTCGTTCCCAATCACCACTTCAATTTCATAAAAGTGTTTTGAAACCGCGCTACCGAAATTGTGTCTGACAATTTTGTCAGGCACGACGGCCCAGAACGCATCTACCTGACCTTTATTATTCAGACCAGGAGGTATCGGCTGTTGCGAGACGCCTGTAACCGTGAAATCGACTAAACTCTTGCTCGCGGATGGATTTGACGATTGGGAAAGCCACAACTTCACGATGCCTAACGGAGCATCGGGAGCGATTCTTAACCTACCAGTAACCTGGCATTGCCTTTGATTTAAGTCCTCAACAGTAATTCCGCTTCCTGTCGGCGCATGTAGATCTAGTTTAGCCGTGGCGTTGGCAATCTCGGCGCATCCATCCTGAGTGACAATTACCTCATACTCTTTGCCCTGGGTTCCACTGGACGGCGCGATCGAATAAGTGCGTTGAACAGGACCTGGCGCGGGCGTCGGAGAATCAGCGGGGATCGGCATCACAATACGCGCAACCTGAGCACCAATTGGGCGGCTGTTTTTCGAAATTGAGATGTTTGCGTCGACCAACAAGGGTGTAATCAGCAGACTAATTGCGAGTACCAACGCCAGGATAGGGTAACGTGTATGAGATGATTTGGAACGCATCTTATCTCCTTGCAACGGTGAAGATTCAACTATTCGATAGAACTAGCAGGCGGAAACACTGCTAACGCCATGCCGCAAAAGTTTCCAACTCTTAACCGCGCACCTGATTCTATGTTTTTGCTTATTTGCGGACTCTAAGACAGACCACCCACTCGATTTATCTTCCAGATGGTCTAACGAGCGACTTTCCCCTCTATCATTCTTGATAGTTCGGCTATCACTTCTGATATGCTTTCGCCCGATATGGATCCTCAACTCATCGCCATCTCCGGTTCGCTTAAGGGAACGACCTTCGCTCTGACCGCCGAAGAGGTTTCGATTGGACGGGACACGTCTAACAGCGTGTCGCTCAACGATCCGTCGGTCTCGCGCCGGCACTGTCTTATTAAGAGAACCAGGCAATCAAACCCGGATGGGCCCGACCGGTTTACTATTCTCGATCTCGAAAGCTACAACGGCACTTTTGTGAATAGCCTGCCCGTGATTGAGCAACCGCTCGCGCAGGGCGATCAGATTGCCTTGGGTGATCTGCTGTTTCTTTTCCTGGCTCACGAATCTGACGCGGCAGTAGCAGCGGTTCAGTTTGAAGAGGGCGATTTGATTACACGGTCCACTGTCAGGCTGCAACGCGAAGATGCCTTCTATCTTCGTCCTGACAAAGTGCTGCCTGATTCCCCATCGGAGTCGCGCGTAGCACGCGAACGTAATGTCCTTTTGAAAATCAGTACGACGCTTACGTCCATCCGTAATGTGCGTGACTTGCAACACCGTCTGCTTGAACTCATTCTCGAAGTTATTCCAGCCGAGCGCGAGGCGATTCTCCTCGCTGACGAGAGCCGCGAAGAGCTTGTCTCGCTGTGCGGCTGGAACCGGCTGACCGGGCTCGACGATGCAACCCGGGTTAGTAAGACAATCACTAACCAGGTGTTACGCGAAGAAGTGGCGCTGCTCAGCAACGACATCTTTGAGAATGAAAATATTGGCGGCGCGCCTAGCCTGATTGAATCTAGAGTTTGTTCTCTACTGTGTGTCCCGCTTGTCGCCTTTGAGAAACCTTTAGGGGTGATTTACCTCGACACAAGCGATCCCACTGCGCGGTTTGACGAAGGACATTTGCGACTACTCACTTCGATTGCAGGAATCTCAGCCCTCGCTTTGAAAAACGCGATCCAGATCGAAGGGTTAACTGATGAGAATGCTCGGCTGCAGAGTGAAATTCGCCTTGAGCACGCGATGATTGGAGAAGGGGTAAGAATGCGTGAGGTCTACACCTTTCTGTCTAAGGTGGCGCCCACTGATTCGACCGTGCTCATTCTGGGCGAAAGTGGCACCGGAAAGGAATTGGCGGCGCAGGCCATTCATCTGAACAGCGCGCGGGCGACAAAGCCTTTTGTTGCGATCAACTGTGCGACGCTAACTGAAAGTTTACTTGAGGATGAGTTGTGTGGGCACGAAAAGGGAGCATTTACCGGCGCCATCACACAAAAGCGAGGCAAGCTGGAGATCGCCGATGGTGGCACCCTATTTCTCGACGAAGTCGGTGAATTGCCTCCGGTGATTCAGGCAAACTTATTGCGAGTCTTACAAACGCGCGAGTTTGAACGACTAGGTGGTACGCGTACACTGAAGACTGACATCCGCGTCATCGCAGCCACTAATCGCAACCTGGAGGCGGCGATCAAGCAGGGAGAGTTTCGCGAGGACCTTTTTTACCGGCTGAATGTGCTTTCGATTGTCATGCCTGCCCTTAGAGATCGCCGAGAAGATATCTCGCTTCTGGCAACTTACTTCGTCGGCGAGTTTAGCAAGAAGTGTAAACGGAAAGTGACGGGTGTTTCTCCTGAGGCCCGCCGCCTGCTCCATTCGTATGACTGGCCCGGAAATGTTCGCGAACTGGAGAATGCGATTGAAAGAGCCATCGTGCTCGGTTCAACCGATCTAATTGTTCCGGACGATCTGCCTGAGGCACTCTGTGAGAGTGGCCCGGCGGAAAACACAACCAAAGCGGATTATCACGAAGCAATTAAGGAAGCAAAACGGCGACTCATCAGCGAAGCACTCAAGCAAGCCCAGGGCAATTACACCGAAGCCGCAAAGCAACTTGGCATCCATCCCAATAATCTTCACAGGCTAATAAGTAGTCTGGATCTTAGGACGACTAATCCAAAGTAAGAAGAGCCAGCTCTGTTCTTGGAAAACGATATTTGCGAAACAGCCCCCGCCTTATCCTTTCGCGCGGACAGACACTCAGCAATGTGGTAATCATCAAAGATTTTCAAGTAATCAACGAACCAGATTGCCCGTGAAGACTATTTCGCCGAACATGCTCGGGACATGAAAGTCCTCCTGGAAAGTTGGAGACCACGCCAGCCCTGCCGGCGTCGGCCGCTGCTCGACCCTATATAGATTCAGTTTCCAATGATCTCCAACCTTGGGCGGGAGATTTGGAGCGGTCACAACATCTTCAATCGGCAGAGCGATCTCGCAGGTCCACTCCCTATCACCATCTCTTCCGTCTGCAGTTCCATCCAGCTGTATCGCCCACTTCAGCTTTTGACTATTCCAGCTTTCATAATGCAGTGGCTTGCGTATATCAAGCAGGTAGATGTCGAGCATCGTCCCGAGGGGGTTGACTTCCAACTCGATGTAGCTGCCCTGGTGAGGATCCGCTTGGACGAATACCTCCACAACTTCTTCCAACCAGAGATGCTGGTCGCGAGTCTTCATAGTCGCCCAGATGTTCTTGTCGGCGCAGCGAAATGAGACGTAAAGAAAGTGATCGTCATAAAGCATTTTGGCTTCCGTTTTGGTGACGCCGGGCGAGCCATCGAAATTTTGGCGGAATTCGCCCAGGGGCGCGACCTTGTTCCAAACGGGATCATCAAGTTTGCCGTCGATCTTAACGGGCGTCGCCGTTCGTGAGACGTCATATACCGGCAAGACTCGCGATTGCGCACTGGTGATGACGAATGTAAGGAAGATAGTGACGAACAACATTGACAGTCTTATTTTGTTCATGACATCTGTCCTCAATGCCCAGCGTCAAGTGCTTGTCTGGGACCGCGGGCGCCCCCGCCCGCAAATGAGCGCGAAGTGCGAAAAAGGAATGGCAATCAACTTTCGAAAAACTTCGCGCCTGCGGCGCGTTTGCGGCGAGGGCGCCCGCGGTCCCAGACAAGCGCTTGACGCTGATCTCTTCTTGTTTTCCCTCGCTCGCTTAACACTTAGACCTAAATATTGTTAAAGTCAGCCATTATGAAAATAGACCGTCGTGGTTTTCTTGCCGCATCGTCGTCAACATTAGTGTTAGCGAAGAGCCAACTGGCGTCGGCGAAAAGTCTTCAGCCTCCCGAACCTGCAGCACCGTTTTCGGTCGCAGGGAAAGAGGTAACAGTTTATAACACCGCCGACAAAAGCAATCAGCGCCTTTCACCCAGCGGGAAAGTGGCCTTCAAGCATCTGGGCCAGCCCCTGGAAACTCAGATTTGTGTATTTGTCGATCCTGCCAAGACGTTTCAAACGTTTCATGGCATCGGTGGCGCCCTTACCGATGCCAGCGCCGAGACATATGCAAAACTGCCCAAAGCTAAACAGCAGGAAATTCTAAATGCCTATTTCGATCCGAACAATGGCATCGGCTACACGCTCGCGAGGACCAACATTCATAGCTGTGATTTCTCGAGTGGTAGTTACACCTATGTAACTGAAGGCGACAAGGAATTGCAGTCGTTCAGCGTCAACCATGACAAGCAATTTCGGATTCCCTTCATCAAGCAAGCCCTGGCTGCGGCCGGAGGCAAGCTCAGTATCTTTGGCAGCCCCTGGAGTCCCCCGGCATTCATGAAGGATAACAACGATATGCTTCATGGGGGAAAACTGAAGCCGGAGTTTTATCAACCCTGGGCCAACTACTACACTAAGTTCATTAAAGCTTATCAGGCCGAAGGTATCCCGATCTGGGGCATCACGGTTCAAAACGAGCCCATGGCGACGCAAAAATGGGAGTCATGCATTTTCTCGGCTGAGGACGAAAGAGACTTCTTGAAAAGCTACCTCGGGCCAACCATGAAAAAGGCCGGACTGAGCGATAAAAAGATCATTGCCTGGGATCACAACCGCGACCTCGTATATCAAAGAGCATCAACCATCCTGGCTGATCCCGATGCGGCGCGTTATGTTTGGGGAATTGGCTTTCATTGGTATGAGCCATGGAGCGGCGGTGATCCAATGTTCGATAACATCAAGCTCGTGCATGAGTCCTTCCCTGATAAGAACCTGATCTTCACGGAAGGCTGTTCCGACTCCTTCAACCCGCAACGGCTGACTGACTGGAAATTGGGCGAGCAGTATGGGCGTTCAATGATCAATGATTTCAACGGTGGCGCTGTCGGTTGGACGGACTGGAACGTCTTGCTTGATGAAACCGGCGGCCCCAACCACGTACAGAACTTCTGCTTTGCTCCCGTGCACGCAGATACAAAGACCGGTGAACTGATCTATACGAACTCCTACTTTTATATTGGACACTTTTCAAAGTTCGTCCGCCCCGGGGCCAGGCGAATCGCCAGTTCACCCAGCCGCAGCCAGCTGCTCTCGACGGCTTTCGTCAACCCTGACGGAAAAGTTTCCGTAGTGGTGATGAACCAGAGCGACAAGCAAATTTCTTATTACCTTTGGCTGGCTGGTGAGGCCGCCCAGGTCAATAGCTCGCCGCATTCGATTCAGACGCTGGTGTTCTGATTCACGTTTGCGCGCGACGGCGCAACCCGAAGGGTTAGCTGGGCAATTCTATCGTTTTCAGTGGATCGTTTTATTCTTTAACGAGTTTGCTCTTAAGCAGGTGCAGCGGCGCCATCGAGCAAGACACCCTTCTCCAAATGTCGCTCATGTGTGGCAAAACTTGCTGCGTGTGGATCGTGTGTAACCATTATGATCGTCTTCTTCAACTCGCGGTTGAGCGTCGCCAGTATGTTGAGGATCTCTTCGCCGGCGCGCGCATCGAGATTACCGGTCGGCTCGTCGGCGAGAATCAAATCGGGATCAGTAACTATCGCCCGGGCGATGGCGACGCGTTGCTCCTGTCCCCCTGATAACTGGCGTGGCTGATGATGCATGCGGTCGCTTAGTCCCACCAACTCCAACGCGGTCTCAACGTTCCGGCGGCGTTCAGCCTTCGATAGTTTAGTCAGCAGCAACGGCAACTCGACATTCTCGAAGGCAGAAAGCACCGGGACCAGATTAAACGTTTGGAAAATGTAGCCGATGTGGTTGTTGCGCCAGGCGGCTAGCTGACTTTCGCTTAACTTCGCCAGGTCGGTGCCCAATACGTCGACCTCACCTTCCGTGCAGCGATCGATTCCCGCAAGCAAGTTTAGAAGGGTGGACTTTCCGGAACCGCTCGGTCCCATTAGAGCCAGGAAGTCGCTGGGCTCGATATCAAGATCGACGTGGTCCAGTGCGACTACTTCGAATCCATCTCGTGCAAAACGCTTGCTCACGTTGCGAACCTGTACTATCGGTCCTGGCATATTTGTTTTCCAGCCTCGCTAATCTTGTTTGTGGTCAGTAATCATTAGCTTCGGTGCGTATTTGCTCAAGTGATTTGCTGGGACCGCGGGCGTCCCGCCCGCAATGAGCGCGATGCGCGAAAAAATCTCGGAGCACCTATTGAAAGACTGCGCGCCGTTGGCGCGTTTGCGGGCGGGACGCCCGCGGTCCCGGCAAATCACTTGACCTTCACACGATCGCCATCGCGCAATTTGTCAGCTCCGGTAGTCGCCGTGGATTCGCCGCCGCTCAATCCTTCAAGCACGTAATAAAACTCGCCCACCTCTTCACCAACTCGTATTAATCGCTGTTCCACCCGGTTGCCTTTGACGACGAAAACAAAAGTGCTGCCATCGCTGCGTATAACTGCCGCCTTGGGAACCAGCACTCGCGGTGCCGATGTGCTTTTCGTGGGTCCCTCTTCTCCCAGGAAATTTACGCGCGCATTCATTTCGGGACGCAGTTGTTCATCAGGATTATCTACGCTCACCTTCACCTGGACCGTGGCCTTCGCGCGATTCGCTTCCGGTGCTATCTCGGCAATACGACCCGTGTACTTTAAGTTGGGATAAGCTTCGGGAACGATCTCCGCAAGTTGTCCAAACTTCAACCGGGCAAAATCTGTCTGGCTGATATCTAACTCAATCTGCAGGTCGGTGAGATCCGCCAGGGCAACCACCGACGTGCGGGCACCGGATTCGCCAAAAGCTGAAGGACTCACCATCTCGCCGCGTTCGACAATCCTTTGCAATACCGTCCCCGAAATTGGGGCTTTAATTTCTGTGTCGGCAAGTTGAGTCTCAGCGTAGTCGAGAGCTGCTCTCATTTGCCGGACTTGTGCTTCGGAAGCTCGAATCTCTTCGGCGCGCGGACCCATGTCGGTCATGGAACTTGATTGCTGTGCTGCTTCCAGAAGTGCGCGGGCGGTGTCGCGCTGCGCGATCGCGCGATCGAGTTCGGCTTTCGAGGAAACTCCGGCACGAACCAGCTTCTCAGTCCGGTCGTGTTCTGCTTCGGCATTTCTCAGAGTCGCCTGGGCCTGCAACACACCTGCTTTGTCTTTCAGTTTCTCCTGCGGTCGCGAACCGCTGCGCATCTGATCGAGCCGCGCCTGGGCCGCGGAAACGTTTGCGCGCGCCTGATTTGCCTGGGCACGAAAGTCGTTGTCCTCCAGTCGAACCAGCACCTGGCCTTGCTGCACCTTGTCACCCTTTTCGACTCCAATCCAGGCAACTCGCCCCATGACTTTGGCGCCTACGGCAATCTTGTGATGCGCCACGATGTATCCGGAAGCAGACAGTACGGTATCGCCGCGCGAGCCGCCGGCATTTTCCAGTTTGACCTCAGCAACCGAAATCGGTTTTGCTGCGGATGAAAAATAAAGATAACCGCCAATCGCAACGAGAGCGACCAGCGCAGATAGCGCCAGCAGCAAAATTTTCGGCGAACGGGTATTTGTCGATGACGACGGTGCGGGCCCGCGATCGATCTTCAAACTTCTCAGTCGTTTGTTGAGATCCTCCTGGTCTTCCTGAGTTTTGGGGTTCATAGCCATAGTAACTATTGGTTGATCGAAATTCTTTCTACGACGAGCGCAGAGCGTCCACTATCTTGAATCGTGAGGCCCGAATCGACGGCAGCAACGAGCCCAGCAAGCCTATACCCATTCCGAAAATCAAGGCCCACAACATCAGGTCAGGTGTGACGCGAAAATTAAAAGCGATTTCACTGAAGGTCGTAAAATTCGCGGTGCCGGTAGAGATAAAATTCAATGGCAACGCCAGCAGAATCCCGATGGCGACGCCGATGACCGCGATCGCCACTGATTCCAGAACGAAAGCAATCAGGATACTGCGGCGGCGGAAGCCCAGCACGCGCAGCGTACCAATCTCCTTCGTTCTGCGGGCGACGGCTGCGTACATCGTGTTCATTCCCGCGAATCCAGCACCGACAGCCATTATGAATCCGATAAAAACTGCCAGGCCTTTCAAGGCGCCCGAGGCAGTACCCTGTTGGTCCTCATAAAACGTGCGCTCGGGCATAGCCTTGAGGTGCAATCGCTGATCGTCCGTGATTCGCTTTGCCAGTGACTGCAGTGCGGTCTGGTCATTGGCCCGCAACAACACCGATGAGAAGGTTTCTCGTTTGGTCGTGCTTGCCAGAGAGTTGCCGTCGACCCAGATCTCCGATTCAAACGCCTTGCCACCGGCTTCAAACAAACCGACTACCGTGTAGTCACTGGTTTGAATCCGAAATTTATCTCCCACGTCCAGCCCCTGAAAGCGTTGGGCGATGCGCTGGGAAACCACAGCTTCAGCCAACCCCGGTTGGAACATTCGCCCGGCTACCATTTTGAAACCCGACCGCAGCTTGTTGGACATGGCGCCGATGCCGCGAATTTGAACATTCGATCCCTGACTCATCCCCTTTCGTGCTTTGTAGATTAAGGTCAGAGTCTCCGGAGCAACGAGTGGCTGGTCCCCTTCCCGCGAGACGCCCTCAAGGTAAATTATGTTGTTGAGATTTTCGCGAGAGACGCTGCTGTTTATCTCAGCCGTACTGCCCTCGCGCATTACGATCAGGTTAAGAGGTTCACCGCTGGTGCTTAAAGTGAGGTCGATACCCCGCGCCAGCGCCATTACCATTAAAAACACACCCACAGTTAGCCCAATCGTGAAGGCTGTGGCTAGCGTGCTGGACTTACGCACCGTGATATTACGAAAGTTGTATTTTAACGGTAGGGGCATTATTCGGTGCTGCGTAGAGCCTCCGCTATCGTCATACCTGAAACGCGATAGGCTGAATAGACAACGCTAGCCAGCCCTACAAGAATTGAGACAACAAAAGCCACCAATAAGGTTAAGCGAGTTGGCACAAACGAATTAAAGTTCGGTATGACGAGACTAAAATCTATCCAGTTGAAGATTAATGCGGCACCACCGATGCCGATCAAAGCTCCCACGGTAGTCACCACCAGTGCCTCACCAACAAATAGCGTGGCAATGGTCCCTCGCTGAAAACCAAGAGCCTTGAGCATACCCACCTCGCGGGTACGTTCCCGCACAGTCATTGCCATCGTGTTCCCCATGACGAGCAGGAGCGAAAAGGTGATTGCCCCCATGATGCCATACATGAATTGCTTGACGCCGCCAAACATTGTCTCGAAGCTAATCGCAAAGTCACGTTCACTTTCCGTTTTTGTCGGCGCATCGGTATTAATAAATATCGAGTCGACTGCCTGGGAGATACGGGGCACATCGTCCGCCGAGTTCGCCAGGATACTGAAGGTGCTCACCCGATCCTTTGCCCAGGCCGGCACCAATTCATTCACGTAGTCGTGGTGGAAGTAGAGCGTCTTCTCATCGAGGCCAGTGGAAACGCCGCGCACAATGAACTCGACACTGCGATCATAAATTGGGCTTCGCAGCGTGATCCTCTGGCCGGGGGTGAAACCGTATAATTTCACCAGCTTCGCCCCAACAACGGCGCCTTGCCTGTCATTTATGAATGCCTGCCACTCGGGCTCAGACATTTTTAGTTCCGGCAAGACCTCTCGTAATTTGGCCGCGTCGACAGCGAAGTTGGCGAAGAAGTTTTTCTCGTCTATATAAATGCCACCGAACCAGCTAAACGGCATCACGCTCTTAACCCCTGGCACCGTCGCAATGCGCTGCGCCTCGGCCACTGGCAAAGTAAATCCGAGCGAGACGGCGTGCCTGGTAACCAGGCGCAGTGGATTGGCTGCGTCGTGGCCTTGAGTAAACTCGGTCAGTATCGTGGCCAGAGTAATTATGAGGAACAAAGAAACCACCAGGCTGGAGACGGTCAGCAAGGTGCGTCGCTTGTTCCGCAAGATGTTCTTCAAGATCAACCTACTGAATTTCATGAGATTTCCCTGCCCTCACTGTTAAGTCGAATCTCGAGCGCTCAGATCGACATCCCCTGGGAAAATTATTTGAAGATTACCTGAAGAAAAGGTTAACGATGTCCGTCAACTATCGACCCCTAACCATTTTGCGCGGCAGATGCCCTTCGACATCGTAAAGTTAGTGATTGTTTATTGTACGCGTATTCCTACGATCCGGTTTATCGAAAATTGCTGTACCGCCTGTTTGTCGGTGTCCCTTGGTGGATCACGTTTTGCCCGTTCCTAACTTGCACTGGTTGACTGACTAATACGCCGCCCTCGCGGACTTTGTTCAGATTAGTGTAATGCCAAGCTACGCCATCAACACAAAATGGACCAATCGTGCGACGAGCCAGTAGCCATGTTTAAGGGGTCCTTTGAGCATCACTCAATCACGGCTCCGCCGCCCGATATGCGGAAGCGGCTATGCCCTTCCGTTCCAGCTCCCCCACTAATGATTGGGGCTGCGCCCCAGGGCGTAGCCCAGAAGGAATACCGAACGGGCCGGCGGGGCAAAGCCACCGCCGCACATCAGGCGGCATAGCCGTTACAAAGCAGTCGCCTCAGGCCCTGACGCCACAATGCCGTTCGAAAAACAAGTGTTCCGCAGGTTCACGGGCAGTATTGCATGTTCAGCCTGTTAACCCGACAATGCCATCGAATCAAATGCGCCGTTCAAGCTCTATCCCCTGCCTGAGTTTTGTCTTCTTGCTGCTGCTGCTGAGTGGCAGCGGGCCTGTCATGGCGCTGGATTCCGGCAGAGACCTTTCCCAATATGGACACGACGTGTGGCTGACTGAAAACGGTTTGCCGCAAAACACTGTTCACGCGATCGCGCAAACCCGCGACGGATACATCTGGCTTGGAACTGAAGAGGGTTTGGCCCGCTTCGATGGCATAAAATTCACAGTCTTCGACAAGCAGAACACTCCGCAACTCAAGAGCAATTACATTCGCGCTCTGTTAGCTGACCGGCAAGGCGCACTCTGGATCGGAACAGCTGAAGGGCTGGTGCGCATGTTGAATGGGCAGTTCACCACCTTCACCACGAATGAAGGCCTTCCCAGTAATACGATTCAGGCCATTTGTGAAGATCGCCAAGGCAGTCTCTGGGTCGCTACCGCTACCGGGCTGGGCCTTTTCAAGAATGGTGGCCTTACCACCTTCACCGCCAAAGATCGGCTGATGGGAGGGAGTATCCAGGCGTTGTTTGAAGATGCCGGGGGTGCGCTTTGGATGGCCACGCCTTACGGTGTGGGCCGGGTGAAGGATGGTAACTTTACGAACTACACAGTTCGCGACGGGCTTGGCAGTAACAGTGTCAGAGCTATTCAACAAGACAGGGATGGCCGCTTGTGGTTCGGCTCGCTCGGTGGCTTGACGTCGTTCAGCGGCGGGCACTTCACAACCTATACAACCCGCGACGGTCTGCCAAACGACCGGATAATTTCCTTACATGCGGGCCGGGATGGTGATCTCCTGGTCGGAACGGCCGGCGGACTCAGTCGCTTCATGAACGGCAGGTTCACTGGTTTCAATACCGGAGAAGCGTTGTCAACCAGCACTATTCTTTCCCTGCTGGAGGATCTCGAAGGAAACCTGTGGGTCGGTACGGAGTCAGCAGGAATCAATCTGCTGAAAGATACGAAGTTCACTACCTACACGGTGAAAAATGGACTTTCAAACGATGTCATCAAGTCGATCTACGAAGACCAGCGCGGCAATACCTGGATCGGAACTGATGGCGGCGGCCTGAATTTGCTGAAGGATGGCAAGGTCAGCGTTTACACTGCTCGCGATGGATTGTCGGGGAACGTGGTGTTGGCCTTGTTCAGCGATGGCGAAGAAAATCTTTGGGCGGGTACACCCGAAGGATTGAATCGTTTTAGTCATGGGAAGTTTACTACCTATACTGCCGCCGACGGTCTGGCCAACAACGATGTAAGATCGATCTGTGCAGATCACCAAGGCAATCTTTGGGTCGGGACCCGCGGCGGCTTGACTCGCATTCACGACGGAGTCTTTCGAACCTTCACCGAACTGGACGGCCTTCCCAACGATCTCATCACCACACTCTACGCGGACGCCAAAGGAGCGTTATGGGTCGGCACGTTCGGCGGCCTGAGCAAACTCGCGAATGAAGAGTTTACAACGCTTACAACCAAGGATGGTCTCTCCAGCGATGCAGTTATCTCGATTTATGAGGATTCCGATTCGACGATGTGGATCGGCACTAACGGCGGCGGCTTGAATCGACTGAAAGGCGGAAAGCTCACTGCTTACACAACGCGCAATGGGCTGCTTGATGATGTTGTCTACCGGATCCTCGAAGACGGGCGAAACAACCTGTGGCTGAGTTGTCGCAAAGGCATCTATCACATCGACAAAAAAGCACTCGACGAACTTGCCGACGGAAAGATCGCCTCAATCGCGCCGGTGGCCTACGGTACGGCTGATGGCATGATGACGCGCGAGTGTAGCGGCGGTGGCGATCCGGCCGGATGGAAGGGTAGTGGCGGAAAACTCTGGTTCCCGACTATTAAGGGCGTCGCAATGATCGACCCCGAAAGAATAAAAACAAATTCCCAAGCGCCGCCGGTAGTGATTGAACAGATACGTATCGATGACCAATCGATAGCTCCGAGTGATCGCCTTGAGTTGCCGGCGGGCACTACGCGCTTTGATTTGTATTACACGGCGCCGAGCTTCGTGGCGCCGGAGCGAGTCAGGTTTAAGTACAAGTTGGAAGGCTTTGATAAGGACTGGATCGATAGCAGTAACCGCCGCATCGCTTACTACACTAACCTGCGTCCTGGCTCTTACACGTTTCGCGTGATCGCCGGTAACAACGACGACGTCTGGAATCAAACCGGAGCGACGCTGCACTTTTACCTGAAACCATATTTCTATCAAACTTACTCGTTTTACGCGCTTTGTTTGCTTGGGCTGGCCCTGCTGGCGTGGCTACTATATCGTCTTCGCGTGGGTGGCATGCGAGCGCAATTCGGCGCCGTGCTGGCGGAGCGTACTCGCATCGCCCGAGAAATTCATGACAACCTGGCGCAGGAGATGTCCGGGATATCAGTGCAACTGGAAGTAGTCGCGCGCACCATGCCGCCGGAGGCTGATGCGGCCCGGACCCACCTGGATCGTGCCCGGCGCCAGGTTCGCCATGGTATCGCTGAAGCTCGTCGCTATGTTTGGGACCTGCGTTCGTCGGCTCTGGAAAACAACGATCTGCCAACCGCGTTGAGTGAGACGGCGCGTCGCTTAACGAGTGAGACACCTATCCAGGCTCAGGTTGAAGTCAATGGTACTTTCCGGCCGCTGCCGCGATTGGTTGAAGACAATCTGCTGCGCATTGGACAAGAGGCCGTAAACAATGCTGTGAAACACGCGCAGGCGAAACGAATTTCTATAAATCTCGTATTCGATGCAGGGCGAGTCCAACTCAGCGTACGTGATGATGGTTGCGGTTTTAACAATCAAGTGGCGGAAAATGGACAGACTGGTCACTTCGGGTTAGTTGGCATGCGCGAGCGCGCGGCGCAGATTGGCGGCACGTTGTCGATTCATAGTAACGAAGGCTCCGGGACTGAAATAGTGGCTGACGCGCCGATTAGTGAAAAGTGAAAGGGATGGATTTCAAACTTGAAGTGGTACAGTCCAACCCGCAGGGTTGCCAGAAAGTAGCCGGTGGTCGTAGCGAAGCGTAGACCACCGGTTAAGCCAGGAGGAAGACTGCACCTCGACGGGGTGCAACTCTTTTTTTATTTGTTCCGGTGGTTTTCGCTTCGCTTCAACCACCGGCTACCATCTGCCAGCCCTACGTGCTGAAGCCAACAGCAACTATCAGACTGTTGCATTTCAAACTTGAATCCAGCAGGTGAAAATCGGTGAAAGGTGAAAAGTAAGAATAAATCTCAGCCGATAATGGGTGTTGATGTTTCACTTTTCACTTCTCAATGTAGTAAGGAGTTTGTATGTTCTGTCCACAATGTGGCTCTACTCAAAGTGAAGAACTGAAGTTCTGCAAAGTCTGCGGCGTAAACCTGCATGCCGTTATGCAGGTGGTTACCACGCGGGAACCCGAAGAGAAGTTTGATTGGAGCAAGACCTGGGTGCAGGAGATGTTTCTCTCTGCCGAAGAAAAAAAGAGACGCAAGGCAGAGCTTGACCTTCAGAGAGGGATTACACCCGAGGTTAGGCGTTACAACGAAATCAAAGCAGGCGTAATTGTCGGTAGCGTGGGCCTGGCCCTGGCAATTTTCCTGTTTGTCTTTATGGGAGGTCTTATTGCCAGCGGCAAAGTCACTCCTGACGTTGCCGAGATCCTTAGTCGACTTTGGATAGCCGGGGTGATACCTGTTTTTGTTGGCCTGGCGCTCATAATAAACGGCACGGTCGTCAGCAAGAAACTGGTGGAATTATCTAAAAGGGACTGGAAGCGCGAACAGGAGAGTTTGGCAGGATCTGCGGATCCTCGCCAACTTCGCTCCGCTGACACCAGTGATTTTACTGCCGCACCTTTCAGCGTCACCGAACAGACAACCAAGCACCTGGGACATTCGGGCGAGAAGTGACGAGGCTAGCCGAGTGGTCTTAGTTAGATTTTCCATTTGTGATTGGTGGAATCAATTTGGAAGTGCAACGGGTACCAGGTCAACATGATCGCTGTCATATGCGGTCAAATGGGGAGCGCGCCAATGCAGAACCGCGAGCGGTAGCGAGCGGATGTCACGGTCAACAGTGATCAGAGTGTTCTGGCGGATTCAACATTGAGTGCTGGCATCCGCTCGCTACCGCTCGCGGTTCTGCATCAGTTGCACCTCGAAGTCGAATCCACTATTTGAAATTTTTCATTTGCCATTGAAGACCACGGTGTCTGTTCAACTGGAACGAACCTGGCTGGTTACGCACAAACTGTGAACAACAAGATCAGCATCATGGTAATCGACGACCAGTCGGTCGTACGTCAGGGTTTTGTCGCGTTGATTAATACCGTGGCGGACATGGAAGTAATCGCCGAGGGGATTAATGGGCAGCAGGCCATCGATCTCTATCGGCAACACAAGCCGGACGTGACGCTGATTGATTTGCGAATGCCGGTCCTCGCCGGAGTCGAGGCGATTTCAACTATCCGCCGTGAATTCCCGGAGGCGCGGTTGATTGTCCTCACTACCTATGATGGTGACGAAGATATCTACCGCTCATTGCAGGCAGGAGCCAGAGGCTATCTGTTGAAGGATGTGTTCTTCGAGGAACTCGAAACTGCAATCAGGTCTGTCCACGCCGGAGCACGCCACATTCCTGCGAGCATCGCTGAACGACTGGTGGAGCGAATGGCCGGCTCAGATTTGACCGGTAGAGAAATGGAAGTGCTCGAGCTCATTGTGCGCGGTCAAAGCAATAAGGAAATCGGCGCCAGCTTGAGTATCAGCGAAGCCACCGTCAAGAGCCACATCAATAACATCCTCAGCAAGCTCGGCGTAACCGACCGAACGCAAGCCGCCACGACGGCGCTGCAACGCGGCCTCGTGCATCTACGTTAGGTGTTCAAGAAAACAATAATTTGCCATTTGTCATTTGACATTTTTCATTTGTCATTGGGAACGACAGGTGACCCTGATCGCTGCCCGTCCTTTGTCATCCCTCACGGGCGTCGGAGGTGTGTGAATACAACCGTCCGGCAATGAAAAATGGAACATGTCAAATGACAAATGGAAAATGGTTCTTGCTTCTCCAACTTTAGATTGATCCCCTTCCCCATCTTAGGGGCCATGACACAACCCCGGCGCGCTGTTAATCTCCGCAGCGTTCGCATCAGTTTCCCAGTCCTGGGTTCGTTGATTCAAGGGTTCTGAAATCCCTTCCTAACTTGTTGCACAAGCCAAGGTCTCTTGAATCGAGCGTTTGAGCCCGGGACTGGGCTCACCTTTAGATGGGCAAGCTAAGACCTGAACGCTACGGTCTACTTCCTTGACTGAAAATGAGCGTCTCCCAGGCCCCAAACGCGCACCACGTTCCGCAGACATCAAAGTTCACGGCATTAATCAACAAGTCATGAGAGGAGTTATGGTCTTGATTTGCAAAAGGATTCTTCTGTTTCTTGTCTCCATCGCAATCCTCGGTACTTTTGTTCCGGAAGCTTTCGCCCAGCAGAGCGCCACCGCCAGCATCAGCGGGACTGTCAAAGATGCTAATGGCGCGCTGGTGACCGGAAGCCAGATAACGGTTACTCAGAAAGCCACGGGGATCAGTCGTGCAACCACCAGCAATGGCGATGGATTCTTCGTGATAACCAACCTGGCTGCTGGCATTTATGAAATGAAGGTGCGGGCCAAAGGATTTGCCGACAAGATAATTCCCAGTGTTAACCTGCAAGTCGGACAAACGTTCGATCTTGAAGTGCCGATGGCAGTGACGGTGCAGGAAACGGTCACTCTCGATGAAGATAACTACGAATTTGTAAACAGAACTAACGCGGTGGTGGATGGAGTGATCCGCGATTTCGAGATTGAAAACCTCCCGCTGAATGGCCGCAATTTTCTTGAACTGGCGTTGCTTATCCCCGGCAACTCCCCGGCGCCAAACTTCGATCCCACCAAGAGCAACACGATTGTGATTTCTTCCGCGGGCCAGCTCGGTCGGGGAGGCAATGTTACGGTCGATGGCGCTGACGATAATGATGATGTCGTAGGAGGACAAGTACAGAACATTTCGCAGGAAGCCGTGCAGGAGTTTCAGATTGCCACCAATCGGTTCTCAGCCCAGTTGGGCCGATCCGGTTCGTCGGTAATCAACATCATTACCAAGTCAGGTTCAAACGAATATCACGGTTCCGGCTCGTTCTACTTTCGCAACAAGACGTTGCAGGGTCTGCCGGCAACTTTTGATCGCGGCCTGGGCGAAACCCCGCCATTTGATCGGCAGCAATATGCTTTCAGCCTGGGCGGTCCTATTAAAAAAGATCGGGCCTGGTTCTTTGGCTCCCTCGAATACCGCAACCAGGATGGAGCGGCACTTGTGGGTTCAAGAGATCTGGCGACACGAACAATCAGGCGGACCTTTGCACCGGCGCCGCTTAATGATCTGTTGAGCACTGAGCGACTCGACTGGCAAGCAAGCGCTAAGGATCACTTGTTCTTTCGCTATTCGCTCCAGCGCGAAGACGATGTTGCACCGAGCACGCTGGATCGCGCCATCGGTTCGGCTTCTCAGCGTCAGGGGAGCGTCAACAACACGCATTCCCTGCTCGCAAACTACACGCGCGTTTTGAATTCCCGCACGGTGAATAGTTTTAACTTTGGTTTCAGCACCTTCTTTAACGACATCGAGCCCGTGATTCCAGGGCCGCAGCTTACCTTTCCCAGCATTCAGGACGGCGCGTCCTTCCGGGTGCCGCAGGGTACGAAGCAACGGCGCCTGCAATTCACCGACACCATCTCGATGATTCGCGGCAATCACACCTTAAACTTTGGCGGCGAGATTCAGCGTGTCGACGCTGACTTTGATCTGCGGGTCTTCCAGTCAGGGCGCATTGAAATGATCGAAGACTTTCCGGACTTCGATCGCAACGGCGACGGCCGGGTCGATGATAACGACCTGCTCTTCGCGGTCACCTTGCGTAGCGGCAAGCCTACAGAACCACTACTGATTCCAAACGCCGACAGCACTTACCTGGCAGGCTTCATTCAGGACGACTGGCACCTGCATCCCCAGCTCACCTTGAATATCGGCCTCAGGTACGAAGTGGATACCGACGTCAAAAACGTCAGCCGCGTCAGTCAACTCAATCCGATTATTCTGCCATTTCTGCATGGCAAGCGCGGCCGGGACACGAATAATTTCGGCCCGCGGGTTGGCTTTAATTATGCGACCAAGGATGGTCGCCTGAGCCTGCATGGCGGTTATGGTATCTATTATGATCGCATCACACTTGAGATTCAGTCGCTGGAGCGCGGATTGGATGGCCGCGCGCTCCCGATTGAGGTGAAGGCCGGCAACGTCTTTTTCATTCCGCCGCCGTGCCTCTTCGACCCGGGGTGCGGCCAGTTCGCTCCACCCGCACCGACCCTGGCTAATCCGTTTTCAGGGTTTATCCTGACTGGCGCCGGCGCTGCGGGAATCAACATTATCGACAATGACATGCAGAATCCCATGGTGCAGCAAATGAACGTGGGCATTCAACGCGAGTTCGCTAATAACTACGTCTTGCGCGCGGACTACCTGCATAACTTCGGCACGCATTTCATCATCGGCCGCACAATTGGCAGTGTGTTCAATCCGGTCGTCGGCGGCCCTGACTCGGTGACAAATCTCGAGTCAAGTGTGAAGACAAAGTACGACGGCTTGCTTCTTAGTCTCGAGAAGCGTTTTTCCCATCGTTATCAATTCCGCGCTTCTTACACGCTGTCGAAAGCTTTCAACTACGCTAACGATGATCAGATTCCGTTTTCCAACGGTCCGCTCAACCCGAGCAATCTGCAGCTGGAATACGGCCCAACCCCAAACGATCAGCGGCATCGCTTCACGTTCTCTGGCGTAATGAATTTGCCCGCCGGAGTCCGCCTCGCTCCGATCCTAACTCTGGCCTCCGGTGTACCGATGGATATTCTTGTACCTGGCGGGGGCCAGAGAATTCCACAACTGCAGCGCAATGCCGGCGGCCGACTCTTTCATACTGCCGCGGAGTTGAACGCTTTCATCACTCAACTAAACGCCGCTGGGGGATTTGGTGGTGAGCCTTTGCCGCTGGTTTCAAGCGAGGCGCGTTTTAGCGATAACTTTAGTTCGTTTGATCTGCGCCTTTCGAAGGTTTTCAGGATCGGTGAACGTGTGAAGATTGAGCCGTTGATTGAGGCTTTCAACCTTTTCAACGTGACCAACGTGTTGGGTTTTTCCAAATCAAACTATTCGGGATTTTCGAACGTGCTGGTGCGTGACAATAACGATCCGAGCACTGCCGGCTTTCTGCGCTCATCGAGTTTTGGTCGGCCTGTCACTACCGCGGGCGGAGTGTTTGGCTCCGGTGGGCCACGTGCATTTCAATTTGCAGCGCGAGTTACCTTCTAGCGTGTTAAGTGATTGTCCGGGACCGCGGGCATCCCGCCCGCAAATGAGCGCAAAGCGAGAAAATGGGCTAGAAAGCGACTACCGAAAACCTACAAGCCTCTGGCGAGCGTTGCGGGCGGGACGCCCGCGGTCCCAGACAATCACTTGACGCTGGGCACTACCTTCTGATTACCAACCATTGAGCAAACCCGTCGAACTAAAACGCCAAATTGGTCTCGGTACGGCCACAGCCCTGATTGTCGGTGAAGTCATCGCCGTCGGGATCTTTCTCACTCCCGCCGGTATGGCCAAGTCGCTGGGTTCGCCGGTCTGGCTATTAATCGTCTGGCTGCTAATGGGCGGCATGGCTTTGTGCGGCGCTCTCTGTTACGGCGAGCTGGCAGCCAGATTTCCCGAAGCCGGAGGCGGTTATGTTTACCTGCGCGAGGCATACGGACGGCCCATCGCGTTCCTCTATGGCTGGATGGCGTTGTTGGTGATGGACCCTGGCCTTACGGCACTGCTCGCGGTCGGATTGGCCAGTTATGTTGGTTACATCTTTGGACTGTCGTCGTCAGGTCTCAAAATGGTAGCCATTGGCTCAATACTATTCGTAGCTTTAGTTAACATGCGTGGAGTCAGGCTCGGAGGCTGGATGATTCGCTGGCTTACCATTCTTAAACTCGGGTTACTTGCCTTCGTGATCATCTGGGGCTTTGGACTCAGGGCCGGACACTGGTCCAACTTCACGCCGTTGGTGGCCCAACGTCCAGGTTCGGAAGCCTTGTTGGCTGCCCTGGCCGGCGGCATTGTCGGTGCGTTTTTCTCATTTGGCGGCTGGTGGGATCTGAGTAAGTTGGCCGGCGAAGTGCGAGATCCGGAACACAACTTACCGCGAGCGCTGATCTACGGGGTGACGATCCTGACGGCTGTTTACATCCTCACCAGCGCGGCATTCGTGTATCTCGTGCCGCTGGAACAGGTCACCTCAGGCGAAACTTTTGCCGCACAGGCAGGTGAGGCATTGTTCGGTCATCTCGGCGGTCAGATATTGTCGGGCATTGTGATTGTGGCGGTATTGGGAAGTCTGGCAGCGGTGGTCATGTCGGCGCCTCGCGTTTATTTTGCGATGGCCCGCGACGGACTATTCATTCCGGCTGCGGCTGCGATTCATCCCCGCTATGGTACCCCCGCGCGCGCGATCATTATTCAAGCGGTGCTCGCCTCGCTGCTGGTGCTGGCCGGCACCTTCGACACGATCATGTCTTACTTTGTTTTTGTCGTCGTTATTTTCATTGCGCTCACGGTCGCGGCACTGTTTGTGTTCCGCCGCCGAGATCTACAAGGCATCGTCTATCGCACACCGGGTTATCCTGTCACGCCAATAATATTTTTGCTCTTGATTGCATTGTTACTTTTTCTTCTGGGCGGGCATCATCCCAGGGAGGCAATGATGGGCGTCGGAGTGGTGGTCATGGGTTTGCCGGTTTACTATCTGCTGTTTCGGCGGTAGGACGCTTTAGGGCAAACTGTTAGTCGTTCAAGCCGCGGAAATTTGCAGGTTGGGAAGGGTGGTTTACCCCCGCCTCAAGCTTCGCCTCCAGTTCGCGTGTGTTCAAAAAGGCGATGACATATTTCATGTTGGAATGATAATGAAACACGGCGGGGGTAAACCACCCTTCCCAACCTGCAATTTCCCCCGACTCGAGTTTTAGCCGGGTACCAACTAACAAACATCAGTGAGAGGAATTCAATGACCTGGATCAAAACCATTCCAGCTTCCGAGAGCGAGGAAGTAAAGCAGGCCGCGGAAGCGCAACGAGATTTATATCCAATCGAATATGCCACTCCTGTCCATCCCACACCGGACGGCGAATCCTCGGGAATCGTCGAGTCTCACAGCTTGATTCCGAAAGCCCTCTACCACGCGTTCGCGACCTACGGCTCGTTGATGTCACCGGACTTACCTTTGCAACGCCATCAACACGAGATGATCGCAACCATGGTTTCGGTCACTAACCGGTGTCACTATTGAATCGAATCTCACGCAGAGTTTCTGCGTCGGGTTACTTTGGATGGCGAGATGGTCAGAGCATTGGAGGACGACTACAAGAGTGCGCCTATCTCCGAGCAGGATCGAGTGATGCTTGATTACGTGGTGCAGGTGACGAAAGATGCGACCAGGATTTCACCCGCGGATCACGAACGACTGCGCGCAGTCGGCTTTGATGACCAGGGCATCCTGCAGATCACTCTAATCGCCTCCTGGTTTAATTACATAAACCGCGCTGCCGATGCCCTTGGTGTAGGTCGGGATTAGAGAACAAAGAGCGGGGGCAAGCCCGCCTTCCCCACCCCGAGCTGATCTCACTTGAGTTGCCAAACTTTCCTGGAAAGGCTTTCGAGAATTATTGATCGAGCAACTACGAAGTCTCGGGGTGAGGAAGGTGGGCTTGCCCCGCTCTTACTGTTGCGGCGACGTTTGCGGAGTCGAAGTCGGCGACGGTTTTGCAAACACTATCGGCGCGGACGCGATAATTCCCTTCCCCTCCTGAACGGTGAGCGACTGGTTTGGCTTGATATCCGAGATAGTATCTTTCGCCCCGCCGGGCCAGGTGATTTCCAAAATCAACGTCCGCCCCTCCTCAGGAGCACCCAAGCCAAAAACGATCGGCAACTCACTCTGGGAGCAGTAACTCGATCCTGTCTTCACCGTGTTGAAAAGTTTTTCCTTGGCGGTTTTCAGCATCAGCTTGGCGCCAATGCCGTCGCGGTTAGCTCGTGTGCCTATCGCCTTGATGCGCAAAAGATCATTTTGATTCGCATTCTCATTTCGCAGCAGCCGCGCCGGTCCGTTGTTTGAAGTTATCAATAAATCCAGATCGCCGTCGTTATCAAAGTCGCCGTAGGCCGCGCCGCGTCCGACAATGGCTCGTTGTAAAGCACGACCAAGCTGGCCGGTCTTCTCTTCGAATTTCTTTTTACCCTTGTTATGAAAGAGATGCGGCGCCTGTGCATACTTAACGTTAGGTTGCACCACGCTGATGTCGTCGGAAACGTGCCCGTTCGCCGCGAAGACGTCAAGCAGACCATCCAGATCGTAATCGAAGAAGAACACCGCGAAGGTCAACGACTGTGCCGACATTTTCCCGATTCCTGATTTCGGCGCCTCATCAGTGAAGAGGCCGGTACCGTCGTTGGAGTAGAGGGCCATGCTTTCGTTAGTGAAATTTCCGACGACGATTCCTTGTCGGCCGGATCCGTCATAGTCTCCCGCATCTGCTCCCATGCCCGCGCGCGCCGTTCCCGCTTCGCTAAAGGCCACACCGGCGGTCACCGCCTCATCTGTAAAGGTACCGTTACCGTTGTTTTTGTAGAGCTTGTTCGGCTCAGTGTCGTTGGCAACGAAGAGATCCATCCAACCGTCGCCGTTATAGTCGAGCAGGGCGACGCCGAGCGATTTGCAGGTGGGGTCGGTCAGTCCAGCGCGTTGCGTCACGTTTTCAAAAGTGCCGTTACCGCGGTTGTGATATAGCGTGGGACTCTGTCCCTTATACGATTGCGGGGTGCAGTAAGATTTATTTTTCCCGTCTAACGAACAGAGCTGATCAGTTTCAACTGACCAATCAACGTAGTTTGCTACGAACAGATCGAGCCTGCCGTCGTTGTCGTAGTCGAACCACACGGCACTGGTCGAGAATGACGGATCGCCGACGCCGGTCCGGGCAGTCACGTCGGCGAACTTGCTATTTCCCAGATTACGAAAGAGGTGGTTTGGACCAACGCAGGTGATATAGATATCTTCGTTGCCGTCGTTATCGTAATCGGCGGCCGCGACGCCGATGCCGTACATTTCTACCGCGAGACCTGCCTGCCGGGTGACATCCGTGAAGGTACCATCCTGGTTATTGTGATAAAGCGCGAGAAAGGTCCTTGGAGTTTTTCGCTCCGGCCAGGCGGTTGAATTGACGATCAGGATGTCCTGCCAGCCGTCGTTGTCAAAATCAAGAAAAGCACAGCCGGTGCCCAGCGTTTCCGGCAGATACTTTTTCCCGAAGGCGCCGCTGTTATGTTTGAAATGTATGCCCGCTTGCGTTGAGACGTCAGTAAATTCTATAGGACCCGACGGGCGCGGCGCGTTCGGACTTGGCGATGGCGAAGCCGTCTGGTTTGCAACTTCAGCAGCAGGGGCATTCACCGGCGTCGCTGGTTGTTTACAGGCTGAGAACAGGAGGAACGACACAAGTAACGAGCAAAGGATGATTAGATGACGTCGCATCAGTTTTTGAAGTTTCTCCGTTTTTGGAGTGCGCTGACCTGTCAGCGCTTTGGTCTGCGGCGACTTGGCGCCGCAATCTTTCGTTGAATTCTACTGAACCGTGGTCGCGACAGGTCGCGACCGGCCAAAAGCGCTGACAGGTCAGCGCACTCCAAAAACTTTGCCTCTGCCAGAGTCTTTAGTTGCCTTGCGCGAGTCCAGCCAAATCTCGATCAAGTTCGCGGCTGGTCCAACAAAGAAAAGCGCGAATATAGGAGCGTAGACTACCTGGTCCAGCCTTAGAAAAAATTCAGCCAGCGCTACGCAAAATGCCACTAAAACCTGGCCCTTAAAGGATCGAACCGTAGTCTTTGGATCAGTAATCATGAAAAAGATGAACAGTTGATACATCGGTCCGGTGATCGGAGCGACTTCTGCCTGCCAGGGATCGCCCGTAATCCAGCTGCGCAAGAATGCAAAGAGGAAAAACGAGACGACATAGGTTGCGCTAATGTGAAAGCGCCGCGCCCGCCAAATAATGATTGAGCCGAGAATCCAGATAACCATTAACGACCAATAGTTATTTCCCCACTGAATGCTGAGCACGGCCATTGTGTCCGCCGCCAAAAACAACAACGCCGCAATGCCAAAGTTCGACGGATTCCATACGTGCCGGCCCTTCACTCGGAGAACATACTTCGACATTATCGAGATGACGCTGCACAGGGCGTAAGGCCAATAGGCGGGTGAGCGAACCAGGATTCCCACACTGATGCCGGTAATGTAAGCACTCGCAAGATTCAGCCACTTACCGAAAAAGATGCGGCCGAGAATCAACTCCGTGATGAGCGCGGCGACAATTGCCAGCACCGTTTTTTTGTAACTCTCGAGGATGCCGTACGAGAGATGGCCGACCAGCAGAATAAAAGTAATAAAGAGCGGCGCGATGTATCGATTGTCGAAACGGATCTTTCGTCGCGCCGGCAAATCCAGGGGCGGGCGCGTCGAAGTGGTTAATGGTTCGCTCACAGGTTGACTCATGCCGCTTCCTTGATTTTGTGGACTTGGCCGATCACGGGGTTATCGATCGTTTGGAACTTACCCGACGGCCAGCGAATCACGGCCTTCACGACCAGCGGGTTTCTCCCTAAACCGAAATGAAGCCGCCGCTGGTTTTCGGCACAGAACCCGCTTCCGCCGGAAACAGTTTGTACTTGCTGCCGGCCGTTCCAGAATAGTTTAACTTCTGCACCCAAAGCGCTGCGATTGCTGGTGCTTCCTTCCAACTCAAAGTCGATCCAGTTATTCCCCGGCACGACGGTATTCTTATAAATCAACAATGGCCCGCGCTGATTGGTAACAATCACATCGAGGACGCCTCGATTCCATAGATCCGCAAGCGCGACCGATCGGCCGTCGTAGGTGTCAGTGGCGCCGACCGCCTGCGCCACATCGTTGAATTTGCCGGCGCCATCGTTTATCCAAACTCGCTTCTGCTGGTAACCAGACAAACTGCGCCCTTCCATCGCCGGCCAGTTTGCGGCGTCGCCGATTATCGAACTATTGCCGCCCGCGACTTTTGAAAAGTCGTACCAATAACTCTTGTTTCGATCCGCTGAGACATAGCCGTTGGTCAAATAAACGTCCAGCGTGCCGTCATTGTTGAGATCACCAAATTGCATTCCCCAGCTCCAGCCGCCCATTTCAACGCCGAGAGCTCGGGCCAGATTCTCGTATCGCACGCCCGCTTCAGATTTCACTTGCTCGGGAACCCAAAGGTTATTTCCCTGAATGAGCACGCCGTCTTCAGAAATATTTGAGACGTAGATGGCATAGTCTCCCCGGTTCAGGACGTCTCCAAACGCGGCTGTCATCCCGCTCTTGGGCGCAAAGCCGACACCGGTTTCTGCGCCTACTTCACGAAACTGTTTGCCATTATTGAAATACAGCTCCGAAACTCCGTAGTCGTTTGCAATAAACAAATCCTGGTGGCCGCTGCCCCGCAAGTCAGCAGCCGCGGCCGCCAGCGCCCAGCGACGACTGTCGATACCGAGTTTCGCGCTAACTTCTTCAAACCTTCCGGCACCGAGGTTATGAAAGAGATACTTTCGTCCGCCGTTCTTCGCATACTCAAAACTCTCCGGCATCATCCGCGTCGTTTGCAGATGCCAAAGGTCAACGGTTTCCGCGTAGTAGCCGCCAATGAACAGATCCAGCAATCCATCACCATCGTAGTCAAACCAGATCGCGGTGTTGGCGTTCACCCAGGCAGGCAGTCCGGTTTGGTCTGTGACTCTCGTGAAGTGTTTGCCTCCATCGTTGTGGAACAGTTCCGGGCGTCCCCACTTATAGAGGAAAACATCCTCGAAGCCGTCGTTGTCATAGTCTCCCCAGACCGCGCCCATTGATACACCGGTTCCCTGCTGATTGACATCGGCGAGACCTAACTCTCCCGCCACATCCTGGAAAGCTCCATTGCCCAGGTTGCGGTACAAGCAGTTTTTGCTGCCTTCCCCGCTGTTGGTGAGATAGATGTCCTGCCAGCCATCACGATCGAAATCGACAACTGAAGCACCTGCGCCCATTGCCGCTACCTGGGGCATGATGTGGTCAAGCTTATGGTCCAAAGTCGGAGCTTGATGAACAAAGGTAATGCCGGAGGCCTGGGCCACCTCCTGCAAATGAAAGCCGTAGCGCGCCAGGGCCTCGGTTGCGTCGACCTTTGAGGTGACTTCGCGCCACGCTCCCAAACGCTTGAGCACCAGCGGCGTGGCCAGGAGCGCAACGAAGACAACAGCGAGCAGAATTTTTGCGTCACGACCTGATGTCATCTTACTTTTCTCGACCTCAGGGCGTTTTGAAAGACTGCCGGGGTCACGTAACGCGTGTGGTACTTCTGCCAGTCTTCCGGGTGTTGTTTGTAAACCCACTCATCCTCGAGTTTGCCCGGAGCGGTCACATATTCCTGCTTCGCGTGATAAGGCAAAGGCAATACCGTCTTCGAAAACGTCGAGTTGTAGTCGCCATCTTTGATCCAGCCGTCGCCCATGAATACATAGTCGCGCACCCAACCGGCCGGTGGCGGCGGTTGCTCTGGGAAACGAAGCGACATCTCGTCACCGGCATTCATGATCACGTAGCGGTCGTCAACTTTCTCAAGCAGGTTGCGCACGTCGCCAAACCGCGTGTAGTAACCGATCAGATCTCGCCAGATCTGCTTCGAACTCAACATCCGATTGTAGTCAGGAATTTCCGGCGAAGAGGCATTCGGCTTATCGATTACTGAGTAACCACGATAGTGCAGGTCGGCTACTGCGGGATTGATGCGGACCGTTGTTGACTGGGTGTCGGAAAGACCCTTTGCCCATTCGATGGAGTCCCAAAAAATTTCCAGATTGGTACGCAGACGCAAACGGCGCGGTGTGTTCGGGCGGAAAACGCCAGCGAGATCGAAAAGACAGATTTTCTTGCGTCCGGCGGGAAAGCCAAGGTTCGGCTGCGCTACTATCCAGCCACCCTTGCCGTCGGGCACTTCCATGCTCAAGGCCCGCGGACGCACTTCCGCTCCCTGACTAATCGCCACGTTGATCGAAGAGTCAGTCGGGTGCATCCACCCTTTAGCAATCAACCACAGCGGTCCACTCTCCGGTACATCATTACCGAGATCGATCTCGACGTAATGATCGCGCGTCACTCCCTGGTAACGACCGCGGCCAAAATTATCCAGATACCTCTCATCAAGAGCGCTGACGATACCTGTCACGTCGTTCCCGTTGTCATCTACTGCCTGGGCGATCTTGTGCGGCGTCTCCACAGTGGTGATTGCCAATTTCGCCGGCGGAATAACAAAGCGTTCGTCGACGAAAATGTCAGTTCCAACCGGATGATCCACCGTCATCAGCGCTAATTGATCATAGTAATAGGTTTCCCAAAGCTCAGCCGAGATGCGCAGATCGTAGTAGCCCTCCCGCGCTACGAGTTCATCGTTGCCGATCTTGTACCACTCTTCCGTGGCTTCGACTCTGGCCGTCCCAAGGGTATTAATTCGCAAACCGATTGCCGAACTCCAGGGCACCGTGTCTTTCACAAACTTCATCTCTTTGCCGTTGTAAGCGAAAAGGAACGGACACGAACCTTTTAAGCGCTGCTCGGCAAGGATGGTTTGATCCGCTTTGGTTGCAAACTCTGCGCGCACCGCACCGTTGGGCCAAACGATGCGAATGACATCGGCGCCGGTTTGTTCACCGAGGCCAAAATGAACAACGGGACCGGTGACTAATTGCTTTTGCACCAGCAGGCCGGCTCGAATCTCCATCTCGCCACCGATGCCAAAGCTGTTGATGCGCTGATCTCCGGACGCCTGCGCGGCGCGCGGGCGGATTAGCTGCCAGTGATAGTTTTTGGTGCCGTGGTTAATTGCCTGGACCGGCTGGCCCTCCGATAAACCTATTAGATCGAGTCGCCCATCGCCATTAACATCCGCTGGTTGGAAAACAAAACTGGGTCCAATCCAATCCGCATGCTCGATTCCGGGAGGAGGATTCGCATTGTGAACTAAGGTGAACTTGTTTTCCCCATCGCTTAGCCAGCTAATCGCCCCAGGAACGTTTTTGCCGAATGGGTGTTCACTAAACGTGAGTAATAGATCATTGCCTCCATTGTTATCCAAATCGATCACATAAAGGTGATGGTCTCGATGAATGTACATTGGACCTTCATCAAAGAATGCAATTTGATCAATTTCCCAACCCTGGCCTTCGTTTTTGTCGGAGAGCCTGATTATCCTGCCGTCTACCTGCTCCGCGACCAGATCCAAAACTCCATCATGGTTCAGGTCACCTGCACTGATCGCCCTCAACGCAGGTAAGCCCGAAAGCAACTGGCGCTCTTTGAACTGGCCGCTTCTCTCGTTGGAAAACACATGAAGTTCGTCATCGACCTTGCTTATGTCCCCATCGTCAATGAGCGAGGCATCAGGATCGCCATCTCCATCAATGTCAGCCCAAACAAAGCTGCGCAGACCGGAGACCCCAGCGAACGGATGGATTTCGGCAAACGAGCCATCACCGTTGTTTCGCAGAACGCCTGGTAGGGCCTGCTCCGCGCCGAGGACGACATCGAGGTCACCATCTAAATCAATATCAGCGGCCCATGCTCCTGTGTAGTTCGCAGTCAAGACTGTCGCCGGCAACTTTGTTTGCGCAGTAACGTCGATAAATTTGTTGGCGCTCTCTTGTTTCAACAGACGAACGCCACCACTCCCTGCCAGGACCAGGTCTGTTTTGAAATCGTAATTGAAATCGAGTGCGACAACGCCGTCTCTACCCGGTTGAACGCCCGGCACTTCACCCGGGTTGTCCTCGCCATGAGTCCGCGCCGATGCCCCGGGAAACGGATAGCTCACATCGCCGATTCGCACTTCCTTTTCATTAGCTAACACAATGGCCGGCGCGCCTTCGCCGTTAAGTGAGATCGCGCCAATCCAACTCCACTTGCCCGCGGGAGCATTTGGCACCGGCTCAGACAAAAAGGTGACCGCCGTATCCGCAGGCGCAGATGTAAAAGTCGGCGACTCCAGGTCGATGAAATGAGTGAACGGTTGGGCTTCTTCACCGGGTGGCGGTTTGATTACTGATAAATCGTTGCGATATTCGGAGACGCGCACCAGCACGTTGCGCAGGAACGCGATGCGCGTTGCCGCAGCTTGAGTATCCGAACCAGATGCGGCTGCTTCCAGGGCGCTCATTTGCTGTTGCACCTCAGCAGGCCAACCCGCCGAGTGTTCGGCGAGTTTTCCGACCACGCGATGAAAGGTTTCGGCATCGCCGCGCTTGGCCGAGATGCGCCCTAGTTCAAGCAAGATGGCCAAATTGTCCGGTTGCACTTCCAGCATTTTTTGGATGAGTTGCTGGTATTCGGAGTCGCTGTTCTCACTTCCCTGCCGCTCGATCTCTTCCGCAAGTTTGTACGCGGCCAACAGGTTTTTCGGGTTGATCTCCACCGCCTTCCGCAGCGCGGTTATCGCTTCCGCTGAGCGGCCGCGGCTGCTTTCCAGGAGACCTAACAGGTAATAAATCTGATCATTTTCCGAGGCCAGCGAACGCGCGCGCTCAAGTCTTTCGGCGGCGACTTCGAAATTCCGCTGCCGCAGCGCGAGCAAGCCCCAGTTGGCCCAACCCGCCGGCTCGGGCGGCACGAGTTGAGTTACTTCGGCGAGCTTGGCGTCCGCACGCACATCATCGCCAACCTGCAGAGCGGCCAATCCGACGTAGAACGCCTTTACCACTTCGTTGTATTGTCGGGAGGATTTCGCCGGAAGCTTGGCATTTGGGCGGCACGCCGTCGTCAGCAGCAGAAACGTCACTAACAATACAGCAGCCGTTTTATGATGGTAGGGGTGTCTGATTCTCACCTCAGAAGGATCGCAAAGCAGTAGGGAACAACGAACAGGAATAGCGACAACTTTGTTGGAGGGCCAAGATAGCACACGAGCGTGAATAGGATCTGCACCCATTGGCGGACACGGCTCTCCAACTAAAGTATGACTTCCGAAATGCCGAGAAGAGCTACGATCAGGGGCTATGCCATGAAGTCGGTACCACCCGTCGGGGCGGAGCCCGCCCGACTATCACGAAAACGAAGGAGAAACGAATGTCGAGTGACGAAGTATTGACTAACCAGCAAACTATTATCGCCAACCAAAAGGCGATCCTTGAGAACCAGGAACAAATCAAAGCTAATCAGGCAAAACTGGATGAGGCGTTGTCGAACCAGGCGACCATAATTTCTAATCAGCAGGCAATACTTGCGAACCAGGACAAGCTGGACACGGTGGTTGCCAACCAGGAGCGAATTCTCGCCAACCAGGAACGGATCCTGGGGAAGTAAGCAAATAGAAGGCTGAGCGGCTTTTGAGGCGCGCCTCTCCTTTGGAGTGCGGTGACCCGTCACCGCTTTAGTCGGTTGCGACCTGTCGCAACCCTCCGTACGCGGAAGCTAATGCATCGAATCGGCGTCAAGCCGCCGAAAGACCAAAGCGGTGACAGGTCACCGCACTCCAAAGAGAACCATGACCGAAAAGCCACTCGCTTCAAAAACGCGCCTGCTTCCCGTGCTTGTGCTGGTAGTCGCCATTGCCATCTGGTCAGCTCTTTGGCTGTTGCGGGTGTTTCCCGAATCGGTGTTTCCTTCTCCACTGGCGGTAGCGAAAGGTTTGGGAGAAGAGCTGCGCACTGGCCGCCTGCTGGCCGACCTGGTGGCCTCTCTCTTCCGCGTTACAACAGGGTTCATGCTCGCGGTCGTGCTGGGAGTCCCGGCAGGATTGTGGCTGGGTCATCATGCTCGCTCGCGTTATGCCCTGCTGCCGGCAATCAATTTCTTTCGCAGTCTTTCGCCGCTTGCCTGGATACCGTTCGCTATTCTCTGGTTCGGCATCGGCGACCTGCCGGCCGTCTTCCTGATCTTCATGGCCTGTTTCTTTCCGGTTGTGGTCAGCACTCTGGCCGCCGTCGCCAGTATCCCTTCCGTCTATTTTCGAGTGGCGCACGATTACGGTTTCAACGGCCTTGATTTGCTGACCAAAGTAATCCTGCCGGCTATTGCGCCTCAGGTCATCACTTCTCTACGCGTCACAGCCGGTCTCGCCTGGTTGGTGGTGGTGGCTGCCGAGATGATTGCTGGACGCGACGGGCTGGGCTTTGCAATCTGGGACGCGCGCAACGGCCTGCGCATGGATCTCCTGGTAGCCGGCATGATTGTTATCGGAGTAATTGGCATGGTGATAGATCGTGTGCTGCAAAGGCTGACGAAGATTCCGAGTATTAGATGGGGATATGACGCATAAGCCGCTCAGCACCAAGGAAGTCTCTGTCAGCTTCGGCGCCATCGAAGTCTTTCATGATCTCTCTCTGGAAATATCACAAGGTGAATTCGTAGCGGTCGTAGGTCCTTCCGGATGTGGCAAGACGACTCTGCTCAATGTGCTATCGGGCTTTCTGCAACCGTCTTCGGGAAGCGTTAACTACTCAGGCCGCGTGCGCATGGTTTACCAACACGATAGCCTGCTGCCCTGGAAAACCGCGGCTCAAAACATCGCGCTGGGGCTTCGCGATCTGCATAGTGAAACAGAGCGTGACCGACAGCTCAAGGAGATGCTACGCCTTATCAAGCTGGAGGAGTTTGCTGCACATTATCCGCATCAACTCTCGGGCGGTATGCGTCAGCGCGTAGAACTGGCCAGGGCGCTTGCTGGAGATACTGATATCCTGTTGTTGGACGAACCGTTTTCATCGTTGGACTACTTAACACGGCTGCGTTTGCGACGAGAGCTGGTTCGCATGTTGGAAGAACTTCCGCGCACTGTGGTGCTGGTGACCCACGACATAGAGGAGGCGGCTCAGCTGGCTGACCGGATTCTGGTGCTTTCCGATCGACCGGCCAGGATCTGCCGAGAGTTACGCGTTGAGATCCCACGTCCGCGCGACTTAACGCATCCAAGAGTTGTAGAGACGGTGCACGCGATTTTGGCCGAGTTTGGACTTGAACAGGATAAGGTGTCGGCGGAGTCTTCAAAGGCCCGATGCTAATTTAAGGTTTGGTCTTTGTACTTGGTGCTTTGTACTTTGAGCTTTGTACTTTGTACTTTAGTTTTCAGGTTTCATTTTTGGTACTGCGACCCTGGCAAAGGTTAACGGTCCAGCAAGCTCAAAGTACAAATTTCAAAGTACAAAGCACCAAGTACAAAGACCCAAGACCTAAGACCAAAGACCTAAAACCCAATAAGGAACCTTTCTAATGCTTCGCTCACCCATTACCCGTTGGCTGGTTGGCATCGTCGCTTTCATCGTTATCCTTGGGGTGCTGAGATTTAAGCCCTGGCACTATGGCTCAGTCGGAGAAATGTTTCGCGGCCGATCAAACACGTCGCTACAGGAATTGAATGTCGGCTACTTACCCGTAACCTGTCACCTGACTTGTCCGGTTACCGATTTCGCTACCCGGACCAGTACTTCCTATCGATTTAATTCACAGCGGTTTACTGATTTTCCCACCGTCGTCGAGTCGATCAAAGGAGGACGTTTGGACGCGACTTTCATGATCGCGCCGCTGGCGATGAAGCTCCGTGAACAAGGTGTACCCGTCAAGATAGTTTACCTGGGACATCGTGATGGCTCGACCGTGATCGTACGCAAAGACTTACCGGCCCAGAGTCTGATCGATCTGCGTGGAAAGACCTTTGCGATCCCCAGCAAGTACAGCAATCAATACCTCGTGATTCGCAAACTTATGGACGATCAGGGTGTGAAGCCCGATGAAATCCGTTTTGTAGAACTGCCACCGCCGGACATGCCGGGAGCATTGGCCGCTAAAGCCATCGACGCTTATTTCGTGGGTGAGCCACATGCGGCCAAAGCAGAACTCGACGGCAGCGGCCGCGTCCTCTACCATGCAAAAGATATTTGGCCACATTTCATTTCCTGCGTATTGGTGGTCACCGAGAAATTGATCCGCGAACGACCTGACGTGGTGCGTGATCTGGTGCGCGGCATAGCAGAAAGCGGTGAATGGGCCGACGGCCATCGCCTGGAGGCGGCAAAAGTAGTGGCACCTTATTTTCGGCAGGATGAGAAAGTTATTCGCTACGTGCTGACACAACCGCCTGATCGCGTAAGCTATCGAATGCTGACGCCGACTGATGACGACTTACAAAAGATCAACGACATGGCAGTCAAAGCGGGAATTTTGGAAAAGCCAATCGCCATGAAGGACTTAATCGATCGGCAGTTCATTCCGCTCGATATAAAGCCCGCGAATATTAATGTGGGGCAGTAGGAGCGGTGATAAGCAGACGGTTTTCTGGCTCCAGAGGAGCCAAATGTTTATAGACTTTGTGGCTAACAACTTTTGGCGCTCCAGCGGAGCGCAATGTACTGGTGGCTGAGTACCGAACCTTGAAGTTTCGCTCCGCTGGAGCGAAGAGACCTGTAGAACCCAGAAGTCTATAAACATTCGGTCCCTCCGGGACTAAGCGATTTGGTTTAGAGACTCTGTCGGGGAAACAAGAATTCGCGAACTTGCTACACAAAGAACGTCCGGTATTCCCTAAAATCCTATTCATGAAAACCTTCCGAACTTGTGTTTTTTGCCTTCTCTTAACCGGCCTAGCCTTGTCCGGGTTTCGTTCCAACGCATCACTCGCCCAACGCCCAACACCGACCAGCCCAGCCCTCGCCTCGCGCGAAGACGCTTATCGCGCCAATAACATCGGCGTGGCGCTGCTCGAGCAGTTCAAACATAAAGAAGCTGCAGAAGCCTTCCGAAATGCTTTGAAGATCGATCCAAAGCTGAATTTGGCGCGGATCAATCTAAGTATTGCTCTGTTCAACTTACCCGATCTGCCGGCGGCGCAGCGTGAAGCACAGGCCGCCGCGACTCTCGTGCCTGCAGCTCCGCAGCCTTATTACATCATCGGCCTGATTGCAAAACTCCAGAGTAGAGCTGACGAAGCCCTGATTGCTTTTCAAAAGGTCCTGAAGATTGATCCAAATGATGTGGGTACAAACATCAACGTCGGTCAACTCTATTCGCAACAGCGCAAGTACCCGGAAGCAATTGCGGCCTTTCGTCTGGCGCTGGCCGCCGAACCTTACAACGCCACGGCGCTCTACAGCCTGGGCCAGGCCTTAATGCGCGCCGGCCAGCGCGCAGAGGGACAAAGTGTTACTGAACGTTTCAGGCAACTACGCGAACGCGGCAGCGCTACGACTGTCGGCAATAACTATCTGGAGCAGGGTCGCTACGCTGAAGCTGTTGCTTCCACCGGTGCTGAGCGCGAATTAGTCGATCGAACCATTCCAGCCGTCACTTTTGCAGATGGCACCGCCGGCGCCTTGTCCGGGTCGGCAGACACAGCTCCAGGACCAGCAATGACAGCGGCAACTTCATCCGTTTTTGGGCGCCAGTTCAAGGTGAGCAATTGGAACGAAGCGAGCCGCCAGCAGGTCGCGGCTGCTTTCGGCGGCAGCGTAACCGTCTTTGATATGGACGGTGACGGCAGTCTCGATCTTTTCTGGTTGGCTGCTTCCGCACAGCATTTGTTCCGCGGCGCTGGAGGTAAGTTCACAGATGTTACTAATCAGTCTGGCGCTCTGGCTGCGAAGTTCAATGGCACGCCTGTGGGCGCCGTCGCCGGAGACTATGACAATGACGGCAAACCCGACCTGTTCGTCATACGCGACGGCAGCCTCTCGCTTTATCACAACGAGGGCAGCGGGAAGTTTGCGGACGTAACCGGAGCAGCGGGCATACCAGCATATCCATTCCTCCCATCGTCAGTGGCCTTTGTGGATTTGGACCACGACGGTGACCTGGACATTCTCGTAACGGGTGCAGCCGATCTTTCTGAGGGTCCTAAGGGCGCAGCTGTTTTTCCGGTTGACTTCGCCGGCGCTCCCAACCTGTTGTTGCGCAATGATGGGAATGGAAAGTTTACAGACATTACTGCCGCGGCGAAGTTGAATTCCGTAGGGCACGCAGTCGCGGTCATACCAACAGACTTTAATAACCGGCGCGACATGGATCTGCTCGTCGTCAATTATGATAAAGCGCCCGCGCTTTACAGCAACCAACGGGACGGAACCTTTCGCGATGTCTCAAAAGATGTTGGCCTCGACATCGAAGGACACTGGAGTTGCGCTGCGGCTGGCGACCTGAATAAGGATGGCTTCACGGATTTTTTCCTTGGTCGCGCAGACGGGCCTGGTCTCTTCGTTATCAGCGATGGCAAGGAAAGATTCAAAACAGCTGCCGGGCCTGTCGGCTCGGAGGGGGCGCGAGCGGTACAGTTCATTGACTACGACAATGATGGCCTGCTCGATTCTGTGATGCTTACTGATAAAGGCCTGCGCGTATTCCGAAATGTTGGGGATGGCTGGATGGATACAAGCGAGGCCGCTGTATCTCGTGATTTGGCGGCCGGCCCTGCCGCAGCCACAGCGGGGCGTCTCTTTGCTGCAGGCGATATCGATAACGACGGAGATATGGATATCGTTTTGCTCTCGGTTTCCGGAGGCTTGCGGTTGGGACGTAACGACGGTGGCAATAGAAATCATTCACTACGCGTCAAGCTCAGCGGCAAGGTAAGTAATCGCAGTAGTGTCGGCGCCAAGATTGAAGCTCGAGCGGGCAGTCTGGTACAGAAACTTGAGACTTCATCGGCTAGTCCGTCAGCAGCACCGGCAGATATTATTTTCGGATTAGGCAAGCGCACCACTGCCGATGCGGTGCGCGTGATCTGGCCTGCGGGTATCGTTCAAGCCGAAACCGAGATTGCCAAAACGCCTAACGGTGACCCTGCGAATCCCCGCAATTCGTTCGTAACGCTCAACGTAACCGAACTCGATCGCAAGCCAAGCTCGTGTCCTTACCTCTACACCTGGAATGGCGAACGCTTTGAGTTCATCACGGATTTCATGGGTGGCGGTGAGATGGGTTACCTGGAAGAACCGGGACGCTACAACACGCCTGATCCGGTTGAGTATGTTCGCATTCGCGGAGATCAACTAAAGGAACGCAACGGTCGTTACGAACTGCGCGTGACGAACGAGTTGGAGGAAGCTCTTTTTGCGGACCGCTTCCAACTAATCGCGGTGGACCATCCGCAAGACTCGGAGGTTTACCCAAATGAGGGTATGACTGATCCGCCTCGTCCTTTCAAACTCTTCGTAACACGCGGAGCACGGCCGCCACTTACTGCCGTGGACGATCATGGAAACGATGTGCTCTCACGAGTGACCCGCATGGACCGGCAGTATCCTGATGACTTCCCTCGTGATTACATTCGTGGTTACGCCAGCGAACACACGCTGACAATGAAGCTGGCCGAAGATCCCGCGACCTTAAAAACCGAGGCGGGACTTGCTGGGACCGCGGGCATCCCGCCCGCTTCTGGGAACGGCTATAACTCTAATTCAATTGACTCTGCCGCTGCCGGCGGCGGGCGAGGCGCCCGCGGTCCCAGTAAGAGCGATCAGCTTTCCTTTCAACGCCAATCCAGGAATCACATAGTGTTGTTGTTAACCGGCTGGACTGACTACGCCTGGTCGAGTGACAACGTGGCGGCGGCGCAAGCGGGAAAGAAAATGACGCTGCCCGCCCTTCAGGTGAAGGATGCGGAGGGAAATTGGCGCACAGTTATTGAAGATATCGGCATTCCCGTGGGACGACCGCAAACCGTGACCGTCGATCTCACCGGTAAGTTTCTCAGTTTGAGTCGTGAGGTTCGTATCGTCACCAGCATGCGGATTCTTTGGGATCAGATTTTGGTAGACACCTCAGACCAGCAGTCGCCGCCACGAATGACGCGGCTCGACCCCATTGACGCGCGCCTGCGCTGGCGCGGTTTTTCGCGCGAAATTACGCCCGACGGCCGTGAGCCTTTCGGTTACGACTACGAGCACATTTCGTTTACTTCTCCCTGGAAAGTTATGCCGGGACGATATACGCGCGAGGGTGATGTGCGCGAGTTGCTACTCAAGGCAGATGACATGTTCGTCATCTCATTGCCAGGCGATGAAATCAGCCTGTCGTTTGACGCCGGCAAGTTGCCGCGTTTACGCGCCGGATGGAAGCGTACTTTCCTGCTCTATGCTGACGGGTTCAGTAAGGAGATGGACATAAACTCCGCCAGTCCGGATCAGGTGTCGCCGTTGCCCTTCCATGGCATGACTCGATATCCCTACGCGGAACCTGAGAGGTTTCCCATGACGGCTGCCCGGCGCGCCTACTACGATAAATACAACACGCGGCTTATCAACACGGAGATATCCTCGATTGATGCACTCCTATCATGGCCGAGGCAGTAGCCCGACCCTGAGGACGGCTTGTTTGCTGCGAAAGAGCCCCGGGCCGCTACACAGTTTAGGAAAAACATGGAACTCATTCGATATTCCGTAGCTGCATGTCAGACAGATTTACCAAATCCGGTTGAGCGCGGCGCGATGCGCGCGAACACTGATCGGATGCTGTCGATGATTGATTCGGCGGTAATCGGCAGCGCCCCGTTTCTGCCGGTCCGCCTGGTTGTCTTCCCCGAATTTGCGCATGCGGCGCCGGTCTTTCCCACGGTCGGGGAGCTAATCGAAAAGCTTGCAGTTCAGATTCCAAACGAACACACCGAACGGCTACAACAAAAGGCACGCGAATATGACATCTACATACAAAGCGGGTCGATGCTGGAGGTTGATAATAAATGGCCGGGGGTTGTTTTCAATACGACGTGTCTGATTGGACCATCAGGAATTCTATACAAGTATCGTAAGGTCAACCCCTGGATTCCGTTCGAGGTTCATGCCAGTCCTCACGATATTGAGGGCTACGATGAACCAATGTTTCCAGTGGCCGACACGCCAATTGGTCGCATTGGGTGCGCTATTTGTTACGACTGGATATTTCCCGAAGCAATCCGGCAGCTAGCGGCCAACGGTGCGGAAGTGCTGGTGCGCGTTTCCGCTTACATGGATCCCTGGGGCGCGACTGAGCCGATGGATTGGTGGACGATTGTGAATCGCTGTCGCGCCCTCGAGAACACTGCCTTTGTAGTGGCCTCAAATCAGGGTGCGAGCTTAAGACACTATCCGCCCTACTCCTGGCCCGGCGGTAGTCAGGTGGTCGACTACGATGGACGAATTCTCGCACAGGCCAGCCCGGGGCCTGGCGAACGCATCGTCGTAGCGCCGGTAGATATTTCGGCGTTGCGACATGAGCGCGAGGTCCGACGCGGTCATCACATGCTCGCGCACCTGCGCACTGAGGCATATCCGGTATATGGCACGCATCGGTATCCACCGAGGGAGAATGGTGAATCCAGCGCGCCAACGGAGCTTTCGTACGAGGGAAATAATCGTCTGATCGATGAAGCGAAACGACAGGTCTGATCAAGAACATTCCCTAAGTTCTCCCCAGCCAGCAGTGTGAGCCTGCGTGATTGATGAACCATCCAACGAGCCAGCGAAGCTGGCCGACAGAGTGATAGCCCCAGGTGAGGCGCAGCCGAGCCTGGGGTTACATCCAACCTAACCACCGAGCCCACAAAAGTGGGCGAAAGATGAGTCATGCAAGAGAATCGGCTTGAATCGATTTGGAGGGATCTGCAATAGTCAGTTGACGTTTTACCAGAATGCTTCGCATGCTCTTCCGCAGGCTAAATCCCATGACGGAGCATGTAAATGTCTTACACAAATCTCCTATATCATATTGTCTATGCGACAAAGAGTCGTACACCACTGATTACATCAGACCTGAAAAGTCGGCTACACGGTTATTTGGGCGGCATTGTAGGTGGTCTGGGCTGTGTGCCGATAGAGATCAACGGAATGGAGGAACACGTTCATCTACTGGTACGTCTGCGCCCGACAATCGCCGTGTCCGAGTAAGCTGAAATCCCTTTCTTCTCTGTGGGCCCAAAGGCAAACGAAGGGTCGTTTTGCGTGGCAAGCGAAATATGGGGCCTTCACCGTTAGTGAATCGCAAGTTGGGAAAGTGAGGAAATACATTCGCGAGCAAGAGAAACATCATCGAACGATGTCTTTCGAGGAGGAATTCGAAGCACTGCTGAGGAGCAATCGAATAGACTTCGACGAGAAATATTTGTGGACATAGCGATCTATCGCCCGCTTCGCGGGCTCCGAGACTAGGTGTGATGTGACCCCAGGCTCGGCTGCGCCTCACCTGGGGCTATCACTCTGTCCGCCAGCTCCGCTGGCTCGGTGAGTTGTTCAACGCAAGCAAGCTACAGGCTCACGTGAGGCTCGCCTCATCTGGGCTATCACTGTGTCCCCCAACATCACTTAAAAGATGCTGTCGCCCGCTGCGCGGTTAAAACGCGTCCGCCATCGAACGAACCTTGAGCTGTTTGCGAAAGTCGCTCAGCGCGATTGCCTTTGCAGTCCGGAATTCGACCTCAACTTTCCGGCCAGGGATAAGATCAAAATAGTTATCCGCAAAAAACCCGGCGTAATCCGGCGCCGACAAATAGACAGTGCGCGCAAACGTGTCCGCCGACAAAGTAATCTTGAATCCGCCACGCTCCGGTGCTGCATTGGCCTCGATTTGCGGCTTGGGCATAGTTAGGTCCTTGTAGGCTCCGAAGAAATGTTCATTGCTCGACACCCGCTTGCCGCCCATCAATACCTCCGCAAGCAGAAGCACCCCTTTCGGATCCTTCCCTGCCAGAAAAGTTTTTATGGGAACGGTTAAGTAAACTTTACTGTTGAGCGGCGCCACCTCAATCTTCTCTTGTCGACTCCACAACTTGTTTCCTTCGAAGTCGAGTAGACTCAGACTCAGTTGCGCCGCAACCGGCTGTAACCGATCAGAAACGACAAAGACTTTGAGGTTATCGTTTTCCACTTGCGGGCTGACGAGAATATCACCGTAGAACCGGCGCGCGTAATACTGCAAAGCCTTCCATCTTCCGGTGTAGTCGATACTGGACCACGAAGCCACGGGCCAGCAGTCGTCGAGTTGCCAGAAGAGTGAACCCATGTTATGTGGCATGATGCGCCGCAGATGTTCAGCCCCGATCTTGATCCCCTCCGCCTGCAGTACCTGGCTCACGTAGAGGAAAGATTCGAAATCCTTCGGCTGGGGATACTCGCGCAGCATGTATTCTTTTATTAGCTGGTTACCGCGCGGATGACGCTGATGCGCCATCATTACTGGCGAGTTAATATCTTGATCTGCGGTCATCGTGTAGGTGTTAACTGTCTCGAGCTGAGGAAACGACTGAAAGCCGTATTCACTCATGAAGCGTGGAAACTGTTTTTCATACTCGCTGAAGGGCAGCGCCGCGTGCCATACCTGCCAATAGTGAACATCACCCATCTTCTGCGACTCGTTGTCGTCTTCCAGGTTCGAACTGGGTGAACTGGGCCAATAGGGCCGGGAAGGATCGAGCGAGCTGCAAACCTCCGGCAGTACGCCGTAGAAGATCTTCCGGTAGTCGTCCCAAAGGCTCGCGGGCAGTTGGCTCTTCCAGCCCCAGTGAAACCAGCCAGACTCGATTTCATTATTCCCAACCCATATCACGATGCTCGGATGATTGCGCAGCCGCTTCACGTTATCGGCGGCTTCCTGCCGCACGTTGTCCAGAAACGCCTGATCACCGGGATAGAGGCTGCAGCCAAACATGAAATCCTGCCAAAGAAGAATTCCCATCTCATCGCAAAGTTCGTAGAAATCGTCACGCTCATAAATACCGCCACCCCACACCCGCAACATGTTCATGTTGCTGTCGCGCGCCGATTCCAGCAGTTGCCGGTATTTGGATTTACTGATGCGGGTCGGAAAGCTATCGGCTGGAATCCAGTTGGCTCCTTTGGCGAACACGGGAACACCATTGACTACGAAGGTGAAACTTTTGCCTGACGCATCAGGTTGCTGCCTGAGTTGCAATGATCTAAGCCCCGTGCGCGTCGTCGTTTCTTCAATCGGTTTACCGTTGATTAGCAATCGTGCCTTGAACGTATAAAGCGGATGAGCGCCGAGTCCGTTAGGCCACCAAAGCGCCGGACGGGGAACGACGAAGTCGAGCGCCACACGATTTGACCCGGCCGTTAAGCTCACGTCGCGTGTTGCCACGATTCTCTTGTCGGTAAGGTTCTCAATGATGATGGTTGCGCTGGCATTATTGTCAGCTATGACTTCAACTTCAGCTATAACGCTGGCCGCCGCCGCCGTTACTTGCTTCGGCAGGATGTGCAGATCTTCGAGGCGTGCCTCATTCCAGGTCTCAAGATAGACAGGACGCCAAATACCGCTGGTTACAAAGCGCGGTCCCCAATCCCAGCCAAACTGATAAGGAGCCTTGCGCGTATGCGGACTTGTCTTTTCTCCCTGGTCATTACCGGCCGGGAGCTGATAGCTCATTTTCGCCATCAGCGGCAGCACTTCATTAATGGGCGAACGAAAATGAATGCGTAACGTATTGGCGCCGGCTTTGAGTTGCCGCTTTGCATCAATCCTCCAGGTGCGAAACATGTTGTCAGTATTCAGCAAGGGTTCATCGTTTAGAAAAACGTTGGCGTAGGTATCAAGACCCTCGAAGACCAGGTCGATGTTAGCGCGGCGAAGGATTTCGGGAGTGACCTCAAAAGTCGTCTGATAATCCCAGTCTGTCTTGCCAATCCACTGCAGGTTCTGTTCGTTGTCGCGATAAAAAGGATCGTCGATTAGCTTATTATTGAGCAGGTCAGTGTGAACACAACCCGGCACGGATGCCGGATACCACTTATCCTTACCAACCTCGCGAAACTGCCAGCCTTTGTCTAACGTTATGCTACGCATGCCGCTCTCTTTTCGCATTCTGGTCTGAGATTGGGATGTACCGACCATCAGAGTTAACAGCGTAAGAATGAAAATCAGCAATCTTGCGTTCATCGGTTAGCTCACTTTCCAAAAGAGAAGGCGCTGGTGCAGTTAGAGCTATCAATCACTTTCATTAACACCGCGGCTTTAGCCCGGTGATCAGGTAGGGAAGCAAAGTGAAACCGTTTTAAACGGTTTCCCGTTTTTCATCTCGCTTAGATCACCGGGCTAAAGCCGCGGTGTTAATGAAAAAGGACGGTAAGACGCGCCATTACTCAAAAAGATTTTACTTTGCTTTCTCATGCTTTGGCTGTTAAAAGAATCGCCATGCTGAAACGCTGGATTCTTTCCTTGATCATTTTTGCACTGTCATCAACTGCCGTGACAGCGCAGTCGGAAGTCCCAGCCTCACGACTTGCCCATCTGCGCCATGGAATAAATCTCAGCCACTGGTTTGCACAGGCCGCTGATTATTCAAAAGCTCATCTCGAATCACACACCACGGCGGAGGACATTGCGTTAATCAAAAGCATCGGCTTTGACCATGTTCGCCTCACCATTGAACCCGCGCCGCTCTTCAATGACGATGACCCAGGAAGACTAAAAGCCGATTACCTGAAGTATCTCGACAACGCGCTTGATGTGATACTCGCCAATGGTTTGGCCGTGATCGTTGATATCCATCCCTCCGATCAATTTAAGTTAAAGCTCAATAGCAATGATCGTCAGATCGAAGCGTTCGGCAAGTTCTGGCGAACTTTGGCCGAGCACCTCTCAACGCGTGACCCTGAGCGCGTCTTTCTCGAAGTCATCAATGAACCGATGGTGGAAGATGGCTACCGTTGGTACGGCATGCAAGGGAAACTCATCGCCGCTGTTCGCTCGGGCGCACCGCGGCATACCGTAATCGCTTCTGGTCACAGGTGGTCGGGTCTCCCTGAGTTGTTGTTTCTGGTGCCTTATGCTGACCGGAACATTGTATACAACTTCCACTTCTACGAGCCGTTTACATTCACGCATCAAGGCGCAACCTGGGCCGGCGCCCATCTGCCCTTCTATAAGAACGTTCCCTACCCTTCGACTCCGGAAGGCGTAAGCAAAATCCTCGACACGGTTCAGGATGAGCCGGCACGCTACAATCTGCTTCGTTATGGAGAAGATGGCTGGAACGCGAACCGCATCGACCACGAGATTGGGGTGGCTGCCGCCTGGGCCGCGAAATATCAGGTCCCGCTTACCTGTAACGAATTCGGAACCTTTCGCAACTTTGCGCCGCCCGCAGATCGCGCCGCCTGGATTAAGGACATGCGCGCGGCGCTGGAAAAGTATGGCATCGGCTGGACCATGTGGGACTACGCGGGCGGATTTGCGGTGGTCAATAAACAGAACGGCCACGCGACACCTGATGCAGAGGTTGTGAAGGCTTTGGGACTGCAGAAGTGATCACCTTTTGGAGTGCGGTGACCTGTCACCGCTTTCGTCCGTCGCGACCTGTCGCGACACTGCTGGCGACAGGTCGCCAGCGACCAAAGCGCCGACGGGTCGGCGCACTCCAAAAGATCATTTCAATCCCAGCGCCTTCAAGTAACCCCGATTGATTCTGCAGTTCGCGAACTTTACCCGCTCCAGGTAATCGCCTAACGCCTTCTGCACTTTCTCTTTTGGCGGGCGATGTTTTCGCACCTCTTCATAAGAGGTCCGCGGTCCCTCCGCGAAGCCGATGATCGCGTCCCAATCCGCAGGCGTGTTTATCGAGACAGCACATGAGGTCGCATCCATTCTCTTGAACGGCCAGAAGCACCAGCCAATGTTGTTCTTATCCAGCAACGTCCTGAAGGAAGTAATCCACTCGTCGGTGTTTTCGCCGGACTCACCCATCCATACCGGCACATTATGTTTGTCGCGAAAATCCAAATACTCCTGAATGGCTCCCTGATTTACGTCCATCCAGTACTTATGAAAAGTGTAAACGAGTTTTGCGTCAAAGGGCGGTCCAAAAACTTTGAAGTTCGTGTCCCATTGCGCGCCACCAAGAAAGATGACGTGGTTACGGTCGACCTGTCTTATACCAGCCACAATCCGGCGATAGAGCGGCTCCAGTCTCGGGTTCAGTTTGGTGCCGTCAAAATAATGAGCAATTGGTTCGTTGAGCAGATCGTATCCGATGACTGTCGGCTCATTTCGATAACGCGCTGCAAGCTTGCGCCAGATGTTAACAGTCAAATCCTGGCTCTCGGGGTTTTCAAAAAGAAATGGATAGCCCCAGCTGTCGTCGATGTTGTCTCCCGTCTGTCCGCCCGGTGCAGCATGCATGTCGAGAATCACATAAAGATTCGCTTGCTTGCACCAGCTAACGACCTGATCCAAAAGCCGGTACCCTTCTCCCTCCAGCCTGACGGGAACTGTGTCAGAAACAAACAAGCGGTAGCTGAAAGGAACCCGAACCGAGTTGAACCCGGATCGTTTTATGAACCTGATGTCTTCCTGCGTGAGGTAATTCTGATGATAAGTTTTCCAGAACCGCCGGGCCTCGTCTTCGCCAACCAGTTCATTGATTACCGTTTGTATCCTTTGCGGCGAGTTCGCGGTCTTGAACTTGAACATATACCCTTCGGGCAGTAGCCAGTTACCCAGATTGATGCCTTTTAACTGTAGAGGCTTGCCATCCGACGAGACCAGATCCTTTCCACGAGTCGTCACGAATCTCGCCTGGGCATGAATCGAGATTGATGCTGCCAGGATCAGCAGCAGAATAGTCCCGCACAACAACTGTCGTTTTCCACGTCTTGTCATTGTTCTAATCCGCTTGGACCTAGGTAGCGTCGAGTGAATTGCTGGGACCGCGGGCGTCCCGCCCGCATGGGCGCACAGCGCGAACTAGGGCTTACCGACATTACTGCCTTTTGTCCTTGCCGCGCATGGTATTTGACTTCGCTCGATGGGCGCAAGAAAAGACCATGTATCAAACGTCCGAACCGCCAGTGTACACAGAACTCTTCAGCCTGAAAGGCTGCGTCCGGCGCTACCCCGCTCAGGTCGTTGTCTTGACGCATACAAGCTGTCTGATGAAACTTCGTGTTAACATGCGGCTCGCAATACTAAATAAGTCAGTTCGCCGCAAACAACTATGAAGATTACTCGAGGAGTCTTTGCCAGCACCTGTCTGTTTATTTTCCTGGCAACATCACTCCATGCACAAACTACAAAACCCGAGCCATCTGCGAAACCAACTATCGTAATCGTCCATGGCGCGTGGGGTGGTAGTTGGGCCTTTCGTCGTGTCGACGAATTACTCCGGCAAAAGGGATTCAACGTCTACCGGCCGCAACTCACGGGATTGGGTGAACGCGTGCATCTCAGTAATCCTGACATCGGACTCAGCACGCACATTGATGATGTAGTCAACACAATTCTCTTCGAAGATCTTCATGACATCATTCTCGTGGGCCATAGTTATGGCGGCATGGTCATAACGGGCGTGGCCGATCGCCTGCCCGATCGTATCCATCGCCTCGTTTACCTTGATGCGTTTGTACCTAACGACGGCGAGAGTGTGATGAGTTTTCAGGGCTCGCGCGGCGATTGGTTGAAGCCCATGATCAAAGGCGATTACATCGTACCGCTCTGGGTGAAGCCAGAGCAGCCGCCGCCCCATGACGTGCCGCAATCACTCAAGACTTTTACTGAGCCAATCTCGCTGAAGAATAAAGCTGCCCTCAAGCTTGCGGCTACATACATACTTACCGTGGCGGCGGGCAAAGAAGCGAAGGACGACGACTTTTGGCCTCAGGCCCAGCGTGCGAAAGAACGCGGCTGGCCTGTCCTGCAATTGACCGCAGATCACAACGCGCAATGGTCGGCACCGGAAGCTCTGGTGGAAATGTTAGCCGGCATTCGCTAAAGACTCGGTCCCCGATCAGTGTCTTTGGTTCCAAACGGCTTTGTGCAGAAGGGCGGCCCTAAGTCCGCATTAGCGGACGACCGAAAATAGCCCAGCGATTCTTCGCTGGGATTGCAAGCCCGAGATGAAGTCCGTGAAGCAGACGGCTGAAAGAATAGAAGGTCTAAAGGTTATCATTCAGCCGTCCGCTTCACGGACTACAAACCCTTCAACATTTTTACCCCAGCAGTGAACTGCTGGGCTACTATCAGTCGTCCGCTTTGCGGACTGAGACCTACTCCTTATCCAAAGCCACGCCAAATTTATTTTGTGAATACTACTCGCTTGCCTAACAACGAATCCACAAGCCCCAACAGATCGCGTGATGGCTTCAAGTTGTTTCTCATAAGCTTCTTAATCCTGTTTCTGGAATTGGCCGCTATTCGCTGGTTTCCGGCTCACGTTCTTTACCTGACCTTCTTCACCAACGTGGTGCTCCTGGCGTCTTTCCTTGGCATGTCGGTCGGTTGTTTGGCAGCGAGCCACCGGCGCAACTATCTGAGCTGGACGCCGCTGCTGCTCGTGGTTGCGTTGGCAGCCGCGCACGCGGTTGAGATAAGCAGTGGCTCGTTCATGAACTTCGTCGACGTTGGCAATCAAGCTTCGCCGCAGCAAGTCTACTTCGGGACTGAATATCACAGTCAGGATCTGTCGCGTTACGCGATCCCCGTTGAAATTCTCTGCGGGTTTTTCTTCATTGTCATCGCACTGGCGTTTGTCGGCCCGGGGCAGGAACTGGGCCGCGGCCTCAAGCGGTGGCCCAGCCGCGTACAGGCTTACACGCTAAACATCGCCGGCAGCATTCTTGGAATCGCGCTTTTTGCGGCCTGTTCCTGGTTGGAGATCCCAGCTTACTGTTGGTTCTTACTCGTGGCCCTGGGGCTTGGCTATTTCTATTTCGTCTCACCCGATGATCGTTTTCGCGGCCGTCTGCTGGGTTGGGGTTCGTTGACGGCGATACTGCTGTTGCTGGTCGTGTGGCTCGCGGCGTTCACTTCCGCGCACGATAGGCGCCCGGGTCAGCCTGCAGCGCAACAATTCTGGTCGCCGTACTACCGGATCGATTTCAACCAGGCAGACCTGTCGCTTTCAGTAAATCTGATCTATCACCAGCAGATGGTTTCACGAAACGAGAACTTTCCGGCCTATGCACTGCCACACCTGCTGAATCGAGACGCGGGCCGCCCGCCGTTCGAGGATGTGCTGATAATCGGCGCCGGCTCAGGCAATGATGTCAGCCGGGCATTGCAGTGGGGCGCGAAACAAGTTGATGCAGTGGAAATTGATCCTGCGATCAATCGTCTGGGACGCGCCTATCATCCCGATCGGCCTTACCAGGATGCGCGGGTGCGGATTCAACTGGACGACGGTCGCAACTTTCTTCGTTCGACCGAGCGAAAGTACGATTTGATTGTCTACGCCCTGGTTGATTCGCTCGTGTTACATAGCGGCTACAGCAATATTCGGCTCGAAAGTTTTCTGTTCACCCGGCAAACGTTTGAAGATGTTCGTCGTCACCTCAAGCCAAACGGAACCTTCGTAATCTACAACTATTTTCGTCAGGGCTGGCTCGCCGCACGCTTGCAAAGAGGATTGGATGAAGTGTTCGGCGAGAGCAATTCGTTGGTTCTGACTTTGCCTTACCGGAAAGTGATCGACCCCGAAAAAGCGACCTTCGGCGACTTCACCATTTTCTTCGCCGGAGCGACTGGAGAATTACGAGACTCGTTTTCTCGTCAGCCTGACTATTGGTTGCGTGATGATCAGCCGCCAGGGCCGGCGTCACCAAACGGCTTTCAACAACCGGGTTTCGAACAACCGCCGGAGCCGGGAGCGGTAAACCCATCTCACTGGCAACATTTTGGATTAGCGAGCGTGTTACCACCGGCAGGCGGGCTAAGGACTGCTACCGACGATTGGCCATTCCTCTACTTGCGTCAACCGATGATACCGACGCTTAGTTTGCGAGGAATGTTGATCATGGGCGGATTGGGGTTGCTGCTGATTTTTCTGTTCTTGCCACGAACGAAAAAGGATGCAGGCCCGCCGGTTGACAGCGGCGCTATTGCAACGAGATTAGCCAGCACGCTCAACCTTCAACTCTTCTTTTTGGGCGCGGGCTTCATGCTGGTTGAGACCAAAGCGGTAGTCACAATGGCGCTTCTGTTCGGAAGTACCTGGGTGGTGAACTCAGTCGTCTTCCTTGCCGTTCTCGTCATGATTCTCTTCGCGAACTTGTGGACGCTTCACTTCAACCCGGCGCGGCTTTGGCCATACTACGCAGGTCTGCTGGTAACACTGGCGCTGAATGCGATTGTCCCTCTCGATTTTTTTCTGGGAATGAGCCGCAGCCTCCAGGTGCTTGGCTCCTGCCTGCTCGTGTTTGCGCCGATACTTTTTGCCGGGGTTATCTTTGCTGCCTCATTCAAACGGACCAGCGAGCCCGATCGGGCTTTCGGCGTCAACATTGCCGGCGCGTTGCTGGGCGGGCTGGCCGAATATAGCTCGATGCTGCTGGGATTTCAGTACCTGGTACTGGTTGCGATCGTGTTCTATGCACTGTCTGCAATCGGCCTGCGCAGAGTCGAAGCGAAAGAGCGGGGGCAAGCCCACCTTCCCGACCTGAGAGACTCTCCGATTGCGTGACATCTAGAGCTTGAAAGCCCCTCAACCTGCGATTAGCAACCCAAGTGTGATCAGCTCGTGGTCAGGAAGGCGGGCGCGCCCCCGCTGCTTTGCTTTTCATAAACACAACTCACCCGAACGGTGTCGTAAACTTCAGACAGACCGGCGACGGCACTTCAGCGACATGACCTGTAGCGTTGAGTCGACCTGTTTTGGCATCGCGCCGAAAAGTGACGATGTTGTCAGACTTTTGATTTGCGACCAACACAAACGCTCCGGTTGGATCAATCGCAAAATTGCGCGGAACTTTTCCTCCGCTTGATTGATGAGCGACGAAAGTCAACTTACCGTTGCGCGGGTCGATTTGGAAGGCAGCGATACTGTCGTGACCGCGGTTGGAACAGTAAAGGAATCGACCGTCGGGAGAGACATGTATGTCTGCGCTTGTGTTCTCACCAGTAAAATCAGCGGGCAAGGTTTGAATAGTCTGCACCTCTTTCAAAGTGCCCCGCTCGCGGTCGTGCGCGAAGGTTGTCACGGTCGCGTGCAGTTCATTTATGACGTAGGCATACTTGCCGTCAGGCCGAAAAGTTATATGGCGCGGGCCGGCGCCAGGTTTGAGTTGCACCCAGGGCGTTCTACCCGGAATCAGCTTCCCTCTTCGGGCGTCAAAGCGGTAGATCATGACTTTGTCTGTTCCTAGATCACACCCGTAAGCGAAACGGTTCGCGGGGTCCAGCACAATACAGTGGGCATGAGGTCCTTCCTGACGCTCAACATTTATGCTCGAGCCCTGATACTGCTTCAGGTCGGTAGCTTCACCCAACCTCCCGTCATTTCGTATTGGCAGCACAGCAACGTTGCCGCCGGAGTAATTCGCAACCAACACAAATCTACCGCCGCGGTCGACGTCCACATAACACGGTGCGCCGCCCAACGACGGCTGTTGGTTCAGCAACCTCAAATTGCCGTTACGTTGATCAACAGCAAAGGAACTCAGGGCGCCACTCTTCTTGCCGCCAAAATCCTCAACTTCATTGACTGCATACAGATTTCGCCTGCTTGGGGCGAGGGCAAGAAACGAAGGATCTTTTACATCTTTGGTTGTCGCGGCATGCTTTAATTCGCCCGACCCCAGGTCCAACCGGTAAAGATAGATCCCCTTGCTTTTGCCGGACGTATAAGTCCCGACATAAACAAGCAATTTACCTCGGGGCTCATTTCGAGCAAAGGCTAGCTCCGGAAGCGCAAATCCCAGCGTCCCCAGACCCGCGATCTTCAAGAATTCACGCCGCGCAAAGGCATCATTTAATATTTTGTAATCCACGTCTAAAGTTTTCTCCCCGCAAGAGTTTTGCCGCTCGGACAGTATAGGCTTTGTTTTCCTCACCCAGTGCTCAAAAAAATGTGGCCCCTTTTCTTTTTGGTTTGCGCGTTATTGATTGAGGCAGCAATGGCGCGGCCCGTGCAACTTTGAAGAAGGAAAAGGAGATATGAAAAAGCAAGCTCTTAGAACATTGGCGATCCTTAGTCTGCTGTTAACCATGTCAGCGGCAATCGTTCAAGCTCAGTCCAAACGAAGCATTATCAACATCCCGTTCAGCTTCACAGTCGGACATAAAACACTTCCGGCCGGCGAGTACAGCGTCGAACCCAACCGGAGGGACTCGAACAGCTTTTGGCTGATTCAAAGCGTGAAGGGAAATGATAGTGTCCTCTTTACGACCAACTCCGTCTGGTCCAGCGAAACGAAGAACAACTCCAGGCTGGTCTTTAACAATTACGATGGCCAGTACTTCCTCTCGCAAATCTGGAATGCTGGAGACAACTCCGGACGGGAGTTACACATGCCCCGTGTGGAACGTCGGTTGGCGAAGAGCCAGATCCAGCGAGAAAAGATAATCGTGATCAGAGGTGCAGGCGAGTAACTCGCCCTCGTCCGCACGGTTGAAAATTCGTGAAGCCTGGGGTATCGCGCAGCGAAATCCCAGGCTTCGTGCTAGTGATTTGCTGGGACCGCGGGCGTCCCGCCCGCAAGTGAGCGCGAAGCGCGAAAACAAATTGGAGCTACTCCGGAAAGACTGCGCGCCGGCGGCGCGTTTTGCGGGCGGGACGCCCGCGGTCCCGGCAAATCACTTGACGCTGGATCTCGCAACGGCGCCTAAACGAGTCGTGACCGGCGAGACATTCCAACCATCCACTGCCAACAATGCCCCGGTCGTCCCTAAATCTTTTAGTTGATAGGTAGCCGTGACCTCTCTGCTCTCCCCGGGTAACAAAGAAAAATAGTTGTCCTGCCAAATAACCGGCAGTACATCACGCTCAGAAGCTCGCTGCTTAACCTGAAGATGAACGAAGAAGGCCACGTTGCGACCAGGATTTGAGACTCTGATGTGAGCAATCTCCTCGCCATCTTTACGCGTCGTCCGGCTCGATAGCACCAACTTCGCCGGCTGAAGTTTTTGCAGTTGAGTCATATCAGCGTAAGAACTTGTAGGCGTGTAATACCAGGTAGACTTTTGCCAATCAAGCACATCATCCTTCGTTGAAAGCCAGTAGAAGTTTGAGCTGAGTGTTTGACCACTGCTGTCTTCGAGCAATAAGCGGAGAAAATAAGTATCCGACAGACCTTCGATTTGCGGAATCACAAAAGGCGCGGAGTTGCTATCAGGCGGCAGGTCAAGCTTCAACACTTTTGAAAACTTTGCAGCGAGATTAAGGTCAAACAGTTGCACGGTCATCTTTAAGTCACTGAGCGGTTTCTGTGTTGTATTCACTGCGAGCACGGATTTGTCGGCATAAGAATATTGTACGTGGACCGGCTCGCACGCTTTCTTCGTTCCGAAGTACCCACCGCCCGGCATTAAATAATAGTCATAGAGGTGCCAGATCATGGAAGGCCAGGCGTTGTTCAGCATCCACTGAATGACGCCCGTCGAGTTGTACCTGTTCCCAGCAAAAGCCTCAAACATCGCACGTTGGCCTTCGTAAGCCATCAACTGCGATTTCATCGCGTAATCCGAAGCGTCTGTGGCCGGCCCATAACGCGCATTGAGCGCTTCGCTGAAGACTTTTAGATCTTTGAATTGTCCACCGCCCGCGTGATACGCCCAGGCTTCATTGATTGGCCAGAGATGATCCTTATTCAACATGCGTCGCAAGCTCTCGATTGGCGGCACGGCGGGACCAGGACTGATCTCTGTGGCAAAGCCATGAGCGCCACCTAGTTTTTTGTCGGCTAGCCAATATGACGCCGGCACCCATTCATAGGGGCCTTCCATTTTGACTCCACTTGCACCCGTAACCGTGCTCGGCTTCGCGGTGGCGGACGAGAGGAAAGGATTAGGCCACTGATACTGCTTCAGGATTTCAATGTACATCTGTTCGACATCCGGAGGTGGCGGATTGTCGCTACCATTCAGCCAGACCAGCAAACTCGGATGATTACGCAAACGCCTGATTTGGTCGGCCTGCGACTTCGCGGCGATCTCGTAATCCGCTTTATCCCAGGTCGGTCCTTCGGGATATTCTGAGGTGTGCTGCCAGTGCTCCCAATGGGAACAGCAGCACCAGCCGGCGATGATCAGAATTCCTTGCTCATCCGCGAGTTCAAAAAAACTTTCCGGCTGTAGTTGGCCCTCCAGACGAATCGAATTCAAGTTCATGTCCCTGACATACTTGAACTCTGATTCAACGCGTTCAGGCAAGGAGCGCAGGAAAATATCAGAGGCCCAGCCGCCGCCACGAATAAGTACATTGCGGCCATTTACTTTGAACACCCGATGGTTCTGACTATCGAGTTCTGAGGTGATTTCGCGAATTCCAAAGCGGGTGGCCTGACGATCTGAGATCGTGCTACCAATCTCAAATTCGGTTACCAGTTCATGCAGGTTCTGCTGCCCCATTTGCACCGGCCACCAAAGGCGCGGTTGCGAGATATTGAGTTGCGCGAAATCGGCGGATGTGAACGAGACTGATTTCGTTTCCTGCGGGCCAAGCGTCACCTTCTGCGAAAGATGCTGGCCGGCAAGACGAATACTCATCGTGCCTGTCACTTCAACATCTGTTGCGTTATGAGCTTCTGCATTAACGGTCAGATGTGCAGTCTCCAGTGAGGGCTGATCAAGATGTGAGACTACCTGCGGATATCTGATGCTTACCGGGCCACTACTGGTCAAAGACACATCGCGGAAAATTCCCATGTTTTTATCGGGAGGCATGGGGTTCCAGTCCACCCAGGTCCAGGCTAGATCGCCCGGCTCCGGCGGAAATATTTCCACTGCCAGCGTATTCAGGTCGCCAACCAGCGCAGCCGTTCGAATGTTCAATTCATGGATGCGGAAGGTTCCGGCTATCTGATCCGAAGTGGCGATCTGCTTTCCGTTGAGCCAGATGTTTGCGCGAAAGTTAATTCCTTCGAAGTTTAGCCAGACATTCTTACCGCGAAAATTTGCGGGGAGGCGAAACTGCGTGCGATACCACCATGAAACCTTGAAAGGGCTGTCATCGGGCATCGGAATATTTGAGAAGTTAGTACCTACCGGATAGCTGCAGCCGGGCATTAGCCGCAGATTCTTTTCGAACAATGGATCCGGATAAACTTTGTCTTCTACCAGATTACCAGCAATCGTAGACGGCACTGTCGCCGGATACCACTGCTTCGGTTGGAAACTCTTAGTGGAAATTGCATCGCCTTTTTCTTTGACCTGCGCCGAAGACTGTATGCTCCAGCCCTTCCGCAGAAAAAGTTTGCTGGCTTGCGGTGCTCGACGCCGGCTTGGGTTATCAGCGAAGGCGCCGAGACTCAACAATAAAATTATGCCTCCGGCAACGAGGGCTCTTCTCATAAAGCACTCTTCCTCAACACTTGATTGACTGCGAAAGCATTAAGCGGGAGCATCGGGGCCGGCCGCAGCAAATGGCCAGCTCGCGCTACGCCAGGACCAGACCAGAAAAACGCCGGCTCCCAAAGTAAGCATGCCCAGGCCGAGAACGATAACCGGCCAGGGTGTAGTTGCAAAAATAAATATCCAACCCACCAGCGCGATAATGCTGGGCAGTGGGTAAAGCCACATCCGATAAGGACGGGGCATGTCTGGCGCGCGCTGCCTCAGAAGTATAAGGGCAAAAACTTGACCGATGAATTGGACCAGGATTCTGGTTGAAATAAGCGCATCGATGACGGCGTCAAGAGAGAAGAAGCTGCAGATAATTGAAATCACTCCCAGCACGATCAGAGCGACGTAGGGAAATTTCTTCGTCGGATGCAGCCGGCCAAATACTTTAAAGAAGTAGCCATCTAGCGCGGCGGCATAAGGTATTCGTGAGTAACCTAGTAGCAGCGCGAAGACCGAACCGAAGGCGGTCCAGAGCACCATCGCGGTAAAGATAGTCGCGACCTTCGTTCCATAGATCTTTTCCATCATCAATGAAACCACGAAGCCCGATTCAGGATGCGCCGAAGCCGGAACAAACTCGCGCCATGGCACAACCCCGATAATGGACAGATTGATCGCGAAGTAGATGATTGCGACGGCGATCACGCTAATAATGATTGACCGGGGAATTGTTCGTCCCGGTTCTTTCACCTCGTCGCCGATGTAGCAGATGTCGTAATAGCCCAGATAGTCGTAGACGCCGATCCGCGAAGCAGCACCCAGGCCGAAGAGAAAACCCAGTGAGAAGTTGAACGCGCCAGGTGGAAAGTCAAAAGCGCGGGCGGCGCTGAAATGCATGACTCCGGTAACAATCACTGCCAGCGTGGTCAGCAAGGTGCCGATCCATAGACTTACAGTGATGGTAGCGATTGAAGTAATGCGCCGATACAGAAGTACGATGTTCACAATCCCGACAGCGGCGGCGACCATCAGTGTCTGGCTGGTTGTAATTCCCGGCCAGACATACCCGGTATATCGGGCGAAGCCGATGTAACCGGACGCTATCTCGAGTGGGCCGCTGAGAATGAATTGCCAGATGAACAGAAAAGCCATGAGTCGTCCAAAGGTCTCACGACCGTAGGCCTCGCGCAGGTAAATGTAAGACCCTCCCGATCCCGGCATCGCGGCGCCGAGTTCGCTCCAGACCATGCCGTCCGGGATTGCGATCAAAACGGCAACCGCCCAGCCCACCATTGCCTGTGGGCCACCAAGCGCCGTCATCAAAAGAGGAATGGTGATGAACGGACCCACCCCAAGCATGTTCGACATGTTTAAGGCGACCGCCTGAAGCAGTCCAAAGCGTCTCAACAGAGGGCGGCCTTCGTTTTCGCTTTCCGGAGTTGGGTGGTTCATATGTATGAAGGGCGGCGCACATCATATCTAAAACCAGAGCAGTGTAAAGAGACTTTTATTGGAGATTGATCTAATATTCGTTCGACATTTCTGACGAGGTTTTTCTAACTAGCTCCGACGTCCCGTTGGGAGCGTGATGTTTATAGAACCAGGCGCCCAAAGGATCCTTCGCTCCAGAGGAGCAAAACCAATTGTGTCTCCGGAAGAATTGCGCTCCTCTGGAGCCCGCTGGTGAGTCCGTTAACAATAAATTGTCCCTCGGGACTGGTAAGGGAGAAGCTGAACCATGAAACTGAAAGTTCTTTCCGCAATCGTGGCATGTATGCTCTTTGCCATAGCACCAACAGCGCTTGCCAGGACGAAGATGCGATCCGCATTGGCAAAAGCGCCCACGAAAACTCTCGTCGAACGGATGGGTTACCCTGCGGATACAAAACTATTGATCGTGCATGCCGACGATCTGGGGGTGGCCCACTCAGTCAATCAGGCTTCGATCAAAGGACTCGAAAGCGGCCTGGTTAGTTCCGCGAGTATCATGATTCCCTGTTCCTGGCTTCCCGAGATAGCTGCTTACGCGCGAAGCCATCCCGAAGCCGATCTTGGTCTGCACCTTACACTCACCAGCGAGTGGGGTCTCTACCGCTGGGGTCCTGTTCTCGGAAAAGAGCAGGTGCCCTCGCTGCTGGACCGCGACGGCTATCTTTACCTCTCGGAAACTGAAGCTGCCGCGCATATGAATCCAAAAGAGGCGGAAGCAGAGATACGCGCTCAGATCGCGCGGGCCCGAGCGTTAGGTATTCAACCAACCCATCTCGACTCGCACATGGGTACGCTTTACCAAAATCAGGCTTTGTTTGAAACGCTCTTCCGCGTGGCACACGACAACAAACTCCTCGTTAGAGTTTCGAAGGAGTGGTTTACGAGAGCGCCGTTTCTACCTTCCCTGCTCGGTCCGGACGATGTCGCGGTGAATAGCGTCATTAGCATTGAACCCAGCGTCACTGCCGATGGTTGGGCGAAGTTCTATGCCGACGCCATTAACAACATTCAACCGGGTATCACGGAAATGATCGTGCATCTGGCGTATGACGACGAGGAGATGAAAGGGATCACCTTTGCTCATCCCGATTGGGGCTCGGAGTGGCGCCAGCGCGATTTTCAGTTTGTTACCAGTGACGCTTTCCGCAAGCTACTCAAGGACAACAACGTTAAGCTGACGACCTGGCGGGAAGTTGCGAAGTCGTTGCGGAAAACCGGCGATTAGGAGACAACTAAGCAGCGGGGGCAAGCCCACCTTCCCGACCTGAGAGGTTCTCAAATCGACTCATTGATTGCGTCATGAAAGGCTCTCAATGGAGAATCGGCCACGCACTTTCATTAAGCTCAGGGTCAGGAAGGCGGGCTTGCCCCCGCTTCTTGCCTAAAGGGGAACAAGCCTCGCTTTCTACCCTCAAATTATCTAATATCCGCCGTTTTTCGCTTCATGAATTTCGTCGGCAATGAGAGAATAGGCCTGCTCCGCCGATCCATTCCCGAAGGAAAACAACAGAACATGAAAAACACTGCGCTCGCTTTGGCGGTTGTTACGCTTTCAATATGCTTTGGTCTGCAGTTACAAAAAGTTAACAGTGCGAGCGTCAGCAGCTTGAAGGCAACGACTATGGATACTCCTGCTGGACGAAGCCCAGCTGCGGATGAACGCGGCTCAGTTACCGCCGACACCAATGACAGCGACGAGTTTTTTCAGATTGCCTTGAAGCCTGGATTGGAGCGTGACAATTCACAAAAAATTGAAGCCCTGCTCAAGCGCATGACGCTTGAAGAGAAGGTAGGCCAGATGACTCAGCTGGCCATCGGCATGATTGCAAAGGGCCAGAACCAGGAGATCCAGATCGATCCGGAGAAGCTGGACAAGGCGATCGTCCGCTACGGTGTCGGATCAATTCTGAATGTTTCAGACCAGGCGCTAACTGCTGACAAATGGCACGAGATCATCGGTCAGATTCAGGAGGCGGCCACAAAGAAGGCGCGTCTCAGCATTCCTGTCATCTACGGCATCGATTCGATCCATGGTGCGAACTACCTACAGGGAGCAACTCTCTTCCCGCAGGAGATCGGGATGGCTGCCACCTGGAATCCTGAGTTGATGAAACGGGGTTCCGAGATCTCAGCCATGGAAACGCGCGCCGCCGGCATCCCCTGGAGCTTTTCACCCGTGCTTGATATCGGACGGCAACCGCTATGGCCGCGCTTCTATGAAACGTTCGGCGAAGATCCTTATCTCGCCAAAGTAATGGGCGTAGCCTTCATACGTGGATTCGAAGGAACAGACGTGTCGTCACAGGATCGTGTCGCCTCCAGCTTGAAACACTACATGGGCTACAGTCTTCCGCTCACCGGCCGCGACCGCACGCCTGCCTGGATACCCGAAAATGAAATGCGAGAATATGTGCTGCCTCCGTTCGCAGCTGCAGTCAAAGCCGGCGCCCGCACGGTTATGGTCAACTCGGCGGAGATCAACGGCGTTCCAGGGCACATCAATCATCACATTCTTACCGACATCCTGCGTGGTGAGCTGGGCTTCAAAGGGTTTGTAGTTTCTGATTGGGAAGATATTAAGAAGTTAGTAACGATCTGGCATATTGCGGCCACCGAGAAAGAAGCAACGCGCCTGGCGGTGATGGCCGGCATCGACATGAGCATGGTACCGCTCGACTATAGTTTCGCCGACCACTTGATCGCGCTCGTTAAGGAAGGCGCGGTGCCGCAGTCGCGGATCGATGAGGCGGTCCGGCGAATCTTGAGAGTAAAGTTTGAGCTGGGCCTCTTTGACAAGCCAGTACCCGATCCTGCTTTGAAGTCAAAGATTGGATTACCGGCGTCGCAACAGGCCAGTCTGCAAGCAGCCCGTGAATCGATGACGCTCTTGAAGAATGTAAACAATCTGCTGCCGCTCTCGAAGGATCGAAAAGTGCTGGTCACGGGTCCGACTGCCGACTCGCTGCTCTCCTTAAACAACGGCTGGAGCTACGTCTGGCAAGGCTCGGACGAGTCGCTTTATCCAAAAGATCGTCCAACTATTCGACGTGCAATTGAAGCAAAGGCCGGCGCGGCAAATGTGACCTACGTTCCCGGCACAAAGATTATGCGTCCTGCCGGTTCCCCCTCAAACAGCACTCCTACCAACGTGGAAGCGGAGGTCGATATTCCGGCAGCTGTTCGCGCCGCTGGCGCTGCTGATGTAGTAGTCCTTTGTCTCGGCGAAGGATCCTACACCGAGACACCCGGGAACATTACTGATCTGACTCTGGGTGAGCCGCAACTGAAACTTGCCGAAGCAATCGAAGCCACAGGAAAACCGGTGGTACTGGTGTTGGTAGAGGGACGGCCCAGAATCATCAACCGCATTGTTGATAAGGCTGGCGCTATTTTGATGGCTTACAATCCCGGAAATGAAGGCGGTCAGGCGATAGCCGATGTACTCTTCGGCGATATCAATCCTTCCGGCAAACTTCCCTTCACCTATCCGCGCACGCCGAACGGATTGATCACCTACGACCATAAAGCATTCGAAACAGAGGACACCGCGTTTGGGAATATGGCCTTCACGCCTCAGTTCGAATTCGGTCAGGGCCTAAGCTACACAACCTTCGCCTATAGCGATCTGCGTCTGGGACAAAAGACTATAACCGGCGCTGCTGATCTTGCGATAAGTGTGACTGTCACTAATAGCGGTCGTCGGGCCGGCAAGGAAGTCGTCCAGTTATATGTCACTGATCTTGTGGCCTCTCTATCGCCGGCCGGAAAGAGACTGAAACGTTTCGCGAAGATCTATCTGGAGCCGGGCCAGAGCCGTACCCTCAACTTCAAGTTGCGTCGGGATGATCTCTCATTCATCGGCACAGATAACAAGCCCGTGGTCGAGCCCGGTGAATTCGAAGTGAGGATTGCCGGACTGAAGGACAGATTCATGTTGAAGTAGTTTCAGATTGCTTCAGTGAGCGGTGATGACAATCCGGGGATGCCGCGCGTTCGATCAACTTAGAATGAATGATAGACTGCACATTCTTTTCGGAGTGGTCCTTCTTGTGGTCGTTGGCTGCGGCTGCCTGTCCACGAGTGTGGCACAAGACAGTCCAGCCTCACCCGCAACTACGCGCCAGACTCAAGTGATATTAACGGTCACTGATACGCCTGGACGCTACATGGGAGGTCTCCACAAGGGTCAAGTAACCATGCTTGATAATGGCATACCCCAGGAACTACTTAGCATCGAAGAGTCTGGCTTCCCGGTTAGTATTGGCCTGCTATTCAATGTTTCAAAGGGCCGGTATCGGGACTCGCTCGCGCTCACCAGAAAGATGATACCGAGCTTCTTTGAGGCACCTCAGAATACAAATGAATATTTCATCATGGGTTTCGACAAAGATAGTTTTCTGGCCGCCGACTGGACGAGAGAGCCCAAAGAGCTGATGAGCGGCTTTGATAAGCTCGCGAGTGTGAAGCCGTCGAAAAGTGCAACAAGATTTGATGCGCTAGAGATTGGCCTCAAAAAGATGCGCGATGCCAGGTACTTTAAGCGGGCCTTAATCATGGTCTCGGATATCGACGAAGTTGGCTCCAAGTTGAAACTGGACCAATTGATCGAGGCGTTGAAGCGGAGCGATGTGCTGGTTTATTCGATCAGTGTTGAAACATCCATTTTACCTCAAACCCTCGAGCGTCCAGCTTTGAATCGCCTCTGTTCGCTAAGCGGCGGCTTCGCCAAATCTGCTAAAAACACGTCGGACTTCCTGGATCTCATGGAAATGATTTCACTCGAGTTAAAGCATCAGTATTTGATCAGCTTCAGGCCGAGCGGCGCGGACGGCGATTGGCATCGCTTGAGTTTCGAAGTCAAACCCTTAATGCTACATAAACAGTCGTCAACGAAAACCGAAAAGGTGCCGCTCTTCGTCCGAAGCCGAGAAGGGTATTATTCAAGCCGCTGAGAAATCAGATGACGCAAATATATCTCACTCCAACATATACATTAAGTGGCGTTTGATGCCTATCGTATTGAATCTGCTCCTGGGGCCAAAGCGCACGCTCACCTTTATGTTGCGCTCGACGTGATCTTTCATTCATGGGCGCAGATAACAAACCAGTAGTCGAGCCCGGTGAATTCGAAGTGAGGATTACTTGGGAACTTTCAAGCTGTCTGACTTCTTGTGGATACTGTCGCTCAATTCAATAATGGCCAGCAGATCCTCATCAGCCTTCGCTTTTTCTTTCTTCGCGTTATCGCCGTCCTTTGCACCAATCGTTGCCGCGTCCTTGAGTGCAGGATTCTCCGTAAAACTATCGATTAGCTTGCATAGCTTCACCAGAGCGTCGATCATTTCTTCACTTTTGAGATCAGATGGATCGACTTGCTCCTTTTTCTCGGGAGCCTGCGACAACATATATACCTTCAGGCGCTGAGCGTGTTTATTGATTTCCGCCGTCTGCTCTGTGATGAGGTTGTGGTCGAGCGGCTTGTGGGCCACGAGATTGCGCGCTATGTCATTGCGCAATACTTGAATGCGTGTGAAGTCCTGCCTGATGTTGGTGATTGCCGCCTGGATTTTTTGTTGATTCTTTGATTCAGCGCTTGCCTCTATTTCCGGACGGCGCAGTCTGGCTTCATTGTTCTGCCGGATCAAATCATCCCCTCTGGGATTAATGGTGGATGGCGGTCCGGTCCCTGGAGGTGGCCCACCTTGAGCGAATGTAGAAATCGTCAGACCTAACACAAAAATTCCGGCGGTCATACAACCGGACAGCCACCTGCACCTAATCACTATGTATTTCATGATCCTCTTCCTTTCGATTTTCAGCCGCGGTCGCACACCGGGATGGTTCGGCTCGAGCCTTCATTTCAGTAGAAGCAATGAGAGACTCGATTAAGTAGCGCGCTGATACACGCGAACATAATCGACCAGCATCTGCTGCGGAAAAACTGTGGTTGCATCGGGATTCCCAGGCCACGCACCCCCGACCGCCACATTCAGAATAATAAAGAACGGATGATCAAAAACCCACGATGTGCCGGAAGGCAAATCTGCCGGTGTGCGCGTTTCGTACAAAACCCCATCCACGTAAAAGCGCAGAACGTTTGGCTGCCACTCGACGCCAAACGTGTGGAAATCATCAGAGAACTTTCGGCCACTGGGTAATTTGTAGGCTGCACCTATGCCGCTTCCACCCGAGTAACCAGGTCCATGGAAGGTGCCATGAACGATCGCCGGTTCCCTGCCAATATTCTCCATGATGTCAACCTCGCCGCAGTTTGGCCAGCCAGCGGCGTCGATGTTGTCACCCAACATCCAAAATGCCGGCCAGATACCTTGCCCGTAAGGTATCTTGATCCGTGCCTCAAACCGTCCGTAGGCTCGGCTGAACTTGTTCTTAGTGAGCAATCTTGCCGAAGTGTAGTTGCGGGTTATGCTGTCAGGCCCGGTAAAGGTTTCCTTGAGCACCTTGATTACCAGCCGGCCATCATCGACATACGAGTTTGCACTATGGCTCGTATAGGTTTCCAGTTCCTTGTTTCCCCAGCCGTTGCCGCCGACATCAAGTGACCACCTCGACGAATCAGGCCGGGACCCTCTTGGCCCATCAAATTCGTCACTCCACGTCAAACTCCAGGCCTTTGGATCACTTGCCTGGGCTGTCGAGCGAAACAAGGAACCCGGAACCATGATGGAGATAAACCCAGCGATAAGTAATGCGACCCTAAACGCGCTGGTCCGCGGAAGGATCCCCGTGAATTGAAGGCTTCTGTCCTTCCTTTTACGCATAAAAAAATCCTGCCATTCGGAGCGATGTATCGACAAAATCCTCTCCGGATCAGATACAATGCGCGCCAAAGAATTTGCGGCAATTATGTCATAATCTGGCTGGAATAGAACCACTAGAAAACTCCGGTCCGCCGGAAAACCCCAGGACAAAATCGAGCTTAAAATGAAGATCGCTAACTATCTGCAGCTAGCTCTGCTCTTGGCTATCGCTTGGAGCATAGTCTCGCGTGTCCCCGCGCAGAGGCCTGCCACGTCTGTTGCGCCAACCCAGCTCAGCCTGATGCCGGTACCGGCCTCGGTCGAACTCCAAACTGGTCGGCTGGCGATAACTAATGCTTTCACGGTAGCAACCAGAGGTTACATAGATGATCGTTTGCGTGGCAGCATCGCTCGCATGACCCGGCGGCTCGCCGGGCGCACTGTAATAACCTTGCCGCTCGATCTCGCTGTCGATGAGAACTCAGCTACGCTCGTAATTCAATGCGAACGCGGCGGCAGTTCGATTCCTTCGCTTGGCGAAAACGAAAGTTACAGTTTGGAAATCACCGACAAGCAGGCACGGCTGGTCGCGCCGACTGTGGTAGGGGCCATGCGCGGTTTGGAAACGTTTCTGCAACTCGTCCAGGGCGATCGTGACGGCTACTATCTGCCTGGTATCAGGATTCAGGATCAGCCGCGTTTTCCCTGGCGAGGATTGCTAATCGATATAGGTCGGCACTATCAACCGCCGGAGGTTCTCAAACGCAACCTCGATGCAATGGCAGCCGTGAAGCTCAATGTTTTTCACTGGCATCTTACTGAGGACCAGGGATTCCGCGTTGAGAGCAAGAAGTTTCCGAAGCTCCACTTGATGGGTTCCGACGGCCTTTACTACAGCCAGGATCAAGTGCGCGAAATCGTTGCCTACGCAGCTGAGCGTGGCATTCGTGTGATGCCTGAGTTCGACATTCCGGGGCACAGCACAAGTTGGTTGGTTGGTTATCCCGAACTCGGCAGCGCACCCGGTCCATATAAGATTGAACGGGCGGCGGGAATCTTTGAGCCGGCACTCGATCCGACGCGCGAGCAGACGTACAAATTCCTTGATGGATTTTTGGGCGAGATGGCGACGCTGTTCCCTGACGCCTATATGCACATCGGCGGTGATGAGAACGAAGGCAAGCAATGGGATCGTAACCAGCGGATTCAGGCCTTCATGAAAGAAAAAGGGATTAAAGACAACCACGCCTTGCAGGCTTACTTCAATCAGCGCGTCTTAAAGATTCTCCAAAAGCACGGTAAGAAGATGATCGGCTGGGAAGAAATTCTCCATCCGGACCTACCAAAGGACGCAGTCATTCACTCCTGGCGCGGAGCGGCTTCTTTGGCCGAGGCTGCGAAGAAGGGTTACGACGGCATTCTCTCAGCGGGATACTACATCGATCTAATTTTTCCGGCTTCGCAACATTATCTCGCCGATCCGCTTCCGGCTGACAGCGCGCTAACTCCGGACGAAGCAAAGCACGTACTCGGGGGCGAGGCCACCATGTGGGGCGAATGGGTTAGTCCCGAAACAATCGACTCGCGGATTTGGCCGCGCACGGCCGCCATCGCTGAACGACTATGGTCGCCTCGAACGGTGACAGACGTCGACGACATGTACAGCCGTCTTGCAGTCGTAAGCCGCCAGCTTGAAGAACTGGGACTCACTCACGAAAGAAACGATCAGGTAATCCTCAGGCGTCTCGCCAACACTGAAAACACCGATCCGCTTCGCATTCTGGTATCAGTGGTCGAGCCAGTCAAAGAATACCGACGTTATCAAATGCGCCCACAAACAATGCTTAGTCCGCTCACAGGGTTGGTCGACGCCGCGAGACCAGATAGCGAGGCGGCACGCCGATTCGCATCGATGGTCGAGAGCTTCCTTTCCGACGCGCCTCGTTTTGTAGTTTATCGGTCGGAAATTCGAGATTCTCTTAACAGCTGGCGTGATGCCGGCCTCGCCCTTGATCCAATGATAGATCGAGCTCCAGCATTGCAGGAGGTTCGGCCGCTCGCAAAGAATCTGGTGGACGTTGCTGCAGCAGGGATCGAAGCAATCGAGTATCTATCGACGACTGAGGTTGCCACCACAGAATGGCGCGATGCTCAATTGGCTAAACTCGATGAAGCGGCGAAAGCAAAAGCCGCCTTGGAATTAACTATCATCCCAAGCGTTAGAAAACTCGTAATCAGCGCAGCCGAAGTGCGACGACCGAAGCTGACCATCCACCGCAATCGCACAACGAACCATGAGAATGGCTAACCCTAAAATAAAGTAGTCTTTGGAAATTAGATGGGACGAAGTCTTGGAAGATTTCATGAACGAACGTGATGATTCGGATTTTTGCTCTTCACTGTGGCAGGGCGACCGTTGCAGCTCAGTTGATTTCCCCGATCTTGCCAAAGTCAGTGTAGAATTCTGCAATCAACTGCAGAGCGATATGGTCTTTCGAGCTTAACCGGAGCATGATCTTGCCTGAATAATGCCCCGGCGAAAATCCCTTAGGCGTTTGACGCTATCAAGCTATCGGAGGAACTTCAATGAAGAGAATGGTGTTCTTTCACCCTGTGGTCTTTACCGCTTTAATTCTTATGATCACCGGCTTGGTGCCTTCCCAAGACGCCTCAAAGGTTGCCGAATCCGACTCCGCGAAACTTGTGTATGCCGACTTCCAGGAACTACAGATTGGCCGACCCGTAAGCAAGCGGGGTGGATTGACGCGCTTGAATGTGTATTCCCAGAATTCGGCGAATCCCCCGAAGTTCCGAGGTCTGGAAAATTCAGATCCTCCCGCTCCCGCGTTCGCGCGGGTGACAGCGGACGATGCTGCAGCCGCATTCGAGTACGAAATGCGGATACCAAACGACTGGGAGGGAGTCAATCTGGAGGTGTTCGGAGAGCCTGAGAAAGATGGCAAACTCGTCGCCGACGACGTGAGTAGCTACAAGTTCATCACGTTGCGTGTTTTTGCCAAAGGCGCGCAGTACATAAGACTGGAACTCATTTCTCGCGGTCAGGGAACCAATCTCGAAGGCGGTTATCCGATGGCGACAATCCGATTGTCCGCGGGTTTCAACACATACAAACTAAAACTTGACTCCTTTACGCAACCACAGTGGGCTACGCAGCTGGACTTCAAGCGAGACGTTCTTAAAAAGTTGACTTCCGTCTCGGTGGGTGTGTTTTGCGAACAATGCAGGATGGAAAAAGGGACCGTGGTTGTCGATAACATCGCCTTCGAGAAGTGAACTTCATTCTCGCAGGATTTCGACAGATTCACCGGCTGATCCTGTTTGGCTTAACCCGTACGGCACCCATATTCATTGGACCTGGGCTATCAAGGCAAAGCCGGCGCGCTGCCTTCGACGACCTTCACATACCTGTTCATTGGAAGATTCGTGAGCCTGTCTACCTTCCCGCTGGGCCACCGAATCTCAACATACTCAAGCTTCGAAGCCGTTCCGACACCGAGGATCTCACGCGGGTCGCTCGACGACAAATAGCTGCCCCCTGACGTTCTTAAACGAGTGTGTTTCACGCCGGCTGCTTGCCAGGTAATGATTGCGCCCACCGCTGCAGGGTTGCTGCTGGTACTTACGAGTTGCACCCCAAGCCAGTTATTTCGGTTGCCGCCTTCGTTGCGTAAGAGCAGGGGGGCCTCACCGTTGTTCGAAACAAGAACATCAAGATCACCATCGTTGTCGAAGTCGCCAACGGCCATGCCCCGGCCGGAAAACTCCTTTGCAAAAACATTTCCGGATTGCGCGCTAACATTTCTAAAACCTGAGCCGGTATTCTCAAACAAGAGCAGCGGCTCCTTATATTTGACCCGAGATGCCTTCATTTCGATCAGATCGTCCGGGTGACCATTCACCAGTAAAAGGTCCGGATCGCCATCATCATCATAATCAAAGAACTTCAAACCCCAACCACTCAACAACTGTGTGGCCGGCCCTATTTCCCCCGGCTCGTCAAGAAAAGTTAAATCCCTCTGGTTGTGATAAAGGCTGAAGAACTCCTGATCGATATTCGCCACGAATAGATCCTGCCACCCGTCGCCATCATAGTCAGTGGCATCAACTCCCATTCCTGAACGTGGCTTTCCAGCCTCGCTGTAGGCTACGGCCGCTTCCAAGCCAACCTCCTCGAATTTACCCTTTCCCTTATTGATGAAGAGAAAATTGGGTATCGTGTCGTTCGCAACAAACAGATCCAACAAACGGTCGTTGTTAACATCGGTGGCGACCGCGCCGAAGGATTTACCCGGTGACGAGGCAATGCCGGACTCTTTACTGACGTCAGTAAAGGAGCCACTGCCGTTATTATGAAACAAATAGCTTGGTCTGGGTTGGAAGATCCGAGGTATGCAGTAGTAATTCTGTGTCCCCGTCTTGTCGACACACAACCGGTGCTGCGACTTATCAAAATAAACAAAACTTGAGACGAATAAATCCAGCCTACCGTCGTTGTCGTAGTCAAACCAAACCGAACAGGTAGACCAACCCTGCGTGGCCACCCCCGCCTTATCGGTGACGTTCGTAAATGTGCCATTTCCGTTATTACGGTACAGCACATTAGGTCCATAATTTGTGACGTAGAGGTCCTGCCAACCATCCCCGTCATAATCGGCGACGGCAACTCCCATCCCAAACCTTCCCCCCGCCACTCCCGCCTTGTCGGTTACGTCAGTAAAGCTTCCATCGTGATTGTTTCGGTAAAGCGCGTTTTTTAGAGAAGTTGTTGGAGAGAAGAAATCCGCGGCGCCGCTATTCACTAGATAGACGTCCATCCATCCATCATTGTCGAAATCCAGGAAAGCGCAGCCGGCACCCACGGTCTCCGGCAGGAATCGTTCAGGCGAGTGGGCATTGTCATGCACCCAACTGATGGCGCTCACCTTGTTTGGCATTTCTTCAAATTTGACAACAGCTTTTGTGGTTCCGGATATTCGTTGGCTATTGGATTTGTAGGGAAACCCAATCACAAACAGGAAAACAAGCGAAAGCAGAATGAGCGTATTTTTCACTGTCATCTTTACGGGATTCTCTGTTGAGTTCCATGAATCCAACTATTTGAAGTTCGAGGAAACACGCCTACAACTAACGGGGTGTAGTAGGCGCCACTGTATCGGCCTCATTCTCCTGTGTCTTGCCTTCACCCTTCAGCTTTTCGATGATCCGCATCTCTTCCTGCGCTCGCTGCGGATCCTTGAGGCGCGCGTACAGAATTGCGAGATTATAATGAGCTTTCGAACTCTGTGGATTCATTTTCACACCAATCTCGAGCTCCTGTTGGGCGAGCGAGTAGTTCTTTAGCTTCAGATGGACAGCTCCCAGCGCAATATGCGCGTAGGCAAATGCAGGTTCCAGTTGGATCGCCTTTTGAAGAAGTTGAATAGCCTTTTCATTGTCGTTTTGTTCCTGCGCGATCATTCCCAGATAGTAAAAGGCCTCAGGCGAGCGTGTTTGCTTCAGAATACTCTTTTCCAGCCAAACGCGAGCGTCGGAGTACCTCTTTTGCTTGAGTAGCACATATCCAAGATGCAACTGTGCTTGCGCGTTGTCGGGCTGACGTTTTAAGGATTCGCGGAAACTCTCTTCTGCGTCCTGAAGGTCGGGATTTTTCAGTCCCAATTGGACGATACCCAGGACTAAATAGTACGACGGCTCTTCAGGTCTAACTTCGATAGCCCTCTTAAGTGCCCAGATAGCATCGTCAATCAGTTTTAAAGCGACTGCAGCAACCGCGAACTTGTACAGCCGATCGGGTGAGTCGGCGAGAAAGTCCTTCGCGCGCATAAGATACTCCACCGCAGCCTCAGGATTTCCTCTCGACTGAGAAACTCGAGCCAAGCCCAGCAGCGCGTCCGCATTCTGGCTTTGTTCGCCGATAGCCGCAAGATAAGTTTTATCCGCCTGATCGACGTCACCTTTCTTTAAATAGGCGTCACCTAAAACCACTAACATAGGCACCGTCAGCGGACGTGATGCCTTCGCCTTTTCAATGAAACTGATGCATTCGTCATAACGCCCTTGAGAAAGCAAGAGCCATGCTAACTTGTAGCTCGCGTCAGCGTTTTCAGGGTCAAGATGAAGTACTTCGTTTAGTTCTAACGCGGTCTTCTCCGGCATACCCTTGAGCAGGTAAAAGTAGGCCAGATTCAGATGTGCTCCGATCAGTTTTTTATCTGCCCGGATGGCCCGCGTGAAGAGCGCCCCAGCCTCGTCAAGTCTTCCCTGTTTGGCACGAACGGTACCTAAAAGATCAAGCGCCGCCGCCTTGTTTGGCGCCACCCTCAGCACCGATGCTAACTGTTGCTCAGCCTCGTCGAGGCGGTTCTCAACGATAAGGGCGGCCGCACGCTCAAGTCTTTTGGTCGATATATCACCCTGCGCGGACGCACTGTGCAGAACGACAAGCAGCAAAAGGAGAGCGAGAATTCCTCTCCGTCTGCCAATAGACATTGTATTGATCGGTATTCTCATCTTTTCAGAAACATCGACACGATGAGTGCTTGAATCGGTCGAGGTGTGGCTGTTCATAGATATTTGGATCAGTGCCCCGGCGTCCTTCTAAAGTCTTTCTGTTCAATGATCCCCTGCCCCTCCTTCAAGGTAACTATCTTGTTCACGTTTGCGTTGGTAATTTTGTCCACCACGCCGCTGGGCCAGTGAACCTCTATCAACTCAATCTTTGATCGTCTTTCAAGACCGAAGTGAAGCCTTAGATCATTTTGCGAGATGTAACTGCCGCCGCTACGCACCTCGTCGACCTGTGTTAGATCTCCGGAGACAGTTTTGACTCGAGCGCCAATCCCGTCCCGGTTGCTCTTAACTCCCAGCAGTTTTATCAGCACTGAATTGTTCGCGTTGCCGCCGTCGTTTCTTAGCAATTGCGGCGTTCCGTCGAGGTTGTTAATCACGAGATCGACATCGCCGTCATTATCAATATCTCCGAAGGCCACGCCTCGGCCCGCACGTTTCTCCTTGAACACAGCGCCTAACTGTTCTCCTACTTCAGCAAAGGTCCCGTCCCGATTATTCTTATGCAACAGATTGCGCTGATGAAAATTTTGCAATTGCGGATAGACGTGGCCGTTGGCTACGAAGAGATCAACCCACCCATCGTTGTCATAATCGAAGAATTTTGTTCCCCAACCGACGTACGGCAAGCTTACTGCCGCGACCTTAGCCGCATAAGATACGTCCGTGAAAGAATCGTGTCCGTCGGATCGATACAGGGTGTTGTAATCATCGTCAAAATTTGTGACAAAGAGATCCAGCTTTTGGTCATGATTGTAATCCCCTACCGTCACGCCCATGCATCCCTGCTCGCTGCCGTTCTCATTAACCGCAGTGCCCGAGTTGAAGCCGATTTCCTTAAACGTACCGTCCCCATTGTTGTGGTAGAGGAAGTTTGGCGTTGAGTCGTTCGCCACAAAAATATCAACCCAACCATCTTCGTCAAAGTCACTGCAGATAACGCCCATGCCGTAGTAGCCGTCCGGATCCGAGACTCCGGCCTTCTTGGAAACATCGGTGAATGTTCCATCCCCGTTATTGTGGTAAAGAGAATCGCCGACTCCAGGCAGACCTCTGGGACCGCACTGCACTGGGACGCCCTTGTATTGGCAAAGTCTTCCCTTACCGAATTCAGGCAACTTGTTAAAGTCGAACAGTATGTAGTTGGCGACGAAGAGGTCGAGCTTTCCATCGTTGTCGTAATCCAGAAATGCCGCCCCCGCGGACCATCGCGGATCACCAACGCCTGCGACCTGCGTTACATCCGTGAAGGTGCCGTTGCCGTTGTTCTTGAGAAGCTTGTTACTGCCGACGCAGGTGACGTAGATGTCGTCAAAGCCATCATTGTTGTAGTCGCCAACAGCTGCACCCATCCCCCAACCGATGTCGCCCACTCCAGCCTTTTCGGTGACGTCAGTGAACGTCCCATCGCCGTTGTTATGATAGAGACTGCTCTTGGTCTTGCCTTTGGCCTTCACGAGATCCACCGTCAAAGCGTTGACGAAATAGATATCCTGATTGCCATCATTGTCATAGTCAAAGAGGACTACCCCGCCGCTCATGGACTCTACAATGTATTTCTTCTCAGGGGATGAGACATGTTTGAAAGTCACACCAGCTCGCTCTGTGATATCGGTAAACCTAATATCCTGAGGCTGAGTAGTGACGGCAGGTCTGGTGACGGCCAACAGCGAAATAAAGCAGAGCACGATTAGCCAAACTCTTGTTAAGGGCAAAACTGCGGCCTCTCTAAATCTTAAGGATTTGTTTGACTACGTTCCTTTGCCTTGAGTTGCTTCGAGAGTTCAAGCTGGTCATCGCCTTCCGCTTTCCGTCCAGCAGCGAGATAGGCTCGACCTAGCTGGAAATGAACGTGAGCTTGGCCAGGCTCAAGTTTTGCGGCAATCTCAAGGCTTTCTACAGCGCCCTTAACATCGCCTCGTTGAAGCAGGGCTTTGCCCAGTTCGAAGCGCGCGTCACCATAATCCGGCTTAACCTGAAGGACCTCATCCATCAACCTAATTCCGCGCTCCGTTTGCTGCCGCGCCAGGAAGACATAGCCGAGGTTGTATTTCGCCTGCACGTCAGTGGGGTTTACACTTAACTCAGCTTCGAATTCGCGGGTTGCTTCCTCGAGCTTTCCCATCTTCAAGTAGATCACGCCGACGTAGAAATGCGCCAAGCGTGTTTTAGGATCTAGAGCGAGTGCCGTTTGTAATTCCTCGAGAGCTTTTGCTGAATCGTTCTTACCGTAGTGTGCTTGTGCCAACAGAATATGAACCTGCGGGCTATTGCCCCCGGTTAATAGCATCTGCTGAATCACCCCATCCGCGGCCTCGATTTTGGCTTGTTTAAGAAGAGATTGCGCCAATGGATAGTAGAGCGCGGGCTCGTTGGGCTTAGCCGCGATCACTTCCGCCAATAATGCAGAGGCAGCCGCGTAGTTTTCGGTCATGAAGTAGCTCAAGCCCAATAACTGCTTGGCGGATATATTGTCAGGATTGGCTTTCAGCTCGTTTTCAAACGGCGCCACCGCTTCTTTGTACATCTCCGATTTATAGTAGGCCAGGCCCGAATTGTAATCGAGACCCTCTTGCTGAGGGCTCCATCTGGAAGCAAGCTTGAAGTGCTCCGCTGCACCACGAAAGTCGTTTCGTTCCGCTTTTAAGAGCCCGATATTATTGTGTGCCCTGCCAATCACTTTGGTGTAAAAGGTGCTTTCAGAGACCAGGGTTTGCGTAGTCTCCTCGTTTTTCGTTTCTCTTTCGGCGATGATTCCTTGAGCCGAATTTAACTCCGGAAACTTATCCTGCTCAGCGAGGTTTTTAGTGTTAACGAAGACCTCTAACTTCGCTTCGTTCCTCTTGAAAGCTTTCGACTTCAGATCCGAGGCGAGCTGCAACTCTTTCCGACCCTCCTCGGCCCGTCCAGCTTTAATCAGTGATTGTCCCAGCCGATAGTGCGCGTTCGTTACCTGATAATCATTGTGGGGCAGGTCAGGATTCAATTCGATGCTTTTCTTCAACGCCTCAATTGCCTGGTCGTATTTCTCCAAACTCTGGTAAGCCTGACCAAGAAAGAAGTACGGGTCCGGATTGTTTGGTTGGATCCGAGACGCCTTTTCAAGCAGGCTAATTGCGTCCGTCCATTTTGCTTCGGTGGTATAAACGATTCCCAGATAGTAATTACCGAAGAATTCGTCCGGGTGATTTTCCAACTCAAGTTTGAACTCCCGTTCGGAGTCGCCAAGCCTGGCAGCGCCATCCTTGAGAAGGTAAGTTAAACCCAAATGATAGTGGACGCGAGGAAATTTACCGTCGACAGCAACGGCTTTCTTGAACTCTTCTATGGCCTCAGCGAGAAAGCCGGTCTCGCGGTAAGCCCTGCCGATGAGGACTCGCAGCGGCGCTCGATTGCCAAGTTGAACAATCATGCGGTCGTAAAGCTGTTTAGCTTGCGCAAACTTATGCTGTCGCAGGTAGGCGAGCCCAAGCGTGTATGACACGTCATAATCTGCAGGTGAAAGTTTTTGGGCTACTACGAGTTCGCGTTCCGCCTTATCAAACTCACCAATCATGAAATAGGTTTTTCCAAGCATGTGATGCGCGGCTGAGCTTTGGGGCGTCATTTCCAGGGTTTTGCTCAGTGGTTCAATCGCCTTCTGATACTGGCCGATATAAAAGTAAGCTATGGCCAGATCAACCAGAACCTCCGGAGAATCAGCACGATAAGCCGCGGCTGTTTCAAGCGCGCCAACTGCTTCTTGATACCTTTCTTGAGCCGTATAGATGGCGCCCAGCCGATGATAAGCCTCGGTCAGAATCGCCAAGTACTCACGCTCTGCCGCAGCCAGGTTGCCGGCCCGCTGCTGGGCATCGGCCGTTTCATAATGTTTCCGAATTGAATCCCGAGGCGATTGGAACGTTAAGAGGAGAAACGAAAGAAGTAGGCAGGCCGCTGGTGAATGCATTACAAAAATATAGCGGATCGATCGGTTCTTATAAAACTAAGATGGAGGGCCGATACTAATGGCCCCCCATCTTTGGTCAAGCAGGATAGACAAACTCAAAACGTGAACTTAAAGCCAAACTGAATCTCGCGCGGTCCGCGAGTTGAGCTGGCGCGACCAAATCCGGGATTGCTAAGATTATTCTCAATCCCGCCGCCAGCTGTGCTGGCATTGTGCGCTCTAAAGTTCGGATGGTTGAAAACATTGAACATCTCCGTTCGGAACTGAATGCCATAACGCTCTTTTATTTTCCAGTTCTTTGCAACGGAGAAATCAATATTACTGATGCCGGGCCCCCGAACATCACCACGTTTCAGGTTGCCGAATGTTCCGACGGCTGGAATTGAAAATGCGGCCGGGTTGACGATCGCAAGAGGGTCACCCGGGATGTTCAGATAAAGAGGCACGCCTGGAACACGGTTGGGACGCTGGGTTGTATTGCCGGTAAGGCCAGCCCTATTCACCCCGGAAACAATATTAAGTGGAGTACCGCTATAGAACGAAGCGATCGTATTCAATTGCCAGTCGCCCAGAATTGCGCTCCCAAACGAGCCCAGGTTCTGGAACGATGGCAACGCGTAAACTACATTAGTAACCAGCCCGTGCCTACGGTCGAGGTCAGAATATCCTTTATCGAGGTCATAGTTGAAGACGTCAGTGGTTGCGCTCTGGTACGACTGAGTCGGAACATTGCTGATCGTACGCGACAAGGTGTATGCAACCTGGAAAGCCAACCGGTCCGTGAAGCGGCGGTCGATCCAAACCTGAAGGCCGTGGTAACTCGAGTCGCCCGTCGACTCATCCCTGGTTACGTTGTTTGCAAAGCCAAACCGGCGGGCCGCATTACCGTCTAGTGTTCCTGCAGCAACCGCTGCGCGTAGACTCGGCTTCACTTCATTGTAATTACCATTGATGAAACGCCAGATGTGCAGGCCATGGTTGCCCACATAAGAGACCTCGGCGACGGTGTTCTTCATTATCTCGTGAGACACAGTCACGTTCCACTGCCAGCTTTCAGCCGGCCTGAAATTTGGATCGATTGAATTGATGGATCCTAAACCGACCGCAGCAGCTTGTAAGGCCGGGTTAATGGTATCGAGGCTTCTACAAGTCGGACAATCTGCTAACGTAGCAGCCTCAGGATGCCAACCAGAATCAACTGCCGTGTTCCAGGGCGGATTAGCTGCCAGCCGGAGTAAACCGGAGATCACATTCGCCCTGCTCATGTATCGTCCACCACCAAGACGAAGGGCCGTCTTACCCTTCCCGCTGATGTCCCAGGCCAGACCAACGCGTGGCTGTATACCGCCATAGTACGTGTTCACCAGCGCTCTCGGGAGTCCCGCAGCGTCAGCCTGATCCCCTCTAACAAATCCGGTATTAATATTTACACCGTTGTAGCGTTCAGGGATCCAGTTGGTTATGCGGTTATCGTCAGCGTAAGCAGGTGGAATGATTGAGTATCGCATGCCCAGGGTAAGCGTGACGTTCGGTCGGAATTTCCAAACGTCATTCCCGTAAAATTCCAGATCATGCCAGCGACCCAGCGTTGTGTCCTGACGCGCGACTTCCGTGTAGTCGAGAATCGGGAGGTCCTTAAGCAGCAACTCAGCAATCGCGTTACCCGTCCGGCTCCCATCCTGCTGGACTGTATAGAGACCGCTACCGCCGTTCGGGTTCTCATTTTTGATGTTATGACTAAAGAGTCCGCCAAATTTGAGATCATGGTTGCCCCAAACCTTAGAGAGGTCGTCCTTCCAGGTAAAGAGGTCCTCGTGATTTTGCCAGGGGGCCTGGTGCCAAAGATTGCCTATACCGCCTGCGCCCCAGCCGACGGTTGGAAATCCCGTACCTGCGACTCGTGGGAAGACTGTAGGGAATACCGCGGCAACCGCATTATTGAGGGCTTCAGTCTCAGGGCTCGTGCTAATGAAAATGTCATTGCCGGCGCGGGAGAACTGAAATTCGTTGACCGCCGTCGAAGTAAGCGTATTCGTTAACTTGACGGAGAAACTTCGGCTGGGTTGATCCCAATCGGAGGACAGCGTCGGAAATGGAGTGTCACCCCAGAAGTTGCCTGATGCCACGCCATGTGTCCAACCCTCTTTTATAAACCGGACCATCACGTTCATTTTGTCCGTGAGCGTCACATCGCCGCGAATAAGATCCTGACGAGTGCTAACCGGCTGCAGCGGCGCTGAGACCCAGTTCGTTCCCAGCGGATCGGAGGCATTATTTGGTGCGGGGAAGATTCCCATCATCGCAAGTCCAGCGGGGCTAAGCCGATTAGCTGGAATCCGATTACCAGGAAAGGGCGCGCAGGTGGCGGCACTGAATATCCGATTGCCGCTCCCATTCAGCGTACAGGTAAGTGGATCCCATGGCCTTAAATTACCAGCTGTATTTGTAGCGTTTAACCCGCTGAAATCTCCGGCTCGTTCAGTCAACGTGGGCACATGGCCGGTTAGCGCAGTGCCCCGGCGCTCGCGACGCCACTCCTCAGACCAGAAGAAGAAAACTCGGTTCTTGACAATTGGGCCGCTGAAATTGCCGCCGAAGTTCTTATACTTCAGCTGCCCTTTAGGCTGGCCCGCCTTGTTAAGAAAGAAGTCAGTGGCGTTAAGACTGTCATCGCGCAGGAAATAAAATCCGGTTCCATGAAATTGATTGCCACCGCCCTTGGTTACCAGATTGATGACGGCGCCCTGAGCCTGACCATACTCCGCGCTGAAGCTATTGCGCTCGACTTTGAACTCGGCGATGGAATCTATCGAAGGAAACACCAACAGTGTCGCGTTCGAACCGACGTCCATATTGTTAACGCCGTCAACGGTCCACATGTTGGCGTTTGATTGGTTGCCATTGACCGATACGTCCACGTGAGAATCGAGACCGGTACCCTGAGTACCAAAGGCGCCCGATTCATTTGGCGCGGACAAGCCCGGGACGAGAGTTACGAGGGCCGCATAGTTGCGACCGTTAAGTGGAAGTTCAGTCACCTGCTTCTCTGAAACAAGGCTGTTCACATCGCCGCTGCGTGTTTCAACCGTCGAAGCGGTGCTCGAAACAGTGACCGTCTCACTCACTTGTCCCAGCTGAAGATCCAGGTTGACTACCTTATTCTCAGCAACGTGTAACTCCACTTCATTCGCGACTGTCTTTTTGAAGCCCGGAGGCGACACGCTCACAGTGTAATGACCCACAGCTAAACTCGGAGCCGAGTAGTGGCCCTCGTCGTCGCTCATGACGGTACGGGAGGCCCCCGTTCTGTCGTCGCTAATCGTAACTTCAACCTTAGGGACGCCAGCGCCCTGAGGATCTCTCACATTGCCGCTGATATTCCCCACCGTACTTGTCTGCGCCCGCGCAGCGGTCAACAGACCAAGGGCGAGAAGGAACAAAACCACTTGAAGTCCAAGCCTCTTCGACATAACCGAACCTCCTCAGTGTTGCGCTATACGTACTGGCTGGAGAGTCATCTTTTAGACGCATGCCTCAGCGAGCGAGTGCGTGAAAAATCAATTCCATCTTTGTCCAGCGTTTGCTGGACCGCCAGGAAATCGACCAAGGTAGAAAACGACCCTTGTAGAGAAACCTTGTAGAGAAAATAGCCCGCTAACTTTCGAACTACAGAATGTTTTGCAAGAGAAAAGCTCGCAGTTAAGAAAGCTTCACTAACGCAAAGAACATTCCTACTTGTTGCTCAAAAACTAAACTGCCCTTACGAAAGTGGTTAGAAGATTGCAGCTGAAGAAAGCATGCGAGGTGATCTCCAAGATTTCAAACAATATACAAATTAATGGAGTTCCGACGCTGCCGAATCGCTCAAGACACTTTGTTGCACGACTGATCAAAAGTATATATTACGAATTAAGTTACTTGTCAAGAAGATTCTCGCGGCGTTCTTACAGATCCAGAGGGTTAGACTGTTGGTTCCAAATCGGTTTGAGTTTACTAGACAGTTCTGCTCACGTCACTGACACTGACGCGAATTTGCTCACTAGTACCAGACTTATCGCACCCATAAGGGTCGGCTGGGATCCTAACGTTGAAGCGATGATTGGTATGACAGGGAGCCCACGACAGACGCTGGTTTCTACGGAGCGTTTTAGATCCTCAGAAAAGACCGACCAGGCTCGCACTATTGGGCCACCCACGATCACAGCTTGTGGTGCCAAGCCTTGAATCAGATTGGAAATACCGATTCCCAGATAGCGGCCCGTCTCTTTCAAAGCAGCGCAGGCAGATGCATCGCCTTTTAATGCGGAATCAACCAGCCCACTAAAGTCGATGTTGTTTGACCCATTTGATCCGCGTGCCAGGTTCGCATAGCGAGCCAGCGCCGCACGCTCTGATGAAAAAGCCTCCCAACACTCACGACTTCCAGCGGCGCAGGCGACCGGTGCTCCCAGACCAATTGTCATATGACCAAACTCGCCGGCAGCTCCGGCTTCACCTCGGTAAACTTGTCCGTCAAAAACGATGCCGGTTCCTAAACCCTCTTCCACCAGCACCATGATGAAATCTCGCACCTGGCGAACCTCGGGACGGCCAAACCAGAGCTCGGCAAGCGCTGCGGAATTGGCATCATTATCAACCGTCACCGGCAATCCCACAGCAGCCCTTAACTCTTCCGCCAACGGAAAATCCCGCCACTGGAAGTGCGGTATGTAGACATTGCCGCCGTCGGAATCAACCAGCCCAGGCAGACTGATGCCGATGCCCTCGACAGTCTGTTTATTCCTTGCTATGAGCTTACGGGTCCGCCGCACGATCTCCCCGATTGTTCTAGCCGCGGCGGGATCGGTGGCAAATTCCTCTTGCTCCAGCACGCGTCCAGCCAGATCACTGGTTGCCACGACCGTTTTGACAGTGCCAACGTCCACTCCTACTGCCACTGGGTGCGCTGTCCGCAGCGACAGCAAGATCGGTGGCCGGCCGCCTGAAGACTCCCCGCTCACCTCTTCGATCAACCCATCAGCTTTCAACTCATCCATGATGAGTGAGATCGTCGAGCGTTGCAGGGCGGTCTCGTGAGCTATCTCCGACCTGGAGATTGGCCCTCTTTCGCGCACGTAATTGAGAACGATCTGACGATTGATATCTCGAATTGTATTCGAGCGGGCGACATTTGCATTTTGTAGATTTATTCGGCGCACGATAGGTTCAAGCGGCCCTAGCCTTAACCAGCACTACTTATGACTTTTAAAAGAAACGATCCAAACACTATTAATTAGTACAGGCCCGGCTTTCAGTCAATACTGGTTCGTCATCTCAATTTCAGACAGACTTAAACAACACGGGCACATTGTGTCGATGTACCGGGAGAACTATACTGCATTCTCCGTTAGGGTTGGAGGTACACCATGACAAATCGTCGCGTCCAGATAATCATGAGAAACGCACTTTTAACCATTGCCTTTCTCGCAGCCACGGCGATGTCTGCCTGGGCACAGGGGCCGGTGGGACCACCCATGGACCGGACTAACCCAGATCGGGAACGTCAACAGGACATGAACCGACGAGAAATGCTCCTGCGTGGTTTCGGCATACGAAGTGGAAATGGAGGACCAGGCAATGAAAAAAATCTTCAAGCACTGGCCAGTCAAGTTGAGCAGGACTTCAGCCGCATCCTGATTCTCCATAACGAGATTGCGCGCGCGATATCGGCGGGGAAGAGTCTTGACTATGGGTTTGTTTCGAATGCCACTACTGAGATCAGAAAGCGGGCCCTTCGACTTCAGACCACGCTGGCGCTCCAACCTGAGGTGAGTGGACAGACAACGGCGGAACAAATTGCTTTACATGATGTTCAAGTGACAGACGCGCTAATCAAACTTTGTAAACAAATCAAAAGCTTCGTGACCAACCCGGTAATCGAAAATCCAGGCACCATCAGCAGCGAACAGCTAAACAAAGCGCGAAAAGATCTTCAAAGTATTGTTGAGGTGAGCTCAAGCATTAAACGAACTGCCGAGAAACTGGCCAAGACTGCGAAGTAGTTGTTCACTGGTCCTGCACGAAGCGAAATTGATTTCCTCACCGCCCATTGAGGTGGCATTTCGGCACTAATTTTCCGAACGCTTTCACTCAACCTCGAAGTAGGTACTCTGCGACGTTGTCGCCTGGGACGTGCGATCAATAGCCGTAACCACCAACATATAGCGACCAGTCGGAAGTTGCTCGAGCGATATATCGGCAGCGTACGGAAGACTTCCTAAGTCGGACGTGCCTTCAGTCGATACTTTTCGTAATGCTGTTGTTATGACAGGCTGGTCGGATCGTAGGATCTGTATCTGAACAGCAATATCGGGCCTTACTACAACCGATGTATAGATGAAAACCAGGAAGCGTAGAAACGAATTTCGATGAAACCGATGATCTACTCTGATTGTCACACGGTCTCGAGGTAACTGAGCGTTACCCGCTGAAGTCACTTTTTCTTCCGCCGCAGGAGGAGTTACTATTCGCTCACTAAGGATCACGCTGCTCAGAACAACCTTATGAGCGGAGAGATCGGGTATCTCGATCCATTGTTGCGTGCTGCCGATCCTCCCATTCTTCTCCTCGCGCACGGCCACCCGTACCTGATAAAGCCCAGGAGGTAGCGTTAGCGGATAACCGTAGACAAGATCAGGCCCGATACTTGTGTTCGATCCTCTTGTTTGATCAGTAACCGTCAACCGCTCACCAAAGCTCGCGCCCGCCTTTCCTTCTTCGTTATAAACGGAACCAGCTACATCGACAATTGCCTTCCGTTTATCGCCTTCTGGTTCGAACGATAATGCCTCGCCGTTCACCTGAACCGCGATATTCAAGGTCTGCCGTTTCTCTGCAGTATCGGTCCAGGTTAGGCTTAATGAGACTGGCAACCCACGTTCGGGAAACGGGGCGTTGATCGCCGAGCGGATCTGTGTTTCCGCTGTTCTCTGGTTCGATTGATCGGTTTTCAGGTCAGGATTCCTGGACTGTGGGACCGCTGTAACGCGAGCCCGTTCGAGATCGAAGAAGCCTTTGCGGACACGTACACTAAGTTCAGGACGGCCGACAACATTAACCTCGATGTGACGAAACTTCTCGCTCTTTTGTTCATTAGACTCCGGCCGCCAGGCAACCAGGTAATAATTAGAAGTCTCCTGTAGTGCTTGTGTGACCCCTGCATCCAGGGCATTGGTATTGAAGATAGGACGTCCACCAGTATCACGGGCGAGAGCGTTCATCGCGTCCTGCGATTCTACGAGTTCACCACCGGCGATGCGTTGCAGCCGGCCCGACGGGTCCGACGAAACGTCGCTGCTGGCATCAGTCAAACTGGCGACCAGACCGCGCGCATCAATTGAGTAGATCACCGCGCCGCTCCGTGCAGCCAGACTGGTTATATGTCGTAGCTCGTCGCGATTGTTCGAGTTGCGATCATCGAGGAAAAACCCGTCGGAAATGAAAAAGATGAGCTTCCGACCTGGCAACTTGCTCGATGAGCGTACGAGACTCTCAAGACCCAAGAGTGAGTTTATGGAGATTGCCGAGGCTTGTTGCAATATCGTGTGTGCACGATCTCGCACACGCTGCTCCGCTCTTCCCCTCGGCAAACCTCCCGGGGCCGCGATGGTTGACAGATTGGGAAGATCCTTCATCAGCTCGTCGACAAAAAAATCAACCACATCGTGATTGTTGCGCTCGATAGCCAACGCCTGATACTCCGACATCGCCGGACGTTCAGAATCGCTCGTAAGATGCGGTCGCACTTTCAGACGGTCAATCGCTGCGTGCAGTACCAATTTGTTGTCGGTAAGCTGCTGCAAAAACCCTATCTGGCCACTCGCGGATGTAATAGCGGCCTCGTCGTTCTGGCGCATATCCTTTTCGAGGTAATTAACCAGAAGCTTACGAGCCGCAACGAGATTGTTTGCGGCCAGATGCAAGTCGTCTACGTAGAAAAAGATCACTCGTCGCCGATCGAGATCGACGGACAGCGGAGAAGGTTCGGCTTTGCTGCGTTGGGAGCTGCGTGTGGCAGCCAGTTGTGATTCCTCGTTTAAGCTTCCCGTGCTAACTAGCTCAAGAAAACTGATAGGCAACAACTTTCCATCGATGCGGAGTTCGAAATCCTCGGGACGAAGGTCATTGACAAAGTGTCCTTGTTTGTCGAAGACCATGACATCGGTCTGAACGAGCTCCGTATTGATCCGCAGGACGTCTTCTTGTTCGACTGGCATTGAGGTCGGCCTGGTCTGCCCCAATAGAGCTGAGGACAGAAACAAGAAAATGCATACGACCAAAATAGAGCGTTTCATAGTGCTACCCGATAATATTTGAGATGCGATGTTGATTGAAGAGGTGCGCTAAAGCAGCATTCAGAGAAACACGTACAAGAAGGTTTTTTGGACACGACCGAGGATGCCTCAGGCACTAGATTCGAATTGGCTTGCGGCTAAACGAGTCTGCATAACGCCATATATGCCTCTTTTGCGTCAAGCGGCGGCGGCTCCCCCAAATTTGCGCGCCAGGACCAGGCTCAAAGCTCCCATCAGGGTGGGGTCTCCATTCAATGTGGAGCGGAGTATTCGCGCCGAGGGCATGCCCCGGCGAACGCTGCGCTCTATTTTTTCCGTGAGAGTCTTTTCAATCAAGCACCAGGCCTGAGTTATCGCACCGCCGACAATCACGGCTTCAGGACTGAACCCGACGACAAGGTTGGAGATACCTATGGCAAGATAACGAGCTGTCTCCGTGAGCGCTGTCCTTGCTTCAGGCTCGCCTGCCAAAGCGCGATCAATCAGAGTCGCAAAATCAGGGGCGCTCATCGCTCCGGTCAATCTCTGGTAGCGCGCACTGGCCGCTCGTTCTGAGGCAAAGGCCTCCCAGCAGTCATCATTTCCGCAGGAGCACAGGACGGGCGCATTGCTGCCAACAATCATGTGACCAAATTCGCCTGCTGCTCCGCGAACTCCCCGATAAACCTGACCGTCAAAAATAATTCCAGTTCCCACTCCATCAGCCACCAGTACAAAAATAAAATCGCGCGCATCCCTGACCTCGGGTCGTCCGAACCACAACTCGGCGAGCGCGACTGCGTTCGCGTCATTGTCTATTGTGACCGGCAGCCCGGTGGCTTGAAAGATTGTTTCGGCGATCGGCAAATCGCGCCATTTAAAATACGGAATGAAGATCACATTACCTGTTGCCGGACAAACAAGTCCGGGGATGCTAATGCCCACGCCTTCAATCGAACAATGTCGAGAGAACTCGCGAATGATTTCTATAATACGGTTTACTGTCCGCTCGGGTACCGGATCGGTTGGGAAACTTTCCTGCTGCACCACCACGCCAGCCAAATCACTACTCGCGATCGTGGTGTAAGTCGGTGTGATGTTGACGCCAATTGCAATGGCGCCGACGGTTCGCAGACGCAATAACGTTGGCCGGCGCCCGCCAGTTGATTTACCTTCGCCGATTTCCTCGACCAGGCCCTCGCCCGTAAGCACTTCAACAATTTCGGAGATCGTAGAGCGTTGCAGGGCTGTCTCGCGGGCTATGGTTGCCCGCGAGATCGGCTCCCTTTCGCGAACATAGTTGAGCACGATTTGGCGATTAATATCGCGAATCGTGTGTGGATTTGCGGCCTGAACTTTTCTGAGATCGATTCGTCGCACTGACTTTATCCCAATTCTAAGGCGTGCATTCGCCTTTCAGGACCAGCAGGTAAAGATGTCCAAATTGATTGGTCCTAACAACCCTCGGAAAACCTCGCCTATTGAATACGACCGCATCTGTCAAGAAGTACGGATAGATATTACAAAGTGCACGCGAAGTCAACGGCTTTCCAGAGAACCCTTCCGGGCAACCACGGCTCCGTCTCCACATCCATGATCACATTCCAATGCCCTTGAGGTGATAGCGATTCGAATCGTAAAGTCGGTCGACGTCGACTTTGTCGATTCTTCCCAACACTGTCGAAAGATCTACCAGCGACAGATCGCAAGCGGGTGCAATTCCGCGCGACGAAACCATCTTGCCGAAATCACCTTCCGCGACGGCGTCCGCCGCCCGCGCGCCAAACATCAGTCCCATAATTCGGTCGATCGGTGAGGGCGGGCCGCCACGCTGCGGATGCCCAAGAATTACCGAACGCGCATCGTAAGACGTGTCGGCCATGATTCTCCGGGCCAAAACCTCGGCGATGCCCCCGAGCCGCGCGTGACCGAAGGCGTCGTGGCGGTCGTCCATAAGGATCAGCTCACCATCTTCAGCAAAGGCCCCTTCAGCAACGACGATCACAGAGTAACGCGGGTGCTGCGGATCGCGAGGATGCGAGGTTGAATCGCCGAGCTTATCTCTCAAGAGGCGGTAGACCCTCTCGTAGCGAAACGGATGTTCCGGAATCAAAATGATATCCGCCTGACCCGCAACGCCGGACCAAAGCGCGAGGTGTCCTGAGTGACGGCCCATCACTTCGATCACCTGAACCCAGCCGTGAGACCCGGCGGGCGTTCGTGAACGCTCAATAACCTCAGTGACAATCCTCAAGGCGGAGTCGAAGCCCAGCGTGTAATCTGTTCCCGCCAGATCTTTGTCGATCGTTTTCGGAATACCGACTATAGGCACGCCCTTTTCCGACAGGCGGGCGGCGACTCCAAGCGTGTCTTCGCCGCCGCAAGCCACGATGGCATCGAGTCGGAGTTTCTCGATGTTGGCAATCACCTCAGCTGACTTGTCGATCCGCTCTCCCAGTTCGTTGGGTGTCTGAAAAGGGTTTGTGCGCGACGAGCCGAGGTTTGTTCCGCCATCGCGATCCCAGCGCCTTACGCTTGCGCGTTCAAGTGGGATAACGTCGAAGGGAGGGTTCAGGAGACTTAGCCAACCATCGCTGAGCCCGACTGTTTCAATTCCGCGCTCAAAAGCGCGATAGACCAACCCCTTGATCGCGGGGTTAAGGCCGGGCGCATCACCGCCGCCGGTCAACACGCCAATGCGTTTTATGTCAGTCATGAATGCGAACAATGCTCCTTAAAAAAACAATTTAATTAACAGTTGGTGATGCCTTTTCGCTTTTTGTCTCATTAACACCGCCGCTTTAGCCCGGTGATCTATTTGCACCGAACGGGAAACCGTTTGAACGGTCTCACTTTTCTTTCGCCTACCCAGAGTCACCGGGCTAAAGCCGCGGTGCTAAAGAGAGTCGGACGCATCGTCAACGCGACCAAGCATCTGATCCATCACCCGGGAGGTGCGCGCTGCGGTTTCACCGGTGCTGGAACACACGCCACACCCATTTAACTCGTCCACAACAGTCTGGATCATTGGTTGTTGGATGTGCTGCGGATATGTAATTGTGAACTCGGTTGATCCCGCCGCATTCTGGAGTAAGATCGGTAACGGATCAAAAGTCGAAAATGAAATCTCACCTTTGCTGCCGACGATCCGGGTCAGATCACTCTTGCTCGCAGTGGTAAAACACCATGCGCCCACCCCATGAACGCCTGACTCAAACTGAAACGTCCCGGTAACTATATCTTCGGCCTCATAGCGTCCATCCTGATTTGAAGCGCAACCCTTGACCGAAGCAATTGGCCCGAAAACAAAGTCCAAAAAATCCAGCGTGTGCGAAGCCAGATCTACGAAGAGCCCGCCACCCGCGATTTCCGGAACCACTCGCCAGGCGGGTGGCTCTGAATTCAAACTCTCCTTCCCTGGCGGTTGATAAAGGCTGACCTTAAGGAAGCGCACCTCGCCAATTGCACCCGAGTCAAGCAGTTCTTTGATCTTAAGGAAGCGCGGCAGCGCTCGACGATAGTAAGCGACAAACAATGGCACGCCGGCGGTCTTGCACGCAGCAACCATCTCCTGGCATTCGGCAAAATTCAACGCCATCGGCTTCTCGACGTAAACCGGTTTGCCGGCCTCAGCGCTCATCAGTGTGTATTTTTTGTGGGAAGAAGGTGGAGTGGCAACGTAAACAGCATCGACCTCAGGATCCTGAATCAGTTTCGCTGCGTCGTCGTACCAGCGGGAGACTTCATGACGCTCGGCGTACTCCCTTGCGAGCTTTCCATTGCGGCGCATCACCGCCACCAGAGTGGAATGGTTAGCTTTCTGAAACCCAGGGCCGCTCTTGACTTCGGTTACGTCGCCGCAACCAATTATGCCCCAACGAATAGTTCGCATATGCAGGCGCCCGGGTGTGTGCTGTCCTAAGTCGAACTCTTCAACCGCTGCTTGTAGCCTTCCGGGATTTCCAAGCGGAGCATCCTAGCTCGGGTGGTCTCCGTCATCAAGTCAGATCGCTTAAGAGCACTAGGTGACGCCGCGTCCTGCGCTCCAACGATCCCGGTATGCCTTCGTTTCCAGCGGGACTTGCAAGCCGAAAACACATTTCGCTCCTCTGGAGCGAGGCATTACTTTTTTTGGGAAGCTGTCTATAAACATTTCGCCGCTCTGCGGCGAGGCGGCATCGCAAGGGCTCAAGGAGGATCGCAGCGCGCAGGATCGCAGCGCGCAGGATCGCAGCGCCGCCAAGGATCGCCAGCTACCAGACGTTCACCCATGCACCGGCCGCACTGACTCTTCTCAGACGACTTACTCTTTGGTTCCAGGTGCAGACGTCTCAAGTGTTAGCTTGCCACGCAGTTCGATCTGTTCGGACGAGCGGCCAACCAACACGTTGAAATCGCCGGGCGCCGCGCGCCATTGTTTTGCGTTGACGTCGTAATAAGACAGCGCGCGGCGGTCGAGCATGACTGAGACCTTCCTCGTTTCGCCGGCACGAAGATTCACTTTCATAAATCCTTTCAATTCCTTCGCCGGCCGCAGGACTTTCGTTTGTGTGTCGCCCACATAAACCTGGGCCACCTCGGCGCCTTCGCGTGTCCCGGTGTTCTTAACGTCAAACGAAACTTCGTAGCGCGGACCTGGTTCGCTATTCGACAGTGGTTTGATGGACAGGTTGCTGTAAGAAAACGTCGTATACGAGAGTCCAAACCCGAAGGGAAAGAGCGGCTTCATGCCAGTCCGTTCGTAACCACGATAACCAACAAACACTCCTTCTTTATAGACAACACGCCTGGTGCCCGCCTCAGGATAGTAGCTATCGTGAACCGGGTTATCTTCCCAACGGCGTTCGAAAGTGACCGGCAAATGGCCTGAAGGGTTCACATCGCCGAACAGAATCTCGGCCAGCGCCGTGCCGCCTTCCTGTCCCGGATACCACGCCTGGACCAGCGCCGGAACACGATTCAGCCAGGCGTTCATATCCACGCTGCCGCCTGACGTCATGACAACGATCGTGTTCTTGTTGGCCGCTGCCATCTCCTGAATCAACTCATCTTGTCCCAGCGGCAGGCGAAAAGTCCGATCCGCGCTTTCAGCTTCCGTCTCGGCATCGAACCCTGCAGCCACCACCACCACGTCCGCACTCGCGGCAAGTTTTTTGGCGTTGTCGCTAACAAATTGTCCAGCACGGACCACTCCCATCCTGAGGCGAACAGCCCGTCTGAACGCACGTCCATGCTGCTCGAGAACAATCTTGTGCGCTCCGGGATCGAGACGGAGCGTGCGATAGTCAGCGAGCGCGGTAAGTGTGGTCCAATTGTCCAGAATAAGTTTGTCGTCAACGTAAAGACGATAAGAGCCGCCGACTTCTCTGGTCGTTTGCACGAAGATGTCGTAGGAGCCGGATTCCTGCGGTGAGTAATAACCGGTCCAACGTGACGAAAGCGTCTGTTCAGGAAACAGCAAGCGTGCCGCAGTCCCAAAGTCAACGTGCTCTTCGGTTCGGGTTATCAGGGGAGTACCTTTTAGGTCTGCGTTGTCGAAGTACTCGGCTTTCAATCCAGCTTTCCCATCAGTCTGAGAGGTAGTGAAATTAGTCGCGTTAGCCAAATCGCTGTAGGAGAGGACGCCGCGATCGTAATACACCTGAAACTGACTGCCGGGATGATTGACTGGATAATTTGCCAGGCCCTCCAGATAACTGACGGCCGCGAACGGTTGCACTTCGGCGCTGCCGCCGCCAACTGACACTGCCGGGAAAGCATCTGGGCCAATAACCAGGATGGATTTGATCTTGCCCTTACTCAACGGCAACAGATCACCGTCGTTCTTCAACAGCGTGATGCCCTCACGCGCAGCATTGAGCGCCACTTGGCGGCCCTGCGGGTTATATCGAGGAATAGCCAGTGCGGTCTGATCACGGTCAAGCCAGCCAAAGCGCATCGCTGTTCTCAGGATGCGGCGCACCTTGTCGTCAATAGTGGCGAGGGAAACCTTGCCCTGTTCAATTGCGGGTTTGAGCGTCTCCTGGTTCATATGCAAGCCCGAAGGCATTTCGAGATCCTGCCCCGCGTTTGTTGCCTCGACACCGTCATAAGTTCCAGACCAGTCAGACATGATCAACCCGTCGAAGCCCCATTCCTTCTTCAGCACGTCAGTGAGCAGATACTTGTTCTGCGACATGTGCAGACCATTCGTTAGGTTGTATGAGCTCATGACGGCCCCAACGTGGGCTTCCTTTACGGCAGCCTCGAAGACGGGCAGGTAGATCTCCCACAGAGTGCGCTCGTCAATGATTGAATCGGTGTTGTGGCGATCAAACTCAGAATTGTTTCCCAGGAAGTGTTTAATCGTCGCGCTCACGCCCTGGCTCTGCACGCCCTTGATGTAACCGACCGCAATGCGCGAGGCGAGGAAAGGGTCTTCACCGAAGTATTCAAAGTTTCGACCGTTCATCGGAGCACGATTGATGTTGACGCCGGGCGCGAGCAGGAAGTGAACGCCTTTGGCGCGAGAGTCACGTCCGAGTTCAGTGCCTACGAGTTCGGCCAGGGCTGGATTCCAGGTAGCGGTTAGCGTAACGCCTCCAGCAAACGCAGTCGCTGGTCCAAAGTTGCGGACGCCGACTGGTCCGTCGGCCATCTTCAGTCGTGGCAATTTAAGCCGGGGAACGTCACGGATGAAAAAGCCGTCGACGCCTCCGAGCAGGGCAAGCTTTTCCTCGAGCGTCAGTTGCTGAAGGATGGAGTCGACCTTGCGTTCGATCTCGGCTGAGGACTGGACTGAAGGTGCCTGCGCGTACGCAGAAGACACCACGGATAAAATCAACGGCAAAGCAGTGATTGAAGTCAGTCTTCGCATCGGTTTCCCTTAATGGTGGTGATTCAAGTTTGATTTGAACCCTGGACGACAATACAAAAGGCCGCCTACCGCGAAGCGGTTACGTCTTAAAGCCCAGGGTTGCTTCAACCGTGGGTAAGAAGGTCCGATCATTGTCAACCCGGAACGGGTTCCGCCTCGGACGTAACCGCGTTGCGGTTAACCGTCCGTTCGATCCTATAACCCAGGGTAGCCGAAGCGGCAACCCTGGGCTTTGAGGCATAACCGCTTCGCGGTAAAACAGTTCGAACTCGAAACGAAGGATTTCAAATGTCGTTGCACCTACAATGAAAAGTTGCTACTTAGCGGGCGCGTCTGCGACCGTTGCCAACTTTTCCTTAAGGGGCGGGAGCCACTGACGCTGGAATTCCGGTTCCACCGTCTGCGCCAACATCAAGGCTTTCTCGTAGGCGGCGCGAGCCTCGACCGGACGCTTCCTCATCATCATCACATCGCCAAGCAAAACTTGCGACGGTACACAATCGGGATAGACCGCGATCGCTGCATCCGCTTCCTCGAATGCGCGATCTACTTGATTCGCCGCGAGGAATTCCCTGGCACGTTGCTCGTGGGCCAAGGCCGAGGCCAACGGAATACTGAAGTGACCGTCAAACACAAAAATGCCGTATTCGATTACCGCCGTTGGTTGAAGCTTCTGAAATTGATCATAAGGGTTCAGTGGGCCGGGTCCGATTTCAAATCCCGAAAGTGTGCCGGCGCTAATTAATACCGGCCCATCGATTGTGGCTGGAGCTTCAACTGGTGTTTGGAGCCAGGGCGTCAGGACAGTCCGCAGCGGCTTGCAGGGGATTCCATAGTAAGCCGGATCCACCAGACCCTGGGCGAAGTAAGCAATCCAGCAGTCCTTCACTCCTCGTTTATCCAAATACAGCTTTGTCGCTTTGAGTTGTTGAGCCCAATCCGTATTCGAGTCGCTTAGATATTTGTAGGTGTTCGCTGGTCCTCCCCACAATTCATTGGCATAGGCGAGGTACGAGGGAAACACACGCAGCGAAGAGACCGCGTGGAAAAGAAGCAGCAAGGCGATCGCATACCCCCAACGCCGATCGCTCCGAATAAATGCCCATGCGGCGCCTCCGATGAGCACAGAGAGGAACACATACAACGGCATGATATGGCGAACGCCGATGTTCAGCCCTGAACTCATCGACACTGCCAGAAACAAGGCCGGAGGTATGGTGAGAAATAGAATCTCTCGCGACTGGTTCAGCTTACGCGTGACCACTGCGACAACGGCCAACAGCAACAAGATAAGAAACGCCAGCGTGGACTTTATCGCAAACGCTACTGGAAAGTAGAACCACACACCATGGGGATACACCTTGCCCAGAATGTATGCCTGCATTGTATCCGGCAACAAACGCACATCCGTCAACCCGTATAGATATGATTCCGGGAGCAGGCGCCAACGGGCCAGCGTCAAGACTGCCTTAGCTTCGCGTGGCTTCAGTTGATGAGTGTAGTCAGCTAACGAGGGATTCATTTCCAATCCAGACGGGCGCGCACTATACCGGAATCCATAGAAAGCCCATAGCACCGCCACGGCGATAAAGCCGGTGATGATTAGCGCCACAGCTAACCTGGCTGTAGGCCTTGCGGCTTTCGCAACTGCTCCCTTCCCTTCGCGGTTGCGCACCAGCTCACAAAGCGCCAACAGCATCAGCATTGGAAACACAAGCAGACCGGTATGTTTGGCAGCGAGCGCCAGCCCGGCGGCCACGCCAACTATGATCAGCCGCGCCACTGACGGGGCTTTCACATAGCGATAGAAAGCGTAAACGGTCCCGAACATAAAGCACGACAGGCCCACATCAGTAGTGACCACAGCTCCATGCGCCAGCAGGTTAGGCTCAAAAACAAGTAGAGTCAGGGCGATGAAGGCCGCGCCTGTGCCGAACATTTCTTTAGTTGCCAGAAATACCAGCAGCGCCAAAAGCAGCGTAAAGACTGCTGCCGCCATGCGCGTGCGAAACAGGATCATGTCCGCGTCGTTTTGGTAAAGGAAATCCCTGCCGTCCAAAAATGCTTCAGTCTTGAAATAGCGGTCTTGCAATGTCGGGGTTTGTAGCGGCAAGCGAAGCAGTGGCACTGTGGCGACGAGTTTGACGAGCGGAGGATGTTCCGGGTTTAGTCCAAAATCCGCGTTGGTCCATGACCGGTATCCGGCAAAGATATGGTCACCCTCATCCCAAGTCTGAGACTCCTGCCGCACCGATAGTGCTAACTGAAGGAAGAGCACGATCAAAAGACCTGCAACACTCGCGACAATGATTGCACCCTGTTTAGTCAGCAGTTTGGCCAAGGCTTCTCCTACTAAGTCCAAGTTAGCCCGCGGGTAGCGGGCGAGAGCATAAAGCCCGGGTGGAGCGCAGTAGAACCCCAGCTCTTAGCGCCACCACGTGAGCACTGTCACATAACAACCAACCGCCGCCATCGTGATCCCGGCGACTGCGGTCAGCGCTAACAGCAATTTGCTCATCCGGTACACACGCGGCAGCTGCTTCCACTCCACCCAGATCATCGCCAGACACCACAACCCGCACCCCAGGACACCGGCGAAGGGCGCGACAATGCCGGCGAGTACGACCGTCTTAAACCCTGTCCAGAGGAGCAGCAGTCCGCCCAAAGCGGTGTAGAGAATGACTCGCAAGCGCAATCTATCAAAATTCCAATTACGTTTGGGCCAGCCGGCTATTGCTATCTCGTATGTGGTCCGGGCGTAGACGGGTAGCATGCCGTAGATCGCTCCGAAGATGGCGAAAAACACGCCCGCTTTGTAGACACTGATCAACCGTGGATGAATGAGACCGAGAAACTGAGACTGCTGGCTATAAAGATCGGCGTCGGTCGGAACCAGCCGCAGCGGATGAAGCACGGCCGCGCCAAGGATCATGAAGCATGTCGTTATCAGTAAGACACTGCCGAATGAAATCGTCGTATCAAGCGCCGGCGCCCGCAGCCATTTCAAACCTCGCGCGACAACGCCCAGTTCTTGACTTAGTTTCCCTGGTCCATCGCTCGCCTGCCCCGATGCTCCCCAGTTCTTCTCACGAAGCAAGCCGACATATCCGAGGTAATCCTGCACGCCTCCGCCAACTGCTCCCAACAGCACAGCCATCTCAAAAAAAACAGTGCGTCCCGTGAAGTCGGGGTATTTCGCAACCACCCAGGGTTCATAAGCGGGAACGTGCGGTACCAGCATGCCCCACACTGCAGCGGCCCAGTCCGGTTTGACCAGCATTATTGCAAGCAGTATGAGGCCCATTTTAAGCGCAAGAATCAAAGTCGAAACTCGCTCGACGATGTTATAAGTCTGAACGAGACTCAACGTAGTGGCCGTGAGAATGATTAGGGTGCCCCACACTGGCCGTCCCCAACTTGACCCGCTTCCGATACCGGTCATCCAAATACACAGACTTCCGAGCGCATCCGAAAGAGCGGCCATCCACAACGGAAAAGCTATGATCGACACGGCGCCGAGCAACTTGACCACCCATGCACGTGGTCCTGGAATACGTGACCAGGCGCGCAGCGGATGCTCTCCAGTCAACACTATGTACCTGGCCCCGGAATAAACTTGCACGGCCTTGAAAACGACTGCGGCAAGAATCACCCAGAGCATTGCGTAGCCAAACAGGGCGCCGACGCGCGGAGCAAAGATGGTTTCGCCGGTGCCGACCGTCACTGAGGCGATGATTGCTCCAGGTCCGAAGACACGCAAAAGCCTGGACCAACCGCCCGACAGATCAGGGCTGACCGGAGGGTAGTCGATGGTTTCTGGTTGCAATGTTTTCAGTCTTAACGCTGGCGCTCATCGCCATGCTTTCGCGGAAGAGCCATGCTGACGGAACCAAACATCACGTAGACGAGCACATCCTCATACCACGACTGATTTGTTGAGTCTAGTCCGCGACGCGAAAGGCTTCGCTGACGACATCATCTTTCTTCTGTCCTTTTTTGGTATAGGTAGTTTAGGTGAGTAGTGTAATTTCGCTGTCTAGTTGCAAGAACCAGTATGTAACTCAAGCACAACCTGGTCAGGCGTCGAAGTCTTTATCCTTTTACTTATGAAGATACAAACACCGACACGTCACTCAACCGCTGAAAAGCCCAGCCCCGATGGATCGGGGCTGGGCTATTTTTATTAGTCCACTGACGCATCGCCTCACGAGTGAACAGTGCGGTCTTAGCGATGTCTATCACGACGATTGCAACTCAGTCTCAGGGAAAGCCAATAGCCTTGCGATCACTCCTTCCATCTCTTCGGTCTTAACCGGTTTCGAGATGTAATCATCCATCCCTGCTTCGATGCATTTCTCGCGATCACCTTGCAAGGCGTGCGCGGTCATAGCGACAATTGGAGTTCGTTTATTACTGCGTTCCAGCCTGCGTATTTCAGTGGTCGCAGCGTACCCGTCCATCTCAGGCATCTGGCAATCCATAAGCACCAGAGCGTACTTGATGCGACTGAGAGCTTCGATTGCCTCTCGTCCATTGGCCACCGCGTCAGCGCGAAAGCCCAGTTTCTTTAGTTGTCTTACAGTAATTCTCTGATTCACGATGTTGTCTTCAGCAACCAGTATCAGTCTGTCGGAAATTTTCGTTTCGTCTTGCGGGACACCTCTCCGTTCGCGCCTCGGCAACAGCGGTATCGATTCACTTGCTGCCGACGGCTTTAAGGCGTCGCTCATCACAGTGCTCAAAGTCTCGAATAACCTGGATTGACGTACGGGCTTGGTAAGATAAGCCGCAATGCCGACTTCCTGAGCCACTATACTGTGGCGCCGTTCGCCGAAGGAGGTCAAAAGGACCAGAGGGACTTCGGCAATCGCCGGCGTTGCCTTGATGGCCCGAGCCAGTTCAAAGCCGTCCATCTCTGGCATCATCAGATCAAGTATGGCCAGATCATAAGAGGCACCCTCAGTCGCAGCGGCGGTCAGGAGTTTCAAGGCCTGTTGCGCTGATTCCGTCTCGGTGGGCACCATCCCCCAACACTTCGACTGATGACAAAGAATCCGTCTATTGGTGGCATTGTCATCCACAATCAGAACGCGCAACTGATCAAGACTCTTCTTAACTGGCACGACCGCATCAGGCTTAGGCGCTTGTTTGTCGAATTGGGCCGTGAACCAGAAGGTTGAACCCTTTCCCGGCGTGCTGCTGACGCCAATCTCGCCATTCATTAGCTCAACGAGTTGTCTTGATATGCATAGACCCAGACCGGTACCTCCGTATTTGCGCGTGGTTGAGCCGTCAGCCTGGACAAATGGTTCGAATAAATTCTTCTGCGCGGCAGGACTAATTCCGATTCCGGTATCGCTCACGGTAAAGCGGACCGTTATGGAAGTATCGGTTTCAGCCTCATTGGTCGCTCGCACGATCACTTCGCCCCGGTCAGTAAACTTGACGGCATTGCCGATAAGATTCGTCAAGACCTGCCGCAGTCTGCCGGGATCGCCGAGCAAAGCGGTGGGGAATTTGCACGGGATGAGTGAAGCCAATTCGAGATCCTTCGCCAACGCCCGGTCAGCCAGCAGCTCGATTGCATCTTCGATAGCGCTGCGCAGGTCAAACTCCAGGGTTTCGAACTGGAGTTTGCCGGCCTCTATTTTAGAGAAATCCAGAATGTCGTTAATAATGGTCAACAACGAGTCAGCGCTGGAACGAATGGTTTCGGCACAATCCCTTTGATCCGCATTTAGATCAGTATCGAGGAGTATTCCGGTCATACCGATCACGCCATTCATAGGCGTGCGAATCTCGTGGCTCATATTCGCCAGAAACTCGGACTTGAGTCGCCCTGATTCCAGGGCTGCATCGCGCGCTTGCTTTAACTCCTCTTCCATCCGCTGGCGCTCAGTAGTATCGCGAAATGTAATAACCGTCCCGATGCGCTTATTGTTTTCACGATTCGGCGTGCTGGTATATTCGACGGGAAAACTTGTGCCGTCCTTTCTCCAAAACACCTCATCTGAGACCTGATGATCAGTGCCTTGTTTAAGGGCTGCGTAGATTGGAGATTCGTCCTGCGGGTAGGGAGTTCCATCCTGTCTGGTGTGTTGCAGCGTGGCGTGTTGCGGCTTTCCTATCAGCTCGGACTCCGCATAACCTAGCAACCGGCAGGTCGCTGAGTTTACCGTCACTATGAGGCCGTCTGCTGACGTTACCAGCAATGCGTCACCCATCGACTTGATGATTCCATCGACATAGTCTTTAGAGACTGTTGTTTCGCTCAGATCGTCCGCCATTTTGTTGAAGACTCGAGCCAGCTGACCGATCTCATCGCGGGACTGAATCTGAATTTTAGATCCGAGGTGACCTTTGCCAATCTCTCGCGCGGCGGCTGTGAGATCCTTCAACGGTTGAGAGATCGATCGTGACAGAAATACGGCCATCAGAATGGCAAATAGCAAGGCCCCAAGCGCAGAGCCTGCCACAAGACGGCTAAGCTTGCTTACCTGTCGCTCGATCCCGAATGCTTTCTTTGAAGTTTCCTCGTATCTCTTGCTGGCATAACTCTGAACCAATGGAGCGAGTTCTTGTTCGTATTGCTCGCGGATATCGATACTGAGGATCTCGTCGGCATGATCCGGCCGGCTATCAGCGACGTTCAAATACTCCTCCAGGAATTCATGATATCGGAGCGTTTGCACGCGAATTTGCTCTATGGCTTCGAGTTCCTCAGCTTCATCTGCCGCAGCAGTTTCATTCCCCTCCTTGCGGTATCCATCGAGGCTGCCTTGAGTCGTCACGGTAAGAAAGTCGAGGATGTCATTAACCGTGGCTTTGCTCTCCAGGATTGCGGCTCGCGCGTTTCTGGCACCTTGTTCGGCAAGATCTTTTTCTTTGGGCTCGAGCAAGATACGGCGCTGCGCGGCCAATATTTCCTGCGCAGCCCTCTGCCCATTGATAAAGGCTGCCGGTAGTTGAGCAGCTCGGCTTTCCAACGTTATTTCATAAATCGCTACTTCCCGAGCATCCCCCTTCACTTGTTTGTTGGTATTAATCAGGAAGACTGCAACAGCCGCGAAGATCGCTGGAATTCCAACCAGGCCGGCAAATAACTTGTGACGGATTTTCATCTCAATTCTTCCTTTTGGTGAATCCTGGATACTTGAGTTTTGATTAGCAGGACACGAAAGGTTTCGCGATTTGCGTCCTGATCCTACTTCCGCGGTTCGCGCGCACCGCCGAACTCATACACAACGTTAACGATCATTCCGAAGGGATCCGCTTCCCGAGTTGTTCCGATTGGCACACCTACGCCAAACTCGAGATCGCCCGGAAGTTTCCAAACAAAGCCTGGTGTAAGGTAGAGATTGCTTTCGCTGGAACTCTTGCTCCAGCTGATCTCGGTTGTGAAACGAGCGCGACGGTAGGGAACAAACATGCCGCTACTCCATTCGATAGTCTTTTCGTTGTGATCATTTTCGTTGAGCGTTAATTCATTCACCGGATGAGCAAGGGTGAGACCCAACTGACTGAACAATTGCAGTCGCGACAGCCCGGGAAAATCTTTCGCGACGATAACGTATGGTTCATATTCGATTGTCCCCTCGGAGATCCCCCTCTTGGCGCTGGGGCCGGATAACCCAAGCTCGAAGCCAATGGCGCTGTGGAAATTCGAGCCATGTATATTCATGAAGCTGTACTTTGTGCCGAGTCGCAGATCACCTGAGCCACGCAAAATCAATCCCTCAACTGCTTTTTTCCGGGCAAAGGATTGCCATTGCAGTTCAACCTGCCACGAGTGTGTTAGGCCATACTCGAGGGCAAGATCATTGGAGAAGTCCTTGTCTGCATCGCTAAACCTGAAAGACGAAGTGAGTTGAAAAGAGCCTTTTTCTTGCGGATAAACTAGTTCGGTTTGAAAGACTCCCTGGGGGTGTTCGTCGCTTCCAGCTTGCGCCATCGCGCGTGTTGTTTGGCCCAGTGAAACAGCTAGTAGGACTACAGTGAAAAGCGTTTTCATCATTCGGTTCTCCTGGTTAATATCGAAGCTTCACGGTTGGGTGGCGATTGGTTGGAGTCAAGCAGGGGATGGTCATGGGCCTCAGCTGGCGCAAGAGTTGTTAATCAACTACTCGGGCAGGCTCATTTCAGAACTCAATAATTTGTGAGCTGGATCATAGGCGACTTTGGGATTCCGGTACGGATTGTTCAGAGGTAAACAAGGAAGTTAGGCTTTGCATGGGGCGAAAAGGGCAAGCACAAGCAATCCGCCAATGCCAAGTGCCCCTTTTTCTCGAATAGAGGGTGATGGCGTCGCCACAATAGAAACTATGCACGGTGCGTGCCTGCGGCGAGCCTGATGAAGAATCGCATCGGTTTGAAGGAGTCGTGCCTCGTAAAGTTGTTAGGCCGCCTTCAACTCTATCCAGTTGAATCTCTCCAATCTCGATCGTGAACATTTCTTTTGCTTAGCAACGCCCGGAGCAGGTGCTCCCAAATATTTTCTTTATCGATAGCGACCATATGTGCTAATAAAGCTCTCCTCGAATCGAAAACTCTAAATGAAAACGTTGGGCATCGATGTCGGCACCGGGGGCACCCGCGCCGTTGTAGTTGATCCAGACGGCAACGTCGTGGCCGCTGCAACAGCTGAGCATGTTCCTTTCGTTTCCACGCGTACGGGATGGGCTGAACAGGATCCGGAAGATTGGTGGCGAGCGACCATTGCCGCCGTGCGGGAAGTCTTATCGAAACCATCAGCAGACGAAATCACGGCTGTCGGCTTGTCAGGGCAAATGCATGGTTTAGTTCTGCTTGATCAGAGTGACGACGTATTGCGTCCGGCGATCATCTGGTGCGATCAACGGACGGATTCTCAGTGCAACTCTCTGACAGAAATGATCGGCGCTGACCGGCTCATCGAATTGACGTGTAATCCGGCATTGACGGGTTTTACGCTACCGAAAATGCTTTGGGTGCGCGAGTGGGAGCCGGAATTGTGGCAGAAAGCGCGTACGGTTCTTTTGCCGAAAGACTATGTGCGCCTGAGACTGAGCGGCGACCGGGCCACTGACGTAGCCGACGCTTCCGGCACGCTGTTGTTGGATGTGAAGGCCCGTAAATGGTCGAGTGAGATGCTCTCGGCCACCGAGATCGACGAGCGGTTGTTACCACGCGTCTTCGAATCTCCGGAAGTAACCGGATCAATTTCAAAAGCCGGCGCTGAAGCTACAGGGTTACAAGTGGGCACGCCCATCATTGCCGGCGGCGGGGATCAGGCGGCTGGCGCTGTAGGAATGGGAATCGTTCGTCCCGGTACAGCCAGTTCGACGATCGGCACGTCCGGTGTTGTCTTTGCAGCAACCGATCAGCCGAAGTTGGATCCAAAGGGTCGTGTGCACACTTTCTGTCATGCGATTCCGGGTCGCTGGCACGTAATGGGCGTAACCCAGGGAGCCGGGCTGTCTTTGCGCTGGTTTCGGGATCAGTTCGGCGCTATTGGAGACGATGGTTACGATTCTTACCATCGACTGACCAAAGAAGCTGCATTGGTTCCCTCTGGCTCCGATGGGTTGATTTGGACTCCCTACCTGATGGGTGAACGCACTCCTCATCTGGATCCGTTCGCCAGAGCAGCGCTCATCGGATTGACGGCGAGTCATACGCGGGCTCACATTGTGCGCGCGATACTGGAAGGAGTGGCCTTCAGCCTGCGTGACGCTTTCGAAATTTTCAATGAGATAGAAGTGCAAGTCAAGGAGATTAGGCTTGGTGGTGGTGGCGCGCGCTCAAGTCTGTGGCGACAAATTCAGGCGGACGTCTACGGGCACCGTGTTGACATGGTTGCTGCGGAGGAAGGCGCTGCTTTTGGGGCAGCCCTCCTGGCCGGAGTTGCCGTGGGTATGTGGTCCTCTGTCGACGCAGCCTGCGAGGCGGTTGTGCGAATTACGGGTCACGTCGAGCCCAATGCGGAGTCGGTGAGAATGCTGGCAGGCCAATATGAACGCTTCAAAAAAATATATCCAGCACTAAAACCGATAATGGGGTAACGCGTTTGCAATTCAAGGATTCGATTTTAGTTAATTTCGTTTTCGCTCCAGAGGGGCGATGCGACAAAACAATGCTCGCTCCGATTCCAACTTGAATTTGCTTTCGCAAGGTTGACACGGTTCGATGCAAATTGGTGGATCTCTCCTGAACAAATGAAAAAGAAGAACGCGCAAGCGATGCTGATACTCACTGCCAAATTCCGCTTTTCCTTTACCCTGGCCCTGTTGATTGTAGTTAGTGCTTCCAACCCATCAGACAAGGCTCGATCGCAGCAACAAACCCCCGACTATAAAAATCCGCGCCTTTCCGTCGAACAGCGCGTGGCCGATCTTCTCTCGCGCATGACGCTGGAAGAAAAAATCGCGCAGCTAACGTGTCTTTGGGTAAACCGGCCGCAGAAAAATGCCCTGACAAACTTCGCAACTGATCGCGGCGCCTTCTCCCCGGAGAAGGCCGCGCAGGTAATGAAATACGGAATCGGGCAGATCGCGCGACAGCGTGAACAAAAAGGACCGCGCGACGGAGCTGTCTTCGCAAACGCGGTGCAGAAGTGGCTGATTGAAAACACACGTCTCGGGATTCCCGCAGTCTTTCACGACGAGATCCTGCATGGTCACATGGCCAGGGGAAGCACAAGTTTCCCACAACCAATCGCGCTGGCCAGCACCTGGGATCCTGAGTTCATAGAAAAGGTTTTCACTGCCGCGGCGCTTGAAACCAGAGCTCGGGGCAGCCAACAGGTGCTGGGGCCGAATCTGGATGTCGCGCGCGAACCTCGTTGGGGGCGCACAGAGGAAACTTATGGAGAAGACCCTTATCTCGTCTCTCGCATGGCTGTAGCAATCGTCAAGGCATTGCAGGGACACGGACCAACTGTTGATGGCGATCACGTCATCGCCACCGCGAAGCACTTTGCCGCCCACGGCCAACCGGAAGGCGGCACGAATATCGCCCCCGCAAACTATTCCGAGCGAGTGCTCCGCGAATTCTTCCTGCCCAGCTTCAAAGCGGCAGTGAAAGAAGCCGGCATCATGAGCGTGATGGCTTCTTATAACGAGATTGACGGAGTGCCATCGCATGCCAACTCGTGGTTGTTGGAAAAAATTCTGAGGCAGGAATGGGGTTTCAAAGGCCATGTTGTCTCTGACTATTACGGAATTCCTCAGCTACAAGACTTGCATCACGTGGCAAACGATAAGGAGGAAGCAGCACGGCTCGCCCTTGAAGCAGGAGTGGACATAGAGCTGCCAGATCCGGATTGTTTCCCATTGCTGCTTAAGCTGGTTCGGCAAGGAAAGGTTTCAGAGGTCTCAATCGACAAAGCCGTCGCGCGCAACCTTCGCGCGAAGTTCCTTCTCGGCCTGTTCGAGAATCCTTACGTCGACCCTGATCGAGTCGTTAAGGTAACGAACTCACTTGAGCATCGCGAATTGGCAGCCGAGGCCGCGCGGAGATCGATCGTACTGCTAAAGAATGAAAACAATTTGCTGCCGCTGGATCGCTCCAGTTTGCGTTCCATTGCCGTCATCGGACCAAACGCCGCCCGTGTACATCTCGGTGGGTACAGCGACGATCCTGGTCGAGGGGTTAGCGTGCTGCAGGGCGTAACCGAAAAAGCCGGCAACCAGATCAAGGTAACTTACGCCGAGGGTTGCAAGATTACTCAGGAGGGCGGCGACTGGTTCGCCGATTCTGCACATCTCAGCAATCCCTTAGACGACGAAAAGTTAATCGCTCAGGCCGTAGAGGTCGCACGATCCGCGGACGTAGCTTTGCTGGTGCTGGGCGGTAACGAGGATACGAACAAAGAGGCCTGGGCGGAAAACCATCTTGGGGACCGCGACAGTTTGGATTTGATTGGCCGGCAGAACGACCTCGTAAGGGCCGTTCTCGAAACCGGCAAGCCGACGATTGTGTTGCTTATTAACAGCGGGCCGCTCTCGATTAACTACATCGCAGAAAAGGTGCCGGCAATCCTCGAGGGCTTCTATCTCGGTCAGGAAACCGGCGTCGGAGTCGCGGATGTTCTGTTTGGAGATTTCAATCCGGCAGGCAAGTTGGCAGTAACTTTTCCGCGCTCAGTTGGGCAATTGCCTGCTTATTACAACCGCAAGCCTACCGCTCGGCGCGGTTACCTTTTCACCAGCAAAGAACCCTTGTTTCCGTTTGGCTACGGTCTGAGCTACACCACGTTTGACTATGCAAACCTGAAACTGAGCCCGGCGCAAATCAGACCCCGGGATCAGACTAAGGTCACCGTCACCGTCAGCAACACAGGTAAGCGCGCCGGAGACGAGATCGTCCAACTCTACATTCGTGATCTTGTAAGCTCGGTAACGCGACCCGTGATGGAACTGAAAGATTTCAGGCGTGTTTCGCTCGCGCCCGGCGAGAGTAAGACCGTTGAATTCATTATCACAACCGACAAACTTTCGTTTCTTAATCTGAAGATGGAAACCGTGGTTGAACCAGGTTGGTTTGATGTTATGGTGGGCACCAGTTCGGTAAAATATCAGACGGCAAAGCTTGAAGTGGTGGTGAAGTAGCGTCGGCTCTCCGAGATAAGACATCCACAGATTACGCAGATAACACAGATTCAAAGGCCAGCACGAAAGCTAAAGCTAATACGTATGTTCGAATTTGAACGTGTCATTTACTCTCGAATGGGTCGATACAATTGGATGGGTTTACCAGCCCTCCTCGCCTGCTTTTGAATCTGTGTCATCTGTGTAATCCGCGGATGTCTTTTGGCTTAGGAGGATGAAATGCCAAACAGCAACTACCAACCAACACCTGAACACAAATTCACTTTTGGACTTTGGACGGTCGGCAATCGCGGCCGCGACCCTTTTGGCGATGCTACCAGACCTAGTCTGAGTCCCGTCACGATGGTTAAGGAGCTGAGCCGGCTCGGGGCTTACGGCGTCAATCTTCATGACAATGATTTGGTGCCGATCAATGCGACTCCTGCCGAACGCGATCGCATTGTGCGCGAATTCAAACAGGCGCTTGCTGATCACAACATGAAAGTGCCGATGGCCACGACAAATCTCTTCTACGATCCGGTCTTCAAAGACGGTGCATTCACCTCGAGTGATTCGCGTGTGCGGCTTTATGCCACCCAAAAGACGATGAAATCGATGGATCTGGGGGCAGAGCTCGGTGCAAAGATCTTCGTTTTCTGGGGCGGACGCGAGGGAGCAGAAGTCGATGCCGCCAAGGATCCGCGTGAGGCTTTGAAGTGGAATCGTGAAGCGCTTAACTTTCTGTGCGCATACTCTATCGATCAGGGCTATGACTACCAGTTCGCACTTGAAGCCAAACCCAATGAACCACGCGGCGACATTTATTTACCAACTACCGGCGCAATGCTCGGCTTCATTGCGACGCTAGACCATCCCGAAATGGTAGGTGTCAACCCCGAAGTCGGACACGAACAAATGTCCGGCCTAAATTTCTATCACGTCGTCGCACAGGCAATCGAGGCGGGCAAGTTGTTTCACATCGATCTCAACGATCAAAAAGGGCCGCGTTTTGATCAGGACCTTCGCTTCGGATCCGAATCGATCAAGAACCTTTTCTTTCTCGTTAAACTGCTTGAAGAATCTTACCAGGGCCCAAGACACTTCGACGCCCATTCCTATCGTAGCGAGGACCAGGATGGCGTTTGGGAGTTCGCAGCCGGCTGCATGCGAAATTATCTGATCCTCAAGGAGAAAGCGCGGCAGTTCAATGAAGACAACGAGATTCAATCGATTCTGGCTGAAATCCGTTCGGCAACTCCTGAATCAAATGGACTGCTGGAGAGTTACAGCGGGGCGAAAGCTGCTCAGCTCAAATCGATGACACTCGATCGAACCGAATTGGCAAACAGGAAACTTCCCTACGAGCGTCTCGACCAATTGACCGTGGATCTTTTGTTGGGCGTGCGGTAGTTGAGCCAAAAAGTTAAAGGGTCTCCAGGTTTTTCTCTGCCCGCTCGACGGTGAGCTTGGCCTCTTCCACCGCCTTCGCTGCCCCTTCTGCCTCGGCTGCGATACTTCTCGCGCGACGGATCGCAGCTTCCGACACAACTCGTGCCTTTTCAAAGCGCTCTTCGGCTAAGCGTCTATCGGTCCCGGTTTTCTTCACGTCTGCGTTGGCTTTTTTCTGAGCTGCCTCCAAACTCTGGGCCCTGGCTCGCGCTTCGATCAACGAACTTTTGGCTTCCTGTACCGAAACTTTCGCAGCAGCTATTTTTGCCTGACGCTTTTGTTCAAACTGGCTCATCTCGCTGGCCGAGGCCGCTTTTCGTCGAGGGCTTGGAGCACCACCCGACTTCTGTGACGACGTGGCCCGCACCGTTTCCTTTGTCTTAGTTATGCCGGCGCCGGGGATCAAGGACGCGAATGACTCGAAACCCGGCGGATCCACATCTCGACTCAGACGCCCGGGACGTTGATCATCGGGAGACGATGCGTAGGCAGATAGTCCCTCAAGAGTAGTGCTGATGCGGTGGATCGTCTCCGCAGTCGGGCTGCTACCTGCCTCTCTAAGCACTGCAGCTGCCAAATCTGAAAGGTGCGAAAGCGCTTCGCGTCGCGCGTCGAGCGCTTCGCGCATGTCCGCGACCTTAGGCGTGCGACCGGAGGTTTGGGCCTTGCGAAAGCGCTGACCGGTTGCAATCAGCCGGTCGAATGCCTCGCGATGCTGCCAGTAGAGTTGGTTCACGGCCCACGCCGTGATTGAAGGTTTGGCCAGGGCCTTCACACGATCCGACTCGTCGCGACGCCCGCTCTTCTTGAGTTGGACGGCGAGCGCATTGCGCGCGCCGGTGAACTCTGCCACCGGGAGCCTGAACAAAGCGTTAAGATCATCTTCAAGGTTGTCCTTCATTATGTTTTCCGTTCGAGCTCCACTATTTTTTGCCATTCCTCTAGTCTCTCACCGTTTTCGGGGAAGTCAGAGAAAAAAAACCGCACAACGTGGCGATGCAGTTTGACTCGAACGTCAGACGATTAGACGCGAAATCGTAACCGGTAGAGGTAGCGAATCAATGCAAAAGTCTTAAGCGCTTGAGTTTTCGGCCGGCCGCTATCGCTCCAATCGGATTTGCCTCGCCCTTCATTCATCTCGTATCTTACGACCCTCGCAATAAAAACCGACAGAGGATGGAAACGAGATGATTCACCACGCGGTGTCATTCCTTGGCTTCGTGATCTTCGCGGGCATGGCCTGGTTGCTTTCAAGTAATCGGCGGAAGATAGCCTGGAAAACGATCGCGTGGGGAGTCGGTTTGCAACTTCTCATCGGTCTGATTATTTTTCGCTTACCTGGTTCGCATCGAATCTTACTCTGGTTGAACGACGCAGTGCTGGTTTTACTCAACGCCTCAAAGAGCGGCTCGGTGTTCCTGTTTGGACCACTTGCAGCCAGCCCCGGAGAGTCGGGATCCATCGGCTTCATCCTCGTCTTCCAGGTTCTTCCGGTAGTGATTTTCTTTGCAGCCTTCACCTCCATGCTCTATCACCTGCGAGTGCTGCAGATATTCGTGCGGCTCTTTGCACGGCTCTTCCACCGCACGATGAAGATCAGCGGCGCAGAATCACTTTCAAGTGCCGCGAACATCTTTGTGGGAATCGAATCAGCGCTTGTCATCCGACCGTATCTCGAAAAAATGACGCGCTCGGAGTTGTTGCTGGTGTTAACTACCGGCATGGCGACAGTGGCATCAAGCACGCTCGGGGTCTATGTGGCGTTTCTCACCGGCGTGTTTCCGGAGATAGCCGGCCACCTCATCTCTGCTTCTGTGCTGGCGATTCCTGCTTGCGTGGTCGTTTCCAAACTGCTCATTCCCGAGAGCGAAACTCCCGAGACAATCGCAGCCGTTCCGTCGTCAGACGAATCGACCCGTTCAAAAAATCTGATAAGCGCAATTATCGAAGGGGCTATGGACGGGCTGAAACTGGCTGCCGGAGTCTCGGCACTTCTGATCGCGATTCTGGGAATCGTAGCGTTGGTCGATAAAATACTCGGCGCCGGCAGTTCGTGGTTGGGAATGAGCGAACCGCTTTCGTTTGTCAGAATCTTGAGCTGGTGTTTCTATCCCTTCGCCTTTCTGCTCGGATTGCAAATGAGCGACGTACCAATAGCGGCTCGCTTGCTGGGCGAACGCGTCATCCTTACTGAAGTCTTCTCCTACAACCATCTGGCACAGCTAATCTCCAGCGGACAGATAACTGATCCCAGGACCGTAGTGATCCTGAGTTACGCGCTGTGTGGATTCGCACATGTAGCAGCGATGGCAATTTTTGTCGGTGGCACCGCGGCACTTGCGCCCTCGCGTCGCGACGACCTCGCCAGCCTCGGCCTACGAGCCTTGCTGGCGGCTACGTTAGCGACGCTGATGACCGGATGTGTGGCGGGCATATTCAGCGGCGGCGAGGGTGTGTTGCTCTTCAAAGCAGGCTAAGTAATGCAGAACCGCGAGCGGTAGCGAGCGGATGCTAAGGTCGTCTCATTTGCGCAGATGAACCCCGCCCCGATTTGATTTCTTCGACCTTAAATCTTTCGCTCCTGGGAACCGTTGAGTTTAGTATCCGCTCGCTACCGCTCGCGGTTCTGCATTGGGCTAGTCATGTTTACTAGATTCAGGCGGATGATGTTCACTTGTGCTGGACGTACTTTGTCCAACCAACTGAGGCAAGGTTCTGGGGCCAAAAGAAACGTTGTGTTCCGAGTTAAAGAGGAGACGGTCGCCGTCAAACTTGAAAGTCAACGCTGAATAATAAGGCGTTTGGTAAAGGACCAGCTTTAGGTTGAAGACATCATTCGCCGACCAGGCACCACCGGCCGCCACAAGTGGCTGCGCCGGCACAGACAGGGACTTATCTAGTCCGTTTGCAAAACCATTTGGAGTTTTGCGCCACGATCCAATTCCCACAGGTGTGTAAATCTCTCCTCCGGCCGTGCGAACGATCAAGACCGGAGATGGTGAATTGAAGTTGAACGAGACCGCCCGAATGCCGCGATCGTTTTCAGGAAACTCGAACCACTTTCCCGAAACCTTCGAAGCGATGGGCATAGTCGGCTGACCCGTTGGGAGTTTGACCAACAGGCCGGCGAGTTTCGCTCCGAGCCTTTGTCGGGCAACGGCATTCTCGGGAAGGCGGTTCGGCTTCATTGCCGGGAGAAGCTTGTCCCAGACGAGATTCATTACGCTTTGCATGTCGCGAACGCCGCTGGTGATTACCACCACAGCATCAAACTCAGGAATGATCATGCAATACTGACCGAAAGCTCCATCGCCCCTGTAAGTGTTGTGCCGCGAACGCCAGAATTGATAACCATATCCCTGATCCCAATCACTCTTTGGTGAGGAGCCATTCGCGGTCTGCCTTGCGGTCGCCTCTTCGATCCACTTCGACGGGACTAGTTGTTTACCTCTCCAGTTTCCCTTTTGCAGATATAGTTGTCCGAAACGTGCGATGTCTTCTGTGCGCAGCGATAAGCCATAAGCGCCTGCCGAAATTCCCTGCGGACTGAGGACCCAACTCGGATTGTCGATCCCGAGTGGTTCAAACAATCGCGGCTTGAGGTAGTCCAACACGGTCATCCCCGTAACCTTCTGCACGATCGCAGATAGCATATATGTGGCCGGCGAGTTGTAGAGGAAATGAGTGCCTGGTTTGAAAGGCACCGGGTGGGCCAGGAAAGTCCTGGTCCAGGGAGCGTTTTCGGTGAGAACTGGTGCTTCAGTCTGATTGCCGGTGGCCATCCGTAAGAGGTCGCGAACTCGCATCGCCTTTAAGTTGGGCGAGGGTTCAGCGGGAACGTCGTCAGGAAAAAACTTGAGTACTTCGTCATCGAGACTCATTTTTCCTTCAGCTACAGCCAGCCCCACGGCAGTGGAAGTAAAACTCTTACTCAGCGAATAGAGGATGTGCGGGGTCGCAGCGTCGTATGGTGCCCACCAGGCTTCGGCGACGACAGACCCATGCCGGATGAGCATGAAACTGTTCATTGTGTCGATCTGACGGTCGGCGGTGTCGACGAAATCCAGGACAGCGGCAGATGAAACCCCCTGCCGCTCCGGCGTACTACGAGGTAAGGAATGAGAGCTGTCGACTGTAACAAGATGTCGACTTGCGGGACGCCGCGGCGATTGCTGCGCGGGAGAAGTCGAGATAGTCGAAGAGAAGGAGGCCAGGAGGATACAGACAAGAAACCGGCGCATGGGAAATAACATACCTGGCTCAACACTCCGCGAACGATTACTTTAGAGCGCCAAAGGGCACAAATCTAACAGCCTGGGGCAAACCGGGGTCCCCGCGCGGGCAGCCCGCGTGGGGTGGTAGCGCCCCAGGAACTCGAAGTACTGATACTGAAAGCGCCGAAGGAGCGTAATGAAGTTGCAGTTCGCAATGGCGACCCGGCGCTTCGCTATGGCGACCCGGTGCTCGTCTCAACTCCCGCAAACCAACCCAATAGTTTCATTTCGCGGCTTTGGCGCTTCAAACCAATACCAGGACACCGCCGTTACCGCAGGTATTTGTTGAACCATTCCAGCGTGCGTGTCCACGCCAGTTTGGCGGCGGTTTCGTCATAGCGCGGCGTCGTGTCGTTGTGGAAGCCGTGCTGTGTCCCCTCGTACGTGTACAGCTTATACACTTTGTTGTTGGCCTTGAGTGCTGCTTCATAGGCCGCGATGCCCGCGTTGACGCCCTGATCATTGCCTGCGTAATGCAGCAACAGTGGCGCAGAAATTTTGGGGACATCGTCTACGCCCGGCTGGCGGCCATAGAACGGAACCCCCGCATTTAGATCGGCGCCCAGTCTCACCGCCAACTGATTCACTATCCCGCCCCCAAAACAAAATCCGACCGCGCCTAGTTTGCCGGTGGAATCGGGACGCGCTTTGAGCCACTTCGCCGCCGCGACGAAATCTTCAGTCATCTTCTTTCCATCCACCGTGCGGAAGGCGGCGGCGCCTTTTTCGTCGTTTCCCGGATAGCCGCCGACCGAAGTCAAACCGTCAGGAGCAAAGGCGATGAAATTGGCGAGCGCAAGCCGACGCGCTACGTCTTCGATATAAGGATTGAGTCCGCGGTTTTCGTGAATGACCAGCACGACGGGGAACTTTTTCCCTTTCGCCGGTCGAGCGAGATATCCCTTGATCGAGCCGTTCCCGGCCGGGGATTGCACGACTTCGTAGCCCACTTTGATGCGTTTGTCATCCGCGGGCACCTGCTGCGCCCAGGCGTAGTTGGGTCTCAGACTCTCGAAAATTGCTGCGATGGTCAAACCACCGACCGCAAACTTGCCGGCGCCGTCGAGGAAGGAGCGACGGCTGATGTCGCCGTGCTGATATTCGTGAAACAGGTCCAACAACTCTTGCGGGTAATCGGATGCTACCTTGCGTTCCATTTCCTTCTCCTTGCACTTAAGAATAACGTCCCGTACTGAACAATGCCAGATTCGTTTAAGAGCGCCAACGGCGCAAAATGTAACAGCTTGGCAGCGCCCGAGGAACCCGCCGTTATTATTTGGGATAGCGCTGAAGGCGCGTAATGCGAACAATTAGTTTTGCACGCAATTTAAACGAACGCGCATTCAGAAATTACACGGACTCTTTAACGCAGGCACTTTCGCCGGCACCGTATCCCGAAACTTGATGGATTCTCTGCGCAGGACTTTAACTCGCCCTTCAACTTCTTCAGGTGTCAGCGCAGATTTCGTTTCATGGAAAACCCAGTCGATATCTTCCTCGTACTGACGCGCTCCGGCAACGTTGACCATTCCATCCTTGATAAACCAAAGGTTGAAATTTATCGACATGGTGTCCTCCGGGTAATAATCGCCGCCATGTTCGGCAAACAGTTTTCCATCGACGAAATATCTGACCTTGCCGCCGGCAACTTGAGTAATAAGCGTATGCCATCCAGCCTCACTGCCTGCGCGGGTTTGAAAGACATTGTCTTTCTTCCAATTCGGCTCCGGGCTGAAAGTCTCCCAGGTGGTTGAATAAAGTGTTGGTCCAGCAATTCCCCACCCACCATTGGGCAGATATTCATAATCCAGCTCGCTGTAGTCGAGATCCATCGGAGCCTTCAGCGGGCTAATGGTGTAAAAGCTCTGGACAATCTGATCGCCGGCCGGCCCTGCAACCGGACTATCCGTGAACCGAACCCGGGCCGCGTAAATCCCTTCCAAATATTTTCGCTGATGACATATTTGAGTTTGAGTGGTCTTCGCGTTAGGGCCATCAGTAGACGACGTCATCCGCAAGATGCGGTTGCCAGGCTCATTCGAGTCTTTCAGAAATGACACGCCGCGTTCGGACCAAATTGCGCCGGGTACGCCAGGCCAGCCGGCTTCGGTACGAACAATCCAGCCGTGCTTTTTTAGTTCTTTCTGATTGCGGTAGGTAAAGTCATCAAACAAAACCTCTGGCTTTGACTCTACAGATTTAGTAGGTATTAAAGTGATCTCGCGGTTATTGCTCGCTGCCGCGTCTGATGAGAGCGGCTGTTTCGCAGTTGAACTAATGGCCAGACTCACAATGCCCATTAGAACCATCGAGGCTATGGCTAGTGCAGTAATTCGGAAGTTATCATGAGTCTTCATGCCGTCGTACCTCGCACCTTGTTTGGAGTTTGCTTTCAACAAGTATGGCACAATTGATGGAACTACGGGAGACTCGGGAGAGTTTGCGCCTGCTTGTACAAGGCAGTCTCTAAAAGCTACTGATGCAGATTGAGGGCAAACAGATCAGAGTTCAGGCTTTGCTGCGCTTTTCGATGGCAATCGAAAGCACAAACCAAAGTTTGAACTCTAACTGCATGCGTGCCGTCTAAAAGCGGAAGCGTTGTCTATATTCTCCTGAGATAAGAAAGGCCTTCACCATCTCCGCCCGCTCAAAGTTGCCGTCAAACTCATTAAGCTTGTTGAGCCAGAATGCGTAGCCAGTTTCATCCGGGTCTCGTCGCAGGTAGCCGAAGTATTCCATCATCACGAACGCAGCATTTCGCTTCGCAGTCAGGTAGCTATCGTTCTCGGCTATTTGCTTCAGTACCTCAGCACGCGTAGAGGTACCGTTGTTCAGGCCGCTGACGAGCGCGTCGTGCTCGCTTTGGTCGAACATGATTCCGGTACGGCTGATCAGGGTATTGACATAGCCTTCATTTGAAAGCCGCCCATAGACTGATTGAAAGTCCGCACGCAGTACCCAGGCTGCGATGAATGCTCGCTTGTTGGCTTCCAGTATTTGCGCCCAATCGGCGCGTCCTACAACTACCCCGCGCGCCACAGTAATTGTGTCAGGCATGAATTCCGCATAGGTTGGCGCGCGCCCGTAACTCAACCGGTAGAGTCCATCAACCAGTCCTCCTGTTTGTTGAAACTCTATCGAAAGGAAGTAGGCGGCAGAGACGTTTATAGTCCGGCGCTCGACGCAAGCGGCGTCCGGACCGCAGGACAATATCTGATCACTCCAGAAGTTAAACCCGCTTTCGTCGGGCTCGCGTCCCAGGAAATCCAGATAATGCTGTCGCACGAAATACTCCGGCGTATCTATAGCGTTGCCTGCGACGACTGCATTTGGTATAGCCGTGAACTGCGCGTTCGTGTTGATCCCGAGTTGGGAGAAAGAACGCATTTCCGGGCTGAAGCGATAATTTAACAACGACGGAGTTACGGAATAGAATCCGCCAGTCTCCACATTCTCGAAGCTGTAATTCCCATTCGCATCCGTGATCGTGGTGCGGTTCTGAGTTCCGATCAATCGCATCACTGTGCCCGCCACCGGAAGGCCGTTGTCGCTAAGGATCTGTCCACCTATACTGCCGCTGGATGCGGTCGGTGCGAGCGACGCAAAAGTCCATTGTGAAAAGCCCGTGACCACATTGCTCTCCACCCAATTGTCTGTTGTATCGACCGGCGCCGAGCGGGCGACCGCCGGCCAAGTCGAGCCGTTGAACCTGCGCAGATTCAAGTTTGACTCAGGAGTATTGCCATTCAACTCTGAATCCAGATAGTGCAAGCGCAAGGTCGTGGTGAAGCCGCTGCCTCCGGTTTCGGCGATGTTGTAATTCCGCTGAACTGCCGCCGCGTAAGTTGCCGGCGCGGACTTCGCCAGAGTGACCAGAATACTGGCGGGCGCGGTGCCGCTGGTAATAGTGATCTGGTTGTTTGGGTTGCCGACGCTGAGCGTATTGGAGCACGGCGCGGCGGGACACGCACCCATCACAAATCCCAGTCGTTCAAGATTACCGATTACGTCGCCAGTTCCTGCCGAACTGGCGCTGGCCAACATGATCAACCTGCCTGGACTGGTAACAGTCAGATCGCCGTTAAGCGTAAGAACGCCCGTGACCGTCTGGTCCACCGTGACTGGGCCGCTTAGGTCCAGGTTTTGGCCGCCGGCGAAAGAGGCACCATTAACAGTCGTGCCGCCGACGCCGATCGTCAGGTTGTTGAACGTCGTGGGGTTCGTACCGCCAATAGTTTGGCCAGTGCCGGTGAAGCTCACTGTCCCTGTGCCTGGATTGAACGTGCCTCCATCGTTGTTCCAGCCTCCGGCGAGCAGGGTCAGCGTAAAGCTGCCCCCGTTGCTGCCATTCAAGGTTCCCGCCGACATCGTCAAACTATTGATCGTCGTGTCGCCATTTATGTTCAAAGTGGTGTTGGTATTTAGGTTCACATCCTCGTTGAAGATGCCGCCGCTCACATTCACTGTGCCCGCACTGGTCAGCGCGTCGATGGCCGCCTGAATGGTCGTATAGCAAGGCGTGTTTCCGCCACAGTTTCCCCCGGGGTCGGAATAAGTCGTCGTGAGCGTGACGTCGAGGGTGAAATTCGCGTCCGTCGTTACACCGCAGGTATCGGTGGCTCGAATCGTGATGACGTGTGAACCCGTAGGTCGTGCATTGGTGATCGAGACGACGCCAAACTCGTCGACTGTAGGCGCGGTGGTCAACGCAGGCACGATGCTTTGCACGACGTAAGTGGCACCGCTCACTGCCGTAGGATTGACGTTCAACAAGCCATCGAAGCTTACTGACTGTGGAGTTGAATAGGCCAGCGACGGCGCGATGTTAGCGGTAACTGTGGTGGCCATGGAAGGGGCGCTAGTGCAGCCGCTGGTCGTCAACGTGAGGGTGTAGTCACCGGCGGCGTTGGCGAGGTACTGCTGATTGGTCGCGCCACCGATCGGATTTCCGTTCAGGAACCATTGATTGCCGCTGGCGCCGCTCGACGTAAGCGTGGCGCTGCCGCCCTCGCAGAACGTTGTCGGGCTGCCGGGTGTAATCGTCGGCGTCGCGGGAATCGGATTCACTGTCACCAACGTCGCGGCTGACGGGGTGCTCAGGCAGTTGTTGCCGTCTGTCACCACGACCGTGTAGTCACCGGATGCGTTGGCGGGATAGGTCTGGTCTGACGCGCCACCAATTGGGTTCCCGTTCAAGTACCACTGATTGCCGGTCGCATTGCTCGAAGTTAGTGTGACGCTGCCGCCCTCGCAAAAGGTGGTTGGGCCATCGGGTGTGATTGTTGGCGTTGCAGGAAGTGGATTTACGATCACGGTCGCGGCGGATGAAGACGCGCTGGTACAGCCATTAGCCATGTCTGTGACGGTGTAGTCGCCTGAAGCGGTCGCGATGTAAGCCTGATTCGTTGCACCGGCGATCGGGTTTCCGTTCAGATACCACTGATTGCCGCTGGTACCGCTCGAGTTCAAGGTAACACTGCCGCCCTCGCAGAATGTCGTTGGGCCGCCGGGCGTGATCGTCGGCGTGTCAATCGCGGTTACGTTGAGAGTCAACGTAGTTGTCGCGGTCGCGCCGGCGGAATTTGTTACGGTGAGCAAAAAAGTCGAATTGGTCGCCATACAAGTCGCTGCGACGTTGGCAGTGACGTTGCCCGTCACATCAATGCCGATGCTGTTGACGATAAACCCGGTTCCGTTTGAGGGAGTCGCGGATACAGTCAACGTATTTGCTGCCTGGCCTGGATCGCTAACGGTGGCTATCTGTCCATTGATAGCCGCTGCGCCTTGTTGTCTTGAGAGGGCAGCTGCAGCTGCGATCAATGGTGTGTCGTTGTCAAAGCAGACTGTCACATCGTTCAAGGTAGGCGAAACAACATTGTCCGTTGTACTCAGCAAAGCTTCGTACTTCAAATAGCGGAAACCATTGAACTGAGAGAGCGACGCGCCGCTGGTTGTAAAGAAAGTAGCGGCCGTGCCATCCGGGCCAATGAAGACAAATGGGCCGTTGATGTTGTTGCTCGCTGCCGCCCGGAATTGAATGGCCGTGTTTGCCGGAGTGGTCGCATTCCAGGATAGGGTTAACCAACGCGGGACTAAGCCAACCACCGGATTGGAGTCCTTCACGGCGGAAACTAAATTGCCGGATGCCGTGTAGGTCAGCGGCGGTGTCACATAACTCGTGAAGTAGAGATCTGCTGCGACCGGAGTCCACGTAGCCCCGCTGTTGGTCGAGGTGAAAACCTGGCCATTGGCCAGTGTGCTACCGCCTGCGGTACTGCCGCGAACGCCAAAGACGGTACTACCGACACTAGTCCTCAGCACTATCGAGTAGCTGGTTCCACTGACCACCGCCGCCGGGGTCGCGAACGTCGTCGTATATAACGCCGCTGTGCCGACGTTAGTCACCGGGCCCATGGAGGTAGTTGCGAGGACGGTGGCGCCGGGATTAATTCCGTTGAGGTTGCGAATCTCGACGGTTATCGTGCCCGACGATCCGGACGCGAGCCCCAAGCCAATATCCATCCTGGTCAGATTTCCGGTGACACCGGCGCGGAACGTCTGTCCGGTCCAGGTGGTAGCGCTAAGGTTGTTAGTAGTCGACAGAGCTGCGGGCGAGCTTACCTGATCGCTCGCCTGAACGCCCAGGTTTCTGAGTTTCACGTTGCCGGGGCTGCCGGCGATGTCGGCGTTTGACCCCGCGCCGGAAGAGAAGTCAGTGAAGGTTGTATCGGTGAAGCAGGATCCGGATGTAATAGGCGCGAGTGAAAGATTCTGTACCGTTGTGAAGCCGTCCGTGACAACAACTCCGCTTGCCGATACGGAGTTGTATCCGCTGGGACTGGCCGATACCGTATAGGTCGCGGCGCTAATCGCCGAAAATAAATAGAAGCCGCTGGCGTTCGTCGTCGCCGAAAGTGTTCCGGCGTTTACGATAACACCGCTTACTGCAGTGCTGCCCGCCATCACTGTTCCCTGCAGCGTGCCGGTCGGCGTTCCGGACGATCCGAAATCTACTGCGGCGGACGCAGCCGAATCCGTACTCATCGGCGTCAGCGCGGTGCCAGGGCAATTATTCTTCGCGCGAATGAAATAGTAATAAGTGGTGCCGCTGACGCCGGTGGTGTCGACGTAGCTGGTCGAGGTTAGGTCGGACGCTAGAGGCGAACCGGACGGAAAAACAGAATTGGTGTCACGAAAAACGGAATACGTTCCATTCGTTGCGTTGGTGCCCCATCCGGCAGGCGCACTCCAGGAGATGGCGACGCTCGGCGCCGTCGATGGGTTGACGGCGGGGGCCCCGATTGCCGCCGGTGCCGAACAGTAGGTCAGCACTGAAGTCGCATTATCTTCTCTTCGCGTCGGCGACTGAGTATCTGCGACCGGGAAAAACATGCGCGAGTCGGTCCACAACGGATGGACCTGGCGGTTGAACGCGGCTATGCCGGAATAGTCACCATACTGGTTGCTATTGAACGTCGTATTGTCAGCGCTGTTTTCGTCGGTGTAATTGACGTTATTTCTCCACGCCGATCCGCCGTCAGTAACGAGCAGGTTCGGCTCGAACGATAGGCCGCCGTCAACTGAGCGCGAGTTGACCATTTGCGTCTGGCGGCTGATGGGATCGAGTCGTGTGTCATACCACGAAACGTGCACAGCACCATCGGACTGATCTACTGCCAGCCATGGGAATATCTGGGTCGCGCCGAAATTGTCGTCATTCGCTTTCACCCGCGACGACCATGAGGTTCCGCTGTTCGTCGACCTGATAACGTAGGCGTTGAGATCCGCTCCCGTGGTCGTTCCGCTTGGGAAGTCGGGAAACGCGACATACAGACTACCGAAGAAAGCGGATGCGGGATTCCGATCCATGTCGATTGCTCCGAACCCGTTGATGCCTCGCTTGTCCTGCGCCGGGGGAGTGTTGTTGGTGCCGAAAGAATGTAAGGCGAGCGTGGCGATCACCGCCGGCGCGGTCCAGGTGGCGCCGCCGTCTATCGACTTGGAAAAGACTATGGTTTCGACGTTGTAGCGGCTCCAGATGACGTAGACCGTACCGTCAACTCCGACCACGACATTGCCGCCGATAGCCCCGGTATTGGAGGGAAAGTTGACAGTGGTCCAGGCGGCGCCGTTGTCTGAAAACGCGATCTTTTCGGCGTTCGCTGCGTCCCAGATCACGTAGATGCGTCCGGGATGTGAAAAGGCCTGGCCGGACGTGTTGTCGATGGCCATCATCTCTTTGTCGTTGCCCTGCGTAGTTGAGGCGATGCCGTTCACGACGGTGCCCAGACTCTGCCAGCTTGTACCGTTGTTCGATGAGCGAGCTACGACGATGGCAGCGCCGCTCGCTGAGGCACTTTGCGATATCAGCATGTAACAGGCGTAGGCTCGCCCCTGGTTGTCCCAGGCCAGCGCCGGATCGCTACCGAACCAGAAGGTCGCGCCGGTCACACCTCCGGTGATCGTCGCGGGCCACGGCGCGCAGTTGTACGTCCAGGTCGCGCCGCCGTCAGTCGAGCCGAACAATGCCATTGTGCCGAAGGTGTTACCTGTACCGCCCGTCGGCGACTGACATGCCGGAGTGGAATCTTTGAAGAACGTGTTGGAGAACGCGATTAGGTGGAGCGGATTGTTGGGGTCGATGGAGATACTGTTCTCTCCCTGATACCCCTCCACGCCGTTTGCGGGATCGGTGTTCGTACCCACGGAGGCATTGAGCGCGCCGAGATTAAAGAACGTTGCTACCGGGTTCTGCCGCAAAGAAAGTAACTCGGAGCTAATCGCAGGCACCGATGCGCGATTTCCTTGCCGCACAGCCACCCATAATTTACTGGCGCATTCCAGCGGCGGCGGCATCATGATCATGTGCGGATGAGCGCGTCGGTTTCTCTCAAATACCTCGGCCGGATCTTCTGCTGCCGCGTTGACGAGGTCGAGAATCTCCTGATTCACAATCTCGCGGCACTCGGGAATGTCCGGCGCATTCTGCAGAGTAAGGATGGTGCCGGATTGCGACTGCTCAACCGACTCGGCGAAAAACCTGGTTTGATGTTTGGTCGTGGACCGCGGTATGGCAGCGGCAGTCACAACAGAAGGGGACCTCGCCGCGGATGTGCGTTGTGTTAGCCACGCCGGATAGCTGCTAGCCGCCGCAACAATCAACATTAGGGAAATAAGGGAAACGAGGAGAAGCGTTCGGGGATGTTTCATGGACCGCCTTTTTCACACCTGTGGTGTCTTTGGGGCGGTTTGTTATGGCATTTAAAATGGGACTCCGAGAACGGGCGATCTCGGAAGACAAAGAACCTTTGTGCCAGGGCTTAGGTTCTAAAGGCGAGCGTCTTGAGCGGTCGCATCATAGTCTCAAAGACTACAGGAGTAAAGCGCAACACTCAGACTCCAGGAACGAAGCCTGAGGTGATCGAGAGGAACACGCGAGTCCTTACTGCAAGAATGTTCTGCGCATAACCATCCGACAAAATAGTCAACCGCAGTTTCCTGATGTGCCCGACATGAACACTGTTAACGAAAATGGGAGACAGGCTGGCCCCGAGCAATAGCCGCGCGATCAAGATTACGATCTTCATTTCGCGTTCCCATTCGATAGTTTCAACAACCCTACCAATTTCAGTGTACTGCCGCGTCAGTGGCGTTGAGCTGTTTGAGAAAATTCTCCCCAGCCCAGGTCGAAAACCGAGTCGGTTCTCGACCTGCTACTTGCTTCTTTCACCATCGACATATGAATCACCTCTGCAAACCTTGTATCTTATTTTCGAATCACGCGGCGTCGTCTTCCCTCTGCGTCACCGCCTTGTAACCAATCTTTTTCAACAAGCTAATCAGGGTCGCGCGTTCCATGGTCGTAAGCGATGCCGACGCTAACTGTTCAAGGTCAGCTGCATGCTGCGCATAGGCGCGCGTAATCAGCTTCCGCCCTTCCTTAGTTAAGTGGACGATCCTTGCCCGCCTGTCAGTACCGTGGGCGCGCCGCTCGACTAGTCCCCTCTTTTCCAAGCGGTCAACTGCCACCGTGATCGAGCCGCTCGTCAACAGGATCTTTTTCCCGATTTCGTTAACCGGAAGCGGCCCTTTGTGCAGCAGAGCTTCGAGCACACCAAAATCGCTGCCGCACAATGCCAATTCAGCGATGCTCTTTTCGGCGTACGTCTGAACCGCGCGCGCCGCCTTCCACAACACCAGGAAAACGTGAACGCCACTTCCGCCTGTCAACGATTCCGGCTTGTCTTTGCCCATCGCGCCTCCTTCTTCCTATCTACCTTGACATCAAGATACTTTAGAGTAAGGCAGATGTCAATGGTGGGTCTTGGGGTCAGACCTATGCGCCTGCGCGGCATTCAAACAGACCGGCTCAACGATCGTAGACTTGAGTAACCGCGTCGGATCCTATATTCCTGCTCACCAAGCGTTTGGATGTATGTTTTGCCGTACGGATAGAAGAGTTCTTCGCGGGGAACGCCGCGTTGTCTTAGCTTGCGGCCAAACTGTCTTATTGACGGCCCTCTCAGGAAGTTGAAGCTGACCTTCCGGATCGCTCTGCTTGATGGCGCCGAGAAGTGACTCCACATCATGACAGCAGATATTAATACTCACGCCTTTAAGGATTGGCATCGAGACTCTCTCAAAACCAATAAACGTCATCCTCTCATAGAAGCGTGCAGGCCTCGTTGAATGCCACCCGGGGCCCTCTCGGGAAAAGTTTCGACTCATCGCCATAGCCAAGGTTGCATAAGAAATTCGACTTGACGTGGCCTGCGGGAAAAAACTCCTGTTCACACCCTTCACATTCTTTGCCCGCGCCGAAAAATTCCTCATCCACCTTCGCATTATCAAAACCTGACATTGGGCCACAATCGAGCCCAAGCGCGCGTGCCGCGATGATGAGGTAGGCGCCCTGAAGGGTAGAGTTGCGCTTAGCGGTCTCCTCGATAAGCTGCGGATTCTCCGCAAACAGATTACGCATGCCGGGCGCGTGAGGGAACAGCTTCGGCAGTTTTTCAAAAAACAGCAGATCGTAAGCGATGATCGCCGTGATCGGTGCAGTCATCGTCTTCTCCACGTTTCCAGGAGCCAACGCCGGTCGCAGACGCTCTTTCGCTTCCGGAGTGCGCAGAAAGACAAGTCGTCCCGGACTTCCGTTGGCACTGGTCGGCCCCCATTTCATCAAATCATACAATTGATGAAGGATCTCATCGCTGACTGGTTTATCGAGCCAGGCACCGTGCGTGCGGGCCTCGCGGAATACTTGATTCAACGCGTCATCTCCCAAAGCCTTTTTCATATCTTGCTTCTCCCTTCAACGTTGCTCATTACGCTAGTTGGATAAAACTCCCAGCGAAGTATTGGCGATCACCAGATCTTTGTTTCGGTCTCCTGGGGAAGTGTAAGGTCGGTCACAATTACTTCGGCCCTCGCCTGCGAATGCCAAGGCTAGCGCTTGACCAATTCCTTGTCCGGCGCCGGTTACCAGTGCTACCCGACCTTCGTGCGTTCTTTTGGAGGTCTTCATTCAAACAGCCCAGCTGCCTTGTCTTAGTTTACGGACGAACTGTCTTATTCGGCCGGTCCTCTCAGGAAGTTGAATCTGGCCTTCCGGATCGCTCTGTTTGATGGCCTCGAGAAGCGACTGCACAGTGGTCGAGCCTGTGTACCGGATTTCGTGGATGTAGATTGTGGGAGTACCTGTCACATGCTCGTCAAAGAGACTCTGTTCATAAGCAGACTGAACCTTCGCAAGAAAAACGTTCTCCGCTAAGTCACGCGTGAATCTCTCGATGTCGAGACCGGCACGTTTGGCGTAACGAATCAGGTCACGATCTTCCAGCGCCTTCTGGTGCGTAAACAATTCGTCATGCATCTGCCAAAATTTTCCCTGCGCGGCGGCAGCTTCGGCAGCTTCAGCGGCGCGCAACGAACGTGGATGCGTTTGCGCCATCGGGAAATTTCGAAATACTAAGCGCAACTCATCTGCGAGGACATTGCAAATCTGCTTAAGGCTGCGATAAGCGCTGCCGCATTGTATGCATTCGAAGTTGCCATATTCAACCAGGGTGATAGCCGCGCTCGCGGGTCCGGCGATATGATCTTGATCCGTGACCGTAGTCTTCAGTCTTACGATTTCCTGACTCATGTTTGCTGTCCCGTCTGTCACAATGCACGCGTCTCCAAAACTACTCGCTGTTTCATTGATATCGCGACACAGCAGATTGACAAGAGTGTCGCGATAGCCAATGGCAACACCAGCGAGTACCTTAGTAGCAGTGTTCCTATCAATGCTCCAAAGAACATCAAAAGAACGGCTAGAAGCCGTCGGCGCCATCGTGGACTAGCACCGCCGGCAAATCTCGAATCGGCTGCCAGACCAGTAATGGTCAGGGTAAGAACCGTAGTCGTGAGATCCGGGATCGCCATCTTGCGAACCGTCGCGTTTCGAATTCCCATCGCACAAGCCGTAAGCACGATGATCGAATATAATTGGAACGAACTCCCCAACGAACCACGAAAATTGATAGCAGCAAGGGTTGCGAGGAGCAACAAAGCCGATTCCAGGCTTAGGGCTGTCGTAATCCAACTTGGTGTCAAGACCCCTGAAAGACGAGTAGCAACGCCGCCGCCAATCAAGGCGCCTGCGAGAAATGCAACGAGCGCCGTGAGTGAACGCGTTATCGAAAGCCCAGGTGCTCCGGCCACAGCGAACGCGAGGAAAACCACGTTTCCGGTCATGTTTGCCGTGAACACATGGCCGAGAGCTAAGTAACTTATCGCGTCGATCAATCCAGTGATCGCCGTGGCAACATGAAGCAATAACGGCAGCGAACGATTGAGTCGAGTTTCCGGCGTCATGAGCAACTGAAGAGTAGCCGGAAGAAATCCGGCTGTCTTGCCGACGATTGCTTGTAATTGCGAATCCTTGCTATCGCACGTTGGCTTCCAGCAGATCGTTTCGAGCGGATGAAAGACAACAGAATCAAAAAAGCAGTTGCATTAACGATAAGGTTGGAGAAGTGTTCGAGGTGATAACTGATCTTAAGTATTCTGCATTCAGCGCTCGCGCGGCAGAAATTCTTGGGCCAACCGTCACGGCGATGCCGGCTTCACGAAGAGCCGCCAAACCGCGCCCGTTAACTCGAGGGTTCGGATCTGTTATGCAGCACACAACCCGTTTCACTTGAGCTTCAATCAAGGCGTCGGTGCACGGAGGAGTCCGTTTGCCATTCCCTCGGTGGCAACAGGGCTCAAGATTGACATAGACAGTTGCGCCTTTCGCAAGCCTGCCGGCTTGATCGAGTGCCAATAACTCTGAGTGCCAGACTCGATCGTAGCGGTGAAAGCCCTGGCCCACGACGACCCCATCCTTCACAATGACGGTACCCACCAGCGGGTTTGGCTTTACCTGACCTTCGCCTTTGGCCGCGAGTGCCAGCGCCAGATCCAGGAAACAGAAATCGAGATCGCCGTCAGACCCGGCTTTCATCAGAGGAAAAGTGTCGATCAAGCTGCTTACCATAGATCGTGTTGACGCTCAGGCTGCCACCAGCGCTCGGTGCCATTTTTCGACTCCCTGTGCAATTTCAGTAAACATATCCGCACTGGCGAAGTCACTAAACTGATTACTGGTTTCGATTGCACCACGTGCGAGCTCTGCGAATGAGCCCAGCGTTGTTGCGAGAGTCGAAGCATGATTGCGGCACAGCGCATCAGGTGGGCATAACAGCTGCGACCATGTAGGCACCACACGCTCAGTTGAATTGGCAACTCCGCCAATCTCAACCACGCGCTCGGCAATCCGATCCGTATAAACGCCGACCGATTTATTTACCTGATCGAAAAGCTGTCTCAGATCGAGGGCGGTTGTATTCCAGAAAGCGTGTTTGCATTGCAGTTGCAAATCCACAGCGTCCGCCAGACGATCGTTACAAAGCTTGATCAGAGTACGAGTCCGGTCCGATAAATTGTCAGTGCGATTAATCAATATCTTATTTCCTTCCGCGAACTCCGTTTTACTTAACCAGCACAAGTTCGGATCTTGGGCGCGCTGGTGCTAGTCGGGCGCGAATTGGAATTGGTGACTCAAGCGTGCGATGAACCGGACACTTATTCGCGATCTCCGTCAGCCTTTGTCTTTGGCTTTCCGATAGTTCACCACGGAAGCGCAGCTCCATCTCGATTCCGTCGACTAGCTTTAGTTCCTTGTCGAAAGCAGTACCGTCATCAGCATGGACTCTGGCGTACGACAGTTCAATATGCACACTTTCGAGCGGCCACTGCTTTCGCTCGGCATACATACGGACGGTGATGCTCGTACATGTGCCCAGCGCCGCCAGCAACAGCTCGTACGGGTTAGGTCCGACGTCGCTGCCGCCTACAGAGACAGGTTCATCACCCTGGAGTAGATGAGGTCCGATCAATACGCTTTGCGCATACCGCAATCTTCCGGCTTCGACTACGACACTTCTGCTCACGACTCTCTCCCTGGCGTCAACCTACGGCTCGTTCCTGATCCGCCCAAAACCGCTCGCGCAGATTCCTCTTGAGGATTTTGCCGGACCCATTCTTCGGCAACTCCGTTTCAGAGAACTCAACGCGACGCGGAACTTTGTACTTGGCGAGCGACCGCCGACAAAAGGAGATTAGTTCATCGGCGCTCAGAGCTAACCCCGGCTTAAGCACAACGGAAGCCATCACAAGTTCTCCCCACTTTGGATCAGGTATGCCGAAGACTGCGACTTCCTTAACCGCCGGATGCTGGTAAATGACAGCTTCAACTTCGCCCGAGTAAACATTCTCACCGCCGGTAACAATCATGTCCTTCAACCGATCCAGAATGTAGATATAACCATCAGCATCCTGGTAGCCGATGTCACCGCTGCGGAACATCCCATCGCGAAATACCGCGTTCGTTTCTTTCAAATTGTTCCAATAACCGCGCATTACATTTGCGCCGCGGGCGACCAGCTCACCATGTTGGCCGGTAGCAACCTCCTTTCCCTCGTCGTCTACAACTTGAACTTCAATGCCGGGACAAGGACGCCCGCAAGATGTCAGTCTGTCCTCTGTGTGTTCATGATCCTGCAACCCAGCAAGGAAGCCTGTTTCACTTAGCCCATAAACCTGGACCAGTTTTGTTCCGGGTAACATCTTCCTTGTGTTGTGAATTAGTTCGGGAGCGATCGGCGATCCACCGTATCCCAAATATTCGAGGCTAGTCAGGTCATACTTTTTCAAACCCACAAATTGGGTCAGTAAATTGATCATTGTTGGGACCAGCACTGTATGCGTAACACTTTCGCGCTCTACGGTCTCGCAGAAGGCTTCCGGGCTGAACTTCGGAATCGTGACCTGACAAGTTCCGAAAGCCGGCGAAGCGAACATGAACGGAAAGTCGGCTATGTGAAATATTGGCGCCGCATGGAGATAGACACCACCTTCTCTGTAACGCATCCAATAGTTCACGTGGTCCAGATTAGCCAGAATGTTGCTATGAGTGAGTGCCACACCTTTGGGCCGGCCTGTAGTCCCGCTGGTATAGATAAGTGCAAATACAGCATCCGGGTCGTAGACATCTGCAGGAAATGAGTCACTCCCAAGGTCGAGTGGTTCTTTGTCTATGACCAGTTGGCCAGGAAGCTCAACGCTTGGAGCAGCCAGCGACGAATGCCGGATCAACCCATGCGGAGCTGCATCAGTCAGTACATGATCGATCTCCTCTCCTGACAGCCGAGTATTCAAAGGCACAGCAATGACGCCCAGCCATGCGCACGCGTACACCAACTCGACGTACTCACGTTCGTTCGGCAGTAATAAACCCAAACGGTCGCCTTTCCTGAAGCCGTGATTCGCAAGCGCCGCGGCAATTCTTCCGACGCGATCGTGAAGCTCACGAAAAGTCGAGCGTTCTTCGCTCGATGCAAACGCCGTCCTTTCCGGATAGTAGCTACGGGCGCGTCCTAGTGAATACGTGTGGATCATCCAATCAGCTCCGCATTAATGTATGGCGTGTCGGTAGCGTAGGTTCTATCGAGGTCAGTCGTAGAGATCGTGTTACATACCGGAAAAATGCCATCGTATGCCGCCAGGGACCCTTCATAATCGCAATCGAAACGATAGCGCGCGAGATCTGCGACCGTGATCAACAGCAGATCGTGCTTCTTGCAGAATCCGATAAGGTCAGGCAAACGAGCCATGGTGCCGTCGTCATTGATGATCTCGCAGATCACTCCGGCGGGCTGCAGGCCAGCGAGACTCGCCAGATCGACGGCCGCTTCTGTTTGGCCGCGTCGCTCGAGAACGCCACCGGGCCGAGCGCGAAGTGGGAAAACGTGGCCTGGTCGCGCGAAGTCTTCTGGATGACTGTTCGGGTTAACAGCCATCTTAATTGTTTGCGCGCGGTCGTAAGCTGATATCCCGGTCGTTATGTCCTGGCGTTTTAGGTCGATTGAAACGGTGAATGCGGTACCACCCAAAGCACTATTTGCCGGCACCATCGAACCAATTTCTAATTCCTTCAATCTCTCGCCAGTCATTGCGACACAGATCAGGCCTCTTCCGTGTTTGGCCATGAAGTTGATCGCCTCTGGCGTGATCATTTCTGCTGCCATCGTCAGGTCGCCTTCGTTCTCACGATCTTCATCGTCGACCACGACGATCATTCGTCCGGCTTTGAACTCTCGAATGGCAGCTTCGACGCTGGCAAAGGAGAATTCACTCTCATCAATGGATCCGATAGGTTGAATATGATCTACCGCGTGTGTGCCGTTAAGCCTTAGCTGATGACCCATTTTTTCTTTCTTAGTTCGCAGGTAAGCCAGTGAGTGTGAGTTTGGTGCTGCTTCGCAGGAAAGCTGTTCAGCCTCGATGCCTCCATCAGTCAACGCCCGAACTTTGTTCGGATTATTCGTGAGCAGTCGCACTCGATCGAGTCCCAGCTCACGAAGAATAGCGACGGATAGACCAAAGTCCCGCGCGTCGTCCTTGAATCCCAGAGCACGATTAGCTTCGACTGTATCCAGACCTTCATCTTGAAGCGCATAGGCTCGCAACTTCGCCATCAGCCCAATGCCGCGCCCTTCCTGATGCTCGTAGATGACCAACCCACGACCTTCGCCGGCGATGGCCCGCATAGCAAGGTCCAGCTGGTCATTACAATCACACCGCAGCGATCCAAGCACCTCGCCGGTGAAGCACTCCGAGTGAATCCGCAACAGCGGAGTCTCGTCGGCCAGATTACCCAGAATGATCGCAACCGCGGTTTCACGCCCTCCGCTTCGGGGCAAGATGTCCCGTTCGAAACCGATGGTCTGAAACACTCCCCATTTGGTCGGCAAGTGGGTAGTAACGACGCGTCGAACGGTGTTTTCTTTTGCCGCTATCAACATGATTTGCGCAACTCTTTCTCAGATCATCCCAAGGCCTTCATTCGGGCGGCATTCAGTCCAAGGTTTAGCCAACGGCCGTAATCGGAGACTTCGGCTGAGCCACAGCTCCGGTCATCGGTGATTCACGCTCTGGCCAAACCACCGACATTGCCACCGCGACGACTATGCCGATCGAGACCTCAAAGAAGCGGTGAACCGCAACGAACCAAGCGGGCTCGGGCCGCGGAATCAGCATTACGATAATGAACGCAATTCCCGCATAGCGGTAGGCAGTTCTATCGAGACGATTACGCAGGTACGGATGGACATAACTGAGCGCTCCACAGATCAAACCAAGTAAAAAAATGCCGGCGCCAAACGTTAAAACACCCCGACCAAAATGACTGGCTAACACTGCACCCGTGCTAACTCCCAGGGCTGTGCCCAGAAATTCGCGTCCCGCAACGGGCAAAGATGTGCCGAGAGCTGATTGCATTACGATTAGTGTGGCGATGGCCGCCCAGTAGCTTTCCGCGAGCCCTGATAGATGCGCCACCAACACCGCTGCTACCGTCGCCACCGCGGTACGCGCCGAGAGCTTCAGCATCGGGTTAGTTAACCCGGACCGAAACCAATTCCTGAAGCGCGTCGCCATCACAATTCGTCATCTCCCAGGTCGGTTATTGTTGCGGAGCATTTCCCTTTGCTTTCGTGAAGTCCGGGCGACGCTTCTGAATGAACGCCGTGAACGCTTCCTTTGCTTCCGCCGATCGCACTCGCGAGGCGAACTCTTCGTTCTCGACCTTTATCGCCTGCGCGATCTGCTCGCGTTGAGAATGCTTCATCAATCTCTTGCAAGCTTGCAGAGCAGCAGGAGGTTTCGCGGCCAGCTTCTCAGCTGTTGCGGTCGCGGTGGCGAGCAGTTTTTCGTCGGGCACAACACGGGTGACTAATCCAATTTCAGCCGCCACCTTTGCGTCAAAAGGCTGACCCAACAAAATCAACTCGGCAGCACGGATGTGTCCGCTACGCGCCGGCAAGGACCACGAAGATCCGAATTCCGGGACCAAACCAAGATTGACGAAAGGCAATTGGAACCTCGCACTCTCGCCCGCGAAGACGAAGTCGCAATGTGTCAGTAGAGTAGTTCCGCCTCCGATAGCGACTCCCTGCACAGCGGCGATCAGTGGCTTGTCGAAGTTGAGCAACGCGCTCGCCAGCTGAGCTTGCGGACTCTCACCCGGCCCGGGTGGGTTCTTCAGGAAATCTTCCAGATCGTTGCCCGCGGAGAATGAGTCTCCGGCTCCATCCCACAGCACAACAAGTACTTCATCGTCCTTCGCAGCATCGTTGAGGATCTCCGCCATGCTCACGTACATGCTCGAAGTCATCGCATTCTTCTTAGCGGGTCGATTCAAGGTGATCCGCAAGACACTGCCAGAACGTTCGGTCAGAATTTCACTCATCAGCCACCTCACTTAATCGCCGCTTCCCGATGTTGTGTCACCGTCCCACTCGTGAAGAAGTTGTCGATCTGTTTCGCGTCGAAACCCAGCTCCTGGAGAATCTCCTCATTATGTTCGCCAATTTCCGGCGCGCGCTTGGCCGCCACTTTGTTGACATCGTGTACTTGAATCGGACTACTGATCGTGAACTGCAAGTGACCACCGGCGCCTTCCAATGGAACCACGATGTCGTTCGCTCGTAACTGCGGGTCCTTCACGACTTCACTCGGTGCACGAACCACGCCGAACGTGATGTGACCCTTGTCGAAGACTTCACTCCAGTGGGCCATTGGCTGAGAAGAAAAGATTTCGTCCAAAATTGCGGTGAGCGCCGCGGAGTTTGCCATCTGCTTAGCAGGATCGGCGAATCTTGGATCGGTCAAGAGATCAGCACGACCAATTCCATTTGCCAGAGCCGGCCACTTGTCGGGAGTGAGCACAATGAGGAACCAATTGTCGTCCGAACTTTTGTACACATTGAACGTTGCGTTAGGTGGCTGTAGCCGATCATGCAGCGGGTAAAACGTAGCATCAGCAAGCGCACCTTGAATCGCCACCGCACCAGCCCACGTTCCTGAGGCGAGCAGTGAGGTTGTTACGTAGGAACCCTTTCCCGTTTTTTCGCGGCGATAGAGAGCCGTCACAATCGCCGAATACAGGCTAACGGCGGTGGCATGATCTCCGCTGCCTGCGACGGGTAGCGTCGGAGGAGCGCCTGCATCTCTTGTCAATGAAAGCAGACCACTCCTGGCCCAGTATGAAGTGATGTCGAATCCAGGCAGATCGGCATCAGGTCCTTTGTCTCCGTACCCGGTGACGTCGGCATAGATCAAACGCGGATTCCATTGTGCGACATCCTCATAGGTCAGCTTTAGTTTCTTCCGCGCCGGATGGGGCGTATTAACGATAAGAACGTCGGCCCATTTGACTAGTCGCTCGAGAATCTTTGCGGCATCGGCTGATTTCAGATCAAGAGCTAAGCCTCGCTTGTTTCTGTTGTTCAAATGCCACGGATAATTGTCTTTTGCGCGTGGTTGCGGTGGGATCTTGTAACCGATTCTCCAGGTATCGCCTGTGGGTGGTTCCACTTTGATCACTTCAGCGCCAAAGTCGGACAAGATCACTGCGGCGCCCGGGCCTGCGATGAAGCTCGCCAGGTCTACTACTTTTAATCCCGAAAAAATATTCTCAGTCGTCATTGTTTCTCCTTCGATATTTCTGGTAGGCCATCGCTAATTCATCGACCCTGGAATTCCGGCGCACGCTTTTGCAGGAATGCCTGCGTGCCTTCCTGCTTGTCTGCGGTCGCAGCGCACAGTCCGAAGAATGAAGCCTCGAGTGCCAAGCCTTCTGCCTGACTCGTCTCCAATCCCTTATTCACCGCTTCCAGCGAATATCGAACGGCGATTGGCGCATTCGCAAAGATCTGTTTCAGGATTGCTTCGGCGCGGGTAATCAGGTCGGCAGCGGGAACGACTTCGTTGACGAGTCCGATCCGATAAGCTTCCTGCGCCGAGATCATTTCACCTGACAGGATGAGTTGCAGGGCTCTGCCTTTGCCTACCAGACGTGGCAGACGTTGCGTGCCACCTCCGCCTGGAAGGACGCCTAACTTCACTTCCGGTTGACCAAATCTTGCGTTTTCAATCGCGACTCGAATGGTGCAAGCCATCGCGGTTTCGCATCCCCCGCCAAGCGCAAAGCCGTTGATGGCTGCGACCACGGGCTTGCCCAGATTCTCAATCAGGTTGAGAACTCCTTGCCCGAAGGTGCTGGATTCTTCTGCTTCGACAGCGGTGACCCGAGACAGTTCCCCAATGTCAGCGCCGGCGATGAACGCTTTGTCGCCCGCACCGGTGAGAATGGCGCCGCGAATTGCCGAGTCCTTTCGCGCATCTTCAAACGCAGTTTGCAAATCTTCCCACGTTCTTCGATTCAGTGCGTTGAGGACCTTAGGACGATTGAGCGTCACATACGCGATGGCGCCCTTCTTCTCATAAAGAACATTTTCAAGTGTCAATGCTGCAGCCGGTGTACTCATGATGCTCGTTCTCCTGTGTCGTCTAATCTCGATCCGTTCTGATGCTCGACGATCAAACGAAGGCGCTCAACCCGGTGATGGCTTTGCCGATGATCAGGTTCTGCATCTGGTATGTGCCTTCGTAGGTGTAGAGCGCTTCGGCGTCCGCGAAGAAACGGCCGACCCCGTATTCAACGGAGATGCCGTTACCGCCACAGATTTCCCTCGCCCATGCAACCGTCTCGCGGCACTTGGCGGTGCAGAATGCCTTAGCGACTGACGCATGGGCGTCACTCAGCTTTCCTTCAGCCTGCAGTTGGGCCATGCGCATCACCATGCACTGGCAGGCCGTAATGTTGCTGATCATTTTGGCGAGCAGTTCCTGAATCATCTGGAACGAGCCGATCGGCTTACCGAACTGCAACCGCTCCTGGGCGTACTTGAGTGCGTGCTCGTAAGCCCCCATCTGGCAGCCCGTCGACATCCAGGAAACGCCGTAGCGCGTTACCTTTAATACCCGGGCCGTATCGCGGAATGACACATCCTTCTGCAGTCGATTCGCTTCGGGCACGCGGCAATCTTTCAACGTAATGTGACCGTTCTGGACCACTTTGAGCGCCATCTTGTCGGTGATTTTTTCGACGCTGAAACCAGGTGTCGTCTTATTCTCGACGATGAAGCCCTTGACCTGATTGTCGGCGACGTCTCGCGCCCAGATGATCGAAATGTCGCACCAGGGAGAGTTGCCGATCCACTTCTTTTCACCGTTCAAAATCCACGTATCGCCCTCGCGCTTCGCGGTCGTCACCATGCCGGCAGAGGTTCCCGAACCCACTAGTGGTTCTGTCAGACCGAAGCAGCCGATTTTTTCAAAGCGAATCATCGCCGGCAGCCACTTCTCTTTCTGCTCTTCGGATCCGCCCAGATAAATGCTGCCCATTGCCAGGCCGGTGTGAACACCGAGAAACGTTGCGAGCGAGGGATCGACCCGTGCGAACTCCATCGCAATGGAGCCCCAGAGCCCAAGCCCTCCACCGCGGCCGCCGTAACCCTCGATACCAATGCCGCCGATGTTCAGCTCCTTTAATCCTGGCAGCAGTTCAAATGGAAAAGCGTCCTCTAGCCAGTACTTCCCGATGATGGGGGCAACCTTGGTGTCCAGGAACGCGCGTACCTGCGTCAGAATTTCCTGTTCGTCGGCGCTGAAGGTCGACCTGAAGTCGTAGAAGTCGCTGTTCGGCGCCGGCAGCGGCTTCGGTTGCTTGATTTCTTTTCTTTCAGTTGCCATTTTTCGTTCTCCTTAAATCTCGTTCGTGGACTCCGTGCTGGAGTATCCGTAGTTTCTTCCTCGCAAGCACTCATCGTTCACGCTTGCGCAAAATTCACGTAAGCGACGCCGGTCAGATTTCCCTGTACAAAACCCAATGCCTTCTTTTCCGAACCATCGAGCTTTGCGGAATAAATCGAACCACCGAGATCAGCGAAAAACATGCGTCCGCTCTGCAGATCGAGAGCTAGCCCTATTCCCTCCATCAGATCCCTGACGAGAATCTCTTGCTGCTTGCCATTGTCGATTGACGCTCGACTAACTGTGTTGCCTTGTGGCGCATCGCCACGATCGGTCCAGTAGATCATGCGATTGGTGAGATCCAGATCGAGATCAATCGGCTCGGCTAGATCCTCAAAAAGCACTTCGACGTCTGAGCGATTTGCGGGACTCTGGCCTTTTGGTATCTCTAGATTCGCGCGGAAGATTCGGCCGTTGCCGGCATTGTCCCCACCTTTCTGCGTCCAATAGATCTTGCCGCCGTCGTGGTCGACCGCGATTCCGACACACCATTTCTTAGCGTCGAGGCCAGGACGTGCGTCACCCTCACTGGTGTCCACAAGCGTCTCGATCTCCGAGCCGTCGAGGTTCGCGCGCATGATGCGCATTCCTTCTCGGTCCGACCAATAAACTTTGCCGCCTTTCTTATCGAGCTTCAGTTGTTTTGGAGTGAATGTCGCAGCTTCTGGCACGATCGTTTTGCGATTTTTTCCATCGAGATCGGAGCGTTCAATGGAACCATCGTTCTTGGACGGATTACCCATGTTGGTCCAATAGATGTGCCGAGCTTCGACATCGACTTCAATGCCGTCAGGCAATCTATTGAGTCCGTCGAGAATCACCCGACGATCGGAGCCGTCCGGGTTAAGAGACTCGATACGGCCGCCACTCATATCCAGGAAGAACACGCGTTCGGATCCCTTATCGTTCTCTGCCGCACTGCTTTTAGTTGTCGGGGCTTCTTTCGATGCTTCTGAAGCACGTCCATTCGGTGTGCGCAGTTTTAGCAGTCCGACCAGTACCCTGTTTTCCTCTTGAGCCAGTTGGTCCACTGAGCGATCTCCGGCTTCCCGGAGCACACCATCGATGATGGTTTGCTTGACTTCAGCAGTTACTTCCGGATTTCCCAGACTCTTCATCATGCCGACCAGCGGATCCATAAGGTGTTCCATGAAGTGTTTGATCCCGCCCGTGCCACCGCCTAAGTGCCATTGCAGGCTTTGGCCCATCACTCCCCAGCGAAGTCCCGGTCCGTAGGAAACCGCGACATCAGCTTCCTCGACACTCAGCACGTCCTGCTCGATGAGGTAAACCATCTCTCGGTAGAGCGCCGCTTGCAGCCGGTTCGCAACGTGCCCGGGAAGCTCCTTCCGCAGGTAGATCGGCTTTTTCCCGATCGACGCATAAAACGCCATCGCTTGCTGGATAGCCTCGGGCGACGTTTTAGTGCCCCCAACTACTTCCACCAGGGGGATGATGTGCGGAGGATTGAAAGGATGCCCGATGAGGATCCGCTCAGGGCGTTTGCATTTCGATTGGATAACGCTCGGCGTGATCCCCGAAGAACTCGATGCAATGATCGAATCGGGCGGTGTAGCGTCGTCCAAGTCGGCAAACAATTTCATTTTGAAGTCCGGACGCTCGGGCCCGTTTTCCTGGACGAAGTCTGCCTGCGACAGCGCCTCTTTCATGTTGGTTGTGAAACTGAGACGGTCGCGGGATGCTCCCGGCGAGAGACCGATCTCGGTGAGCGACGGCCACGCTTCGTCGACGTACTGGCGTAGATTGGCTTCAGCGTTAGGCGCCGGGTCTGTGGCGATCACATCAAACCCGCGAGCCAGGTATTGCGCGGCCCAACTGGCTCCGATGACTCCCGTACCCACGATTGCGATGCGATGTATTGCTTTATCAAAAGACATAAATGTTTTCCTCTCTGCTTCGGTTTTTCCGGTCATCCCTCGTCGCGGTAAAAACTGCCTTCGTCATTTGGTCGACTTTCGGAAACCTCCTCGTTTCTAGTCTGGCTAGTCTAGTTAGATCTGCGGCGAGGTTCTTTTCAGTTTTTGCTCAATCTGTCTGTCTTTAGCTTGATTCACCTCGCGGACGTCAGAACGTGTGAGGTGACGCTAGAAGACTCGGGATGCGGGCGAAAGCCCCAAAAGGGTGGGACGTTCACTCTTTAGAGTGTGACCACAAGAGTTGAGACACCGGAGTATCAAGTTCCGAGCAGTGTCCGGACTCTAAAGTTCGCTGAACAATTCGTATCGGATGGCCTGGCTGCAGAGCGCCAAATGTTTATAGCCAGCTGTTATCGAAAGTACTTCCTTAGCTCCGGAGGAGCGCAACGTCCGATACCTCCCCGGATATCACGCTCCTCCGGAGCGAAGAGTCTATTTGGGTACCGATCCTATAAACATTTGGCTGCTCTGTAGCCAAGGCGGTTGGCCTCCACTTAATAGAACTTTAGAGTCAGGATACTAGTCCTTGCTGCATTTGTTTTTGGGTTATTGAGCGTAATTGAGGCTCTCTAGCGGTGGCTGGAGCCTTGGGTTGAGCGACCACCTTGACGTCAGCAACCGACTCGGGGGATGGCTTCGGGGTCGAGTCGCCGAACTGAAAGCCATGGACCGAATTAGGTAGCAGCCCAGCTCTATCCTCGCTAAATCAGAATGAGCACAGCGCGAATGTTGGCTGCAAACGTCAGCTCCGTAGGAGCCGAATGTTTATAGCCACAGCGTTGGCGAACCAGTCCAAGCTCTGTAGGAGCGAAATAACTTCCGCGACCACATTGCGCACCTACGGAGCCAGGAACGCAAGACATCCAGGTGTCTATAAACATTTCATCCAACCGGATTAACGTGTCCACAAAACTTCGCTCAAAAACAAGAAGTTCGCCCTGTTTTCCACAGACACGAACGTTTTTGTTTCGCTCCTTCCTCGCGACTGACCAGCGGAGCTTAAGCGAACGCTGCGCTCCACTCTCCGACGCCAAAAATCAATTGCCGAAAGCAAATTTTCGAAAGAGCGTTGGGTTGCAGTTGTCTAATATTCAACCCGTGGATAACAACGATGAGGAAACGGTCCGGGGTCACATCAGCGGACCAACGTGATCGAGAAATCAGAGTTAACGAACGAAACAGATTTGGAAAAGGAGCGGATATGACTTCAAGTAACGGCAAGGTAAAACTCAGTGAGAAAGGCTTGCTTACCCCTGACAACTGCGTGGTTGCTCTGATTGACCACCAGCCGCAAATGCTGTTCGGAGTCAGCAACTTCGATCGGCAGTCGATCATTAACAACACAGTGGCACTGGCGAAGGCCACCCGGGTATTCGACGTCCCGGTCGTGCTCACGACAGTGGAGACGAAAAGCTTCAGTGGGAATATTTGGCCCCAAATAAAAGCTGTCTTTCCAAAGCAGGAGCCGATTGAACGGTCCTCGATGAATTCCTGGGACGACAAGAACTTCGTCGCAGCGATCGAACGAACCGGGCGCAAGAAGATTGTCTTGGCTGGTCTCTGGACCGAGACCTGCATCGCCCTGCCTACAGTGCAGGCGATTCACGATGGCTACGAAATCTATGTTGTTGAAGATGCCTGCGGAGACGTAAACCAGCTTAGCCACGACAACGCGATGAAGAGAGTGATTCAGGCTGGAGCAAAACCGGTCACTGCGCTCTCCACTATCCTGGAGTGGCAGCGTGATTGGGCTCACCGCGACACCTACGATGCAGTTATGGATATCGTGAAAACGCACATGGGAGCATACGGCATCGGGGTGGAGTACGCGTACACCATGGTCCATGGCGCACCGCCTTCGAAATTTCCTGAATACGAGATCCCATCGCTCGTCGGAGCTCACTAACAAATAGAGCTCACTGACGAGGAAAAGAGGCCCGAGGGCTGGGAAGTTCCCGCCCTCCGGTCGCAAACCGCTCAACGCACGCGGTTGGACTAAGGAGATTTTTATGCCGGCTGACACGATATTGTACAACGCCAGAATTGCCACGAATGGAGTTCCGTCCTTCGTCGAGGCCGTTGCAATTACCGCCGGAAAGATCACTGCGATCGGGAGTGACCGCGAGATCTTCAGGCTGCGTGGTCCCATTACCAGCCTCATTAATGCGGATGGCCGCACGGTGATTCCTGGTCTTAACGATTCACACATGCACCCGATTCGGGCCGGACTCAGCTACAACATGGAACTGCGATGGGACGGAGTGCCTTCGCTGGCCGACGCGCTACGCATGCTCAAGGAACAGGCCGCGCGGACGCCGGCGCCACAGTGGGTGCGGGTGATTGGCGGGTGGACGGAATTCCAGTTTGCCGAGCGGCGGATGCCAACCCTGGATGAAATCAACGCCGCTGCGCCCGACACGCCGGTCTTTGTGCTTCACTTGTATGACAGTGCTCTGCTAAATGCGGCAGCGTTGCGTGCCGTTGGATATACAAAGGACACTCCTAATCCGCCTGGCGGAGAAATCCAGCACGACAAGAACGGAAACCCCACGGGACTGCTGATCGCAAAGCCGAACGCGAATATTCTTTACTCCACTCTGGCAAGGGGTCCAAAGCTGTCACGCTCAGATCAGGCAAATTCAACGCGCCACTTCATGCGTGAGCTAAATCGATTTGGTCTCACTAGTGTCATTGACGCAGGTGGCGGCTTCCAAAATTATCCCGAGGACTACGCAGTTATTGAGGAGCTCCACCGCAACGGCGATCTGACCCTCCGATTCGCAGCCAACCTATTTACCCAGCACCCCAAGGAAGAGCTCGGAGACTTTCAAAACTGGACAAAGATAACGAAGCCAGGCGCAGGGGACGACTTCTACCGGGTGAACGGCGCAGGCGAAATGCTTGTCTTTTCGGCTGCTGATTTCGAGGACTTTCTTCAAGTGCGTCCTGATATGCAGCCCGTGATGGAATCAGAACTTAAAGCGGTAATCCGGCACCTGGCCGCGAACCGCTGGCCGTTCCGCTTGCACGCGACTTACGACGAGACAATCACGCGGGTTTTGAACGTCTACGAAGAAGTCAACCGCGAGATCCCTTTTGATGGCCTCCACTGGTTCTTTGACCATTGTGAAACGATCTCCGACAGGAACATCGAGCGTGTAAAAGCGCTGGGCGGCGGCATTGCGGTTCAAAACCGGATGGCGTTTCAGGGTGAGTACTTCGTTAATCGGTACGGCCGGCGACAAGCTGAACGAACTCCGCCGATCAGGCGCATGCTTGAGCTTGGCGTACCCGTGGGCGCCGGCACAGACGCGACGCGCGTGTCGAGCTATAACCCGTTCGTCTCCCTTTACTGGCTCATCACCGGTAACACTGTGGGAGGTCTGAACCTATATCCCGAAAACAATCGCCTCGATCGCATGGAAGCACTCCGGCTCTACACGGTGGGAAGTTCCTGGTTCTCGACCGAGGAAGGCAAGAAGGGCGCGATTGCTCCGGGTCAACTAGCCGACCTTGCCGTACTCTCGGCTGATTACTTTTCTATTTCTAATGAAGAGATCAAAGGACTCGAATCGGTGTTGACGATGGTCGGGGGCAAAGTCGTTTATGCGTCGGGAGAATTTTCGAAGCACGCGCCGCCGCCGCTTCCGGTCAGTCCAGACTGGTCGCCGATAAAGCATTACGGCGGCTATCAGCAACCGCAGGAATCGACCGTCGGCACAGCGCACCGTGCCGCACGTTCGACAATCGAGGCTCCAATCGAGCCCGAGACTGACCACAAGCATCGCTGGGTTTTAGGTGAAGCGGGCATGTGGAGTCTCGGGTGCGATTGTTTCGCATTCTGATATGGACTTATGAGTACAACATCGCAACTGAAGTTAAGTGCGTTGATTCGCAACAGCATGCTTGAGCTGATTCTCACGTGCGGCTTGCTTTTCGGAGTCACAACCATCGTGAGATTTGTCGTGGGCGACTCGCCGATTTCACGCGCGCTTCCGCAGATCCATGTCCAACTATTTCTGGTTGGTGCGTTAGTCGCAGTGCTGCTTACCGCGCTGATCGTTAGCCGGCCCGGCAAAATCAGCGGCGGACACATGAATCCTGCCATATCGCTTGCGATGTGGCGCTTCGGCGTGTTTCCCGCGGTTGGAATTGTGCCTTACATCGCGGCGCAGTTGCTCGGGTCCGTACTCGGCGTGCTTGCCGCCCGGGCAGTCTGGGGTCCAGTCGTCGCCCGGCCACCAGTGTTGTATGCCGTCATTCAGCCAGCGCCCGTCTGGTCGTCGGTACCACTGTTTGCGGCGGAACTAATTGGCGTGGCACTGATTGTTTTTGTGGTCGGCTACTTTCTGTCTATCCCGCGACTAGCCCCAAAAGTTCCATGGCTGGTTGGGATTCTGATCGGGCTCGGGATTGCACTGCTAGGCACCCAAAGCGGCGGCAGCCTAAATCCTGCGCGCCAGTTTGGGCCCGCAGTTGCATCCGCACACACAGCCAAACTTTGGGTGTTCTTAGTTGCTCCGATGGTGGGCGCCGAACTCGGAGCACAGCTGCTCCGTGCTTTTCGAAAACGAAGACAGGTGCTCACGCACCGACTGTGCGGGACGCATCCTGACGGAGCCCGACTGGACGATCCCCGCGGTGAGGCGCGCCCTCTGATGAAGGCCACCGCATAGTAGTGATAAACGAATTGATTCTTGGTGCGGGTGAGTAAAGGAGATTGTGATGCGATTAATACGAGGATTACCGGCGACTCTTTTTTCCATTCTTTTAATCGTTGGAACTGTTCGCGTCGATGTTGGTCAGCAGAAAGCGACGCCCAACGTAGCCGTTGGACCGCAATACGACTCAACACACGTTTACGTCGCTCCAGACGAATTCGACCACTTCGTTACGAGCGTCTTAGCAACTTTCGGAGGTACTGCAACCAAACAAGTTGTGGCAACCGTGACACCAACTCCCAGCAGCACGCTCTCGCAGTTAATACTGACGCCGGTGGGAACGATTTCAGTATTCGGCTACAAGACACCAGTTCCATTTCCGTTTGGCGTGGAGCGAACTGGATATCTGGTGAGTGACATTGATGTGGCAGTGCGCGCCGCCCGCGTGACAGGCGCGGATGTTTTGGTTACCGCTTTTGATGATCCGATCGGAAAAGACGCGATAATCCAATGGCCGGGTGGCGTATATACACAACTCTACTGGCACACCACACCACCATCCTACAAGCCGCTCGAAACGATTCCTGAGAATCGTGTCTATGTTTCGTCCGATAGGGCGGACACGTTCATTCGGAGCTTCCTTTCCTTTTCGAAGGGCGACACTGTCTCTGACGATAATCGTGCACCAGGCATTGAGATTGGCCGACCGCAAGATACCTGTCGGAGAGTTCGTATCTCATCAAATTTTGGAAAGCTAACAGTCTTCGTGACGGATGGTCAGCTTCCGTATCCGTATGGACGGGAGCTAACCGGATATGAGGTGACTAACTTGGGTGAAACGCTCGCAAAAGCGAAAGCTGCCGGCGCGACAATCCTGGTTGCTCCATATCAGGCCGATCAGCGGCAAGCCAGCTTCGTGCAATTCCCGGGAGGTTATATCGCCGAGATCCACTCAGTGCTTAAGAAGTAATGATCATCCACAGATTAAGCAGATTACAGCGATTTCCTTGAGAGAAAGGTACGGACCCAACGGTTGTCGAAAAGGAATCTGTCTAATCTGCGTAATCTGTGGATGGTGTTCTTAAGTTTTCATACGGCTGCTGAAGCCCGGTGAGAATGAGATTAAGACTTTTTGAGCAAAGCCAGCCGGCAGAGGAAACATGTTTCAGCGACTCCTTATATTTTGGGCATTGGTTCTCTTTGTTGGTGTAACGGCCGCGCGGGCGCAGTCAGACGAGGAGGCCGAGCTGAAGGTTCCGGATCGCAGCTACAAGTTACTGCGGGAAGATGAGGACTGGAGCTTTCTGCGCGACCCGCGTCTCAGACGCGATCCCGGGGACAAAATCAAATACATTCCACTCCGCAAAAACTCTGATGATTGGTACCTGACGATCGGCGGAGAAGCCCGTGAGGTCTGGGAGCAGATCGGAAACGATAATTGGGGACAGCAGCCCTTCATGAACGGATACCTCAATCAGAGGTACACGCTCTTATTGGACCTTCACCTCGGCAAACGGTTTCGCACGTTCTTTGAGTTCAAGAGTGGGCTGAACTCCTTCCGTCAAGGCGGTCCACGTCCGATAGACGAAAAGAAACTCGATTTTCAGGCGGCGTTTCTGGAATTGAGTACCGCCGGAACACGCAACTGGATCAAAATTCGGGCGGGCAGGCAGGAGCTGGAGTACGGCTCGGGCCGATTGGTCGACGTCCGTGAAGGCCCAAATGTTAGGCTCAGCTTTGACGGCTTCAAGGTGATGGCCAAAATCAACTCCTGGCACATCGACGGCTTCGCAATGCGGCCCGATGCGGACAAACCTGGATTCTTTTCCAATGTCCCCAACCATGCGATCGGCTTTTGGGGTGTGTACGCGACGCATCCACTTACCAGAAGTACGTCTCTGGATGTTTATTACCTTGGCCTGAATCGCAAGCATGCAACGTTTCAGCGAGGCACGGCCCAGGAAGTACGCCACAGCGTAGGCGCAAGAGTTTCGCGGCCCATTGCGACTGAACGGCCAGCGTGGGACTTTGACTACGAGGCGCTTTGGCAATTTGGTTCATTTGGCTCGGCAAACATCCGTGCCTGGACCATGGCGTCTGAGACTGGTTATCGGCTTACGTCCGTAGCGCTAAAACCTCGCTTCAGCGCGAGGATAGATGTTTCCAGTGGCGATCACCCGAAATCGGATCCGAACACACTAGGAACATTCAATCCACTATTTCCGAAAGGTAACTACTTCGGCGTACTAGCCACTACTGGTCCAGGCGCCGTCAACTTCATCGATTTCCATCCCAAGCTTGACCTGACGCTCCCACATAACATTACTGCTTCCTTCGACTGGATCGTTCAATGGCGACAAAGCCTGGAGGAGGGAGTTTACTCCGTACCAGGCTCCTTAATTAGAGCCGCAGACGGTAGTCGCGAAAGGTTTGTTGGACACAGGCCTGGCATGGAAGTGCGATGGCAGGTCAACCCTCACCTTTGGCTTCAGGGCGATTACGGAATTTTTTATGCAGGTCGTTTTCTGAAGGACACGCAACCGGGACGCAACCTTAATTACTGGGCACTGTGGGCCGGCTACAAATTCTAGCCATGGGAGAAAGTTTCTAAAATAAAATTTGGCGAGATCAAGGTATATCAGGGGCCGCGGTTGGACGCACCTGCACTCAAGCGGTTCGCGCCACCAAACCCAGTCAGCTAAAACTGAAGGGTCGATTTAGAGATCTTGAAACGATTCTTGTCGATCTTCAGAGTCCTGATTTTCGACTCCAAAGTAGATCGGGCAATACCCAGCCTGGCAGCAGCGCCCGAAGGACCAAAAACTCGCCCGCATGATTCGGTTAAGGCTGCCTCAATCGCTTCTCTTTCCTGATCAGCCAGCCTTTGCCGAAGTTCAAGCTTACCCGTTGGCTGTGCCGGCAGCGTTTGGCGCGAGAGCCAACTCTCGTCAACCGAGAAACTCTCAGTGTCGCAAATAATAATTGAGCGCTCAATAACGTTACGCAGTTCGCGAATGTTGCCTGGCCACGCGTACGACCGAAACAAGTCCAGCGTTTCTTTGCTTACAGCCCGCATGTTCTTTCCTAATTCCCTGGCAAAGCGATCGATGAAGTATTGGACCAGCATCGGAATATCCTCTCTTCGCTGCCTTAATGGAGGAAGCTCAATCGGAAAGACGTTAAGCCGGTAGAACAGATCGCTGCGAAATCTGCCCTCAGCGATGGCGGACTCCAGGTCACGGTTTGTCGCAACTATCACCCGCACATTCGCCTTGATTGATCTACTTCCACCAACGCGCTCAAACTCACGTTCCTGAAGCACACGTAGGAGCGCGACCTGAGTCTCCGGTGGAAGCTCACAAACTTCGTCAAGGAAGATCGTTCCTCCTTCAGCCAATTCGAAACGACCAAGCCGGCGCCCGGTCGCACCTGTGAATGCGCCTTTTTCATGACCGAATAGCTCCGAAGGAATCAGTGAAGGCGGAATGGCGGCGCAATTCACGCTCACGAATGCGCGAGCGGAGCGCTTTGATGCCTTGTGAATAGCGCGCGCAATCAGCTCTTTGCCTGTGCCTGTTTCGCCGGTGATTAGTACGGTTGAATCTGTTGGCGCGACCTTGGCTACTCGACTAAGTACCTGCTGCAAAGGAGGCGAGTTGCCAACTATCTCTTCAAACATCGACGCCTTGATGATCTCTTCGCGGAGAGCGATGTTCTCTTCTCGTATGTCTTCTTCCGCCCGTTTGCGATCCTCGATATCAGTCCCTATGCCACACCATCGTGTTATGTCTCCCCGTTCATCTCTGATGGGAGCGAAGCGGATAAGAAAACAGCGAAACTGCCCGTCATGTCTCAGTAACCGAGCCTCGTGCTCAAAAGGCCGGCCCTCGAGAAATCCCTTTTTTCTTTCGCTGATAAAATGTTCGCGATCCTCCGGATGAACGAGATCAAGTCGCGACCCTGTCCATGGACGAGTGGCTTTAAGCTGACCCGGATCGGCTCGCCACACGGTGGTGCCGAAATACTCGAGCCCCACCTGGTTAAGGTAGAGCGGGCTTCCACTGGGTCCAAAGACACCAATGTGTTGCGGTGCCAGGTCCAGAATCTGGCGAAGCTCTGCCTCGCTCTGCCGGAGCTCCTCCTCGGCCCGCTTGCTGTCGGTCACGTCGACCACCGCTCCGACAAACTCGAATCGGCCAGGTTCATCTTTCGCTGCATGAGCCACGACGTGAACATGCTTGACTGAATCGTCGGGCATTAACAGGCGATATTCCAGATCACAACCCTTACCCTCGCTGGCTGCACGGTGCATATGCTCCTGAACCCTGGCCTTATCTTCCGGATGAACACGTTGCAGGATCGCTTCCGTTGCAGGGGTCGTGGCTCGGTGGTATCCAAAGATTCCAAAGGTCTCTTCAGACCAGAACATTTCGCCTGTAGAGAATTTGCAACCAAAACTGCCTGTGTGACTGAGTCTTTGGGCTTCGGCCAGATAAGCCTCGCTCCGACGCAGTCCCTCCTCCGCCCGCTTTTGGTCCGTGATGTCGGTCACTGCGCCCACGAATTCGGAGTCACGTCCATCATCGATTGAAGGGCGGGATACGACGCGGAGGTACTTGGTGGATCCATTAGGCATCAACAGTCGATGTTCAATATGGAACTCCGTCCTCTCACGTGAAGCGCGTTCGATGAGTTGTTGGACGGCGGCCCGGTCATCCGGATGAGTTAGTTCCACAATTAGATCAATCGTGATCTTTGTTTTCGGATCGAGTTCAAAGATGCGAAAGGTCTCTTCAGACCAGTCGATCTCTCCGCTTGAAACGTCCCAGCCGAAACTGCCTGTCTGACTGAGTCTCTGCGCCTCTGATAAATACGCTTCACTCCTACGAAGCTCTTCTTCCGCGCGTTTGCGATCTTCAATATCCAGATTAACGCCGACCCAATACAGTAGAGTTCCATCGCTCGCTCGGAGGGGCTCGGCGCGACTTAGAAACCAGCGATACTCTCCTTTACCATCACGAACTCGGAGGCTACACTCACCGGAGCGACCTGTGCGTAAACACGTTGACCAAACTTTGCGTGCCTCCCCGAGCTCGTGGGGATGCACAAAGTGAAGATGGGAATCCCACGCTGCGCCTTTGGATTTGCCGAACCGGAGCGGATGGTCTTTCGGCAAACCAAGGTAATCCGCAGTTCGTTCATTCACGAAGGTGAGCGCGCCGGATGGAAGAGCATAAAAGGTACATGCTGGAATCACATTGAGAGTGGCTTGCAGCTGTGCTTCGAACGGGAGGCGTTCTTCCGCACTCTTGCGGCCCTCTGTTTGTCGGCCTGAGCCCACTCGAGATTCATCCACCGGAAGACCCAGATCTTCCGACGTCGTCATCTGTGACGACGTGTCTTTTTTGTTACTGCTCCGGATAATTGGTACTTCGGAGCGCTCGGCATTCAACTTCGCTGGCAATTCAAGATCAGACATCTCCGGCGTACGAACGGAGCCGAAGCCCCCTCCCCTTTCCTGAGTCCACAAATAGCTCGTTTGCATGGGGATGTTTTTACTGCCGATCCCGTTTATGAGTAAATGCACGCTCAGTCATTTGTGGGTCATTTGGCGGTGATTTCGACTTTCTATCGGATTTTGACTTTCTAACGAAATCGTACCGGTAGTAGACTCTGCATCGATTCCCCCCAAAAACGTATGGAGCAGGCCTTTTCAGGTCGAGTCCGTCTGCAAGCCTTTGAGCTGGATCTCAAGACGGGTGAGTTGTGTTCGGGGGACGACTCCAAGACCCTGCTGAGAGAACAGCCGTTTCAGGTCCTGCGCATGCTGGTTGCGAATGGCGCAGAGATTGTCACCCGCGAGGAAATCCGGAGAACTCTCTGGCCAGGCAGCACAATTGTCGATTTCGACCACAGCATTAACGTGGCCATCGGAATCCTGCGAAGGGCCCTGGGCGACTCTGCAAATAATCCCCATTACATTGAGACGCTGGCCCGGCGTGGATATCGCCTAATGGTCCCGGTTGAGTGGTTGGAACCGGCTACGGCGACTCCTGGTAGTGACGAGCCAGCTGCCATGCGGCCGACTGGGTTTGCGGCCAGCTTCGTCGGCAAAAAGGTTTCACATTATCGAGTGCTCGAAGTCATCGGCGCGGGCGGCATGGGGATGGTCTACAAGGCAGAGGATCTCAAGCTGGGGCGCAGCGTGGCGGTTAAATTTTTGCCGGAAGATCTGGCCGGCGATCCAATTGCCCTGCAGCGGTTTGAGCAAGAGGCTCAAACTGCGTCGGCGTTGAACCATCCCAATATCTGCACCATCTACGAGATTGAAGAGCATGAAGGGCAGCCCTTCATTGTCATGGAACTGCTGCAAGGCGACACTCTGCGTGGCCGCACCTCTGGATCCGAGCATGAGGCCCTTCCGTTGGCTGAGGTTTTTGACATCGCACTCCAGGTTTGTGACGCACTGCAGGCTGCCCACGACAAGCGTATCGTTCATCGCGACATCAAGCCGGCGAACATCTTTCTGACGACACAAGGCACAGTGAAGATACTCGACTTCGGACTGGCGAAGCTGCTAGCAAGCGAAGACAGCGGCGGAGATGATCCGGCTGAGGCATCACAGGACAATCATGATCGGCCGAGTGTGCAGAGTGCCCGCCAGCACGCACAGATCGATGCCGGCCTGACGCGCACCGGGATTACAGCGGGCACCGCCGGGTACATGTCGCCGGAGCAGGTGCGTAGGGAAAAGCTGGATGCCCGAACCGACCTGTTTTCCTTTGGTATGGTCCTGTACGAGATGACGGCTGGCCGGCGCGCGTTCCCGGGCGAAACGGTAGCTGAGATGCAAGATGCAATTCTCCATCAGACGCCCGCTCCCGCGCACGATCTGAACCCGGCAGTTCCGCGGTCACTGGATGCAGTCATTACCAAAGCGCTGGAGAAAAACCGCGAGCAGCGCTACCAGTCCGCCGCGGAGATGAGCAAGGACCTGGCGAGAGTTCAGCGGCAAGTACAGCCATCTCGTCTCCGCTTGCGCAAATTGTTTGCGGCGGCCGCGCTGTTGGCGGTTGGCGCACTCAGTGTCTGGCGCTACGAAGTTTACCGCCATCGCATCACTCTCGCTCCGACCGACACAATCGTGCTGGCCGACGTCGACAACCGAACGAATGACCCTGTTTTCGACGAAGCTTTGAATACCGCATTGCGCTTTGAAATGCAGCAGACTCCATACTTGAACGTGCTGGGATTGGATAAAGCGTACGCCTCAATGGGGCAACTGAAACTGGCGCCGACCACGAAGATCACCCCAGAGATCGCACGCCAGATTTGTACGAAGACCAACAGCAAGATGGTGATCTCTGATTCAATCGCCGACGCCGGTAACCGATATTACCTGGAGATGAGGGCACTCGACTGCGGATCAGGAGCGACCATGGCTGAGGAAAGGGCCGACATTAGCGCTCGTAATCAGGTAGTCCATGAGTTGGGCGCGACGGCCGTGCGCCTTCGGAGGAAGCTCGGGGAGCCGGGCGAATCGCTGGCCCGGTTCAATCAGCCTCTGGAAAAAGCGACCAGCGCCTCGTTGGAAGCACTCCAGACCGGCACTGAGGGAACCAAGCTCTTGCTAGCTGGCAACCCGCAGGCAGCGCTCCCCCTGTACCAGAGGGGAATCGAACTTGACCCTGACCTTGCGCTCACGTACGAAGGGATTGGCGCGGCCAACGGATTTCTCCGACGTTACGACCTCATGAAAGCTTCATACACGCGCGCCTACGAATTGCGCGACCGAATGACGGAAAAGGACAGGCTGAATATCGATTATCTCTATTACACTCACGTGACTGGCGAGCTCGACAAGGCCTACTCCGTTCTCGTTCGATCACTGGAACTCTTTCCTCGCGACGTATTCTTTCATAGTAATCTGGCGGACACCCTGCAAAAACTCGGCCAGCTCAAGCGCGGGGCCGACGTACGTGATGAGACGGCGCGGCTGGAGCCAAGTCCATTCTATTTTGGGTGGGCGATCGAATCCAACGCAGTCGCTAGCAGGTTCAATGAGGCGAGGTCACGGCTGGCTCAGGCGGAGGCCCTTAACTTTGACAGCCTCGAGCTGAGACTCCAAAGATTGCGACTGGTATTCATCGAAGGTGATCGGGGCGCCCTCGACCGGATCTTCGACGGCGAAGCTCATGGCCCTAATCGAGTTAAGTTTTTGCGCGAGCGATCGCAATTTGAAGCTCAGCAGGGTCACCTTGATTCCGCAGATCGCCTACAACTGCAGGCATCCAAGCTATCTTCGGACCCGGAGGACATTTCCTGGGCTCTTGTTATTTCGGCCCTTCGGAACGCAGAGGCGGGCAGGACGATCCAAGCACGCAAAACCGAGGACGAGGCACTTCAGAGTAAATTGGAGCGAGGCCGAAGAATGGTTTTGGCTCTCTCACTCGCCCGGTCGGGGAGAACGGCCGAAGCCGAGCGGCTCGCAGATGAAGTCAGCCAGGAAGCGCCATTGGACACCATTGTGCAGGGGTATCTTGTTCCCACAGTTCGCGCCGCGGTGAAGTTGCAGCAGCACGATCCCCACGCCGCCATCGATCTGCTCCGCGAGACCAGCCAGTACGACCTCGCATACACCCTGTCGTTCGATTACCTCTACCCGGCCTACATCCGTGGCCTGGCCTACCTGGAGTCAGGCGATGGCCGATCGGCGGCCGGCGAGTTCCAAAAGCTGATCGACAATCCCGGTTTGTGCTGGCGGTATATCACCGGCCCACTGGCCCGGCTTCAACTCGGTCGGGCACAGAGACTGATGGGCGACAAAGCATCCGCCCGCAAATCTTACGAAGAATTCCTTGGCATTTGGAAAGACGCCGACGCCGATCTTCCCATCTATCGACAAGCCAAAGCCGAGTACGCCAGGTTGGAAAAAGAGACGCGCACGAACTGATTCGTCTAGTGCCCTGTCGCTAAAGTTCGCGCATCATATTTCTGCTTCCCGTCCCGGAGGGACCAAATGTTTATAGAACCACGGTGCCCAAACAACGTCGTAGCTCCGGAGGAGCGTTATGTGCTGAACCACCGAATCTCTCGCTCCTTTGGAGCGAAAAGGTTCTTAGGAGTAACTGACTCTATAAACATTTCGTCCCTCCGGGACTGAAGACCGGGCCTTGTTAGCGAACTTTAGAGACAGGGACACCAGGTGCTATTAAGACTCGCCTAATGCTGCCGATAAGAACCATGTCCGCCGCTCAGACTCATCAATCCAGTTCTCGATCAAGCTCGTCGTGGCTACATCGTCGTTTCTGCTCGCTACCTCATGCGTCAGACGCAAGAACCCGGTTAGTTGTCTATTATCGGAACACAGCTCTGCGAGCATGTCAGTCGTGCTGAGGCTTGTATCATTATTGTCTCGCAGGCGTTGATGCCGGCTGATGTCGCTTATGGAACGGAGTGTGGTGCCGCCAATTTTTCGGGTTCGTTCGGCAATATCGTCGCTCATCGCAAAGATTTGCGCCGCCTGTTCATCCAGGAGCAGATGATAGTCTCGGAAGTGTCGGCCACTAATGTGCCAGTGGAAGCTTTTGGTCTTTAGGTACAGTGCGAAAACGTCGGCAAGCAGCAGGTTCAACGATTCCGATATCTGCGCTACTCCCTCCCGTTTGAGATCGGTTGGCACTATGAGATTGCCTTTCGTCTTTTCACTTAGTTGAGTTACGGTTTGCATTAACTGTCTTCCCCTCCTGTCCAAAAACACTCTTCTTTTCGCGCCAGTTCATCTGCCGAGGTTACCATCGCAACGCACTCTCAACCTTCCTTGTGCTTGCCGCAATTTGCGGATTTTTGCTGAGACATTCAGACGTTGTGAATAAGGGGAATTGGGTCTTTGCGTTGACTGACAACGACGACGTACGGTCAGGTGGCAAACTGCTGTCACCGCAACCCCTACCGTCGGCCTGGTCATTGACCAGCTTAGGGCTTCTCACCCAGCTTACCGGCTGTAAACTCCAATGCTAAATCGCGTTCGGCCCAGCGCTCAGACGTGGCAAGGCACTTGCAATATGACATGGGAGTAGAACTTTAAGAGGTGTTAATGCCGACGCGAATTACACAAATTGAGAGGCCAAGGAGCGAAACGTCGGTACTCAAAGGTCTTGGAGGGAACGGTGAGCAGGATGATCGTTCTCGTTCTGAAAGCCCGACGAGAGATACGGGGATCGAACCTACTGTGTTCAAGGTGGAAGGCACGCTTTATCTAAGAGACGCTGAGTTGCTGGAGAAGATTTGTCGAGATGTCGGTAGTCAGACCAAGCGACCCGTGACTCTCGAACTCGCCGGACTCAGCTATCTCGACAGTGACAGCGCAGCTGTGCTCTGCCGGATGAAGCGTGAGCAGAACGTCAGTCTTGAAGGGCTGCACCTGTTCATAGAGAAGGTAGTTGAACTGACGGAAGAAAGTGAAAAAGCAAGGACGTATTTGCCGAAACTGAAACCTCCAGTCACGTGAGTTCAGGACGACAGCTTGCCGCTAGCCAACAGGCCCTGGGTCTCAACGACACGAGTTACTCAAATTTGATGCTCATCCTGGATATCGACAACTGAAGTTACTGTTGCCAACCCCCGCCCAGTGCCTTGTAGAGCTGGACTAAGGAAAGCAGCTCGTTGCGTTTCGTCTGCGCCAGACTCAGTTCAGCGTTGAATAGCGAGGTGTCGGCTACCAAAGCATTGAGCAGTGTGTCTACGCCACCCTCATATCGGAGATGGGCCAGGCGCGAGGCATCCTGCAAAGAAGTAACCAACAATTCCTGCTGCGTGCGAATCTCTTTGACCCGCCGGTACTGGACCAGGGCGTTGGAGACATCGCTAAACGACGTCTGGATGGTTTGTTGATACTGCGCTAGCGCGTACTCGCGTTGGGCCTTTTCAAAATTGACATTCGACTTGAGTCGACCGCCTGTGAATAAAGGCTGCGTAATCTGGGGAATGAAGCTCCAGGCTCTACTTGGACCGCTAAAGAGATTCGACAGCGAGTCGCTTTGGAATCCAAAGGCGCCGGTCAGGCTAATCGTGGGAAAGTAGGCTTTCTTTGCAGCAGAGACGAGAGCATTTTCGGAGATCAGAAGCTGTTCCGCTGACCTGATATCCGGGCGCCGCTCGATCAATGACGACGGCAGACCGGCAGGGACAGCCGGCAATTCTTTCTGTTCAGACAGTGATGCGCCGCGCGCAATCGGTCCAGGATTGTTTCCCAGCAGGAGGTTAATCTGGTTCTCGGTCTGTTCCCTCAAACGCTCTGTGTCGGGGATGGTTTGAGATGCCTGATACACCAACTCCTCTGCTTGACGAACTTCTAACATGGTAGCAAGTCCCCCTTGCTGTCGCGCTTTTATGATCCGCAGCGATTCCTCTCGGGCACTCAAGGTGTGCTTTGCGATCTCGAGTTCCAGATCCAGTTCGAGCAGGTTGAAATAGTTCGAGGCGACGTCACTTACCACAACCGTCGCTACCGTCTTGCGATCTTCTTCAGTGGATGCTAACTGCGCTCGCGCTGCTTTTGTTTGCTGCTTGCGCCGGCCCCACAAGTCGACCTCAAAAGTGAGCAGGCTCAAAAACACTTCTCCGAACGATCGTTTTCGCCCCGCCTGTCCGGTCGCGCTTGGCCCACTGTTGGCTGACGTTCGAGTGGTAGTAAGGTCGGCGCCAACATCGACCTGCGGGAATTGATTTGATCGGGCAAGGCCAACGTTCGCACGCGCCGCATTGATTCTAGCGACTGCCAAACGCAGATCGTAGTTCTGGACCGTTGCTGTCTGGACCAGCTTCTGTAGTTCTTCGTCTTTGAAAACTTCAAACCACTTTAGGTCGCCGATAGATGTTTGATCAGCTGGGGCGACAGCATCAGCACCGCGAAAAGTGTCAGGCGTTTTGACAGCCGGCCGTTCGTATTTCTTTTGGGCCATTGCGGCGCCCGATAGCAGACTTACTATTACAATAGCGCTTATCACGCCCTTCAGTTCGCGCAGCCTGCAGCGGAGCCACTCAAGCTCTTCACTGGGACCGCGGGCGTCCCGCCCGCTACGAGCACCGGAAGGTGCGACTCTTCTTACAGGGCTAGAATTCAGAGCAGCTGTTCGCGCTCCGCGCTCATTGCGGGCGGGACGCCCGCGGTCCCAGTGAAGAGCTTGAGTGGTCGCTCCGCAGGCTCGTTGAATGATTCCACCTAACCAATCCATCTCAATCTCCTGCGGCAGGCTCGGGCGTTACAGAACCAATCTCGGGCACGCCCTTCCTGCTAAGCCTCATCGTGAACTTTTCGACCAAATAGAAAGTCGCCGGGATAATGAAAATCGCTATGGAGGTGGCAGCCAACATTCCTACGATTACGACCGTGCCGAGGATGCGCCGCGAGGCTGCCCCCGCGCCTGAGGCAATCCACAATGGCGCGGATCCGAAGATGAATGCGAATGACGTCATCAAAATGGGCCGCAGGCGC